>Ga0181534_10001913_pt1 | contig 13258 bp, 11 predicted proteins | sample PEATcosm2014_Bin_37_FD_119758 | JGI IMG/M metagenome (GOLD analysis project Ga0181534, IMG submission 119758) | Peatland microbial communities from MTU Mesocosm Facility, Houghton, MI, USA - PEATcosm2014_Bin17_10_metaG | ecosystem: Environmental > Terrestrial > Soil > Wetlands > Peat | place...
CCTCTCGCCCGCGAAGGCCCCGGTCTTCTCGAACTCGAATAAGACCATCACCATTGACATGAAGGGCTGGAAGTTCGCCGACGGCCAGACCGTCAACGCCGAGTCGGTCATGTTCTTCTTGAACATGTACAAGGCCGACCCGACCAGCTACTGCGGCTACAACAAGGGTTACGGCATCCCCGACCAGGTCGCGAGCGCGTCCGGTAGCGGCAACACCGTCACCATCAAGTTCACCAGCTCGGTCAACCCGAACTGGATCTTGTACAACTACCTGGCCGAGCTGACCCCCATGCCCAACACCTGGGACGTCACCGCGGCCGGCAAGCCCTCAACGTGCGCGAGTGGCGTCTACGGTGCGGCCTCCACGGACGCGGCCTGCAAGGCCGTCGAGAAGTACCTCGACAGCCAGGCGGCGACCCAGACCGACTTCGCCGACGCCCTGTGGACGAGCGGCGCCGACGGCCCCTGGAAGCTCACCAAGATGGACGACCTCGGGAACGCGACCTTCGTGCCGAACCCCACCTACTCCGGTCCCACCAAGGCTCAAAAGGGCATTGACTTCGTGAAGGAAGAAGCCTTCACGACGGCCAACGCGGAAGAGACCGCACTGCGCAGTGGCTCGATCACGCTCGGCTACGTCGACCCGACGGAACTGACCGCCAACGCGCCTGGTCCCCTCGAGGTCGGTCCGAACTGGTCCGCGGTTTCTAGCAACTACAACCTGGCGACCGGTTCCACCTGGGCCTTTAACTACGCGCCCTTTAACTTCAGCCCGAAGGACCCCAAGGCCGCGCTGGTCTCCCAGCTCTACATCCGCCAGGCCCTGCAAGAGGCCGTCGACCAGACCGCCATCCTCCAGAAGGTGGACAAGGGATACGGCGTGCCGATTGACAGCCCGCTGCCCCCGAACACCCCTGAGTCGGTCAGTGGTCTCCCGAAGGCTCTCGAGCCGGTGCCGAACCCCTACCCCTTCAACCTGACCTCGGCGAAGAAGTTGCTGACCAGTCACGGTTGGAAGCTCAGCGGTGGGGTGGACGTCTGTGACTCGCCCGGAACGGGCGCGACGGACTGTGGCAAGGGCATCGCCAAGGGCACTCCGCTCGAGCTCAGCATCGTCTGGGCCAGTGGTACTCCGTCGTTGGACGACACCTTCAACGCCGAAGTCGCCGACTGGGACTCCATTGGCTTTAAGTTCGCGCACTCAGAAGAGACGTTCAACGACGTCATCGGCGACTGCGAAGCGGGCACGAAGTTCCAGATCTGCTCGTGGGGCGGTGGCTGGAGCTACGCACCGGACTACTACCCCTCGGGCGAGACGCTCTTCGCCCCGGGTGGCGGCTTTAACGTTGGCGCCTACTCCAACGCGACCGAGACCGCCGACATCAAGGCCACGACGTTCGGAACGGCCAGCCTCAAGGCCTACGCGGAGTTCACGGCGAAGCAGTTGCCGGTTCTCTTCCAGCCCCAGGCTGACCCGACCGGTGAGATTCTCAAGACCCTGAAGGCCAAGTCGGTCAACGGCGTCAACGGACTCGCGCAGAACCCGCTGCAGAACTTCATGCCGGAGTACCTCTACTTCAAGTAGTCCTCTGGCTGGATGTTTCAGGGAAAAGACCCCCTCGCAAGAGGGGGTCTTTTCCATTTCATATGACTTTGGTTTTCAGGATGTCAGTAGACGTAGAACTGCCCGGGCGCACCTGAGTAGATCTGGGGCCACTGATACAATTCCCTTCGATGCTTGCCTACGTGATCCGGCGATTTCTTCAGTCGGTGGTTGTGTTATTGATCGTGATGTTGTTCACATTCACGCTTCCCTACTTTCAAACTGGCGGAATCGACGGGCCCGCGTACTCGGTGCTCGGGACCCACGCCAACGCCGTGACCGTCGCGCACTGGGGTGCCGTGAATGGCATGAACCATCCCTACGTCGTGCGCTTCTGGAACTATCTCGTCCAAGTGTTCTGGCACCACAACCTTGGTCGTTCCTACAAGCAGAACCTGTCCGTATGGAACATCATTTCGCTCTACGTTCCGCGCACTCTCTGGCTGGCCTTGTCGGCGCTGATCTTCACCGTCATCATCGGACTCCCCCTTGGCATCTACCAGGCATCGCGGCGCAACTCGACTGTCGACTACACCGCAACCGGGGTGGCCTTTGTGCTCTACGCCATGCCCCTCTTCCTACTGTGCCTGCTGATGCTTCAGGCCTTCAGCTTCAGTTGGCCCCATTTGCCGGCCTCTCCGCCCAATGGCGTCGAACCCTGGGCAATCTTCACCGATCCGGTGGGGTTCATCTTGCCGGTCGCGTGCCTCACCATGGTCTCGGTCGCCACACTCAGTCGCTTCATGCGCGGCACGGTGCTCGAGGTGCTGGTGCAGGACTACATCCGCACCGCCAAAGCCAAGGGGTGTAGCGGGGCGCGGGTTCTCTTTCGCCACGCCATGCGCAACGCCCTCGGTCCCATCGTCACGATTCTCGGCCTGGCCCTCCCCGGGCTTCTGGGCGGTGCGCTCATCGTCGAGAGCGTTTTCAACTACTCCGGGCTTGGCATCCAAACCGTCAACGCCGCCATCAACGTCGACATTCCCACCGTCCTTGGGATTACGCTGCTGGCCACTATTTTGACGCTCACCGGTAACTTCCTGGCGGACATCTTGCTCGGTGTGGTGAACCCCCGTATTCGCATCCAAGGGAGGTCCGGCTGATGGCCATCCTCGGCGAACCCGCGCTCATCTCGGACCTCTTGGACCCGCTCGGGCCGACGGGGGCAGCGGTGGTCAGTGAAGCCATCGTTCCGATGTGGCGCCAACGGCTTCGAATCTTCATGCACAACAAACTGGCCATCGCGTCGGTGGCCTACCTCGTTCTCACGTTGATCTTCTGCTACGTGGGGCCGATTTTTTACCACACCAACCAGACCAACCAGGCGCAGGCCCTCAGCGCCGTATGGAACGCCCATCCCTCGGCCCAGCACTGGTTGGGTACCGACAGCTCTGGTTTTGACGAACTGGGTCGCATCATGTACGGGGGTGAGTACTCGCTCACCTTGGGCATGCTGGCGGGACTCATCACCATTGTGGTGGGGACGGTTTATGGCATGGTCTCGGGCTTCGTCGGCGGGGTCGTGGACACGGTGATGATGCGTATCCTGGACGCCTTTCTCTCCATTCCCTACCTCTTCTTGCTCATCAGCCTCTTCACCATCTTCTCTCGTTCCACCACGTTTCTCATCATCATCATCGGCATCACGGGATGGTGGGCCAACGCGCGCATTATCCGCGGCGACGCGTTGCTCATCAAGAAGCTTGAGTACACGCAGGCCGCCACGGCGATGGGCGCGAGCAAGTGGCACGTCATCCGCCGGCACGTCTTTCCCAACTCGATCAGCAACATCGTCACGGTGGCCACCTTCTCGGTCGCCGACGCCATCCTCTTCTTGTCGGCGCTCGGATTTCTTGGACTGGGGATCTTGCCGCCGCAAACGGACTGGGGAACCATGCTGCAAAACGGCACGGCCCAGATCTCGAATGGGTACTGGTGGGAGATCTACCCACTGGCCCTGATGTTCATTCTGGTGGTCGTCGCCATCAACTACATCGGCGATGCGCTGCGCGACACCTTCGAGGTTCGACTGCTCGAGCGCTAGGTCAGGCGGAGGACGAGCTGGAGCTAAGGCTGACCGGCGTCTTCATCGGGAAGTGGCAGGCCGCCTGCTGGGTGACGGAGAACGCTTGGAGGAGGGGCTCCTCGACCGCACAGATCTCTTGAGCTTTCGGACAGCGCGTCCGGAAGCGACAGCCCGAGGGCGGGTTGACCGGCGAAGGGAGTTCCCCGGTCACCTGGAGACCGCGGCGACGCCGCGCCTCGACGGGGTCGGGTACCGGGACGACGTCGAGCAAACCTTGCGTGTACGGGTGGGCCGGCGAGCGAAACACCGACTCCGCGTCACCGATCTCGACGATCTTGCCGAGGTACATAACGGCGATGGTGTCAGCCATGTAGTACACCACGGCGAGGTCGTGACTCACCATCACGTAGGAGAGATGATGCTCGCGCTGGAGGTCTTTCATCAGGTTGAGGATCTGCGCCTGGACCGACACGTCGAGGGCCGACACGGGTTCATCGGCCACGATGAGGCGGGGTTGCAGGGCGAGGGCCCGGGCGAAGCCAATGCGCTGGCGCTGGCCTCCGGAAAACTCGTGGGGGTAGCGGTCCGCGGCCAGATAGTCGAGACCGACGGCGTCGAGCAGTTCACGAACGCGCGCCGACTGCTGGGCTTTCGACCCTTCATGCTGCACCAAGAGCGGCTCGCCCAGGATCTGACCCACTTTCATGCGGGGGTTCAGCGACGAGTAGGGGTCTTGGAACATCATCTGGCGGTCGCGTCGATCCTCCTTGGTGGGGCGGTAGCCCTTGGCCGAGACGATTTTGTCGTCGAAGTACACGGCGCCCGAGGTCACCGGCTCCAGGCCAACCAGCATGCGTCCGATCGTCGTCTTGCCACAGCCCGACTCGCCGACCAGTCCAAAGGTCTCCCCTTGGTTCACGGTGAAGCTGACGTCTGAGACGGCGTGGACGGCGCCGACCTTGTGACGTACGAGCCCCGCCTTGATCGGAAACTCCTTCACCAGGTGCTCGACCCGCGCCAGCTCTTGGTGCGGGCGAACGGCCGCGGCCGCGATCGTGACCGGCTGGACCACCACCGTCGACAGCGGGCCGTCCACTGGATGAAAGCACGCGTACTTGTGCGTCTCGGTGCCCGTGAGCGGTGGGTCTTGTTCGCGGCAGGTATCGGTGGCGTAGCGACAGCGCGGCGCAAAGCGACAGGCCACGATGACCTTCGACAGGTCTGGCGGCATACCCGCGATCGACGTCAACTTTTGCTTGGAGGCAGTCTCGAGGCTCGGCATCGAGGCGAGGAGCGCCTGGGTGTAGGGGTGACGCATGCCCTTAAAGAGTTCGTCGGTCGGCGATTCCTCGGCCTTTTTGCCGCCGTACATGACCACGACCCGGTCGGTGCGACCCGCGATGACGCCCATGTCGTGGGTGATGAGGAGAATGGACATCTTCAGCTCTTGGCGGAGATTGTCGAGGATGTCGAGAATCTGCGCCTGAATCGTGACGTCGAGGGCCGTCGTGGGCTCGTCGGCGATCAGCAGCTTCGGAGAGCAGGTGAGACCCATGGCGATGATCACGCGCTGGCGAAGACCGCCGGACAACTCGAAGGGGTACTGGTCCAGGCGCTCCGCCGGTCGCGGCATATCCACCATCTCGAGGACTTCGAGGGCCCGCTTACGCGCCTCCTCGTCGGTCGCGCCGCGGTGAATTCTCAGGCCCTCGCCAATCTGTCGTCCGATCTTCGTCGTGGGATTGAGCGAGCTCATGGGATCCTGCGGAATTAAGGCGACGTCATTGCCCCGCTTGGCCTGCATCTCCTTCTCCGAGAGTGAGGCCAAGTCCACCCCGTCGAGCTCGACCGTTCCGCCCGAGATGTGGCCGTTTCCGGGTAACAGGCGCATAATTGCGAGGCCGCTGGTGGTCTTGCCGCAACCCGACTCGCCCACCAAGCCCACACACTCACCGGGGTCAATCGTGAGGGAAAAATCGTCAACCGCGGTCGCAAAGGTATTACGAGTGGCGAATTGAACCTTCAGGTTCTTCACCGTTAGGAGTGGCGCCATATTCAGACGATCCTACTCTTTTTCAGGGTTTTCATTGGGGCGAGGGGGGCGGGTGTCGACCCCCTACGAGGTCAATCGCCAGGTCAATCGGTGATAGCAACAGGGGCCCTCGTCCACCAGCGCGGCGAGGTGGTGCGGCACGCCGTAGCCCTTGTTGGCGTCCCACCCGTAGACCGGAAACTCGTCCGCGAGCCCCACCATGGTGCGGTCGCGCTGGACCTTCGCGAGAACCGAGGCCGCCGCAATGGTGGCGCTTCGACTGTCGCCCTTGATGACCGTGGTGTGAGCGATCCCGGCGTACCTCAGTTCTGGCGCGCCGTTGAACTGGTCGTCCAAGCGAAGCGGCGCGTCCAACATGTTGAGCGGCCCATCCATGAGCGCGTGCGTCGGCGACACGCTCAGCCCGTCGATGGCCCGCGTCGCCGCGACCGCGAGGGCCAGGCGAAGACCCCAGCGGTCAATCTCGTGGGAGCTCGCCGATCCGAGCGACCAGTCGGTTGCCCAGCGCTCGAGTGGGGCCACCAGCGCCTCGCGCTGGGCCGGAGTCAGAAGTTTCGAGTCGGTTAATCCTCGGGGCACCCTCGCAACCTCGGTCAGAACGACCGCACCCACCGTGAGCGGTCCGGCGAGCGCACCGCGACCCACTTCGTCGAGGCCGACGACCACCTCCCCACGCTGCAGCAGAGCTCGCTCGTACGCGAGTAAGTCCGGTCTCCTGCGAGTCACCCCCAAATCGTACCGAGGGTGCCGGCCCGTAGCATTCATGCCTATGACCGATGAGGTGTTTGTTGTTCCGCTCAAGCGCTTCGAGGTCGCCAAGGAGCGACTGCGACGAGGTGGCGTCGAGAACGTCACAGAACTTGCGAGCGACCTCGCCACGGTGGTCATCCGCAGCTGCGCACCCCGAAAGGTGTTGGTCCTCAGCGAGTCGAGCGACGTCACTCGCTTCGCTCTCGACCTCGGCGTCGACGTACTTGAGTCAGACGCCACCACGCTCAACGAAGCGGTCCAGGGCGCCTACGGGCGCCTTGGGGAGCGTTTTGATCGTCTTATTGTCGTCCACGGCGATCTTCGAGACCCCCACGGTCTCGGAGAGTTCCGTCCCGACAGCGGCGTCACCGTCGTCACCGACCATCGTTCGCGCGGCACCAACGTGCTGGTCGTACCGACTGGTCTGGACTTTCACTTTCACTACGGCGAGGACTCAGCGAGAATGCATCGCGACGAAGCCACTCGCCTCGGCGTCCCGTGGCGAGTGGTGACCGACAGTCCCTGGCGGTTCGACGTCGACGAACCCAGTGACCTGAAGGGCCCGTAGAAAGCACTCGAGGGGGTCTTTCGACCCCCTCGACTACACACTCTTTCGAAAAAGAGTTCGTTACGCCTTCTTTGCAGCAGCCTTACGTGCCGGAGCACGCTTCTTCGCGGCCTTCTTCGCAGCAGGACGCTTCTTGGCGGCCTTCTTCGCAGCAGGACGCTTCTTCGCGGCCTTCTTCGCAGCAGGACGCTTCTTGGCCGGAGCCTTCTTCGCAGCGGCCTTCTTCTTGGCCGGAGCCTTCTTCGCAGCGGCCTTCTTCTTGGCCGGAGCCTTCTTGGCGACTGCCTTCTTCTTGGCTGGGGCCTTCTTGGCCGGAGCCTTCTTCTTCGCGGCTGGTGCCACTTTCCCTCCTTGGGACTCAACGTTGAATCAAATTGGGACCCTGAAGCACCGAGTGGTGTTCCTACTGCAAGTCACCGCATTGATATCTCGTGTACTCGGCCATGTGCCACCCAGTCTCGCGACTGTACGGCGACTGTTCGCAGTGCACGGTCCTTGCGCGGACGAGCGTTCTTCACAGCGTTGCAAGCAACGCGAGGAACAACGTAGACCTCCTCCGCAGAAGGACAACTAAAAGTTCAGTCGTTATTCACACCAATGTCAAGCATTTCGAGATTTTTTACGACCGATGGTGTGACGTGCATTCGTCGCGTGGCATCTACTTAGGTCGAGGTTCGCACGGTGATGCAACGAGTGGAGATGAACGTTCAACTCTCGTGTTAGGTCCAACACGCAGTGGAAAAACTACTTCCATCATTGTTCCGAATCTCCTGATGACACGTGATTCATGCGTCGTCACTTCAACCAAGAACGACGTGGTGTCAGTGATGGCGCACGCACGACGCGACGGTGCAACGTTGCTCTTCGATCCCTCGGGAACTGTCGAAACACCACGTGGTGTGCACCGCGTGGGATATTCACCTCTAAGACAATCTTCAACTTGGGATGGCGCTGTTTTAGCCGCGCGGAGCCTTCTCGACGTCGCTCGACGCGGTCGAGTTGAAAGAAGTGACGACCACTGGAGTGAACGCGCGGGGGCATTGGTAGCGCCTTTGATGCACGCGAGTGCACTGCGCAATGAGTCACTGGGACAACTCGCGTCGCGGGTCGACGAGCGACGCTGCGATGATCTGGTGCACGAGTTAACGGAGCGTCACGGCGAACACCACCCTTCGGTGTCACTCCTGCACGGCGTGTTGGCGACCGAGGAACGTGAGCGCTCGAGCATTTGGTCGACGACGGCCGGACTCTTCGCCGGCGTGCGCACCGAGGCCGCCCGGGCGTCGGCGCGCGAGTCGCCGCTGGACGTTGAGGAGTTCCTGCGCGGACCTCACCAGTTGCACATCGTCTCTCCGAGCCGTCACCAAGCCGTCTCCATTCCTCTCGTGGTGGGCATCATTGAAGAAGTCGTGCACGCCACCTACGACCGTCACCACGAGGGCGCCCGGCTGCTCCTCGCCCTCGACGAACTGGCCAACGTCGCGCCCCTGCCGCGCCTCGCGGGAATCGTCTCAGAGGGTGGGGGTCAGGGAGTGCTCACCCTCGCCTGCCTGCAGGACCTCTCCCAAGCGCGGGCTCGTTGGGGGACGTCGGCCGAGGGCTTCCTGTCCCTGTTCCCCACCACGGTGGTCCTGCCGGGAATCGCCGATCGCACCACCCTGGAGACCCTGCACCACCTCGCCGGTCGAGAACTGACCCCCGCCCCGAGCGTCCAGCGTGACGTCAAGGGCCGCTCCGTCGGGCACTCGCTGAGTTGGGTCGAGCGCGATCGACTGACGATGAGCGAGATCGCTCAGGGGCGCGACGGTCACGCGCTCGGGCTCGACGCCCAGAACCGCCTTCGCTGGGTGGAGCTCACCCCGGCCTATCGTGAGCCCCGTTTTCGCCCCTACCTCGAGCGTCCGCCGCGCGAGCGCGACGTCTCCATGGAGCGTTCGCGCCACTCGTCAAATTGACGACGTTCGAGAGGACGGGGACCGTACTCACGCACGCGATCCATCATGCGCGCCTCGCGTACGGGGATCGTCGGCTCGTAGACACCAGCGCGCGATCGAAGACCGGGATAGATCTCGTCGAGCTGGCGCGTGAGATCCCGCGGGTCGTGTCCAAAGGGAGCCGCGTCGGCCCAGGCCGCGACCAGGTGACGACGCGCCACGTCGCTGCGCCCCTCCAGGGCGCCGGCGAATCGATGCTCGTCCAGGACGCCGCGCTCACGATGAGCGACCGGCACGACGCCCAGAGGTTCGTAGTGGGTGAGATCGCGCGTCCACGACCGCACCGTCTCTTCGCGCGTCCACGCGAGTTTCTCGCCGCGGTCGCGATGGTGTCCGGACCACAGGGCCCGGTACCCTTCGTCGAGTTCGGCGACTCGTTCGACGCCGGCAAAGGAACGCCACGCCGACCACGGTGTGCGCGACGCCAACTCGTGGCGCAACGAGGTGCGATAGAGCGCGTCGGCGGCGAGGGCGTGGGCAAAGAGCGCTCGAGAGTCCAGAACGTTCGTCTGACCCTCGGGCCGAGCACCGACCAACACGTGGTCGTGCAGGTGGGGTTCACCGTGACGGTTGAGGCCGTGCGTGAACGAGACCACGCTCTCCCACCGGGCCAACTCCTCGCGATCGCGACCACCGCGCCGATCGCGCACCACCAGCGCCCGATCTTCGAGATACTCAATCGTCGCGCGCACCGACGCGCGGTGCGCCTCAATAACGCCTCGCGCGTGACGGGGATCGACGGCGAGGAGCGTGGAGATCGGTCGAGGCGCCGCGACGATGAGGTCGTAGCCCACCACCGCGGCGCGTTCGCTGGTCGTCAACGTTCTCGCCACCTCGGTCGGATCGCGCGGGTCGCCCCCGCCACGAAGCCACCAGCCCGGTCCGCCCTCGCGCAGTCCCTCGAGCTCGAGAGCGGCGTCGCGAGTGAAGTACGTGACGTCGTTCGAACGTCGTGGCATGAGTCGAATCACCCGGTCCCCTCTCGGGGAACAACGGTCGCTTAAAGCTGTGCGGCGATCTTGCGAGCGAGATCGTGACCGGCCTGAGCGTACGGCTCAGTGACCACCACGGCCCCAGGACCGGCGCGCAGCATCAGGTAGTCGAGAAAGCGACGTTCGCTCACGCGGAACTTAACGGCGTGACGCCCGTCCTCCAAGGCTCGCCATACGGCACCGGGGAGCGGCTCAAAGAGCCAACGGTTCTCCGGCTCGACCACGACGACCACCTCGTCACCTTCCTCGCCCACCTGGGTCAGCCAGTTGGCGACGGGATCGACGGGGCGCTCGGGTGCGGGCGACGTCGCCAGCACGTCCAGGATTCGATCCACGCGGAACGTTCGCCACCCTTCGCGCGACGTGCTGTAGGCCCGCACGTAGGTGTGACCGTTCAAGACCTTCATTTCGCGCGGTTCGATGAGGCGGGTGTGGGACTCGTCGCTCTCGGCCGAGGCGTAGTCAATCTTGATCTGCGAGCGAGTCTCGATCGCGTTCTCCACCTGGTCGATGAGGGTTTCGTTGGTCGTCAACTCCACCTGCACGGTGACACTCGTGGTGCGCTCAATTTTCTCGATCGCCGAAAATATGGCCGGATCGGTGTAGATCCGCGACGCTTCGCGCAGGGCAATGTTCAACTCGAAGAGGTCACGCCACATGAAGGCGGAGGGATCGTCGGCGCCCTCGGGTAGGTCCGAGAAGTCGGCGCGATACAGCGAGTCGTCGTTCGCTTCGTCGTCCCAGTCGTCACACTCCTTGAGCACGTGGGCCGGGAAGCGGTCAGTCCCGTCGGACATCTCGGCCATCGGCTCCAGTGACACGAGACGATCCATGATGAGTCGAACGTGCTCGGGCGACAGCGAAAATCGTCGCGCGAGTTCGCTGATGCGCAACCCGTCGTCACTGGCGTAGACCGCGTGCAGCAGTTGCAGCGTCTGGCCGAGTACGTCATTCGCGGGCGTCACCTCAAAGACCAGCGACGAAGGAGGGGGTACTTCACCGCGGTTCACGCGGGCCAGCCAGTCCTGCAACTCGCCCTTTAGGGACTTGGGTGACTGAAGACGGACCCGATCGGCCCCGTCCAGCACAAAGCGCAGGGCCGCCCGCGGGCTCTCGAAGGTCATGCTGACTTCCACCGCGCCGTTCTTCTTGGCCGCGGCGACGGCGCCGGGGTACTGACGGACCAAGAGATCGGCGTAGTCCTCGTTCGTCGCCACCACCACCTCGAAGGGCCGTGGCGATCGCGTGTACTCAGGTCGCCAGGCCCGCGCGACGCGGACGTCCTCGTCGGTGACTTCAAAAGTGTCACTCAGCACTTCGGGCATCGAGGTCATTCGGGTGAAGCGGTACCCTTTGATCTCGCGAGTCTCTTGTACCCGGGCCACCAGATAGCTGGCCCCGTTGGAGACCTCAATCGCCAGCGGCTCCACGACCCGCCTTTTGTTCGCGGCGGACAGGTAGTCAAAGGAGAGGGCCCGGCGCAGATTCAATGCTCGCAGCACCGGCGTGTAGTAGTTCGAGGCTTCCAGACCCCCGTCGCTCGCCGGAATGTCGTTGAAGACACTGAAGGCCCCGGACTTGCCGAAGCCACAAAACCGCAGCGCCAACTTCACGACTCGCTCCTCGTCACGAGTGAAATAGATGGGAGGGGCGTAGCCGCTGGACGGGTCAATCTTGTAGCCCACCGAACCGTCGTCGTTGGGAACGGTCTCGATGGCAAAGCCCAACTCGCGGATACGGGCCTTGTCGCGTTCAAACTTCTGGCGCACCGTGGAATCGCTACCCTCGTACGCTCGAATCTTGCGCGGTCCCTTCGCGGCGACCGGATACTCGTCAATCGTGAGGTCGCGTAGAATCTCCTCCTGGGTCAGCGCCCCGTACTGCCAGGCGCGTTGAAGCAGGAGCACCAGCGCCACCAGGCGCTCGCGACTCTGCTCGACTCCCCCGCGAATGGTACTCATCGCAAAAAGAGTAGTGGCGAACGAGTGTTACTGGTCGAGAGAGCCGTCGTCGGAGGGCTCCTCACGGCGCCAGGTACCCGATCGGCCGCCGGACTTTTCCCACAACGCCACGCGCTCAATCGTCATGGTTCGATCGGTGGACTTGCACATGTCATAGACGGTGAGCGCCGCCACCGTGACGGCCGTGAGAGCTTCCATCTCGACGCCGGTGCGATCGACCGTGTCGACCCCCGCTTCGAGGTCGATGAACGTGTCACCGATTGAAAAGTTGACGTAGACGCTGCCCACCAGCACGGGGTGGGCCATCGGGAGCAACGACGAGGCGCTTTTGGCCGCCTGAATTCCGGCGACGCGGGCGGTGGCCAACACGTCGCCTTTGTTGAGGGTGTTGGAGGCAATGGCCGTCGTCGTGGAGGCGAGCATCGTCACGCGCGCCCGCGCCAGGGCGCGCCGGGCACTGACCTCCGAGGGACCCACGTCACGCGGGAAGGGGGCACCCACGGGTCCGCCTCGTCGTAGTTGGTGGAAGTCGTCCACCGCGTCATGCTAGGCGAAGGGCAGAGGGAGTCCCCTCGACCGGTACACTGCTCAGATCAGCGTGTCTGCCCGGAGTCTGTGATGCCTACCTACGAATATCAGTGCCAGCAGTGCCACGAGCGCGTAGAGGCCGTCCAAAAGTTCACCGACGCGGCGCTCACCGTGTGCCCGCTCTGCGGCGGTGAACTTCGCAAAGTCTTCTCGGCGGTGGGCATCGTCTTTAAGGGCAGCGGGTTCTACAAGAACGACAGCCGAGGCTCAAAGTCCGAGGTTTCGAAGGCGGACTCCCCCACATCTGAGTCGTCGAAGTCCGATTCCTCGCCGACTCCCAAGGTCGACGCGACGCCCGCCACGACGGCGACCACGCCCGCGAGTTCGACTAGCTCGTCGGTCTCGAGCGCCCCGTCAACGTCAACGTCGAGCACTTCTTCCGACTAGACGACCCCGAGTCGCCTCGTCGCTTGGTTCTCAGCGTGTACTCATCATTCATCGATCCGGCCAAAGTGCCCCCGATAGGCTGGCTCCCGTGATCTTGCCGTCGATTGAAACGCCCGCCGACCTTCGACCGCTCTCCTACCACCAGTTGCAAAAGCTCTCCGACGAGATCCGAGACTTCATCATCTCCAACGTCACGAAGACGGGCGGCCATCTCGGCTCGAACCTCGGCGTCGTCGAACTCACGATCGCCCTGCACCGCGTCTTCGACTCGCCCAAGGACATACTGCTGTGGGACACCGGCCACCAGGCGTACGTCCACAAGCTCCTCACCGGTCG
>Ga0181534_10001915_pt1 | contig 13253 bp, 11 predicted proteins | sample PEATcosm2014_Bin_37_FD_119758 | JGI IMG/M metagenome (GOLD analysis project Ga0181534, IMG submission 119758) | Peatland microbial communities from MTU Mesocosm Facility, Houghton, MI, USA - PEATcosm2014_Bin17_10_metaG | ecosystem: Environmental > Terrestrial > Soil > Wetlands > Peat | place...
ATCGGTGTCGGCTATGTGGGCCTCCCCACTGCGGCCACGTTGGCCCACCTCGGCCACCAGGTGACCTGTGGCGATGCCGACCCGGCCAAGGTGGCCATGCTCCAGCGGGGGCACGTGCCCATCGTCGAGGACCACCTCGAGGAGTTGGTGCGTGAGGGCCAGGGGGCGGATCGGCTCCGATTCGTCATCGGCGCCGCCGCGGCCGTGGAAGGTGCCGAGTTCGTCTTCCTGTGCGTGCCCACCCCGCAGGGGGATGACGGGTCGGCCGATCTCTCCTATGTCGAGGCGGTGGCCAAGGAGATCGGCCCCCTGCTCGAGCCGGGGACCATCATCGTGAACAAGTCCACGGTGCCGGTCGGCTCGACCCTGGTGGTCGAGCGTGTCCTCGGCCGCTCCGACGTGTCCGTGGTGTCCAATCCCGAGTTCCTCCGTGAGGGGACGGCCGTGCCCGACAGCCTCCACCCCGAGCGCATCGTGGTCGGGGCGGACGACCAGGCCGCAGCGGCCAAGGTCGGCGACCTGTTCTCGGGGACCCATGCCCCCCTGCTGATCACCGACGCGGCCACGGCCGAGACCATCAAGTACGCCTCCAACGCCTTTCTGGCCACCAAGCTGAGCTTCGTGAATGCGGTGGCCGGCCTGTGCGAGGCGGTCGGCGCCGACGTGCGGGACGTCATCCTCGGACTGGGCTACGACAAGCGGATCGGGTTCGAGTACCTGCGTCCGGGACCGGGATGGGGCGGGAGCTGCCTGCCCAAGGACACCCGGGCACTGGTGCACATCGCCGAGCAGGCCGGGTACGACTTCTCGTTCCTGAAGGGGGCCATTGCCACCAACGACGAACAGTTCGAGCGGGTGGTGCACAAGGTGCGCACCGCCGTGGGCGATCAGCTCGACGGTGCCGTGATCGCCGTATGGGGGCTCACCTTCAAGGCCGGGACAGACGACCTGCGCAACTCACCGGCCGTCGAGGTGGTCCAGCGCCTGGCCGAGGAGGGGGCGGTCGTCCAGGCCTTCGACCCCACCGTCGAGGTCCCCCTGGGCCAGCAGTCGATGCCTGTCGAGTACCTGACCGGATGGCCCACCGCCGGGAACGACTCCGACGGCGACACCGACGGCGACACCGACGGCGACACCGACGGCGGCACGAACCAGGGCGTCCGGGCCTTCCCCGATCCCTATGCCGCCTGTCGGGGTGCGAAGGCCGTCGTGGTGCTCACCGAGTGGGACGAGTTCCGGTGGCTGGATTTCACCAAGGTGCGCGACGCCATGGCCACGGCGGTCGTGGTCGATGCCCGCAATCTGCTCGATCCCGCCCAACTGCGTCGAATCGGATTCGAGTACACCGGCATCGGCCGCCGGTGACTCGACGGAGACAGGACAGTGGCTCGGAGGTCGTGTCGGCGTGACGCCGCGGTGATGGTCTGGTGATGGGCGTGGTGATGGCGTGGTGACGCCCCGGGTGGTCGTGCTCGGCGGTGGAGGGTTCCTCGGGTCACACCTGTGCGACCAGCTGCTGGCCCGTGGCGACCAGGTGGTCTGCGTGGACGACTTCTCGACCGGCCGTCCTGCCAACGTGGCCCACCTCGAGGGCCACCTCGGATTCACCCTGGTCCGAGCGGACATCTCGAAGGAGCTGCCCGTGGAGGGACCGGTGACCGGCGTGTTCAACCTGGCCAGCCCGGCGTCGCCTCCCGACTATCTCTCCCTGCCCCTGGAGACCCTGGCCGTCGGGAGCGAGGGCACGAGGCGTGGCCTGGAGCTGGCACGCCGTCACGGGGCCCGGTACCTGTTGGCGTCGACCAGCGAGGTGTACGGGGACCCCGACGTCCATCCCCAGTCCGAGTCCTACTGGGGGAACGTGAACTCGGTGGGTCCCCGTAGCGTCTACGACGAGGCCAAGCGGTTCGCCGAAGCGCTGACCATGGCCCATCACCGGTCGCTCGGCACCGATGTCACCATCGCCAGGATCTTCAACACCTACGGGCCCCGGCTCCGGCCCGACGACGGCCGGGTGGTCTCCAACTTCCTCCACCAGGCCCTCCGGGGCGAGCCCCTGACCGTCTACGGGGACGGCAGCCAGACCCGCAGCCTCTGCTACGTGGACGACGAGATCCGGGGACTGATGGCCCTGTTCGACTCCGACCTCACCGGGCCGGTCAACATCGGCAACCCTGACGAGTACACCATCCTGCAGCTGGCCGACACCGTGGTGGAGCTCCTCGGATCCCCCTCCTCCATCGTCCACCTCCCGCTGCCCGTCGACGATCCGACCCGCCGGAGGCCGGATATTACCCTCGCCCGCACCGCGCTCGGATGGGAGCCGACCACCGGGCTACGCGAGGGTCTGGCCCGCACGGCGTCGGCTGTGGCCGGGGAGGCCGGGGAGGCCGGGGAGGTCGGGGAGGCCGGGGAGGCCGGGGAGGCCGGGATCGACGGGATGGCCCAGTCCACCATCGAGGGGTCGGAGAGCGGCCACAATGGCAGGATCTGAGGTACGAGGTAGCCCGCCCCGGCCTACCGACGAGGTGAGCGGACCCCCATGCTGAGCGATCTCCTATGAGTGCAGAGCCTGACGTCGGAGGCCTGGACGGGCCCCGGGCCCACGACCACTGGTTCACGCTCCTGTCGGTCATCGTGCCGGTGTTCAACGAGCGGTCCACCGTCGCCGAGCTGATCCGCAGGATCCGCGCCGTCGAGCTTCCCGTGGACATCGAGGTGATCGTGGTGGATGACGGTTCCTCCGACGGGACCGACAAGGTGCTCACGGCCCTGAGCGACTCGACGGTCCGGGTGATCGACCACGAGTACAACCGGGGCAAGGGAGCCGCCATCCGTACGGGCCTGGCCGCGGCCCGCGGCGACCTGGTGCTCATCCAGGACGCCGACCTCGAGTACGACCCCTTCGACTGGCCCCGGCTGCTCGATCCGATTCTTCGCCGCAAGGCCCAGGTGGTCTACGGCAGTCGTTTCACCGGTGAGCGCAAGAACATGCTCCCGCTGCACTGGCTGGGCAACCGCTTCCTGTCCCTGGTGACAAACCTCCTCTACTCCTCGACGCTTTCGGACATGGAGACGTGCTACAAGATGTTCGACCGCCGTGTGCTCGAGGGGATCACCATCGAGTCCGACCGGTTCGACTTCGAGCCGGAGATCACCGCCAAGATCCTCCGCCGCGGCTACCGGATCTACGAGGTGCCGATCTCGTACGCCGGGCGCGAGCCCGACGAGGGCAAGAAGATCACGTGGCGGGACGGGTTCGGAGCCCTCCGGGCGCTGATCAAGTTCCGGTTCACGAAGCTGGATCGGTGACCGGGCGCGCCACCGGAGGCGCCGCCGCACGCGCCCGCGGAGGCACTGCCGCAGCCGCTACCGGACAGGCCACGACAGCCGCTACCGGACCGGCCAACGCAGGGGGCGCGGGGCGCACCGGGGCGGCCAACGGCGTCGAGGTCGCCGTGGTCATCGTCAACTACGAGTCCGGCCCGGCTCTCCTCCAATGCGTGGAGGACTGGATGGCCGACGGGGCGTTCGACGTCGTCGTCGTGGACAACGGATCGCAGGACGGCTCCGTAGAGCGGGTCCGATCGAGATTCCCCGACCTCGAGGTGGTCACCCCGGGGAGCAACCTGGGCTACGGCGCCGCCGCCAACCGGGGCGTGGCGGCCACGACGACGCCACTGATCGTGGTGAGCAACTCCGACCTCGAGGTCCGGCCCGGGACGCTGGCCGCTCTGGCCGGCGCCTTGGACGACCACCCGGGATGGGCCCTGGTGGGGCCGTTGATCCGCACCACTACGGGCGACCGCTACCCGTCGGCCCGGCACTTCCCCTCACTGGTCGACGCCGGCGGCCATGCCCTCCTCGGGATCTTCGCTCCCGACAACCGCTTCACCCGGTCCTACCAGCGGAGCGAGCTCGACGGCGCCACCGGCGGCCCGGTGGAGGCCGACTGGGTCTCCGGAGCGTGCTTTCTGGTCCGTCGCTCGGCCTTCGAGCAGGTGGGAGGCTTCGACGAGTCGTACTTCATGTACGCCGAGGACGTCGACCTGTGTTGGCGCCTGGGCCAAAACCGCTGGTCGGCGGGGTATGTACCGGCAGCAGAGGTGACCCACCGCCAAGGGGTCTCCACCGACCACCATCCGTTCCGCATGATCTTCGAGCACCACCGCTCGCTCCTGCGGTTCGCCGCCCGATCGTCGCGGGGTTGGCGGCGGGCCGCCCTGCCCCTGGTGGCCGTCGGGATCGGGGTCCGCGCCGGTCTGGCCTGTCTCGCCCGGATCAGCGGACGGTGACCGGTGCGTCCGGAACGCCCGACCGCAGGCTGTAGGGTTTCCTCCGATCATGGCGAGCAACTCGACGGGCAAGGGCAACTCGACCGGCAAATGGGTGGAGCGTGCCGCCACCACCGGTGGGGGCCGTACCTACCGGGGCCAGATGCCGGTCAACTGGTACGCCAGCCTGGCCATCATCTGCATCGTGGGGCTGCTCCTCATCGGGTTCAGCCGGTATCAGCGGACCCACCAGACGACCTCGTCGGCCGGTCCCCCGACCACCCAACAGCAGTGGTTCGCGGCCCTGGGCATCGACGTGTGCGGCAAGGTCCAGCCCAACCTGCCGGCCAGTCCCAACGCCTCCAAGATCGGCTTCTCCGCCAACGGCAACGGTGTGCTGACCATCCAGCCGAAGAACAGCTCCGAGTCCGGGAGCAACGCCACCCTGGGCAAGTTCGTCTCCGGCTACAAGGGGCTCCAGCTCAACTCCTCCACGCTCCAATATCCGGGTCAGCAGGTCTGGACCAACGGCGACGTGTGCCCCAAGGGGACCCCCGATGCCGGCAAGCCCGGGGTGGTCATCGTCGACAGCTGGCCCAACTTCGAGGCCAAGTCGGGGAGTGAGACAAGCGGACCGCCCGAGGACCTCCTGTTCAAGAACGGGCAGCTGATCACCATGGCCTTCGTCCCGGCCACCGCCTCCATCCCCAAGCCCCCGGCCCAGGCCATCACGGCCCTGATCCAGTCGCTGTCGGGGACGACCACCTCCACCAGCACGACGCTGCCCACCTCCACCGCCACCACGGCACCGGTCACCTCCACCACCACGGCACCGGTCACCTCGACCACCACGGCACCGGTCACCTCGACCACGGCGGCACCCACCACGACGACGTCGAAGCCCAGCGGATCCTCCAAGTGAGGGCGGTCGTCCTGGTGGGCGGGGAGGGCACCCGTCTGCGACCCCTCACCCTGACCACGCCCAAGCAGATGCTCCCCATCGTGGAGCAGGCCATGATCGAGCGGGTGCTCGGGCACCTGGCCGAGCACGGCATCGATGACGCCGTGCTCTCCTTGGGCTACCGGCCCGACGCCTTCATCAACGCCTACCCGAGCGGCACCATCGCCGGGGTGCACCTCACCTACGCCGTGGAGCCGACCCCACTCGACACCGCCGGAGCCATCCGTTTCGCCGCCGGTCATGCCGGGATCGACGACACCTTCGTGGTGGTCAACGGGGACGTACTGACCGACGCCGACATCTCGGCGCTGATCGCCTTCCACCGAGCCGCCGGAGCCGAGGCGACCATCAGCCTGACCCCGGTGGAGGACCCCAGCGCCTTCGGTGTGGTGCCGACGGACGACGAAGGGCGGGTGCAGGCGTTCATCGAGAAGCCCCCTCGGGACGAGGCGCCGACCAACTTCATCAACGCCGGCACGTACGTGTTCGAGACCTCGGTGCTGGACCGCATCCCGGGCGATCGCAAGGTGTCCATCGAGCGTGTGACCTTTCCGGCGCTGGTCGAGGCGGGCACGCTGTTCGCCCTTGGTTCTGACGCCTACTGGCTGGACACCGGGACCCCGGATGCGTATCTGAGGGCCCACCGGGACCTGCTCCTCGGCCGTCGCTCATCGCCTCCTTCCCCTGACGCCGTCCTGGACCCGTCCATCGGCCCGGGCACGTGGGCGATCGGGGAGACCGACGTGCGATCCGACTCGGTGATCCGATCCCTGTTCGGCACGGGTGCCTCGGTGGCCCTGGGCGCGACCGTGGAGGAGTCGGTCATCGGCGCCGGCGCCGTGGTCGAGGAGGGGGCCGTCGTGACCGGCAGCGTGCTCCTCCCCGGGGCCCGGGTGGCCTCCAAGGCCACGGTGGAGGGGTCCGTGATCGGCCCCGGTGCCATCGTGGGCCAACGGTGCGTGATCCACGCCCTGTCGGTGATCGGAGCCGGCGCGGTCACCGCCTCGGGCACCGTCATCGACGGCGAACGAGTGCCGTCGGGGGTCTGACCGTGCGCATGCTGGTCACCGGCGGGGCCGGGTTCATCGGATCCACCCTGGTGGATCGGCTGCTGGCTGAGGGACACACAGTCGATGTGCTCGATGACCTGTCCACGGGCTCGTTGGCCAACCTGAGCGATGCCCGGGCGTCGGCCGCCCATCAGCTCACGGTCCACCAGATGGACGTGCGCTCGGCCGAGGTGGTGGACCTCATGGCCCGCCGCCGACCCGAGGTCGTGTTCCACCTGGCGGCCCAGGCCGACGTGCGGGTCTCGGTGACGGATCCGGTGTTCGATGCCGACGTGAACGTGATCGGCACGCTCCGGGTGCTCGAGGGGGCCCGGGCGGCCCACTCCGAGCGGGTGGTGTTCGCCGCCAGCGGCGGCACGCTGTACGGCGAGCCGGCGGTGTCCGAGCTTCCCCTCAAGGAGTCCCTGCCCCAACGGCCCCTGTCGCCCTACGGGGTGTCGAAGAAGTCGGCCATCGACTACCTGGTGGCCTATCGGGAGCTGCACTCCCTCGAGTTCGCCGCCATGGCTCTGGCCAACGTGTACGGCCCCCGGCAGGATCCGCACGGGGAGGCCGGAGTCGTGGCCATCTTCGCCGAGCGCCTCGTCACCGGACAACCGATCACAATCTTCGGTGACGGGGAGCAGACCCGAGATTTCGTCTACGTCGACGACGTGGTGGACGCCTTCGTGCGGGGGGCATCCAAAGGCGGTGGGCTGCTGTGCAACATCGGCACCGGACGGGAGACGTCGGTGAACGAGTTGCTGCGTGAGATGGCCCTGCAGGCCGGCGTGGACGTTGTGCCCACCTTCAAACCACTGCGACCCGGCGAGCTGCAGCGGAGCGCCCTCGACCCCAGCCGGGCCGGCATCCAGCTGGGCTGGAGTTCCTGGACGACGCTGGGGACGGGTACGAGTGCGGTGTTGGAGTTCGTCCGCCGGCGTCTGGCCCGAGAGGGAGGTCCGGCCGCCGGAGGCACGGCGGGCACGGGCGGCACAGCCGCCGGAGACACTTCCGGCACTCCAACGGACGGCACGGACGGCACGGACGGCACGGACGGCGCGGACGGCGGCAACGCCTGAACCTCCCCATCGGCGTCCCCATCGGCGCCGTTCGGGCCCCTGCGCAGGGCCGGGTCGTCCGAGGCAGTAGTCTGGGAGGGTCCTGGTGCGCTGAGTTGGCGGCAGGCCATCCCCCGAGACGCATTCCGGCGTCCTTCCCGCTCGCACCGAAAGTAGTCATGCCCCCCTTGCAGCCCTCCTTCGCCTCCCTCGGCGTACCCATCGACATCGTCGCGGCCCTCGACCGCAAGTTGATCACCGAGCCCTTCCCCATCCAGTCCATGACCATCCCCGACGCCCTCGCCGGTCGGGACGTCTGCGGGAAGGCCCCGACCGGCTCGGGCAAGACCCTGGCCTTCGGCATCGGTGCCGTGGCCCGGCTGACCGGTCGGCCCGCCCGGCCGAAGCACCCCCGTGTACTGGTACTCACACCCACCCGTGAGCTGGCCGCCCAGGTGGCCGCCGAGCTCCAGCTGTTGGCCACGCCCCGGAACCTCCGGGTGGACTCCTTCTACGGTGGTGTCGGATACGGGCCGCAGCTGAAGGCCCTGTCGCGGGGAGTGGACGTAGCCGTGGCCTGTCCCGGGCGCCTCGGTGACCTCATCGAGCGCGGCAGCATCAAGCTGGACGCAGTGGAGATCGTGGTCATCGACGAGGCCGACCGCATGGCCGACATGGGCTTCCTCCCCGACGTAAAGCGCATCCTCGACCTGACACCGTCGGACCGCCAGACGCTGCTCTTCTCGGCCACACTCGACGGGGACATCGACGTCCTAGTCCGCCGGTACCAGCACGATCCGGCCCGCCACGAGCTCGAGGTCGACGAGGACGACATCAACGCCGCCGTGCATCTCTTCTGGAAGGTCTCCTCGGGCGACCGGATCGACCGGACCGCGGACGTCATCGCGGCAGCGGGGCCGACCATCGTCTTCAGCCGCACCAAGCACGGCACGGACCGGATCGCCCGGCAGCTGGAGCAACGCGGCGTGCGCGCCGCGGCCATCCACGGCGACCGCAGCCAGAAGCAGCGTGAGAAGGCTCTGGACCTCTTCGTGCGCGGTGCCGTCGACACACTGGTGGCCACCGATGTGGCCGCCAGAGGCATTCACGTGGACGGGGTGAACGCCGTGGTGCACTTCGACCCGCCGGCAGACGCCAAGGACTACGTGCACCGCTCGGGACGCACGGCGAGGGCCGGTGCCACCGGTGTCGTCGTCAGTTTCGTGACGCCGGACAAGGCGGCGGCGGTCAAGAGCCTCCAACGCCATCTCGACGTGCCCATGGGCACCACGGTGCCTGACATGGCCAGCATCAAGGCAGTGATCGGTGACCCCCCGAAGCGCCGCCCCAGTCAGGACCGAGTACCGGACTCCGCCACGACCCCCGGCGGCAAGGGTCCCACCCGTGGGGGCCGACCCGGTCAGGCCCGGAGGCAGGGGAAGCCGTGGAAGGCCCGACCTGTGGGGGCCGGCTACGGCCAGTCGTCCGCTTCCGGCAATCCCCGCAACGGTTCTTCTTCCGGCAATCCCCGCAACGGTTCTTCTTCCGGCACTACCCGCAATGGGTCGAGCACCGGCGCGGAGTACGCCAGCACCGGCTCATCGGACCGTGCCTCCGGGAGCCCGAAGCCGGTGCGCGCCGGAGGCGGGCCGTGGGAGCAGCGCACCAAGCGGGCCAAGCCCGGCCAACCGGGAAAGCCCGGCCAACCGGGAAAGCCCGGCCAATCGGGCAAGTCGGGCAAGCCGGGCAAGCGGAACCGACATGACAAGCCTGGAGCACCGGGTGCCGGCACCTCGTCCTCACGGCGCGCCCGCACGGGTTCGTCTGCCGGTGGTGGTCACAGCGGTGGCTCGCACGACCAGCGGCGGAGTGGTCCGGTGGGAGCCAAGCGGGGCGCCGGAGGCGGTACACGGGGACGCTGACCCTGTGTTGGCGGCGCCAGGACGGCGCGCCGTCGTGGTGCCGACGTGGTGCCGTCGTAGTGCACCCCTGCGGCCTTGATGGCTGCCCTGTGGCCATGGCCTAGTGTCATGACCATGGCATCCGACACCAAGCCCACGGTCACCATTCCCGATGGCCATCCCCCCGAAGGCCTGCTCATCGAGGACATCGAGATCGGGGAGGGGGCCGAGGCGATCGCCGGCCAACCGGTCAACGTCCACTATGTGGGGGTGTCGTGGTCGACGGGCAGCGAGTTCGACTCGTCCTGGGACCGCGGTGAGCACTTCTCCTTCCCCCTCGGGGCGGGCCACGTGATCTCCGGTTGGGACCAGGGAGTGGTGGGCATGAAGGCGGGCGGACGACGTCGGCTGACCATCCCGCCCCATCTCGGTTACGGCGCCCAGGGTGCCGGCGGAGTGATCGGTCCCAACGAGACCCTGGTCTTCGTGGTCGACCTCGTCGACGTCGGCTGATCCACTCGAGCCTCCGGGTTCACTCGGGCCTCCGGGCCTCCGGGACACCGGGTCCGGGTCCCCGGCTGGAGGCGGTCAGCGGAACAGGTCCTCGTCCGGCGGCCGGACGATCTCGTCGGCCACCGAGGACGGTCGCATCCATCGGGGATCGATCCCACGGAGCACGGCAGCAGGGATGCTCCGGTCCTTGCCCATCACCAACTCGGCCGCGCCGGCCAGTTCGTCGGCCACGCACACCTCGGTGGCCTCGAGGACCCGTCCGGTGGCATCGAGGGTCCCCCGCAGGTCTACGACACCAGCCACGCCGGCAATGCCGATGGCCACGTCGGTGACGCCACGTCGCCACGTTCGACCGAAGGTGTCGGAGACGATGACGCCGACCGACACACCGTGCCTGTGCTCGAGCACCTCGCGGATGCGGCGGGCGGACCGGTCGGGATCGACAGGGAGCAGCGCAGCGGTGCCGGCATCGACGTTGGACAGGTCGACCCCGGCGTTGGCGCAGATGAAGCCGTGGCGGGTCTCGGTGATCAGCAGGTCGCCGCGGCGACGGACGATGCGCACCGACTCCGCCTCGACCAGCGCCACCTTGGCCGACGCATCGTCGGGGTCGATGGCCACGATCCGACCCTCGGCCTTGGACACCACCTTCTGGGTGACCACGAGCACATCGCCGTCGGCGAGCCCGCCGGGGATCACCGGGCTCTGACCGGGGGTGGCGACCAGCAGGCCGGCCAGGATTTCCGCCAGGTCGTCGCCCGGCCGGATCTCGCCCATCCCGGTGACGGGGAAGACGGTGAGCCCTCCCGCCGACGGGCTGGCGTCGGCTGCGGCGTCGGCTGCGGCGCCGGCTGCGGCGCCGGGAGCTGCGCCGGGAGCTGCCCGGATGCCCGACTCAGCCGACGGCATCGAGGACCGTCCTGGACAGGGTGGCGGCGCGCTCCACGCTGGACATGATCGTCGGTGCCACCAGGCAGCGGACCCCTTCGGACTCCACGGCCCCGGCTAGGGCGGCATCGGCCTCGTCGATGACGAGGGTGCCCACCCACGGTGCGTACCACCGGGCCACGCCCACCACCGAGGACTCGAATCCCATCTCGCGGAGCAGGCGGTCGGCGGGCCCTTTGAGGGCGGCTCCGGCGATGATGGGGGAGACTCCGACGATGCGCTCCCTCAGGCCCGCGAGGTGCTGGGCCATCCCCGGCACGGCCAGCAGGGGACCGATGGAGACCACCGGATTGGATGGGCACACCACGATGACCTCGGCCGTGCCGAGGGCCTCGAGCACCCCGGGACCAGGTCGGGCCTCCTCGGCTCCTTCGAACCTCACTGCCGACACCGCCACATCGTGGTGCAGCCGCACGAAATACTCCTGGAAGCCCACCTCGGGGCCGTCGACCAGCTGCAGCCGGGTACGGAGCGGGTCGTCGGTGACCGGCACCAGGCGGATGCCTACCCCCCAGGACCGTGCCAGCTCCGCCGTGACCTGGCCGAGGCCGGCGCCCTCGCTGAGGCGCTGGGTGCGGTAGCAGTGGGTGGCCAGGTCCTGGTCACCGAGGTTGAACCAGGTCACCCCACCCAGCCGGCCCAACGACTCCATGACCCGCCATGTCTCGTCGGCCAGCCCCCAGCCGGTCTCAGGATTGATGGCATCGGCCAGCGTGTACATCACCGTGTCCAGGTCAGGGGAGATGTGGAGCCCGTGCAGGACGGTGTCGTCACCGGTGTTGACGATGGCCGTGATGTCCGAGGGGGGCATCACCTCCACCATCCCCCGGAGCAGGCGTGCGGCACCCACCCCGCCGGCCAGGGCCGCGATCATCGGGCGCCATCCCCACGGTCGACGCCACGGGGTCCGACCGGATCGTCGACCGCAGTCGTGGCCGTGCCGGCCGGTCGGGGGGTAGCCATCGGGGCAGGCTACCCGGCGCCCAAGCTGGCCCCGGTCCGGCGCTCGGTGCCCGGCCCTGCCCGACCCGATGCCGATCCCGATCCCGATGCCGATGCCGATCCCGATCCCGATCGGATCCGGTCCCGGCCTGGGGATGCCGACCCCGACGCCGATACCCGCCGCCCAGCCGCTCTGCCGGCCCCGCCGCCCCGCCGCTCTGCCGGCCATGCCGCTCTGCCGGCCATGCCGCTCTGCCGGCCATGCCGCTCTGCCGGCCATGCCGCTCTGCCGGCTCTGCGGGCCCTACCGGCCCTGACCCCGAGGCCCCATGTGCAAGGCTCCGATGGTGACGCCGGAGCGATCTGCTACCTCGGACCGGGACCGGCTGTCCGTGGGATTCGAGGCCACACCACTGCTGGGCCGACCGACCGGGGTGGGTGCCTTCTGCGCCGGGGCACTGGCCGGGCTGGCGGCGCTCCCCTCCGTCGAGGTCTCGGCCTTCGCGGTCAGCTGGCGTCGGCGCCATCAGCTGACCGCACTGGTTCCCCCCGGCGTCCCGTCCCGGCATCGGGCCATGCCGGCACGTCCGCTCCATACGGCGTGGTCGAGGACATCGCTGCCCCCGGTGGAGTGGTTCATCGGCCGCCAGGACGTGGTGCACGGGACCAACTTCGTCGTCCCACCGACCCGGGTCGCCGCCCGTGTGGTGACGGTGCACGACCTGACCGTCGTGCTCTACCCCGAGCTGTGCGACCCGCCGACGCTGCTCTTCCCCGACCTCATCGCCCGGGCCGTAGCCGAGGGGGCCTGGGTCCACACGCCGTCACAGTTCGTGGCCGACCAGGTGGTGGAGGCGTTCTCGGTCCCACCCGACCGGGTCCGTGCCGTGCATCACGGGATACCTCTCGCCCCTGTCCCAGTCCGTCCGACGGCGCCCCCACCCCTCCATCTGCCGGACGGGTGCCACCGCTACATCCTGGCCGTGGGCACCGTCGAGCCGCGCAAGGACTACCCCTTGCTGGTGAGGGCGTTCGACGAGATCGCCGCCGACCATCCCGACGTGGCGTTGATGGTGGTGGGCCAGGACGGGTGGGGAGCCGAGCGCTTAGCGGCCGCGGTGGCGTCGTCCCCGTGGCGGGAGCGGATCGTGCGCGCCGGGTATCTCGACGACTACGGGCTCGATGCGGTGCTGCGGGAGGCCGCGGTGCTGGCCTACCCGTCGCGCTACGAGGGTTTCGGGTTCCCGCCGCTCCAGGCCATGGCGGCCGGTGTGCCCGTGGTCACCACCACCGCCGGTGCCCTGCCCGAGGTGGTGGGGGAGGGGGCCCTGCTGGTGGACCCTGGCGACCGCGACGGGCTGGCCGCAGCCCTCGACCGGGTGCTCCGGGGTGGGACCGACACCGACGAGCTCGTGGCCCGGGGCCTCGAGCGGAGTCGGCTGTTCACCTGGGGGGCCTGTGCCGACGGGCTGGCCCGGCTGTACCGGGACGCCAAGGACGCCAAGGACGCCCGGGGCGCCCGGGGCGCCCGGGACGGCGGTGGAGCACGTGACGTCCGTGACCGGACGGGTCCATGACCGGCATGCGCATGCTGATGATGGTCG
>Ga0181534_10001916_pt1 | contig 13253 bp, 9 predicted proteins | sample PEATcosm2014_Bin_37_FD_119758 | JGI IMG/M metagenome (GOLD analysis project Ga0181534, IMG submission 119758) | Peatland microbial communities from MTU Mesocosm Facility, Houghton, MI, USA - PEATcosm2014_Bin17_10_metaG | ecosystem: Environmental > Terrestrial > Soil > Wetlands > Peat | place...
CATTGATGTCAGCGACTGGAAGGTTCGTAGCAACCCCAGATACTTGCATCGGTCCTCCTAGACCGAATCGGATCTTGGGACCTACACACTCGAAAACTATGCCCTGTGACGGGTTATCCACACGCCCGGAAGTGCCTGGTTGAGACTTACTGGCAGATGCTGCGGTCCATTCGTAGCGTTTAGAGGTCCAGATGAGTTAGCTCTCGAAGTGCCTGCCGTCGGCTCCGGCTGACTGGCTTTCGAACGAGTGGCTTCTCGTCTGGACCTTGCCGCGGGTGGCTCGAAAGAGGAACGTGCACGAGATCCCAACCAGGAGTGCCCCCGCGTCCCTAACCAACGACGAAGGAGGTATTCATGACAGTGATCATCGGGATCGACCCCCACAAGGCGTCCCACACGGCCGTGGCCATCGGTCGTGACGAACAGCAGTTGGCCGAGATCAAGGTCCGAGCCACCTGCCAGCAGACGGAGAGGCTGTTGGCCTGGGCCGAGCCACTCGGTGAGCGAACGTGGGCCGTCGAGTCGGCCGGAGGGATGGGCTACCTGTTGTCCCAGCAGTTGGTCAGGGCCGGCGAGCTGGTCCTCGATGTGCCGGCGACCCTGGCCTCGAGGGTGCGGGTGCTCGGCACCGGGAAGTCCGACAAGAACGATCCGAACGACGCCTTGTCAGTGGCCATCGCCGCCCTGCGCTCGCCGGGGCTCCGGTCGGTCGAGCCCGCCAACCACCGGGAGGTGCTTCGTCTCCTGTCCAAGCGGAACCATGACATCGGGAGGCTTCGCACCATCGTGGTGTCCCGCCTTCATGCTGCGCTGATCAACCTGTCACCAGGGGGAATCTCCAAGGAGCTCAACGCTTCTGACGCCATACGGCTCCTCAACGACTTCGATCCGATCACCCCGGTGGAACGGACCCGATACGAGCTGGCCCACGAGCTCCTTGACGATGTGGAGCGCCTTGATGCCCAGTTGAAGGCCTCGCACAAGCGGATCAAGGATGCGGTGCTGGCATCGGGGACGACCCTGACGGACATCTACGGGGTTGGCCCCATCCTGGCAGCCGCGTTGATCGGCTACACGGGCGACGTGCGACGATTCGCCAACCGCGACCAGTTCGCCTCCTATGCCGGCGTAGCTCCCATCGAGCACTCGTCCGGAGGGCGGGTCGTCCACCGTCTCAGCCGCCGGGGCAATCGTCAGCTCAACCACGCCATCCACCTGGTGGCCATCTGCCAGATCCGCCAAAAGGATTCCGAGGGCCGGGCCTACTTCGATCGGAAGGTGGCCGAGGGCAAGACCAAGCGGGAGGCCATCCGTTCGCTGAAGCGACAGGTCAGCAACGTCGTCTACCGGCAACTCCTGGTCGACGCACACAAGTAAGGGCCCGGGAGGACAAACGGGAACGACTCATAGCCTGCGTGACCGGCTCCACACCCTGACGACCGGCTCTTCGGCGAAGTCACTCCCGGACCCACCGAATTCTAGGCATCAGTGGCCCTTGAGGGCCCTCTGATTCGTCGCGCCCGGAAGGTCCCGGATTTGCCCCCTTGACTCAAAGAGGATTCGTTTAAGGACGCTCTATCGAGGCGATCGCGTTATTGGGGCACTGCCGGGTTTTCGCCCGCGAAACCTGCGCCATCGACCTGACCTCAGCGGCTCGGTAACCGACCAGCGGACGGCCGCAATGGACTATCGGTGCGCCGAACGGCCACACCTTATGGAGGCGAGCTTTTCCGATGGCCTGGATCTTTCTGAGTGGGCGCTAGAGGACTCGAACCTCCGACCTCAGCCGTGTGAAGGCTGCGCTCTAACCAACTGAGCTAAACGCCCGCGAGCCCGCCGGACCGCTACGGGTCTCGGCAGAGCAGACGGACATGGTAGCCCGAGAGGCGAACACCGATCCCCGTCGATGCGAACTCCTGGCTACGGAGCCTCCGGATACGGGGGCAGAGCGTCGAATCCCAGCGCGGCCTCGAGGGCGGCGGCCGAACGGAGCACCACCAGGTCGGCGTGCTGGGGCCCCACCATCTGCAGGCCCACGGGAAGCCCGGACGCCGACAGGCCGGCGCAGATGGAGGCCGCCGGCGACCGGGTCATGTTGAACGGATAGGTGAACTTGACCCAGTTGATGTCCTCGTTGCCGTTGATCAGGCCGGCACCCTTCAGCGACCGGTGCGGCGGCACGGCAGCCATGGTCGGCGTGATGAGGAGGCGCACGTCATGGAACAGCTGCACCAGGCGGAGGTTGAGGGTGTGGCACACGTCCTCCGCCCGCACCAGATCGAGGGCCGAGGTCTCGAGGGACCGTTCGATGACCATGGCCAGCACGGGGTCGATCTGGCCCCAGGCGTCCGTGTCGCGCAGTTCGGCGTGGGTGCGCAGGTTGTAGACGCTGGAGAGCAGCAACCACTGCTCCACCGGATCCTCGTCGAAGACGGTGTCGATCTCCACCACCTCGGTCCCGAGCGAGGCCATGACCTCCACGGCCCTCTCGCAGATGGCCAGCACCTCGGCATCCACCTCGGCGTACCCGAGCGTGGGAGCCCATGCCACCTTGCGGGGCGGCCGGGGATCGTGCAGGGCCGCCAGCCACGATGCCTCGGGACGGGGCAGGGAGCGGAGGTCGGTCGGATCCGGCCCGACGACCACGTCCAACGCCGCAACCACGTCGGACAGCCGGCGGGCCATCGGACCTTTGGTGGACAGGTGGTGCCAGTCGGGCGCCGTGGGTCCGCCACTCGGTACCCGCCCGAGGGAGGGCTTCATGGCCGAGAGCCCACAGCACGACGACGGGATGCGGAGAGACCCGCCTCCATCCGAGCCGGTGGCCAGGGGCACCATCCCCGAGGCGATGGCCACGGCGCTGCCTCCCGACGAGCCGCCGGGGGTGTGGGCCAGGTTCCAGGGGTTGTGGGTGGGCCCGAATACCGGGTTGTCGGTGTCGGCCTTCCACCCCAGCTCAGGAGTGTTGGTCTTCCCCACCACCACGCAGCCGGCCGCCACCAGGCGGGTCACCAACTCCGAGTCCGCCGTGGCCACGGGACCGCCCACGAAGCCCATGGACCCGTGGGTGGTGACGTAGCCGGCCGCGTCCTCGAGGTCCTTCACCCCGATGGGGATGCCGGCCAACGGTCCCGGATCGACACCCGCTGCCACCTCGGCATCGATGGCCGCCGCACCGACCCTGGCCCGGTCAGGGTCGACGGCCACGAAGGCGTTGAGGGCGGGATTGTGCTCGGCGATCTGCGAGAGGGCGTGCTCGACCAGCTCCGTGGCCGAGCGCCGGCCGTCCCGGACCTGGGACGCCAGGCCCACCACCGTCTCGGTCCGGAAGTCCATTGCTGCGACCGTACCGGTGCGCCCGGGTGACCACAACCGGTGGGCCCGATCCGGCCATCCGTCGCCTCGACACGGACGACCGGCGGCGACCATTGTGGAGCCATGAGCGACGGAACCATCGAGGGGGCCTCCCTGGACCATGTGGCCCATGCCGTGCACCGCTGGCAGGACGTCTGGACGCGTTATGCGGTCGACCTCGGGGCCGAGTGGAGCTCTGGTGACCGGGGGCCGGGGTTCGCCCCGGCCCAACTCGGGTTCGCCAACGGCGCCCGCATCGAGCTCCTCATGCCGAACGATGCCCACGTGAACGACTTCCTCCAGCGCTTCCTGGCCGCCAGCGGGCCCGGGCCCCACCATCTGACCTTCAAGGTCCCCGACCTGACCTTCGCCATCGAGCAGGCCCGTGCGTCGGGGTTCGAACCCATCGGGATCGACCGGAGCGACCCGGAGTGGCTGGAGGCGTTCCTCCATCCCAAAGCGGCGACCGGGGTCGTCGTGCAGCTGGCCGAGGCCTACGGGACATGGGGCAATCCGGCGCCGGAGGACTTTCCCGGTGAGCGGCGCCGACGAAGGGACGGGACCGGCCCCGTGCCGCCGGCCGCGCTCCGTCGGGTGGTGCACGCCGTGGCCGACCTCGACGCGGCATCGTCCCTCTTCGTGGGACTGCTCGGCGGCAGTGTCGTGAGCCGGGGCACCCGGTCCGATCACGCATGGGAGGAGATCGCATGGAGTGGCCCGCTGAGGGTCCGGCTGGTGTCACCGAGTGCCGGCACCTCCACGTCCCTGCTCAGCCAGTGGCTCGGCGGTCGCCCGGGGCGGGTCCACCACCTGGAGTTCGACGTCGAGGAGCCGGCATCGATCGCCGGAGCCGAGCCGGCCACTGATGCCCTCATCGGCCTGGACACCGGGCCGACCGCCGAGCAGTGGTTCATCGGGAGCGACGCCAACGCCGGGCTGGCGCTGGTCTTCTCCGCTCCCTGAGCAACACCTCGGGTGAGCCCGGGGAGCGGCAAAGGTCCAGGGTCCCCGAGGAGCCGATCAGCCCCGGAACAGAATCGAACGGCCGGGCCAGGCCCGATAGCCTGGCCCGATGGCCAGCCGATCCCACGATGGAGACCTGGACGGCGACGAGTACGACGAGTACGACGACGACGGCTTCGACGACGACGGCTTCGACGACGAGCGCACGGTGAGCGCCCCGGTGAGGCGCTCGATCGGGGACCGGGTCCGCGCCGGGGCCCAGTCCCGCAGCACCGGTCGCACCGGGTCGACCAACCGGCCGGCCCCCAGGCCGTCCACCAAGCAGATCGTGGAGCGCCTGGACGACCGCGAGCGGCGCCTGTGCTTCGCCGCCTCGGCCCTGGCCGTGGTGGCCGGGGTGCTCATCTACGTGGTGGAGACCGAGAACAAGCACTTCCGGCTCAGGAAGGGCGAGCTCACCCCGCAGACGACGCTGATCATCGGCCTGATCGTCGGGGCCCTCCTGTTGGGGTCCACCCTGCTGGGCCGCCGGGCCCCGGTCGGCTTCGTGGCCCTCTTCGGCTTCCTGGCCTTCGGCACCCAGTACTTCGCCGGGATCCCCTTCTTGGTCCTGGCGGTCTGGCTGCTGGTCCGCTCCTACAAGTTCCAAAAGGAGGCCGCAGCCACCCGCAAGGCGTCGATGGCGGCCGGCGGGACCTCGACCCGGGCGGGACCCCGGGGGACCCGGGGGACGGGAGCCTCGGCGGGCTCGGCCAAGTCCGGAGCCGCCCGGTCCCCGTCGAAGGGCCCGGCCGCGGCGGAGGCCAACAAGCGGTACACACCCAAGCGGCCCGCTCCCCCGCCCCCCAAGCCCTCCCGGCGGGACCGGAAGGCGGCGCAGGCCTCCGACTAACCGGCCCTGGCCGCTCGGCCGCTCGGCCGCCCTAGCCCTCGCCGGGGTCGGTGACCAGGGCCGACCGCAACAGGTCCAGGATCTCGTTGCGTCGCCGGACCAGGGACCGGGCCGTCGGCTCCTCGCCGAAGGCCCGCAGGACCTCCACCTCGGTCACCATGCCGATGACGGTGGAGTAGATGGCCAGCAGCAAGAGGCGGGGCTCGTGGCGGCGCATGTGGCCGGCATCCATCTCCGCCTCGAGGAACTCCGAGGCCCGGCGGACCATGGGGTCGAGAGCGGTGACCAGGCGGGTGGCCGCCGGGTTGCCCAGTCGCCCCATCTCCCGGACCAGGCCCAGCAACTCCGGCCGACGGGCGGCCAGGCGGAACACCGATCGGACCACAGCCTCCACGCGCGCCCAGCCCGATCCCGCCGTGGACAGGGAGGCCTCGAGGGCCGAGGCCAGCTCCACGGCGCTGCGGTCGATGACCGCCTCCAACAGCACCTCCTTGCTGGGGAACCAGTACAGGATGGTCTGCTTGCGGATGGCCAGGCCGGCGGCCAGGGCATCCAGGGACGAGGCGTCGTAGCCCCGGGTGGCGAAGGACACCAGCGCCGCGTCCAGGATCCGCTCCGACGTGCTGGCCCCGGCGCCGGCCCCGCGGCCCGACCCCGTGACCGGTCGACGGGTCCGGGCGGGAGCCGGCCGCGGCCGGCTCCGATCCCGTCCCGGGGGCGGTTCGGCCCCGATGCTCGACTCGCTCACTTACCATATGGTAGACAGATCTGGTGACACGCGTCCGCCACGCCCTGGCCGGCAAGCAGTTCTTCATCACCGGTGCCACCGGGTTTCTGGGAACAGCCCTGGTGGAGCGGGTCCTGCGCAGCGTGCCGGACAGCCGGGTGGTCCTGCTCATACGCCCGGGTAGGCGGGCCACCCCGCTCCAGCGGGCCACCAAGGAGATCCTCAAGAACGACTGCTTCGACCTGCTCCGCGAGCAGACCGGGGACCGGTTCGACGCCGAGGTGGCCTCCCGGGTGACCGCCGTGGCCGGGGATGTGGCCACCGACGGCCTGGGCCTCGACGAGGACGGCCTGCGGCTCCTGTCCGGGTGCGACGTCGTCATCCACTCGGCCGCCGCCGTGAGCTTCGACTCCCCCCTCGACTCCGCCGTCGAGGTCAACCTGCTCGGGCCCTCCCGGGTGGCGGCGGCCATCGTGGCCGCCCGCCGGTTGGCAGCGGACGAGGGGCGCCCGGGCCCGGTGCATTTCATCCCGGTGTCCACGGCATACGTGGCCGGCACCCATCAGGGCGAGGCCCGAGAGGAGCTGCTCGACGGCAATCCGTTCACCGTGGACGTGGACTGGCGGACCGAGGTGGCCGCCAGCCGCCGCCAGCGCGGGGACACCGACGCCGAGTCCCGGCAGCCCGCCCGCCTCGAGCAGTTCGCCAAGGCGGCGCGCGGCGAGCTGGGCGGGGCCGGCCTCCACCTGCTGGCCGAGCGGGCCGAACGCCTGCGGGAGGACTGGGTCAAGAAGCAGATGGTCACCGTCGGCCAGGCCCGGGCCCAATCCCTCGGCTGGCCCGACGCCTACCCGTACACCAAGGCCCTGGGCGAGCGGGCCCTGGTCGCCCAGTTCGGGGACACCGTCCCCATGACCATCGTCCGCCCCTCCATCATCGAGTCGTCCCTGGCCGAGCCCCGACCGGGCTGGATCCGGGGCTTCCGCATGGCCGAGCCCATCATCGTCTCCTACGCCCGGGGCCTGCTCCGCGAGTTCCCCGGCGTCCCCGAGGGCGTGACCGACGTGATCCCGGTGGACCTGGTGGTGGCGGCCATCATCGCCGTGGCCGGCGAGGCCCTGCTGGATGCGGCCGACCCCGCCGTGGACTACCCGGGCCCGACCGTCTACCACGTGGCCTCCGGCGTCCGGAACCCGTTCCGCTACGGGCGCCTGGTGGAGCTGGTCCAGGCCTGGTTCACCGAGCACCCCCTCTACGACAGCGATGGCCAGCCCATCGTGGTGCCGGCCTGGTCGTTCCCGGGACGGGGCCGGGTGCAGCGGCAGCTGAGCCGGGCATCGGCGGCCATGGACCTGGCCGAGAAGGTGGTGGGCTCGCTGCCCATCCGGGGCCGGCAGGCAGCCTGGATGGCCGCCCTGGAGGAGCAGCACCTGCTGGCCGACCGGGCCCTCGGCTACGTCGAGCTCTACGGCGCCTACACCGAGACCGAGGCCCGCTACCGGGTCGACCGCCTGCTCGCCCTGTGGGGCCGGATGGACGCCGACGACCGCCAGGCCTTCTGCCTCGACCCCGGCACCATCGACTGGGAGCACTATGTCCGGGAGATCCACCTGCCCTCGGTCATCGAGCATGCCCGGGTGCGCACCACGCCGGGAAAGTCGACCAAGCCCAACCGGGCCGAGCGGGCCATCAAGGCCATCCTCTCCCCCGACCGCCACCTGGCCGCCTTCGACCTCGAGAACACCCTGATCGCCTCCAACGTGGTCGACTCCTACGCCTGGCTGGCCTCCCGGCACCTGGCCCCGGCCGAGCGGGCCGTCTTCGTGGCCGACCTGGTGGCCGAGGCCCCGTCGCTCCTCCTGCTGGACCGCCAGGACCGGGGAGACTTCCTCCGGTCCTTCTACCGTCGCTACGAGGGTGCTCCCGTCGACCGGCTCCGGGACGACGGATGGGAGCTCTTCCACCACCTCCTGCTGGCCAAGTCGTTCCCGGACGGGTTCGCCCGGGTCCGCAAGCACCGGTCGCTCGGGCACCGGACCGTCCTGATCACCGGGGCGCTCGACCTGGTGGTCGAGCCCCTCCGCCCCCTCTTCGACACCATCGTCTGCGCCCGGCTAGGCGAGTCGGGGGGCACCTACACCGGGCGCCTGGCCGAGCTCCCCCCCATCGGTGAGGCCCGGGCCCTGGTGCTGGCGGAGTACGCCGAGGCCGAGGGCCTCTCGCTCGAGGAGTCCATGGCCTACGCCGACTCGGCCAGCGACCTGCCCATGCTGGAGGCGGTGGGCTTCCCCGTGGCGGTGAACCCGGAGGCCAAGCTGGCCTCCATCGCCCGCCGCCGGGGTTGGCACGTCGAGCACTGGCACAAGGCCGAGGGGGGCGCCCAGCCCATGCTGCCTCTCGGTCCGGTCGACCGCCGCGGCTCGCTCGGGCGGGGCCGGACCAGTGCGGCCGCGCTGACGGGCGCCGTCCGTCGGCTCAGCGGAGCGGGATCGGCCTCTGGATCGGGGCCGGGATCGTGAAGGCACTGGTGCTCGAGCGGAACCTGCCCCGCTTCGCCGCCTCCCGGATGGCCTCGCTGCTGGGGTCGGGCCGCGGTGCGGGCATCGGCCCCCTGCAACTGCAGGACGCCGGCCCCCCGGACCTGCCCGGCGACGACTGGTACCACCTCACTCCCGTGCTCTCGGGCATCTGCGGCTCCGACCTGGCCACCCTGGACGGCCGCAGCTCCCGCTACTTCGAGGACCTGGTGAGCTTCCCGTTCGTCCCCGGCCACGAGGTGGTGGGCGTGCTCGAGGCCGGGGGGCGGGATCACGCCGGCCGCGAGCTGGCCGCCGGCACCCGGGCCGTGATCGAGCCCGTGCTCGGCTGTGCCCCCCGTCACATCGAACCGATGTGCCCCTACTGCGCCACCGGCCGCACCGGCCTGTGCGGGAACGTGGCCTTCGGCGCCCTCGAACCGGGCCTGCAGACCGGGTTCTGCGCCGACACCGGCGGAGGCTGGTCGAGCGCCCCGCTCTGCGCCCACACCTCCCAGATCCATGAGGTGCCCGGGTCGTTCACCGACGAGGAGGCGGTGGTGATCGAGCCCACTGCCTGTGCCGTCCACGCCGTGCTGTCCGCCGGCGTCGCCGAGGGAGACGTGGTGGCCGTGGTGGGTGCGGGGACCCTGGGGCTGGCCTGCACCGCCGCCCTCCACAACCTGGTCCGCCCGGGCACGGGCTGCACGGTCACGGTCGGGGCCAAGCACACCCACCAGCGCCGCCGGGCCGAGGCCCTGGGGGCCGACACGGTGGTCGCCCCCGACCAGCTGGCCCGGGCCGTGCGCCGACAGTCGGGCTCACTGGTGCTGGCCGGACGGCTGACCGACGGGGCCGACGTGGTCTTCGACTGCGTGGGGTCCTCGGAGTCCATCACCCACGCCCTGGCCATGGTCAGACCCCGGGGCCGGGTGGTGCTGGTGGGCATGCCGGGAAGGGTATCGATCGACCTCGCCCCCCTGTGGCACCGCGAGCTGACCCTGGTCGGGGCCTACGCCTACGGGACGGAGTCCCCCCCGGGGGCAACCGAGCCCCACCGCACCTTCGCACTGGCCATAAGCCTGGTGGCCTCGGCCCAGCTGGGATCCCTGGTCTCGGCCGCCTACCCCCTCGAACGCTACGAGGAGGCCATCGCCCACGCCGGTGCCGCCGGCCGCCGCGGCGCGGTGAAGGTGGTCTTCGATCTACGCGGCCGGAGCGACCGGACCAACCGGAAAGGAAGCACACGATGAGCCCCAGGCCCGGATTCGTGCTCGATGTCGACCGCTCCACCCCTCCCACGCTGTTCTGGCGGGGCGAGCGGTTCAGCCTGGAGCGCCTGCCCGAGGGGAGCCGGGTCATCTACGCCCCGGAGCCGATCGAGCCGATGAAGGACCCCTCCGCGGCGATCCGGGCCGCCCTCACCGACCCGGTGGGCGACCAGCAGCCGCTCCCCTCCCTCCTCCGCCCGGACATGAAGCTGACCATCGCCTTCGACGACATCTCCCTCCCCCTGCCCCCCATGGAGCGACCCGACATCCGCCAGCTGGTCATCGAGCAGGTGCTCGACATGGCGGCCGAGGCCGGGGTGGACGACGTGGCCCTCATCGTGGCCCTGGCCCTCCACCGCCGCATGACCGAGGCGGAGCTCCGCCACGCCCTCGGTGACCGCATCTACGACGCCTTCGCCCCCAACGGCCTGCTCACCCAGCACGACGCCGAGGACCCCGACGCCCTCATCCACCTCGGTCTCACCGACCAGGGCGAGGACGTGGAGATCAACAAGCGGGCGGCCGAGAGCGACCTCCTGGTCTACGTCAACATCAACCTGGTGGCCATGGACGGGGGCCACAAGAGCGTGGCCACCGGACTGGCCAGCTACAAGAGCCTGCGCCACCACCACAACCCGGTCACCATGCAGCGGTCGAAGTCGTTCATGGACCAGCACCGGTCCGAGCTCCACTCGGCCAACTGGCGCATGGGCCGGCTCATCGCCGACGCCGGGGTGAACGTCTTCCAGATCGAGACCACCCTCAACAACGACACGTTCCCGGGGGCGTTCAAATTCCTCCAGAAGCGGGAGTGGGAGTGGAAGGCCAAGGACCGGCTGGCCTACGTGGCGGCGTCGTCGGCCCTCGACCGCACCCCGGCCCGCTACGCCCGGCAGATCTTCCACTCGGTGAAGGCGCCCCACCGGATGACCTCGGTCCAGGCCGGCGAGGTGGAGGCGGTGCACAAGGTGACCACCGAGAACGTCTGGGCCCAGCAGGGCGTGGTGGTGGAGGGCCAGACGGACATCCTGACCATGGGGCTGCCCTACATCAGTCCCTACAACGTGAACTCGATCCTCAACCCGATTTTGGTGGCGTGCCTGGGCCTCGGGTACCTGTTCAACATGTACCGGGGCAAGCCGCTGGTGCGCGAGGGCGGTGTGCTGATCATGACCCACCCCACCCCCTGGGAGTTCAACCCCGTCCACCATCCCAGCTACATCGACTTCTTCGAGCAGGTGCTGATCGAGACCACCGACCCCATCGAGGTGGCCGATCGCTTCGAGGAGTCGTTCGCCACCGACCCCTGGTACATCCACCTCTACCGCACGGGGCACGCCTACCACGGCGTCCATCCGTTCTACATGTGGTACTGGTGCGCCCACGCCCTCCAGCACCTGGGCGGGGTGATCATCGTGGGCGGGGATGCCCCCGCCGTCCACCGCCTCGGGTTCCGGGCCGCCTCCACACTGGCCGACGCCCTGGAGATGGCCGCCGATGTCGTCGGGCCCTCTCCGACCCTCACCCACCTCCACGCCCCGCCCATCCTCATGGCCGACGTCCAGTGACGCCGGAGCGTGCTGACCAGGGAGGCCCTGCGGGCCGGGAAGGCGCTGGGCGCTCGGGCCCGACGAGGTCGGGCTCCTCCAACTCCCTGCGGGCGAGGAGGGCGGTCCGCACCGACGCCGCCCTGGGCGGGACGAGCGGGGAGCGGGCCGACCGCTCCCCCGCCGAGACGCTGCGGCGGCTGGCGCCCTCGGCCCTCCTCACCCGGGCGGGCAGGGCCCGCTTCCCCCTGGCTGCACCCAGCTGGCCGGAGTCGGTGCCCCGCCCCGCCCCCACCCCGGAGTTGGGCGTGCACTACGACACGGCCTGGTCTCGGAGGTACGCGGTACGGCTGGCCCGGGCCATGGTCCTGGACAACGTGGCCCGTCCCCTGGCCCGCGTGGTGGCCTCCCCCCTCATCCGTGGCGAGGAGGCCCTCGTCGGGCTGGAGGCCCCGGTCATCTTCGCCGCCAACCACGCCAGCCATGCCGACACGCCGTTGCTGCTGAGCTGCCTCCCCCTCCGCTTCCGGCACCGCACCGTGGTGGCGGCAGCGGCCGACTACTTCTTCGACCGCCGGTGGAAGGCCGACGCCTGGTCGTTCCTGCTGGCCGCCATCCCCATCGAGCGCACCAAGATCAACCGCCGGTCGGTGGACCTGGCCGCCGACCTCCTCGACGACGGGTGGAACCTGGTCATCTTCCCCGAGGGCGGACGCTCCCCCGACGGGTGGGCACAGGACTTCCACCCGGGTGGTGCCGCCTATCTGGCCACCCGCACCGGGCGACCGGTGGTCCCGGTGCATCTGGACGGGACCCGCCACATCCTGCCCAAGGGGCGCAAGGGGATCCACCGGACCCGGACCACCGTGACCTTCGGCACCCCCCTGCGTTCGGAGGAGGGTGAGAACGTCCGCCGGTTCGGTGTGCGCATCGAGGCGGCGGTGGCCACCATGGCCCTCGAGGCCGACTCCGACTGGTGGACGGCGCGGCGGGCGGCGGCGGCGGGGACCACACCGCCGCTGCAGGGACCCGACGCGGCGGCGTGGCGCCGGTCGTGGGCACTGGCCGACCCGCCCGAGCGCCGTGACCGTGACGGCGAGTCGGTGGTCGACTGGCCCAAGCTCTCCCGCTGAGAACGGCCGCCGTCACTGCCGGCGACCCGGCAGCCAGCGGCGGTCAGGTCCGGTTGGCGTGGATGCGGGAGCCGCGGAGGCGCGTCCACCGGCCGTCCCGGGATGACCGCTCGGCGGCCGACAGCCGCTCGCGGCGGAGGGCGGCCTCATCGGTGTCGTCCAGCGGCTCCAAGCCGGCCGCCTCATCAGAGGGGGACAGGGCCCATCCCAACAGCAGGTCGGCCAGGGCCGTGTTCCGGGCCAACAGGGGGCCGTGCAGGTAGCTGCCGAGGACCTTGCCCCGCCATGCCCCCTCGGTGCCGTCACCGCCACCGTTGCCCACGCCCCGGACCACTCGGGCCAAGGGCCGGGCGGCAGGACCGAGCGACGTGACACCGCCATGGTTCTCGAAACCGGTGAGTCGGGGCAACGGGCGCCCGTCCGACAGACGGGGGGCATCGGCCGAAGTCTCCGCCACCAGCTCACCGACCGACCGGGCACCGGTCCCCTTGGTGGTGGTCACATCGAGGAGTCCCAGTCCGGGGTGCGGTCGATCGGCACTGTCGGGGAAGGAGCGGCCGAGGATCTGATAGCCGGCGCAGACCCCGAGGACGACGGCTCCGGCATCCACCGCCCGGTGCAGGGCCCCGTCGGCCACCAGGGCTTCGGCCGCCCGGACCTGGGGGCCATCCTCGCCCCCGCCGATGCAGTAGATGTCGGCGGCCGGGAGCGCCTGGTCGGAGTCGGCCTGCACCAATTCGGCATCGATGCCCCGCCACGAGGCCCGACGGGCCAGGATCAGCCCGTTCCCCCCGTCGCCGTAGGTCCCGAGCAGGTCGGGATAGACGACGACCACCCTCAGGGACGGCCG
>Ga0181534_10001917_pt1 | contig 13252 bp, 11 predicted proteins | sample PEATcosm2014_Bin_37_FD_119758 | JGI IMG/M metagenome (GOLD analysis project Ga0181534, IMG submission 119758) | Peatland microbial communities from MTU Mesocosm Facility, Houghton, MI, USA - PEATcosm2014_Bin17_10_metaG | ecosystem: Environmental > Terrestrial > Soil > Wetlands > Peat | place...
CGACGTCGCTGCTCATTACCGGCTTCGACATCCTGTTTTTCTGGGTGGACCGCATGATCATGATGGGCCTGGAATTCATGGGCGATGTGCCGTTCCGCCAGGTCTACATTCACGCGCTGGTGCGCGACGCCGAGGGGCAGAAGATGTCCAAGACCAAGGGCAACGTGATCGACCCCCTGGTGGTGACCGAGAAGTACGGCACCGACGCCATTCGCATGGCCATGCTGCAGTGCGCCGCGCCCGGCACCGACATCGTGCTGACCGAAGCGCGCATGGAAAGCTCGCGCGCTTTCGCCAACAAAATCTGGAACGCCGCGCGCTTCCTGTTCCTCAACATGGAACGCTGCGGCGTGGAACCGTGGGTTCCAGAACGCCTGGCATCGTTCTTCCCCGAGCCCGACCAGGACGGGGTTCCCATCGAGGACCGCTGGATTTTCAGCCGCCTCAATGACTGCGCCCAGCAGGTGAACCGCGCCATCGAGACGTACCGTTATCACGAAGCCGCGCAACTGCTGTGGCATTTTCTGTGGCACGAATTCTGCGACTGGTATCTGGAGCTGAAGAAGCTGCGCTTCCAGGAAAACTCCGGTCTCACCCCCGGATGGCGCAATATCCTGGCGGCTTTCGAGAACGCTCTGCGCCTGCTGCACCCCGCCATGCCCTTCCTCACGGAGGAGCTGTGGCAGCGCCTGGTTCCGAGCCGTGACCGTGAGGGAGGGGTTGGGCGGCCCGCGTCCATTGCCCTGGCCGCTTATCCGCAGTATCGCCACGAAGCCACAGACTACACCGCCGAGCGCGAAATCGGCATCCTACAGGAAATCGTCACCATGGCGCGCACCCTGCGCACCGAGAGCAAGCTCGATCCCAAGCAGCAGCTCACCGGCACGCTGTACTCGCGCACGGCCGCGCTGGAGGTGGCCCAACGCCATGCCCTCGCCATCCAGAAGCTGGCCAACGTGAAGCTGGAATTCAAAGCGGAAGCCGCGCCTAAGGCGGCGGCCATGCGGTCCACCGCCGAGTTTGACCTGGTGCTCGAAGTGCCCAAATCGCAGGAAGAAGCGCAGGCCAAGCGCGTCGCCAAGGAGCGAGAGCAGCTCGAAAAGAACGTGGCCAATTCCAGGCGCCAGCTCGCCGACGAAGTCTTCCTCAGCAAGGCGCCGCAGAAGGTGGTGGATAGCATCCGCGCCAAGCTGGCCGATTACGAAACGCAGCTCGCCAAGTTGTCATGAACCCCATTCTTAAAATCGCCCTGGAAGAAGATATCGGCTCGGGCGACGTCACCACCATCGCCTGCGTGCCAGCGGCGCAGCAGGCGCGCGGCCGGTTCCTGGCGCGCGAACCGCTCATCGTCGCGGGGCTCGGACTACTAGCCGAGTTGTACGATTCCGTCACGCTCCATAAGCGCGATGGCGACCGCTGCGACGATGGCGAAACCATCGCCGAAGTGGCGGGCGCGGCCCGCACGCTCCTCGAGCGCGAGCGCGTGGCGCTCAATTTCCTGCAGCGGCTGAGCGGCGTGGCCACGCTGGCGCGCCAGTTTGCCGACGCCGTCGCGGGCACCGGTTGCCGCGTTCTCGACACGCGCAAGACCACCCCCGGATTGCGAGCCCTGGAAAAAGCCGCTGCCGCAGCCGGGGGCGTCACCAATCATCGCATGGGCCTCTACGGCGCCGTGCTTATCAAGAACAACCACATCGCCGCCGCCGGGGGAGTGCCGCTGGCCATCGAGCGCGCCCGCGCGAGCGGCCTGCCCATCGAGATCGAAGTGCGCACGCGCGCCGAGCTCGCCGAAGCTCTCGACGCCGGCGCGGCTCACCTGCTGCTCGACAATCTGACGCCCGCGGAAGCCGCCGAATGGGTCCGCGAAATCGCCGGCCGCGCGCGTGTGGAACTCTCCGGCGGCATCACTCTCGAGAACGTCCGCGCGTACGCCGAGACCGGCGCCGATTTCGTTTCCTCCGGCGCCATCACCCACTCGGCGCGCGCCATGGACATCAGCTTCCGCCTGGAGCTCGTATGACCAGCGCTTCGCAAGCCGCGGTGGGAGCGCTGCGGGCTCGGGCAGGATGGCCCGCTCCACGGCGCCGCTTCCACCTGGAGCTTCGGTGATCCCGCTCGACATCGACCGCCTGCGCCGCGCGTTTCCAACGCGCACCATCGATTACTACCTGGCCATCGATTCCACCATGATCGCCGCCGCCGGCCGGCCGATTGGCGATGTGGTTATTGCCGAAGAGCAGACCGCCGGACAGGGCCGCCACGGCCACTCGTGGCACTCCGCGCCCGGCGACGGCATCTATTGCTCGCTGGTGTTGCCGCAATCGCCGCTGCTCACCCTGGCCCTGGGGCTCGCCACCCACAGCGCCATCTTCGAAGCTACCGGCCAGGTCTGCGATCTGCGCTGGCCCAACGACCTGATGCTGAGCGGCCGGAAGGTTGCCGGCATTCTGGCGCAAGCCGTCGGGCAGAACGCCATCGCCGGCATCGGCATCAACGTGAACCATACCGAATTCCCCGCGGAACTGGCGCACCTTGCAACCTCCCTGCGCCTGGAGGCCGGCCGCGCGTTCCATCGCGAGGAGATTCTGCTGGCCCTGCTGCCCGCGGTGGAAAGCATCGCCGCGCAGGCGAGCACCGCGATCCTGCAATCGTTCACGCACTTATCCAGCTATGCCTACGGCCGCCGCGTGCAGGTGGACGCGCCGGGCGAGCTAATCGAAGGGACCACGGCGGGCCTCGACCCCGCGGGTTTTCTGATCGTGCGCCGGGACGACGGAACCGATACCCTGGTGGTTGCAGGAGGCGTACGTGCTGCTCGCTCTTGACGCAGGCAACAGCAATATCACTATCGGAGCTTTCGAAGGCCGCAAGCTGCTGTGCCAATGGCGGCTGCGCACGGTCCACGACCAGACCGCCGACGAATGGGGCATCCTGCTGCGCAATCTGTTCTCGCCGGCCGGCCTGGACATCGCCGCGGTGGATGGCATCATTATCTGCAGCGTAGTGCCGCCTATCGATTCCACCCTGGCCTTCATGGCCGAGCGCTACTTCCACACCAAGGCGATGTTCGTGGGGCCGCGCACCGATCTGGGCATCGCCATTAAGTACGACAACCCGTACGAAGTGGGCGCGGACCGCCTGGTGAACGGCGTGGCCGGCTTCTACAAATATGGCGGCCCGTGCGTGATCGTGGACCTCGGCACCACCATCAATTTCGACGTGATCTCGGCCCACGGCGAATACCTTGGCGGCGCCATCGCCGTGGGCATCGGCATCGCCATCGACGCGCTGTTCAGCAAGACCGCGCGCCTGCCGCTGGTGGATTTCCGCCCGCCCAAGGACGTGGTGGGCACCAACACCGTCGCCAGCATGCGCTCAGGCCTGTATTACGGCGCGATCGGCATGATCGATGGAATCCTGGCCCGCATGGTGGAGAAAATGGGGCCCGATACCGCGCTGGTGGCCACCGGCGGCCAGGCGAACATGATCGTCAGCGGCTCGCGCTTTCTGAAAACGGTGGACGAGCATCTCACGCTGGAAGGCCTGGCCATGATCTGGGAGCGCAATCACCGGTCTTGAACTACTTCAACTATTTCACCGAGACCGAGGAGCACTTTCAGCGGGCGCGCGGCACCAGTTTGTTCCTGCTCTCGCCGCTCGATTGGGCTCTGCTCGAAAGCTGGAAGAATGCGGGCGTGCCGCTAGAGGCCGTGCTGCGCGGCATCGACACAGCCTTCGAAAAATGGCGCGGCCGCAAGGTGAAGACGCAGATGGTGAATTCCCTGGCCTTCTGCGCGCAAGCCGTGCTCACCGAAGCGCAGATCATGGCCGAAGGCGCGCCGGCGCGTCCGCGCCAGGAATCCGCGCCGCCCTTCACCGCGGAGGAGTTGCGCGCGTATCTGGAGACGAACGCCGCCGTGCTCGCCGAGCGCTACGAGCCGATTGCCCAATCGCTGCGCAAACTGGCCGCGGAAGCCGAGCGGCACTACGGCGACCTGGAAGGGCTGGAGCAGCACCTGACGGTGCTCGAAGAAAAGATGATCGCCGCCGCGCGCGCCGGCCAGAGCGAGGAGCAAGCCCTGGAATCGCGCCGCGAGCTGGACCGCCAGCTTCGTCCTTACCGCGGTAAGATGACCGCCGACCAGCTTTCCATGCTGGAGAAGCAATACCTGGAGCGGCATTTGTTGGAGCAATCCGGGTTGCCGCGGCTGAGTTTGTTTTATATGCGGTAAGGGCGGCGGAATCTTACAACGGCAAATCCAGGCGCGGAAGAGTGAAGATATGCAGTGTTGGTACCAGCCCGCGAAGGACTTCGGGCAGGTTTCCGGGGAGTCCGTGTTTCTGCAGTTTGCCCGGCTGGCGGGAATCGATATCGAGATCCCGATGAAACCGTCGAGCAAGCCCGCCTTGACGGTCAAGACCAGGGCGGCTTAGGGGAGCGGGTCTCGCGCGCGCAGGCAGCGATTCCGCAGCCCGCCCCTTTCGCCCCGCGCCCCTTACCCGCTAAAATGGGTCTTGAAGATCTGTTACTCTAGAAATATAATGACAGCGCATGGAATAGCGCCCACTTCATGTGGGTGTATTACCGCTTTGGGGAGGGAATGAGATGTCGACAAGCGCTAAACCGGATCGCGGCACCGTCGAAATGAACTCCGAGGAGTGCAAGGGCTGCGGCCTTTGCGTGGAGGCCTGCCCGCCGAAGGTGCTTCGCCTGGCGGAGTGCTTGAATCGCTACGGGTACCACCCGGCGATTTACCTGGGCAACGGGTGTTCCGGCTGCGGCATCTGCTACTTCGTTTGTCCTGAACCGGGCGGCATCAAGGTGCTGCGCCGGGCCGCCGCCCCAGCCGGCGAATTGGCCGGAGTAGTATGAGCCCTAAGGAGATGCGCCCATGAAACCGGAACTCACCAAGGGTAACGAAGCCATCGTCAAGGCAGCCGTGCTGGCCGGGTGCCGCGCTTATTACGGATACCCCATCACCCCCGCCAGCGAAATCGCCGAGGCCGCCGCGCTCTACTTCCCGCAGGTGGGCGGCGTCTTCATCCAGGCGGAAAGCGAGATCGCCGCTGCCAACATGCTGTTCGGCGCCGCGGCGGCCGGGGTGCGCTGCCTGTCCGGCTCGAGCGGTCCGGGCATCAGCCTCATGCAGGAAGGCTTGAGCTACCTGGCCGGCGCCGAACTGCCCTGCGTCATCGCCGACATCACGCGCGGCGGACCCGGCCTGGGCAATATCGCTCCCGAGCAGGGCGACTACAACCAGATCGTCAAGGGCGGCGGCCACGGCAACTACCGCACGCTGGTAGTGGCGCCGGCCTCGGTCCAGGAGATGGCCGACCTCACCACTCTGGCCTTCGACCTTGCCGACCGGTATCGCAACCCGGTGGTGGTCCTCGCCGATGGCAACATCGGCCAGGTGATGGAGCCGGTCCGCTTTGCCGACCCCATCCCCGTTCCCGCCCCGCCCCCGTGGGCCGTGCTGGGCAACGCGGAAACCCGTCCCAACATGCTCACTTCCCTGTTCCTGGAGCCCGAAATCATGGAGCGCCACCTCCTGAAGCTGGAAGCCAAGTACCAGGAAGCCGTGCGCCACGAGGTGCGCTGCGAATGCTACCGCACCGCGGATGCCGAGATCGTCCTCATCGGCTACGGCATTGTCGGCCGCATCCTCAAGGCGGTGGTCGATCACGCCCGCCAGCGCGGCTACAAGCTCGGCCTGCTCCGCCCCATCACGCTCTATCCGTTTCCCACCGCGGCCATCCGCGAGCTCGCGGCGCAGGTGAAGGGGTTCCTGGTGGCCGAGTTGAGCGTCGGCCAGATGGTGGATGACGTTCGCCTGGCCCTGGAAGGCCGCAGGCCTGTGGAGTTCTTTGGCCGGATGGGCGGCGTGGTGCCCAGCGCGGAGGAAGTGTGGGAGGCGGTGGAAGGGAAGTTCGCGTCCTGCCTGGCTCCCTCTTTGGCAACTCCCTTGGCAAACCAGGAGGTGTTAGTCCATGGCTAGCTTCACCGTGACGCACGAAAAGCCGGTGGTCTTTTACGACCGCTACGAGCGCAAAGGCGAACTGCAGCACCAGACGCACTACTGCCCCGGATGCGGCCACGGAATCGCTCAGAAGCTGCTGGCCGAGGCGATCGGCGAGCTGGGCGTGCAGGACCGCACGGTGCTGATCAGCCCGGTCGGCTGCTCCGTGTTCCTGTACTACTATTTGGACGTCGGCAACATCCAGGTGGCCCATGGCCGCGCCCCGGCCGTAGGCACCGCCGTCAAGCGCAGCCATCCCGACAGCGTCGTGGTGGTCTACCAGGGCGATGGCGACCTGGCGGCCATCGGCACCGCCGAAATCGTGCACACCGCCAATCGGGGCGAGCCCATCACGGTTTTCTTCCTCAACAACGGAATCTACGGCATGACGGGCGGACAAATGGCCCCCACCACGCCGCTTGGCAAGAAGAGCACCACCACTCCGTTCGGCCGCAATGAAGAGACCCACGGCTACCCGCTGCGGATGTGCGAGATGCTGAATACGCTCGAAGCCCCGGTCTTCATCGAGCGCGTCTCGCTGGGATCCACCAAGCACATCATGGCCGCGGCCAAGGTGATCCGCAAGGCCGTGGAAAACCAGGCTAAGGGCCTGGGGTTCAGCTTCGTCGAAATCCTTTCGCCGTGTCCCACCATCTGGAAACTCCAGCCGGTGGAGGCCCAGCGCTTCGTCCGCGATGAGATGGCCAAGACGTTCCCGGTGGCCAACTTCCGCGATCGCACCAAAGAAGCCGTGCCGCGCCCCGCCCCGCCGCCACCCCCGGCGGTGGAAGATATCCCGCGCATTCTGGGGTTGCATGGCGGCCAAGCTAATAACGCAGAGCCGGCTAGTTCCCATGCCGTGCGGCCCCTCGACGTGGGCATCAAAGTCGCCGGCTTCGGCGGCCAGGGGGTGCTGATGCTCGGGTACGTGCTGGCGGAGGCGGGGATGGAGGCCGGTTACGAAGTCTCCTGGCTGCCCTCCTACGGCCCGGAGATGCGTTCCGGCACATCGCATTGTCACGTGCGCCTTTCGAGCGGCCCGATTGCATCGCCGCTGGTCTCCGGCGCCAACGTGCTGCTGGCGCTGAACGAGCCCTCCCTGCGCAAGTTCCTGCCCGCGGTGAAACCCGGCGGCATCGTGCTCTACAACGGCGAAGCCCTGCCTGAGGACTGCATCCGCCACGATATTCGCATGATCGCCAAGCACTTCACCGGCCTGGCCGACAAGCTCGGCGACCCGAAAGTGGGCAACATCGTGATGCTGGGCGCACTTCTGGAAGCTACTGGCCTGCTGGAGCCAGAGCCGGTGGCCGATGCTCTGCGCGCCCTGGTTAAGAACAAAAAGTACCTCGACCTGGATCTGGCCGCATTGCAATTGGGCCACGAAGAGGTGTGCAGAGAGCCCTGACCGCCGGCGACTCCGGCCTCTGGGCGCCTGACGCGGGCGTGCCCCGACGCCCTGCGCCTCAAATCGCTGCGTGGGATCGCAGTCGTGCGCCTCGGCACCGATTCCGGCGCTCGCTCCGGCGTCAAAACCGGCGAAAACGCTGCTCTTTTAATCCGGCGCGAACTGCCAGCCGCTCCCCCGGCTTCCCGTGCTTGACGCCCTCAACCCTTACCCCCGCTTGACACCCCGGTTGACACCCCGCTTGACACCAGGCTCGACTTCCCCGCTCGACGCCCCAGGCTTGACACCCCGGCCCGGACACCCTCACCCCGCGCTTTATACCCTGACCCCCAGGTTGACGCCCCGGCCGTTCCCGGGGCCCCCGGGCCTGACCACCCCGGCTTGACCGGCCTGACCGGCTTGACCCCGCCCGCGCCGTAAGTTACTCTAAGGCGAAAACTGCGACCTGCGACAATCCCACGTGGAAAAACCCTTCCTGGAGGATGGATGAACCCGCAAGAAGTGCTGGAATTTGCTAAGAAAAACGATGCCAAGCAGCTCGACCTGAGATTTACGGACATTCCGGGCCTGCAGCATCACGTTTCCTACCCGATCAGCGAACTGGATGAAGGCAGCTTTGAAGATGGCTTCGGGATGGATGGATCGAGTATCCGCGGTTGGGCGGCGATCCACGAGAGCGACATGCTCCTCATACCGGATCCGAATACCGCCATTATGGATCCGTTCGCCGAGACCCCCACGATCGTGATGGTCGGCGACGTGCGGGATCCGGTAACCAAACAACGGTACGAGCGCGATCCGCGCTGGATCGCCCAGAAGGCCGAACTCTACCTGAAGAACAGCGGCATCGCCGACACCGCCTATTTCGGCGCGGAAGCCGAATTCTTTATTTTCGACAACATCAGCTTCGATCAGAACCAGCACTCCGGGTTCTACTACATTGACGCCGAGGACGGGCGCTGGAACTCGGGGCGCAGAGAAGACAACCTGGGCTATCGCCCGCGATACAAGGAAGGCTACTTCCCGGTGCCGCCCACGGACCACTACCAGGATCTGCGCAGCGAGATGGTGCAGACCATGATCCAGTGCGGCATCCACATCGAATGCCACCACCACGAGGTTGCCACCGGCGGCCAGGCCGAAATCGATCAGCGGTTCGACAAGCTGGTGAAGTCGGCCGACAACATGATGTTGTACAAATACATCTGCCGCAACGTGGCCAACCAGTATGGCAAGACCGTGACGTTCATGCCCAAGCCGCTCTTTCAGGACAACGGCAGCGGCATGCACACCCACCAGAGCCTGTGGAACGGCGACAAGCCGCTGTTTGCCGGCGATCTCTATGCCGGTTTCAGCCAGCTCGGGCTGTACTACATCGGCGGCCTGCTGAAGCACGCGCGCGCGCTGTCGGCCATCATCGCGCCCACCACCAACAGCTACAAGCGGCTGGTGCCGGGGTACGAAGCGCCGGTCAACCTGGCCTATTCGCGCCGCAACCGTTCGGCGGCCTGCCGCATCCCCATGTACTCGGCCAATCCCAAGGCCAAGCGCGTGGAATTCCGCCCGCCCGACACCGCCGCCAATCCGTACCTGGCGTTCGCCGCCATGCTGATGGCCGGTCTGGACGGCGTCCTGAACAAGGTCCACCCCGGTGAGCCCCTCGACAAGGATATCTACGACCTGTCGCCGGAAGAGATGAAGAGCGTTCCGTCAATGCCGGGATCGTTGGAGGAAGCCCTCAGTTGTCTCGAAGAGGACCACGCGTTCATGATGAAGGGCGATGTGTTCACGGAAGAGCTGATCGAGACCTTCATCGAGTACAAACGGAAGAACGAAGTGGACGCGGTGCGCCTGCGGCCGCATCCGTACGAGTTCGCGCTGTATTACGATATTTAAGCCGACGGAAATTCTTAGCCGCCGATGAACGCAGATAAACGCAGATAAGACCAGGGTCCCCGGACGCGGGCGTCCCACGGGCGAATCGCAGGCCTTTCTTATCCGCGTTCATCTGCGTTCATCTGCGGCTAAGTATTTTTTCCCTTTTTCGGCAACTATGCAAGGCATTATCGTTCAAATCAACATCTCTCCAGGAGGCCTCCCGAAACGAGCGATTTCGGGAGGCCTCCTGGCGTCTTTGGGCATTGAGGGCGATGGGCACGCGCACCCCGGAATTCATGGCGGGCCGCGCAAAGCCATTCTGCTGATTGCCGCGGAAGTAGTGGAGGACCTGCAAAAGCGCGGGTATCCGGTCTTCTTCGGCGCTCTGGGCGAGAACCTCACCACCCGCGGGATCGACGTGCGCCGGCTCCGCATCGGCGACCGGATCCGCGCCGGCGGAGCGCTGCTCGAAATCACCCAACCGCGCGGACCTTGCACAGCGCTCGACATCTACGGCAAAACGTTGAAGCACGAGATCTACTCGCCGCGCGTCAAAGCGCTTGACCCCACTTCCCCGCACTGGGGAATGAGCGGCTTCTACTTGAGCGTGGTGGAGCCAGGACCGGTCTCGGCGGGAGATATAATTGCAGTCGTAGGTCAACTGGCCTGATTCGATGAAGAGTACCCTCGACGTTATCCGGCCGGCAGCCGGGCTTCCGGAACGCATTGCCAAACGGATGCGGTTATTGCTGGCATCGGTGCCGGACCCCGACGCCGCGAAGAAGTACCTGGATCGCCTCCGGCAGGAATCCCCTTCGGCCTTCGGCCGCATTACCAGCTCGCCGGCCGCCCTGCGTTCGGCGGTGAATATCTTCTCCTATAGTCACTTCCTCTCCGAAACGGTTCTCAGGAATCCCGAACGCATTCTGCAGGTGTCCAGCTCCGGCAGCTTCTACCGCGTGCTTTCGGCGGAGGAGTTCGAAGATCGTCTGTTGGAGTTTCTGACCCCGGAGCACCCCAGCGCGCCATTGGCCGTGGAGTTGGCGCGCTTCCGCCGGCGGCAATTGCTGCGCATCGCGCTGCGCGACGTCATGGGAGTGGCCGCGCTCTCGGAGGTCACCGAAGAGATCTCCAACCTGGCGGACGCCATCCTGAACCTCACCTACCGGCGCATCCGCGCGGAGTTGGTGGCGCTCCACGGCGAGCCGCGCCTGGACGATGGCAGCGTCTGCGGGTTTTCGGTGATCTCGCTCGGCAAGCTCGGCGGCAAGGAGCTGAACTACAGCTCCGACATCGACCTCATGTTCGTCTACGGCGGCAACGGGGAAACCAGCGGACCGGCGCGCATCACCAACAAGGAGTTTTGCAAGAAGATCGCCAACCAGTACACCGCGCTGCTGACCGAATACACCACCGACGGCCAGTGCTACCGCGTGGATCTGCGGCTGCGGCCCGACGGTACGCTGGGCGAGATCGCGACTTCGCTCGACGGCGCGCGCGCCTACTACGCCGGGCGGGCGCGCGACTGGGAGAAGCAGATGCTGATCAAGGCGCGCGTTTCGGCGGGCGAGGCCGAGCCGGGGGCCGTGCTGCTGGAGTTCGTCGAGCCGCTGATCTACCAGAGCACCCTGGACTTTCACGCGGTGGAAGCGGTCTCTGAATCCCGCCAGCGCATCAGCGAAAAGGCCGCCGCCAGAAGGCGCGGCCGGCGCGGGTTGGACATCAAGCTGGCTCCCGGCGGCATCCGCGACATCGAGTTTCTGGTGCAGTGCCTGCAGCGGCTGCATGGCGGGCGTGAACCGTGGGTGCGGCATGGCGGCACCATGCTGGCGCTGTTCCGGCTGCGCGACAAGCGCCTGCTCTCCGACGTGGAGTATGCGCGGCTGGCGGCGGCCTACCAGTTCCTGCGCTACGTGGAACACCGGCTGCAGATGGACGAAGACCGGCAGACCCACAACCTGCCGCAGGATGGCGAGGAGCTCGACCTGCTGGCGCGCAAGATGCCCCCGGAGGGCCCCGGCGTTCAACCGGACGGCAATTCCTTCAAACAGCGGCTGGTGGAACACCAGATTGCCGTGCAGGAAATCTACGACCGCGTGATCCACGCGCAGAAGCCGCTGTATTACTCCGCCGTGCCGCTGCCTGCGCCGGAGGAAGAGGTGGAAGTTTCCAAGCCGTCGAGCAACCTGACGCGCTTTCTGGACCAGCGCGCTCCGCGCCTGGCGGAAGTGGTGGCGGGCGCCGGCCTGCGCCGCGGCCAGGAGCGGTTCGACCACTTCCTGGAGAAGGCCTTTGCTACCCCGGCCCTGCTCTTCCGCCTGGACAGCGAACCGGAGCTCGCCGCCGGCGTGCTGGATATCTTCGAGCACAGCACCTACTTCGCCGACGAATTGCTACGCCATCCCGAACTGCTGGACGACATCGCGCGCACCGTGCTCCCCATGGAAGAGCCCCCGCTCGACGGCGGCGCCCTGCGGCGCTTCTACCGCCGGCGGATGCTGAGCATCCAGAGCGAAAGTCTTCTCGCGGCTCCTCCCATTTTCGCCACGCTGCAGAAGACCTCGGCGCTGGCCGATAGCGTCATCGGCGCGGCCTACCGCATCGCCGTGGCGGAAGCGCCGCCGCCCTCCGGCGCCGAGTACACGCCCCACGAGCAGATGATGGTGATCGCGCTCGGGCGGCTCGGGATGTGCGAATTCGACCTGGGCTCCGACGCGGACCTGGTTTTCGTCATTCCCGATGCCGACGCCTCCGAGCACACATTCTGGACCGGGGTGGCCGAACGCCTCATCCAGACCATGAGCTCCTACACCGGCGAAGGCGTCATGTTCACGGTGGACACGCGCTTGCGGCCCAGCGGCAGCGACGGCGACCTGGTGCAATCGGAGGGCGCCTACAAGGATTACTTCGCTCACCACGCCGCGGCCTGGGAAGGCATCACCTACATGAAGTCGCGCGGCGTGGCCGGCAACATCGACCGGGCCACCGACTTTTTGCACGAGCTGCAGGAGGTGGACTGGCGCCGCTACGGCCAGGGCATGCGCTCCCGCAAAGACCTGGCCGAGATGCGCGCGCGCCTGGAGCGCGAGCAGGGTCCCAGAAACCCGCTGAAGGCGGGGCCCGGCGGTTATTACGACATCGATTTCGCCCTCATGTATCTGCGGCTCAAAGGCGCCGGCTTCTTCTATAAGATGCTGAACACGCCCGAGCGCATCGACGTGATCGAAAAAATGGGCCATCTGGAACGCGAGGACGCCGATTTCCTGCGCGAGGCCGCCACTTTCTATCGCGCCCTGGACCACGGCCAGCGGGTTTCCACCGGCCATGCGGAAGGCAGCTTGCCCACCGCGCAGGCGCAATTCGAAGTGCTCACCAACCTGGTGAAGCGCTGGACGCCCGGGCACCTGCACGACCGCCGCATCGACGCCACCCTGCGGGAAATTCGCCGCCGCACGCGGGAGTTCTTCGACCGGCTGTTCGGGAGATGAGGAACGCGCGGAGCACCAGGTTCACCGCAGAGGCGCAGAGACGCAGAGAGGAAAGAGAGTTTCTGAGAAATTCAAAGTCAAAACCGGAGAGCGCGGAGAGAGCAGAGGTAATCGGTTCCACCCTGGCGAAGCGGTGGAAGATAGTTATTCACCGCAGAGACGCAGAGACGCAGAGAGGAAAAAGAGTTTCTGAGAAATTCAAAGTCAAAACCGGAGAGCGCAGAGGGAGCAGAGGTAATCGGTTCCATCTTCTGCGGTGGGGGTGCGCCTGCTAGGGGTCCTGTCCGCGCGGTCGGCCGCATCGGCCTCACGCCTCTCCGGAGAATGTTCCCTGCCCGTTGCAACCGCGGCTCCTGAGAAGAGATGGTAACTCTGCCCCCTCTGCGCTCTCCGGTTTTGACTTTGACTCTCTTACTACCTCTTAGATCTCTGCGTCTCTGCGTCTCTGCGGTGAATAA
>Ga0181534_10001919_pt1 | contig 13248 bp, 13 predicted proteins | sample PEATcosm2014_Bin_37_FD_119758 | JGI IMG/M metagenome (GOLD analysis project Ga0181534, IMG submission 119758) | Peatland microbial communities from MTU Mesocosm Facility, Houghton, MI, USA - PEATcosm2014_Bin17_10_metaG | ecosystem: Environmental > Terrestrial > Soil > Wetlands > Peat | place...
CCAGCGTCCTCGTTGCGCTCGCCGATCTCGGCCTCGAGGTCGGCCTCGCCACGTTCGCGAGGCCGAGCGACGAGGCGGCGCTGCCAGAAGACGTGCGCGCGTGGTTCCCTGAGACCGAGACCGGCGACGGCGGGCGCCACGCGAACCCCCTCGAATGGGTCAAGGCTGCCGACGGTCATCCAACCGACCGGTGGTGGACGCCGAATACGGAGACAGCGGTACGACGGGCGCTTGACGAATTCGCGCCACAGCTCGTCGTTCTCGACGGCCTGTGGACACGCCGTGCCCTGCCCCTCGTTGGCGAAGCGCCGGACCGCTGGGCCGTGCTGTGCGCGCAAAACGTCGAGGGCACCCTCCGCGTCGAGCTCGAGCGCTCACTTGGCCAACAGGTGCCCGCCGCGCTCGGCGCCCTCCTGACTCGACGGACTCCGGCGATCGAAGGCTCGGTCGTCACCGCCGTCGATCAGGTCTGGGCATGCTCACACGCGGACGCTGCTCTGTTCTGCGAGCGCTACCCCGGCTGCGCACCTGTGTCGGTGGTCCCGAACGTAGTCACTGTGCCACCTGCGACTCGCTCCCGCGCGGATCTCGAGCATCCCCTGCTGTTATTCGTTGGCACGCTCACGTACCCGCCAAACCGCGAAGCCGCGACATGGCTCGTGACGGAGCTGATGCCGCGCCTGAGCGCGGGCGGCCTCAACGCGCGCCTGCGGATCATTGGTGCCGGCGCACCGGCGAAGCTCCGCGAGCTCGCCGATGGCAACGCGGTAGAGATCAGCGGATACGTCGACGATCTCGCCCCCCACCTCGGCGAGGCGGCCATCGTCCCGGTGCCGCTCGCGGCGGGCGGCGGAACACGCCTCAAAGTTCTAGAAGCGTTTGCCAACCGCATTCCGGTTGTGAGCACCTCGAAGGGCGTCGAGGGTCTCGACGTGCAGGCCGGCACGCATTACCTCGCGGCCGAGACAGCGGCGGAGTTCGCCAGCGCGATCGCCGATGTCTGCTCGAACGGCGCGCTGCGTGCAGACCTCATACGCCACGCTTACGCGCTTGTCGAGAACGCGTACGCGCCGTCGGCGATGCGAGGCGCAGTGCGCGTGGCGCTCGCCGCCCTGCGCGACGGGCCCAGCCGGTCGCCGTCGGCGGCGACCTCGCGGTGAGCTCAGGTCACCGCGGCGACGCCCGGCGCCGATCGAGCGAAGCCTTCAGCGCGCTGGCCAGCTCGACGCTCGCATCGCGATAGCCGCGAGTGTAGTTCGCATCGTGGACCCGCCGCCGGAGGACGACATCCGGGACAGAGGCCTCGCAGAGACCGAGCTCACGCGCCCGCAGCAGCCAATCCAGGCCCTCGGCGAGGCCAACGCGCTCGGCAAACGGGCCGTTGCGCTCCAATGCGTCGCGGCGCACCAGCAACGCGCCCATCGCGACGCTCCTCCGCGCGGGGCCGAGCTGGCGATGTCGCCCGCGAGGCCCGGTCACGAACCGCTGCTCGCTGCCGACCACGATGTCGATCGCCGAGTCCGCTTTCAGCAGCGGCACGCGCGCCGTGAGGCTCACAGCGGTCCAGACGTCATCAGCGTCGAGGAAGGCAACCAACTCGCCGCCAACGAGCGCGAGGCCACGATTTCGCGCCGCCCCGAGGCCACGGTTGGGCTGCGAGACGACGCGCGCCGGCAGTTCGGGATGGGCATCGCGAAAGCTGTGTGCAAGCGCCGCGGTTTCGTCGGTCGAGCCGTCGTCGACGACGATGACCTCGAGCGGCCGATACGACTGGGCTACCACGCTGTCGAGCGCTTGCTCGATCCAGCGCCCAGAGTTGTACGCCAGCACCACGACGCTGACGGTCGGGTCAGCCGGCATCGCCACTCGCATCGCGCCGCGTGATGTTCGAACGAAGCATTCGCATAATCCCGCGACGTATCTCGGCCTGCTGATGGCTAACGTTGGCTTCGTGCAACCGCCAGCGGACGAGCGCGTCCTCAAGCATCGCGCTCTCCAAGCCGGCTTTGCGCGCGCGCGCCAGCCAGTCGTATTCCTCTGCTGTCGTAAAGCTCTCGTCGAATAGGCCGATCTGTGCGAACGCGTCGCGACGGACGAGCCAGTTGCTAGGGCAGTAGCGCGGTTGTGCAACGGTGCGCCAGTCCGCCGGCAGCCACGGCGGGAGGGGCGTCCCCGGGGCGAAGAAAGTCATCACATAGGTGTGCACGATCGCGACCTCGGGCCGTGCGCACATCAGCGCGATCTGTCGCTCGAGCTTCTGCGGCATCCATTCGTCGTCAGCGTCGAGGAATGCGACGAGCTCGCCCTGGGCCACCGCGATGCCGGCATTGCGTGCCGCCGACACGCCGCGATGCGGCTCGCGAAGCACGCGCGCCCCGGCGTGCGCGTCGGCAATCTCAGCGCTCGCGTCGTCGGAACCGTCGTCGACGACGATCAACTCGACATGCCGGTAGGTCTGAGCGTCGACACTGTCGAGTGCGGCCGCAAGGAACCGCTGGCCGCGATATACCGGAACGACCACCGATACGAGCGGCTCACGCATCGCGGGCAGGCTCCTCCCTCGCGACCTGCGCAGGCACGCGCTCCACGCCGGCGAGCAGGCCCGCGGGGATGCAGAGAGGATACGAGCGTCTCAGCTAGGTTTCGCTTCGCGTTGGCGTCGGACCGAGTCGCGCAGCACGCGCAACAGGACGGTCTTGTTCGCTTCGGTGTCGCGTGAGGTGTTGGCGGCGTGGATCCGGTAGCGCAGAACGACCCGGTCGAGCGCTCCGGCGGCGATTCCGGCGTCCTTGACGCGGGCGAGCCAATCGATGTCCTCGCATTGCCACAGCGACTCATCGTAATTGCCGGCGATCGCGAACACCTCGCGACGGACGAGCATCGTGCCGGCGTGGGCGGCTATCGGCTCGCCGTCGGTCAATCCCCTCAATCCCCACCAGTGGCGCGGCGGCTCCTCCCCCGGGTTGAGGAACACTTCGGTCAACCCCAGTACCAGTCCGAGCTCGGGGTTGCGCTCGAGGAAGTCGACCTGCAGCGACAGCCGGTCGCTCGGCCAGAGGTCGTCAGCGTCGAGCACGGCGATGAACTCGCCCGCCGCCGCGGCGAGGCCCGTGTTGCGCGCCGCCGCCGGACCGCGGTGAGGCTGTTGCAACAAGCGCACGCCGCGGCTGGCGACGAGCTCCGCCGTGCGGTCGGTCGAGCCATCATCGACCACGATCACCTCGACCGCCGGGTAGTCCTGGCTGGCCGCGCTGTCAAGCGTCTCTTCGATGAAGCGCTCCGCCTGATAGGCGGGAACGATCACCGATACGAGTGGCGCGCTCAAAGTGTGCGACCTCCGCGCGCGAAGTCCTCCCAGGGGTCGGCGCGGCCGTGTCGTGCCAGCTGAGCGAGCCGCGGAAGCGCGGCGCGAGCAAGACTCGCCGAGGAGTCGAATCCCCATCGACGCGCACAGTGGCCGAGGAAGCTGCCTGCCCTGTCAGGGTCACCGATCGCACGAAGCCGGCGGTAGCGATGCAGTTCGGTGACGTAGACGGCCCCCCGGCCATCCGCCCTGGCGGCCCAATTGGCCAGGCGCTCGCCGAGCTTATGACGCCCACCGAGTTGCTCGAGCACAGCGGCCGGCACCGGGGCGCCGAACTGCTCGCGCAGGCCTCGCAGCGCGTCCTCGAGCGCGACGGTGACGTGACGAGCCCGAGCTTCGTCCACGAGCGCGACCCAGTCGATCTCGTCAGCGCTGCGCAGGATCAGGAGCGCATCGGCCAGCCAGCGAACCGGTGCCGGATGCGATCCGACGCCGTGCACGCACGTGATGAGCAGCTGGAACGTGGGCGACGGGATCAGCACCGAGCGCTCGAGGAGCTTGGCGGGCCGCGCGTCTTCCCAGATGGCCCGGTCATCTCCTGGGACGGTTGTGGCCGACCAGTGCAGATCGACCTCCTCGTGCTCGCCGCGCACGAGGTCGATTGCGTGCCATACACCGAGCGGGTGCCGAATTCCGTAGACCCCGCGCCAGCCATCGGCCTCAAGCACGTCGATCGCGACCCGCGCTGCGGCGCGCGGGACCAGGATGTCGACGTCATCCATCGGTCGGATTCCCATCTGAGCCGGGCGGGAGGCAAGGATCGCGGCGCCCTTCAGCAGCATCGTCGGCACCTGCGCGCTGTCCAGCGTATCCAGGGCGCTCATGCCGGCCGCCAGGGTCCGGTGGGCTTGCCACAGCGACTGGCGATAGCAACCCTTGAGCAGAGCGAGCTTGTCCTCGTCGATGCCTGCCGCCTCCCGGTTGCTCCACAGGAGCGGCAGCAGGCGGTTGGACGCCGGGTCGATGTCCAGCAGCTCACCGCCGCGCTGCCATCGTTTCCAAGCCTGGTCGGCAACGCCGCTCGCGCCAGTCGCGGCAAGGATCAGCTCGCGCTGTCGCGCTGTCGGCCAGGCGCGATCCTCGGCTCGAATCACGCGCGCCCCCGTGAACCGAGCGCGAGCGGCTGACGCTCGCCCGTACGCGTGTTTACGACCTTGCCGCCGCTGAGCAGGTACTGGCGGCGAGCGTGTGCCGCCACGGCAACGTCGTGGGTGATGATCAGCACCGCTGGGGCCGGGTCGAGATCGCCCAGCGTCTCCAGCAGCTTGGCGACAGCAGCTTCATCGAGATGGTTGGTCGGCTCGTCAAGGATCAAGAGGCTCGGATTGCCGAGCAGTGCTCGCGCAACGACGATGCGTTGACGCTGCCCACCGGAGAGCAGCGTGCCGTCCTCGCCCACGCGCACGTCTTCGTCGAGCACGTCCAGCCCGCGGATCTCGAGCGCCCCGGCCCGCGCGGCAGCTTCCACGATCTCGCTATCGGCGGCGGTCGGCCGCCCCCAGGCGATGTTTTCGCGCACGCTCGTCGGCAGCAGAACCGGTTCCTGCTCAACGACGCCGATCTGACGTCTCAGGTCGACCAGGTCAAGCTCCGCGATGTCGCGCCCGCCCATGCGGATCGCCCCGGCACTCGGCGCGTAGAGGCCCAACAGCAAGGAGGCGAGCGTGCTCTTGCCGCTCCCGTTGGCACCGACCAACGCCACGACCTCTCCAGGAGAAATGGTCAGCGAGACGTCGTCTAGCACCCGACGCTCGTCGTATCCGAAACTGACACCCGAAAGCTCGACCGAGCCGTCGAACGCCGCCCGAACCGTACCCGCATACGGAGGCTCGAGCCGATCCTCGAGCAGCTCGTGGACGGCCTTCAGCGAAGGAAGATCGGCCAGGATTGCGGCCCCCTGGCTAGACGCTGTGGCGCCTTGCCGGAGTGCCAGAGCGAGCACGGCGTAGAACGCGGCAAGGTCCCCGAGGCTCATCCAGCGGGCGGCGACCGCGCAACCTCCGATCACCAGCACGCTGAGGCCCGCCACGGCTGTGATCGCGCCCTGAGTCGTGCTCGACACGGCCTGAAGCCAGTTGCGCGCGAGCATCTTCTGGTTTGCCCGAAGCAGTTCCGCCAACCGTGCCTGATGCTCGGCGACATCGGCGCCACGAACGCGCGCCGCACGCAAGGTGCGCAGCGCACGGCCGACCCTGGAGCTGTAATCGTTCGCGCCGAGCCGCCACTGCTCCGCACGCACTGTCACGGCGCGACCGAATCGCCGGTGAGCCTTCAGGAGGGCCGGGACTATGACCATCAGCAGGAGCGCCGGAAGCGGTGCTAGGTAACACGCGAGCACGACGAGCAGAGCGCAAACGGCGAGAGCGGCCGCGCTCGTCAGAGCAGCGATCACCAGATATTCGGCGCGCAGGCCGTCTTCGACGACGATCGCCCGCAAGATGCCGACGTCCTGACGCGCGTGCCAAGCGGTGGGCATTTCATACACGTGATCGATGAGTTGGCCGCGCAGTTGCAGGGAGGCTCGGGCGGCGACCGTCAGGATCGTCCACTGCGCCGCGAGCGTCACACCGACCCAGACCGCGTAGATCCCGAGCATCTCGACTCCACTGACAAGGATCGCGCCGGTCTGGCCGCGCGGAATCTCGTGTTCAAAGATCCGCGCGATCAGCACCGTGACAGGTATCAGCGACACTGCCTGGAGGACGCAGAGGAGGACAAGGGCGGCGACGCGCCACCGCTGCGGACGAAGCAGAGACCAGATCGCGCGTGCGTCGGCGAGCCTCACAGGGCTACCTCGATCCTTCCAGCCCGGCCGGCGCGGCAGACGCGGCCGGAGGCACTCGGCGAGGCCCGCCGCCATCCCACCGCCCAGGCTCACTCGCCTGCACCGCCAACTCGTCCTCGGGCGCGGCCGTGGGCAGCCCGCGCCGGCGATCGAGCGAAGCCTTGAGCGCGCGGGGAAATTCGCCCAGCGCCTCCCGCTGCGCAAGAGAATTGTTCGCCCCGTGGACGCGCCGCCATGTCACGTGCTCCGACACCGTGTGCTCAACGAGTCCGGCTTCCCGAGACCGCAGCAGCCAGTCCAGGCCGTCGGTCACGCGCCCGTCCGTGAACGGGCCAACGCGGGCGAAGGAGTTGCGGCGCAAAAGCATCGCGCCCGGGATGGGCGCCGGGCGCGGCTCCCCGAGGGGAACCGGCTGGCCCGCTCGCACTTCGCTGAAGCGTCGCTCGTGTCCGAACACCAGATCCAGCTCCGGGTTCGAGCGCAACGCAGCGACCCGAACCTCGATGCTGGATGGCGTCAGCAGATCATCGGCGTCGACGCTGACGATCAGCTCAGCTTCTACGAGTCCGAAGGAGAGATTACGAGCCGCACCGATGCCGGACGGCGGGATCCGCCGCAGCCGCACCAACGGTGCGTAGCGGGCCGCGATTGTCGGGGTGGCGTCGTCGGACCCATCGTCGACCACGACGATCTCGGTTGGCGGCAGAGTCTGCGCCAGCACACTATCCAGGCAAGCTGCGAGCCAGCGCTCGCCGTTGCGGACCGCAATCGCCACGCCTACGGTCGGCTCATGCACGAACAGCCGCCTGTCGTTGACGCACGGCCGTGCGCCGCAGCACGCAGAGCAGCTCGCGCTCCATCGTGACGCGGTCGTAGGAAGCGTTGCTGCCGTGAACGCGCCACCGCAACAGCGAGTCCGGGAGGATGTCTACCGCGCCTCCGCAATCCTTGGCTCGCGCCAGCCAGTCGGCGTCGCACGCGATCTCGAGCTGCTCATCGAACGGGCCGACCTCGTCAAAGAGAGCCTTGCGGGCGAGCCAGGCGCTGGGGACGAAGGCCGCCTGCGGCGCGCGCTCCCACGCGCCCGGCAGCCACTCGGGACGGGGCGTTCCGCGCATCAACTGCGCCTCCATGTGGCAGAGAACGATGTCGACCGGGGGTAGCGACCGCATCCGCTGAAGCTGGCGCTCGAGTTTCTGCGGCTGCCATACGTCGTCTTGGTCGAGGAACGCGATCAGTGAGCCAGAGGCGGCACGCACGCCGGCGTTCCGTGCGCTGGCCACACCGCCCCGCTCGCGCACCAACACGCGTGCCCCGGCAGCGGATGCGATCTCGGCGCTCGCGTCGGTCGAGCCGTCGATCACGACGATCGTCTCGAGGACCGGGCAGGTCTGGCTCGCGACGGACTCCAGCGCCGCACCGAGGAATCGCTCGCCCCGGTGGACCGGGACGACGACCGACACGCACAACTGCTCAGGCATGCTAGGCGCTCCGCCGCTGGTCCACCTTGCGGCGCATCACGGACACCAGCGGCACGACACTCATGACCTCGCGACCAGTCGCGAGGGCCCCGTGGCGCGCTCCAAAGCTTCGTCCAACGCACCGGCAAGGCCATCAGGATCATCCCCGACGTCGATCGCAAAGCTCGGCAGCGAGCGCAGCAGCCGGCCGAGCGGCGCGAGGACCGCGCCGCCGTCGTAGGGCATCTGCATGATCGTGCTCGGAGCCAGGGCGAGTAGCGCTTCGCCTGCGCTCGTGGGCCGCACGGCGGTCGTTCCACCCGTGATCCGCGGAACGGCGACCGCACGCAGCCTCAGCGCTGTCGTCAGCGCTCCCGGACAGGCCGCTGGCACGTCGAGCACGAACTTTTCGTCAGGCTCGCCAATGCCAATCAGCCGCGCATGCACAGCGAGCTCGGGAAAGCGCTCGAGGTGGCCCTCGAGCAGCTTCGCGGTGGCAAACACGTTGTGCGCCTGAGGACCTGAATCCGTGGTGATCAGCACATAGTCGTCGCTGACGTAGCGCAGGCCTGCCACCAGCGCCGCCAATGCCATCGTCGTCTTGCCCGAGCCGCTGGCGCCGACGAGAAGGATCCCGCCGCGCTCGTCGCCCACAGCGCCGGCGTGCACAAGGTGTCGCCCACTTCCCGCGAGCGCCCAGAAAAGCGCCGTGCGCATCGGGTGCGCCCGTTCCCACCACGGAAGCATTTCGGTACTCGGGACCCGGTAGCGAATCGCGTGAGCAGCCTCGTCGACCAGCGTCACCCTTGCGGAGCCCTCCCGCACGGAGCCCTCCTGCACGACGACTATCCCGCTCCCCGTTGGGCCGCGCAGCAGCCCCCGGGGGCCGACGTCGTTGTCGCTCCAAGGGACCGGCACATGACCGCCCGGGACCAGAACCTCTTCCCACAGGTCGATGCTCGCGGTGGGTCGCCCGCCGTCGGCGGCAGTTGCGCGCGGCCCGAGCCCCGGAAGCAGTGCCTCGGCCAGCGACGCTCCAGCGAAGCGCAGGCGCACGCGGTCGCGTCCCACCTCGAGATAGCGCTCCACAGTGCCATGGACGCGCATCGCCTCCGCATGCTCCGAGGTTGCTACGTGGAGAAAATCGGTGAGCTCAGAGTCACTTCGGCTGGACATGCGGCCATCCAGCCTCAGCGTCGACGTCGTGCAACGGATCGACGAGCATGAAGTCCTGCATATCGGTAAAACGCTCGAGCACCGGTGCCGCGAACGGAGCGCGCGCCGCGGTTGGCGGGGCTGCCGCGGGCGTGTCTCCGTTCTGTCCAGCCACCTCAACCACGAGCTCTTCACTGAGCAGGTCGTCCAGCAGTCCTGCCACGCCGGCCTCGATTTCATCCGGCTCACCGTCCCAGCGCCGGAGCGCGTATTCGACCAGGCCGGCGCGATCAATACCAAGCTCGATCTGCGACCACAGCTCCGAGCCGCTCTCCTTGAGGCTGTAGTACGTGCCCGTGCGCATATTGATGACGATCGTTTCGTCTTCGATCGTCTCGTAAACGACTGTCGGGAGGTTGAGGGCGAGATGGGACAGGCGCTACAGGGTACTAATTCAGGGCTTTACAAATGGTGAATTTCCTCCCGTGACCCTTGGCGTTTCGACGGATCCCGGTCGCCTTCGGCGCTGCTGGCAGCCAGCGCTTCGGCCACAGCCTGAACCGTCTGGCCCCGCCGTCGCGGACCATCATGCAGGCGTACCACCGCGTGCGCAGGGGCGCCGCAAATGCGCGCCACGATGGCTGGGACGCCAGGATCGCGCCGGTCGTCAGTGCCTATGGTCCACAGCCGACGCCCGGATTCGAACCGGGGACCCCTTCATTACGAGTGAAGTGCTCTACCAGCTGAGCTACGTCGGCGGGCCGGGCTGATGCTAGCGGGCGGCGAGGGGGCTCAGCGACGAGCTGGGGGGAGCGTGCGGGGGGCGCGGTACCAGGGGAGCGCCGCGCGCTCGGCGAGTCCAACGGCCGCGAACAGGGCGATGCCGATGGCGGCGAGCACGACGATCGTGGCGAACTCGGCGGCGGTCGCGGTCTCGTTGTTGTAGATCAGGATCAGCGAGCCGAGACCGGTGCTGTAGGAGCCGACCCACTCGGCGAAGACGGCTCCGATCACCGCGAGGACCGCGGCGACGCGCAGACCCGAGAAGAGGTAGGGCAGCGCCGACGGGACGCGTGCCAGGCGCAGCTGCCGGGCACGGCCGGCGCCGAGCGTGGCCAGCAGGTCGAGCAGCTCGGGCTCGACCGAGCGCAGGCCGTCGATCGTGTTGACCGCGATCGGGAAGAAGCTGACGAGGGCGATGACGATCACCTTCGAGCCGATGCCGAAGCCGGCCCAGACGACCACCAGCGCGGCGATCGCCGGCACCGGGACGAGCTGGGAGATCACGAGCCAGGGGTAGGCTGCTCGCTCGACGAGCGACGAGCTGGCGACCGCGAGCGCGAGCGCAACACCGACCACGATCGCGACGCCGTAGCCGATCAGGATCTCCGACAGCGTCGTCCAGGCGCTCGGCGCCAGCGTCCCGCGGTCGCTGACGAGCGCCCGCGCGACCTCGAGCGGCGATGGCAGGACCGACTCGCTGACGGCCGAGAGCGCGACGTAGAGCTGCCAGATACCGAGCACGAGGAGCGCGAAGACGAGCGGCGGAGCGAATCGTCTGAGCAGGCGGCGGGCGTCGAGCGATTCGATCATGCGCGGCTCGAGGCGACCGGCGAGGACCAGCGCCGTGGTTGAGCCCGGCCGGTTCATGCGCGCCCTGCACGCGCTTGGCGCAGCGGCGCTCGCACCCGCTGCTCGAGGGCAATGAACTCGGGCGTGTCAGTCAGCTCCTGTGCTCGCGGTCGCGGCAGCGGCACGTCGACGGTCGCTCGGATGTGGCCCGGGCGGCCGGACATGACGTAGACGCGGTCGGAGAGGAAGACCGCCTCCTCGACGTCGTGCGTGACGAGCAGGATCGTCTTGCGGTCGGACTCCCAGACCTCGAGCAGCCACTCGCGCATCTCCTCGCGCGTCAGCGCGTCGAGCGCGCCGAGCGGCTCGTCGAGCAGCAGCACATCGCGCCCGGAGAGGAAGGTGCGAAGCAGCGCGGCGCGCTGGCGCATGCCGCCGGACAGGGCGCGCGGCCAGTGGCCTTCAAAGCCTTCGAGCCCGAAGCGAGGGAGCTCGGCTCGCGCTCGGACGCGCGCCTGCGCGCGGGAGACGCCGGCGAGCTCGAGGCCGATGGTGACGTTGTCGAGCGTCGTCCGCCAGGCCATCAGGAGGTCGTCCTGCGGCATGTAGCCGACGCGGCCAAGCAGGGCATCAGGCGCACAGCCGTCGAGGAGGACGGCGCCGGCGCTCGCTGAGATCAGTCCGGCGAGGATCTTCAGGAGCGTCGACTTGCCGGCGCCGCTCGGGCCGACCAGCGAGACGAACTCGCCGGCGCCGAGCTCGAGCGAGACGTCGAACAATGCGAGCAGCGGAGCGTTGCCGCCCGCGGCCGCGTAGGTCTTTGCCAGGCCGCGCGCCTCGAGTGCCGTCATGGCAGGAACGCGTTGGTGCCGAAGCGCTGCGGGCTGACGGCGTGGGCGATCAGATGGTTGCGCAGCAGCCAGTTCGAGAGCGCGGCGATCTTCGCCGCCACCAGCGTGCCGTAGGCGACGCCGCCGGCGTCGTAGATCGGCAGGTAGGCGCCGAGCGAGGCCTGCGCAAGCTTGCGCTCGATCGCCGGGTTGAGCTTCAGTAAGTCAGCCAAGCTGCGCCCGGGATCGCGCAGCGTGTCCTCGTAGCCGTGCACCGTAGCGGCGACGAACGCGCGCACGAGCCGCGGGTCCGTGCGGATCAGGCGCCGTGTTGTGAAGGCGACGAGCCCGGGGTAGTCGGGACCGCCCCACCGGTTGAGTTTGAAGTCGGTGACCGGGTATCCGCTGACCTGCAGCGTCACGCCGTCGTCGGGCCAGTAGCCGGTGAAGGCGGCGATCTTGCCGGCCTCGAGATCGGCGACGCCGTTGAAGCCGATCGTGACGATGTGGATTCGCCGGGGGTTGCCGCCGGCGTCGCGCACGACCGTGTCGAGCGCGGCGAGGTCGGACGGGACGCCGGTGATGCCGACCGTCTTGCCCTCGAGGCCGGCCGGTGAGCGCAGATGCTCGCTGGCGAGCGCGATCGGCGCACCGAGCGGTGCCTGCACGATCGCCATGATCGCCTCGGCGTCGTGGCCCAGCGCGATCTGCTGCGCGACATCGATCCCGTCGGCCAGCGCAAAGTCGATCTTGCCGGCGTTGATCAGCGCGAGCGGATCCGAGGTCGAGCCCGGGGCGATCACGCTGAGGTCGATCCCCGCACGCTTGTAGTAGCCGGCGGCGAGCGCCCTGTAGATCCCCGCGTGTACCGCGTTCGGCACAAAGTCGAGCATCAGCGTCGCGTGCACCGGATGGCGCGCCGAAGGCGCGGCGGTGGAGGCACTCGACCCGCAGCCGCCAAGCAAAGCGGCAGCGAGCAGCGCAACGACGAAACCAGACAGGCGAGGCACCGCCAAGCATGATCACCTACGCCGCGCGGCAGTGCGCGCCAACCAGCCAGGGCCGGCGAGGCCGGATCCCGCCGCAGGCGGGAGGCCGGCGAGCTACGCGCTCCCCTCCTGGTGCTGGATCTCGAACGCCGTCTCGGTCGGTGACGCCGTGAAGCCGCCCTCGATACCCGCTTGCATCCGCGGCACCAGCGTGCCGTCGCGGAAGCGCTCCCAGCTTTCCTTTGAATCATGGATCGCGACGATCGCCCAACCGTCCGCGGTGGGGCCGGCGATATGGAACGTCTGCCCTTCGGGCAGACCGTCAGGCGGGTGGACGGCGGCGACCGACGCGTGGTACTCGTCATGGGTGCCGCCGGTGAAGTGGTGAACTACGGCGTAGGCCATCTCTCTACCTCCGATTGGGTGAAGCGGGGATTCGGGGTCTGCGGCCGCGTGGCAGGCGAACCGCCGCACGGCACTCCCACCCTAGTTGCAGGGCCGACCCCGGTGTAAAAATCCGGGTGGCACGGAGCGGCGAGCCGACCGACGGGCTAGTTGGCGGCGAGCCCGATCGGGCAGCTGACGCCCGTGCCGCCGTGACCGCAGTAGCCGGCCGGGTTCTTGGCAAGGTACTGCTGGTGGTATTCCTCGGCGTAGTAGAAGGGGCCGGCGGGCGCGATCTCGGTCGTGATCTCACCGAAGCCGCGTGCGCTGAGCTCGGCCGCGTAGGCGTCTCGCGTGGCGCGGATCTCGGCCTCCTGGCCGGGTGAGTCGAAGTAGACGGCGGAGCGGTACTGGGTGCCGACGTCGGCACCCTGGCGCATGCTCTGCGTCGGGTCGTGGCCCTCCCAGAAGATGCGCAGGATCTGCTCGTAGGAGACCGCGGCGGGATCGAAGACGACGAGCACGGCCTCGGTGTGGCCGGTCGAGCCGGAGCAGACCTCCTCGTAGGTCGGGTTCGGCGTATAGCCGCCGCTGTACCCGACCGCCGTCGTGTAGACGCCGGAGGCCTGCCAGAAGTCACGCTCGGCGCCCCAGAAGCAGCCCATGCCGACGATCGCGCGCACGAAGCCGTCGGGAAACGGCGGGTGGA
>Ga0181534_10001920_pt1 | contig 13246 bp, 9 predicted proteins | sample PEATcosm2014_Bin_37_FD_119758 | JGI IMG/M metagenome (GOLD analysis project Ga0181534, IMG submission 119758) | Peatland microbial communities from MTU Mesocosm Facility, Houghton, MI, USA - PEATcosm2014_Bin17_10_metaG | ecosystem: Environmental > Terrestrial > Soil > Wetlands > Peat | place...
AAACTTTCCGTCAACTTGATGCCCGTGTTCTTTTCCACGTCGAGCAGCTTCCAGAGAATTCCCTTTTCGGTATGGTCGGGACACGCCGGATATCCCGCCGCCGGACGGATGCCGCGATATTTTTCGGCGATCAGATCTTCGGTTGCCAGTCTTTCAGTTTTACCGTAGCCCCATTCTTCACGGACACGCTTGTGCAAGAATTCCGCAAACGCCTCCGCCAGCCGGTCGGCCAGCGCCTCGGCCATGATGGCGTTGTAATCGTCGTGGTCGGCTTTGAATTTATCCGTAAGTTCTTTCAAGCCGTGACCGCTCGTGACGGCGAAGCCGCCGATAAAATCCTTCGAGCCTTTCGGCGCAATGAAATCGGCCAGACACCAGTTGGGTGTCTGGTCATCCTTCACGATTTGCTGGCGCAGGAAATGGAATGTGGCCAGAACCTTTGCGCGCGAGTTTTCGGTATAAAGCTCCACGTCGTCACCAACGCGATTGGCCGGGAACAAACCATAAACGGCGCGCGGCTGGAGCAGTTTCCCGGAAACAATTTTCTCCAGCAGCGCCTGCGCGTCGGCAAAAAGTTTCCGCGCTTCCCCGCCGTATTTTTCGTGCTGGAGAATTTTCGGATAAACGCCGCGCAATTCCCAGGTGTGAAAGAACGGCGACCAGTCAATGAGCGGCACGAGTTCCGCCAGCGTTATGCGAGCCGAATGCTGGGCGTTCAGCGTGGTGACCTCGGATGACAGCGCGCGAATCCCGACGAATTCCGGTTTTGGCAAATTGTCGAACACCAATTTCGGCGCGTTGGCGCGGGCTTCTTCGATGGAAATGAGCTTCGCCGTCTGGCCGCCGTGCTGGGCGCGGACCCAGTCGTATTCCCCGCGGATCTGCGCGGCGAACTTTGGCCGGTGTTCCTTGCTGATCAAATTGCTGACGACCGGCACGGCGCGCGAGGCATCGAGGACATGGACCACAGGCTGGCCGTAACCGGGCGCAATTTTCACCGCAGTGTGGGCCTTGCTGGTCGTTGCACCGCCAATGAGCAGCGGCAATTTCAAGCCCTGGCGCTCCATCTCTCTCGCGACGTGAACCATCTCGTCGAGCGAAGGCGTGATGAGTCCGCTCAAGCCGATGATGTCCACGTTTTGTTCGCGGGCGGTCTGCAAGATTTTCTCGCACGGCACCATCACGCCGAGGTCAATGACCTCGTAGTTGTTGCAGGCGAGCACAACGCCGACGATGTTCTTGCCGATGTCATGCACGTCGCCCTTGACGGTGGCCATCAGGATTTTCCCGGCATTTTTGTGAACGCCGCCGGCGGCCTTCTTCTCGGCTTCCATGAACGGCAGCAGGTAGGCCACGGCTTTTTTCATAACGCGGGCGGATTTGACGACCTGCGGCAAAAACATTTTACCGGAACCGAACAAATCGCCGACGACGTTCATGCCGGCCATCAGCGGGCCTTCGATGACGAGCAGCGGTCTGGCATATTTCTGGCGCGCCTCCTCGATGTCCGGCTCAATGAAATCAACAATGCCTTTCACGAGCGCGTGCGAAAGGCGTTCCTCGACCGTGCCTTTGCGCCATTCGTCCTCGACGATTTCGGTTTTGCCCTTTTGTTTGACCGACTCGGCGAATTTAATCAGCCGCTCCGTCGCATCGGGACGGCGATTCAACAGAACATCCTCGACCAATTCCAAAAGGTCTTTCGGAACTTCCTCATAAACGGCGAGCATCCCGGCGTTGACGATGCCCATGTCCAACCCGGCTTTGATTGCGTGGTAAAGGAAAGCGGTGTGCATCGCCTCGCGCACGGCGTTGTTGCCGCGGAACGAAAACGAGACGTTGCTGATGCCGCCGCTGACTTTCGCGTGCGGCAGGTTTTCCTTGATCCACTTCGTCGCGCGGATGAAGTCCACGGCGTAATTCGCGTGTTCCTCCATGCCCGTGCCGACGGTCAGCACATTCGGATCGAAAATGATGTCCTGCGGCGGGAAGCCAACTTTCTCAACGAGCAAATCGTAGGCGCGTTTGCAGACTTCGGTGCGCCGCTCAAACGAATCCGCTTGGCCGCGCTCGTCAAACGCCATCACGACCACGGCGGCGCCGTAGCGGCGGACGAGCTTTGCCTGATGCAAAAACTTCTCCTCGCCTTCCTTGAGCGAAATGGAATTCACAATGCCCTTGCCTTGCAGGCATTTCAGGCCGGCTTCGATGACTTCCCATTTCGAGGAATCCACCATCACCGGCACTTTGCAAATATCCGGTTCGCTGGCGATGAGATTCAAAAACTTGGTCATCGCGGCGACGCCGTCAATCATTCCCTCGTCCATGCAAACGTCAATGACCTGCGCGCCGTTCTCAACCTGCTGGCGGGCGATGGCGAGGGCGGCTTCGTAATCGCCCGCTTTGATGAGCTGCGCGAACTTCGGCGACCCGGCGACGTTGGTGCGTTCGCCGATGTTCAGGAAATTGGAATCCGGCCGGACCGTCACCGCGTCGAGTCCGCTCAAACGCAAATACGGTTCAACCATCGGGACTTTGCGCGGCGGTAAATTTTTGACCGCTTCTGCGATCAATTTGATGTGCGGCGGCGTGGTGCCGCAGCAGCCGCCGACGATGTTCAGCCAGCCGTTTTGCGCCCACTCGCGCAACTGCGGCGCAAGCGATTCCGGTGTTTCGGGAAAGCCGGTTGGCAACAGCGGATTCGGCAGCCCGGCGTTTGGATACGCGCTGACGTAAATCGGCGCGATGCCGGAAAGTTCTTCGATTAGCGGACGCAATTCCTTTGGCCCAAGCGCGCAATTCATGCCGACGGAGAGCAACGGAACATTGGAAACGGAATTCCAAAACGCCTCGACGGTTTGACCGGTGACGCCGCGATTGCTGCCGGCTTGAATGAAAGTAACGCTCGCCAGAATCGGAACGATGCGATTTCTGACTTCTGACTTCCGGCTTCCGGCTTCTGAAAAGGGCAGGGGACGGATTCCCTGTTCTTCAAATATTTGTTGAATGGCGAAGAATGCGGCGCGGGCGTTGAGCGTGTCGAAAATGGTTTCCACCAGCAGCACATCCGCGCCGCCGTCGAGAAGACCGCGAACCTGTTCGCGATAAGCCTTGACCAAATCATCGTAATTCGCGCCGCGGGCGCCAGGGTTGTTCACGTCGGTTGAAATGGACGAGGTTTTGGTGGTCGGCCCGATGGCACCCGCGACGAAACAAATTCGTCCGGGCTGCGATTGTTCCACCGCGTTCGCCGCGCGCCGCGCGCATTCCGCGCCGGCTTTGGACAATTCGTATGCCAGCGGTTCCATTCCGTAATCAGCCAGCGAGATGGACTGTGAGTTGAACGTGTTCGTCTCAATGATATCCGCGCCAGCTTCCAGATACTGGCGATGAATGCCCTCGATGACGTGCGGCTGCGTGACGTTCAGCAGGTCGTTCAGGCCTTTCAGGTCTTTGCCGCGCCAGTCGGCGAACCGCGCGCCGCGAAAAGCCGCCTCGTCCAGCTTGTGCTGCTGGATCATCGTGCCCATCGCGCCGTCAATGATGACGATGCGCTCGCGCAACAGGCGTTGCAGATGTTCAATTCTGTCTGGCATCAGTTGCAGCAAAGTTACCAAAAGTTTTCGGTGTTGCAAATTAAAAATCAACGTATCTTGATATGATGATATGTATTATTTACATCATAAACTGGTTTTGGTTTGGGCCGCGGTGGCTCCGGTGTTTGCCATCCGACGGAAAGAAAGTTGAAATTTATTGCCCAAACTCGCGCTTGGTGGCGGCCAGTCCGCGTTCGTAACCGGCAATCAGCTTGTCCCACGCGGCTCCGGCTTCCGTGTCAATCTGCTGGCGCGCCGGGTCGGCATCGAACCATGCAATGGTGCGGCCAATGCCTTCGCGGAACCGCGTGGTGCAGACAAAATCCGGCACGAAGCGTTTAATCTTCGTGTTGTCAAAAACGGCGGAGTGCGACTTGTCGCCCAGCAACGTCCCCGTATCGGCCGGAATGCAGGCGGTGATGTAATCGGAGGCAATATGCACCAATCGGGGAGCCGGCACGCCCGCCGCAGCTGCGGTGAATTGATACATCTGATTCCACGTCAGGACCTCGTCGGACGTGATTTGAAAAGCGTGACCGACGACATCCTGCCGCCCGAGCAACCCGATCAGCCCTTTCGCAAAATCGCTGTTGTGCGTGATGGTCCAGAGCGACAACCCGTCACCGGGCACAATCACCGGCTGTCCCCGCCGCATCCGGTCCACCGCCGTGTAACTTTTGAGCCAACTGTTCACCGCGAGCGGCACAACCGTGTCGCCGTAGGTCAGCGACGGCCGCACGACCGTCACCGGAAACCCTTCTTCGCGCAACGCCCGCAGCAGGCGCTCCTCGCCGGCAATTTTATCGCGCGAATAATCCCAGAATGGATTTGCCAGCGGGGTGGACTCGGTGATGAGCCAGTGCCCGAGCGGTTTCTGGTAGGCGCTGGCCGAACTGATGAAAATGTATTGCGTGGTCCGGCCCCGGAACAACGCGAGGCGCTGCTCGATTTCCGCCGGCGTGAATGCGATGAAATCCACCACGGCGTCCCAGTTCTTTTTGCCCAGCGCCGTCGCTGTCGCCGCCGGATCGGAGATGTCGGCCGTGATCTGGTGCGTGCCTGGCAATGCCGGACGCCGGGCGCGGTTGAGCAGGGTGACGTGAAATCCGCGCGCCAAGGCCAGTTGGGCGCAGGCCGTGCTGATGATGCCGGTGCCGCCGAGGAAAAGTATTTTCATGGTTGAACAGGGCTGGTTTGGTTCACAGGATTATTCTAGCGCCAGCAGGCATGGGGCGAAAGAGAAACCAGAGCTGCTTGAGGATTGTGGGATGAAAACCGGTGGCGGAATGGGAAATTGTGAATTATGAATCTTTCGCGGCACGGCATTTCCTATTTTTGGTTGATTGCCGCCGTCGGCGCAGACTTTGGACGTTGCCAGTATTGCACCAATCGCCAGCCGAGCAAAACGGCCAGCACCGCCGCGAACACCAGCGGCTGGCGCGTATCCGCCTTCACCTGCATGTAATAATGAATCACGCCCGCGATGGCCGCCACATAAGCCAGCCGGTGCAGCGCGCGCCAGCGTTTGCCGCCAAGGCGTTTGATCATTGCATTCGTGGAGGTGATGGCCAGCGGTATCATGACAATCAAGGCCGTGCTGCCGACAATGAGATATTTGCGCTTCACCATTTCCGTCAACGTGCTGGAAATGCTGAATCCGCGGTCGAGGCTGAAGAAACACAAAAAATGCAGGCAGCCATAAAAGAAGGCGTAAAGGCCGAGCATCCGGCGGAATTGAATCAGCCAGTTCCAGCGAGTGATTTTTCGCAAGGGCGTCACCGCCATCGTCAGCACCAGGAAAATCAGGGTCATCATGCCGGTCGTCAGGATGAGGAAATTTTGCGGGTTCGCGCCTAGCTGCTTATGCGCCTGGTCCCACACCAGCAGTGCCAGCGGCACCAAACCGTTGACGAGAATCAGGAGCTTGATAAAGCGGATGTCGTTTTCTTTCATGGCCTGCCTTCAGAAGTCTTTGCGCAAATCCATCCCGGCGTATAGATGCCCGACTTGTTCCTCGTAGCCGTTGAACATCAGCGTCGGACGCCGGCCTGATTCGCCGATGCGCTGCTCGGTGGCCTGGCTCCAGCGCGGATGATCCACGTGCGGATTCACGTTGGCGTAAAAACCGTATTCGTTCGGGGCATATTCGCTCCAGCTCGTGCGCGGCTGCTCGGCGACCAGCTTGATTTTGACGATGGATTTGATGCCCTTGAAACCGTATTTCCACGGGATGACCAGCCGGATGGGCGCGCCATCCTGTGGCGGCAACGCGCGGCCATAAAGTCCGCTGGCCAGGATCGTCAGCGGATGCATCGCCTCGTCCATCCGCAAACCCTCGACATAAGGCCAGTTCAGCACGTCGCTGCGTTGACCCGGCATCCGCCTGGGATCCAGCAGCGTCTCGAAGGCGACAAACTTCGCTTCGCCGGTCGGCTCGACCACACCAAGAAGTTTGGAAAGCGAAAAGCCCGCCCACGGAATCACCATGGACCAGCCTTCGACGCAGCGCATCCGATAAATGCGTTCCTCCGGCGGACTGATTTTCAGCAAATCATCGAGGCCGAAAACCTTGGGTTGGTTCACCAGACCTTCGACCGACACCTGCCAGCCTTTGGTGTCAAAATCGGCAGCCGCTGCGGCGACTCCTTCCTTGTCGGTTGAAAATTCGTAGAAATTATTGTAGTGCGTGATGTTTTCAAACGAAGTCTCCGGCTCATCCACGCGAAAGCCGGTGGCGGCATTGGTGGCCGCCGGCGCGGAAATGACGCCTTCGAGCCGTGCCGTCTTGACCTCGCCCCTGGCAACAGGATTCAGCTTCCGATAAGCCACGCCGGTGGCCACCGCGCTGGCCGCAAGAATTCCAGCGCGCATAAATGCCCGCCGATTGAAATAAACGGCGGGGTTGGTCACTTCGCTTTTGGATATTTTGTCCGGCGCTTTCAACGGATAAACCTTGGGCTAAACCACGCGCACAAATTATCAGAAAATCAGAAAGTATCCATTAGAATTTAACATCAGCATCCAAAACTCCGGCAGGAGACACTGACGGGACTCCGCTCGCCACAGGCCAAAATGCAGCCATCATTTGCCAAAATCCGACCGGCGAGCAGTGCGCTTTTGCTGAATCTTATCGGACACGGGCGTCTTCCAATTGCGTTGGCGCCAATGCCAGGACATTTGTGCCGACTTCAGAACCAAAAAATGCCGCGCCGGAGCCGGAGATGCCGCCAGGCGTCGCCTTGTCGCTGTTGGGAGTGGATTATTTCCGCCTGAAGACGGATGACGGCGGGGAATTGTTCCTGACGCGCTTCGGCCAGCGGTTCTGGAGACATCTGCTGCCGGAAAACTGGTATGCCCATGAGTGGTTCAAGGCCAACCGCGAGCGGCTCGAAGGCACCAGCACGGTTTATCGAGTTCCCACGCGCCTGGTGAACGGCCGGTCGTTGAACCTGGTTGTCAAATGGTCGCGCGTCGGCGAGGTGGTTCCGATGGACACGCTGACGGTCAACAAGTTCATCCACGCGGAGTTCAACAGCCCGTTCGAGGAATTTTCGCTGCTGATGGAATTGCGCAAGGGCGAGGCCGGCCCTGCGGGAATCCATATCCGCACGCAGGAGCCGCTGGCCATTTATGTGCCCGGCCAGCGCCTCCAACTCTGGCAGACCGGGCGTTCGGAGGATAAAATCCGCGCCAAGGTTGCCCGCCATCCGGACGTGGAGATTGACATCCTGCGGCAATACGTCGTGCTTTACGGCTGGATCAAAGGGCGCGACGCGGTGGAGACGGCGGAGGATTTTGGGCTGGCGGACCGGAAGCGCGCGGAATTTCTGGCGCGCACCACCAGCCTGGTCAACCACGAACTCTGGCAGAAAGGCTACCATGTCGTGGACATGAAACCGGCGCACATCATCCTGCGCCCGCGACCGGACAAGAGCCTGCTGCGCGATCGCAACGGCCAGATTGCCTATGCGCTGGTGGATTATGAACTGCTCGAACGGACGCGCGAACACGAGCAGGCCGTGCGCACCGCCAACCGGCGGCTTTATCTCACGCACATGGCCCGCCGGTTTGAGGCCGACACCGCCGGGCCTTTGCCCGCCCATCTTCAGGCCACCAACCTGCTCGGCGTGGATTACATTTTTGGCCGCGCCGAAAGCACCGGCGGATTGCTGTGGGTCGCCGGCAAGGACCCGGACCTGTTCAATTATTTCCTCCCCGAACGCTGGCGGCGCACGCCCAAAAAAAATCTCTCCGCCTACAACGAGAATTTTTACACGCACACCAAGGACGACATCCATCTGGTCTGGAAAATCTCGCGCATGGGCGAGACGCCTTTGCTCACCAACCCGGAGGCCAACCCGGCCGCCGCGAAGGACTACGGCTTCAACAGCCCGTTCGAGGAATTTGCCTTCGCGCTGGAATTGGCGCGCAACGGCGTCAAGACGGTTTATCCCCGCGCCATTTACATGACCGGTCGCAAACGCGAAGCCCCGCGCGCGAATTCCGACCAACGCCGCTACGCCGCGCTCGCCCATTTGCGCACTCCCGACGGCGAACCCGCCGTGCGCGAGGATTACGATTACATCACCATCTGGGGTTTCTGGAACGGCCCCGACGAATTACTGGCCCTTCAGGACGGGCGCTTTTATCAGGCGTTCAGCGCCAAACACGCCTTCGCCGACAAAATGATTTCCAAAGAAGCACTGGAAGAATTCATGCGGTTGAAGGCCGAGCGCCTCGCCCGCTGCGGCTTTGAGGAGCTGAACCCCAAACCCGGCCACCTGCTCATTTCCTTCGGGCCGGACAAGCAAATGGTCCTCGCCGCCACTGGCAAGCCCGAAGTGCGCCTCTGCAATTTCGAACTCATCCGCCGCCGGGATAACGCAGCAGGTGATGAAAAAATCTCAGCACTGGTGCCGGCGCCCACGCCCGCAGCTTGATCTGGTTGGAATTGAAGATCAAGGCTGGTGTCATCGAATCAACACGCCTATCCTTGCGACACCAGCCGGTTCAGCCCGGTTTTTAACATCCGCACCATTATGATGAATAAAAAAGAAATCACGGAAACTTTGTGGGCCGAAGTTCTGGAGTTGGAAGCTTTGATCAAAAAACTCCAGGCTCGTTCCGGTCGTTTGAGATCGCTGGCGCTCGATCTACATGCGGAGGTCACCGGCGCGAACATTCAAGACCAGCAACCGGTCACGGACAGCAAATTCAGAAAGGCGATTGACCTGGTGTTTGGTGAGAAACCCAAGCAGCCCAAACGCTGAAGCGATTGAACGAATCGCCGCCCGGCAAAATACCAGTCCTCGTTGCGCAGCCGGTGGCTGCGTTGGCGCTCGATTTATCCGCGGTTCTTTACTTCACAACAGCCCCATCAAAGTCGCCTGCGATTCCTGCTTGACCGTCAGCACCTTCCGGAGGTTGGCCTGCGCGGCTGCGAGCGCGGCCTGCTTGGCTTTTTCTGAAGCATTGTATTTGGCGAGCAAATTCTCGAGCTGGTCCGCCGGCGCGTCGTTGTCAATGGCTTGTTGCAGGGCCTGGGCTTCCGGGCTGGGCTGATTGCCGCCGCGACCGCCGTTGTTGGCATTGGTATTATTATTGTTGCCGTTGTTGCCACCGCGACGCCCGCCGGCAAATCCTCCGCGCCCGCCGCCCTGTCGCGCGGCCTGTTGCGCATCCAAAACCTTCTGAAACAGCGGTTGAACCGCGCTCCAGTCCGTGTCGTTGGTAAAATCAAGCTGCTGCCGGATGTTGTCCAGCCTGCGTTGCTGCATCTGCGCGGGATCAAAATTGCCGCCGTTGCCGCCGCGGTTCCGGCGTCCGCCGCCATTGCCGCCACCGTTGCCGCCGCCATTGTTAATCTGCGCAAAAGTGTCGCCAATGCTCAAGGCAAGGGTCAGCGCCACTGCGCACACCGTGATCATTCGATTCAGTTTCATAGAACGTTTTTTGTCGCGTTTGAATTTGTTCGACTATTCCGGTTGTCCGGTCTGGGAAGCAGGCTGGCCAACCAGGGATTACCGGGGCAGACGCCCCGGGGAGGCAGATGGTTACATTGATCGGCGAAAATTGGAATGGTGGTTGGAAAAGTCTGAAAGCAAAGCCGGCTTGATGTCGTGGCGAAAATATCCTTGCGGAGTTGGATGCACCAACCGTGTTGGTCAAACGGCCTTGGTCATCGCTCAACCCGGAATTGGCGCGCCGAATTTCGTGGAGATATTTTACTGCTCAATGAGCCGGTAAAATCGTTGCGCGACGCCGGGCGCGGAGTTCGTCACCGATTCCACCGCGCCATTGCCCGCGACGCTCGGCAGGCTCTGCCAGTTTTGCGGGGCCAGCGCGGCCGTGTATTGCACGATGTAGGTGTTCCCCGGCGTGGTCTGGAATGAGACGATGAAATTGGTCCCAACCTCGGTCGGCGCAAAAAACGTCGGCGACGGCCAGATCCAAAAGCCGCCTTGGATGGAATAGGGGGCGTTGGTGGGCACGGCGGCGAGCGGCTGGGCGATGGTGCTGCCCAATTGAAAACGGGCGCTGCTGCTGAAGGTCGTGCCGCCGCCGGCAATCACGCCACGGGTGATGGTGAACCGGCTGCTGCTTTGGGTGAAGGCCGCTTCCGAAATGGAAACGAGCAGGAACAGAAGAAGAAGTTTCATAATAATTCCAAGTCCGGTCTTTTGCGCATGGCTGTTAATAATAGATAATGACCGCTCCATTGGCGCCATTGCCGCCTGCGCTTCCATCCTGGCCACCACCGCCGCCGCCGGCACCGGGGCCGTTTGCGTCAGACGAGCCCAAGCCCCATCCGCCGGTTCCACCACGATAAGCCGATGCGCCATTGCCTGGGCCGGTAGAGCTGCCGCCATTTTGTCCGCTGCTGCCGCCAAAGGGAGCGATGGCACCACTGGATGACCCTCCGCTCCCGCCACCGCCATCGTTTTCTCCGTTAATATCCGCATAACCTGCCTGGCCGGGAAGGCCGCCAGTGGCACTCATCAAAGCACCAAAGCTGCTTCCACCTCCAAAATGTCCGGAAGACCCGCCGCTTCCGACCGTGACCGTATATGGCGTGCCGGGAGTCACGGTGAAAACATTCAGTGCGTAAGCGCCCGCACCGCCGCCGCCGCCGTTGGCGGAATATACATCTCCCATTCCGTCATCATAATAATATCCGCTGCCACCGCCGGCGCCGCCGCCCCACATCTCCACCTCAATTCTGGTCACATTTGCTCCGGGTGTGAATATTCCACTTCCAGTGAACATGACAATGTGCGGAACCGGGCTGACCGTCACGAAATCCGTCAAGCCGTTGACGCTTTTGACAACTTGACCGCTGGCAATGTTGGTCGCGTTGACAGCATTGGCTGCAAGCTGCGGATTCATAATCGCACCATTCTGAATGTTGGTTGTCGCCACGGCATTGGGGGCGATCAGTGCTGCCGTGATGGCGTTGCTTTGGATGTTGAAGGTGGCCACGGCGTTGGATGCAATCAGTCCTGCCGTGATGGCATTGCTTTGAATGTTGGATGTCCCAACAGCATTGGCCGAAAGATTTTGATTCGTTACCGCGCCATTCGCAATTTTCGCCGTGGTGACCGCGCCATTTTGGAGGCTGGCGGTGGTAATTGAACTGGCAGCGACCGAATTCGCCGTCGTTGCAGTGGTGGCGGTTGTTGCAGTGGTTGCGATTGTCGCGCTTCCTGCGGTGGTGGCGGTGGTGGCTGTTGTCGCGGTGGCGGCGACATTTGCGCTGGCGGCGTAAAGGGCATACGGCGCGGGCTGCACTGGCACGCGTGGCGAAAGCGTCTGGGTCGTCGGGCCGTTGGTGACGGTGATGTCCAGCCAGCGGGCGCTGCCATTGAACGCACCCGCGCCGAAATCCAGATTCACGGTGAAAAGTCCGTTGAAGAGCGTCGGGCTGTTCGTGATGGCCGTGCCAATCTGGGTTCCGCTGGTGACAGAATCGTAAAGTTTGAAAATCATCGTGTAAGCGCCGTTGGCGTTCGTGCCGCCGTCGCGAAGCTGGCCCTGATAGGTGAATGCCGTCGTGCCTTGGGCGACTGATTGATGGATGCTGCCAAGCAAGGCGAGCATGATGAACAAACAGGATGATTTTGTTTTCATAAAGATGGCCACTGCGTCTGATCACTGTAGTTTTTACGCTGCATTCAGGTTGCAATCAATTAACAAAACTGCATTGAACTCCAGTCTGCAAGAACGATTTCATTCCACTCCACAAATGTTTCCACGGAGCTGGAGCATCGCCCGCCTTCCCCTTGAAAATCCTCGCGCCGGGATTTGCCGGGCACTGCACGTCATTCCGGGCGGTCGGCGTGCCAGGCTGGCAGAAGGATTAACGGGAGGGAAATTATTGCGGGGCCGCCGGACGCACGGGCTGGCCTTGGGAATTGTCGTCCCGGTTAAATTCCACCACATCGCCGGTAATGACCAGCTTCGGAATTGAAAACAGAATCAGCCAGGTGGTGGAGCGGTCTTCCATGACGTTGACCAGCGCGACCGATTTGTCATTCACGGGCTGGCCAAGATTTTGATACAGATCGGCGCGGGCATCGGCGGCGCTGGGGGCGGTGATGGGAATGATGCCCAGCAGAAACCGGAAGCCGTAGCTCCGGCCTTCGGCGCCGGCTTTGATAACTTTGTAGTTGGCGCGGTCCAGACTGACCTGGGTTTCCGTGGATGGCATGTTTTCTTCCACCCGCGAACTGGCGCATCCGGTGACGATGATTATTGCGGCAGAAAGCGCCGCACCGAGGGGAACTGACAGTTTTGTTTTCATAAAGGTTTTCTCTGCCTCTTGCCGCCGCCGTTTTTAAGCCCCGCCCAGATTAAAATCAATTAAAAAATGCATCAGACCCAATTTTTGTGAATCTTTGACGAGCTGCCCTGCGGCCAGCCGTTAATCCAAAAAATATCCATGGGCAATTTCGCCGGGCGCGCTACACCGAGCAGGGGACGTATCTCGTTTCCTGTTTGAGCGAGAGCAGCATCATGGAATTCGACAAGGATTTTACAAAAATCAGCACATTTATTGAACTGGCCTTCTTCCATCATCTGCGGGCCGGATATTTTTTTGCGGAACCATCTGATTTCAACGCCTTCCGGGAAAACGTGAAATTTTTCACAAACTTTTCTTGCGCGCGGGGCGGACAATGTTTAATCATCAGTCCCGGTGTTTGAGACGATTAGGACAGTTTTTGATAAACGGACGGTTAATCCAAAGCATCAGTGATTTTTCCGAAGTGGACAAATTGGCTGCCGCTGGCGCTCGGTGTCGGAGCCGCGCTCATGGGTGGCGGCGTGGCGGCGGGCGTGACTTATTATTTCACGCCCAAATACACGCGTGTTGGCTACGAGCCGGTGCAGCCGGTGCCGTTCTCCCATGCCGTCCACGCGGGGCAGTTGGGCATGGATTGCCGCTATTGTCACAACGCCGTGGAGAAATCGTGGTTCTCGAACCTGCCCGGCGCCTCGACGTGCATGAACTGCCACAGCGTGATTTTGAAGGATGACCCGCGCCTGGCCATCATCCGCGACAGCGCCAGGAACAACACCCCGGTGCCGTGGGTGCAGGTCCACCGGGTGCCGGACTATGTTTATTTCAACCACGAGGTCCACGTCACGCGCGG
>Ga0181534_10001921_pt1 | contig 13232 bp, 11 predicted proteins | sample PEATcosm2014_Bin_37_FD_119758 | JGI IMG/M metagenome (GOLD analysis project Ga0181534, IMG submission 119758) | Peatland microbial communities from MTU Mesocosm Facility, Houghton, MI, USA - PEATcosm2014_Bin17_10_metaG | ecosystem: Environmental > Terrestrial > Soil > Wetlands > Peat | place...
AATGTAGGGTGTTGCATCATGGCTCGTGTTATTGAGCAATGTGCCAGTGCATGAGTACTGGTTGGCCACCAACACCGCGACAGTCGCCCGCGCGGGCCCCCGATTGCCATCAGTGATATTGCAGGAATAATTCTGCGTGCAATCAGGTGTCGCAGCCAGCTTCAGTCTGTAGTGCGGATTATCGGCAGTCGCGCCGCCCAGCGCACGGTAGCCAGCCTGGAAGCTCTCGATGTGGATGCTGGCGCCCGCACCGGAAAGCGTGAACGTAAGAGTGTCACCGAGCAGGGGACGTCCCCATAGCTCCCCGTTATGTCCACGGTAGGTCGTGGCGACATTTCCAGCAGTGACCGTGAGCACCGAGTCCCCCGGCAGGCTCAAATCAGATGCATGAAAACTCATGGACACCGCGCCGGGGATACGCACGCTGTATACCCAGGTATTGGTTCCGGACACGGGATGTGGAATATCGACCGCGAAGCGGTTCTTCGCCGTCGCGGCGGCGTCAATGAGTTGGTTTAAGTCAACATCGAGGGTGTCGGCCCGAGCGACCGATACGACCAGAGTCGCAAGCACTGCGACCACGGAATTCCATTTCACGGGTGTGAGCCCTTGTTATTATTCTTATGGCTGCGATCATAGCACTATCCACCGAGTGCTTTGCACAGCGCCGCGACATCTTCTTCGCGCTGGTCCCAGGAAGCCACGAAGCGAGCTTCACCCCCGCGTGCGGGGCCCCAGTCGTAGAATCCAAAGCCGGCGGCACGAAGGTCTGCCTTGCGCTCCTCACCGAGTCGCGCAAACACTTCGTTGGCTTCAACGGGGTGCAGCAACGCCTTGCCTGCCGCACGTCCAATTCGCTGCGCAAAAGCGTTGGCACGCTGAGCGTTGCGTTGCCATACACCGGTTTCAACATAGGCCAGCAACTGGGCGGCCACAAACCGTGACTTCGAGATCAAGTGACCTGCGCGCTTACGTCGGAATTCGAAGTCCCGCGCGCGCTCCGGATTGAAGAACACCACCGCTTCAGCGGCGAGCGCGCCGTTCTTCGTAGCACCAAAAGACAACACATCGACGCCGGCCCGCCAGGTCACGTCACCGGGATGACAGTCGAGAAATGCCACCGCGTTGGCAAACCGGGCTCCATCCATCTGCACTGCCAGCCCGCGCTCGCGCGCGAGGTTGCTGATGGCTGCGATTTCATTCGGACGGTACGCGGTACCCAACTCCGTAGCTTGAGTCAGTGACACAACAGCCGGCTGGACTGTGTGTACGTTGACGTGGTGCCGGTCCATGGCGGCCTGAAGCACTTCCGGAGTCAGCTTTGCACTTTCGCCCGGCAGGGAAACCAACTGTGCGCCGCCGGTGAAGAATGCAGGCGCGCCGCACTCATCGACGCCGATGTGGCCTTCTTCGTGCACGTAAATCGCGCCCCAGGGAGGGCTCAGCGTGGCGAGGCTCAGGGAGTTGGCCGCGGTACCGGTTGTGACAGCGAAAGCACGCAACTCGGTACCGAAGAAGTTTCCCAGGACTTCGTCGAGCCGTCGGGTCCAGCGATCATCGCCGTAGGCGATGGTGTGACCTTGGTTGGCCTCGGCGATGGCCGCGAGGATTTCAGGGGCGGCCGTTGCCGTGTTGTCACTGTAAAATTGCATAGCTCAGTCGTAGCGCCATTTGAAAGACCAGGCCCCGAACACGAGGAATACCAGCGCAGTCACCGCGAGGTAGATGAGGTCGGTGCTGATTTCGGCGACGCCGGCGCCATCGATCATGACGGCCCGCGCCGCATTCAGTACATGGGTCAACGGGAAGAGGCTGGCAATCCGTTGCACCCACGGTGGCGAGCCCTCGAGTGAATACCAGACCCCCGACAGCAACATCATGGGCCAGGTCAGCATGTTCAGAAGACCGCCGACGACCTCTTCACTGGAAAAGCGTGCGGCGATGGTGAGGCCCATTGCGACCATGGACAGCGCGCCCAGCAGGCCGACCAGGATCATCAGCAGTCCGCTGCCAGCGCGGTGAAAGTGGATGATCGTTCCGATACCTACGTACAGCACGGTGGTTACGAACAGGATCAGCCCCAGGCGCGAGAGCACCTGTGCCGTGAGAAATTCAAACGCCGACAAGGGGGTCGCATGCAGGCGTTTGAGAAAGCCGCTCTTGCGATATCGCAATACGACGTAGCCGACGCCGAAGAGGCAGCTGAACATCATGTTCATGCCCAGGATGCCGGGGAACAGATAATCCACATATCTCACGGCGGCTCCGGTTACAGGCTCGCGTTGTGCGCCCGTAGCGGAAGCGAGCAGCAGCTTTTCAACTATGTAGCCCTTTGGCGAGTCCGTGTTGACCCAGTAACGGGTTGTGCCGTGCAGATCGAGGAGCAGGTCGATCTGTTGATGGGTCACCTTGCGCAGGCCGGTGGCCTGGTCGGTGATCGGCACAAACTCCACATAGCGCTCACTCAGGAACGGATGCGCCTGTTTGTCGATCACCGCGGCAATGACACCGACTTTGAAGAATGGGCGCTCCTTGCCCCCGAAAATGAAGCTCATGCCCACCACGAGCGCGATCGGCATCAACAGTGAGAAGATCATCGTCCGGCGGTCGCGAACGAACTCGAGGTTGCGCGCATGCCAGACCGCCAGCAGTCGCTCAATCACGTACGCAACTCCTTGCCGGTGAGCTCCAGAAACAAATCTTCGAGATTGGCCGGCCGGATTCTGAGATTCGACAGTGGGACATGGGCGTCGATCAGCATTCGCAGGGTCGCGTCGAGATCGGCAGTCGTGATCTCAGTGCGTTCGGCTACGTCAATGATCCGCAGTGGCAAGGTGCGGGCGCTGTCGGGGAAGTCCCGCCGCGGCAACTCCAGCATGACCTCTTCGAAGTGCTCTTGCAGCAGACGACGCGGCGTGCCCTGCGCAATGACTCGCCCGTTGTCCACGATGGCGATCTCATCGCACAGCAGCTCGGCTTCTTCCATGTAGTGCGTGGTGAGGATGATCGTTTTTTTACGCGCCTTGATCGACTGTATGAGCTCCCAGAAATTGCGGCGTGCCTGCGGATCTAGACCCGTCGTTGGCTCATCGAGAAACAGCACGTTGGGGTCATTGACGAGCGCGATGGCGAGGAGCAAACGCTGCAGCTGGCCACCAGAGAGCTTGCGATTGTCACGGCTCTCCAGTTTTTCCAATGCACACATGCGGATGACTTCATCTACGCTCAATCCGCGTGAGTACAAGCCGCGGAACAGCGTGATGCTCTGGCGTACGGTGAGAAAATCCTGCAGGGCGGTTTTCTGGAACAGAATGCCTGCCTCTTCGCGGAAGCGCTGATCGAGCGGTGCCCCGCGATAGCGCACTTCTCCTGAGGTCGCATCCAGGATGCCTTCCATGATTTCAATGGTGGTGGTCTTACCCGCGCCATTGGGGCCGAGCAGCCCGAAGCAAATGCCTTCGGGCACCGCCAGTGAAAGGCCGTTGACGGCCGTCACGTTGGGGTAGTGCTTGATGAGATTGCGGACTTCGAGAATGGGTTCGTTCACGCGGGGCGATGCTAGCGGAACATCGTGTACGCGTGCATCATCTGATGTGTGCTAGGCATGGTTACGTCTCAGTTGCCGTTGTGGTCCGATAAGGACGCTGCTCAGGGATGGGTCGTTCGCGAGAGCAATCGCGCACGTCGTCTTACTGTGCGCGTGTTTCACACCGGTCGAGTGGAAGTCGTGGTGCCGTCGCGTACGTCGGCGGTCACTGTCGAGCGGTTCGTCGAAAGACATCGTACCTGGATCGAGCGCAAGCGCGAAGAGGCGCGCGCTCGTGCAATTCCCGCGGCCCCATTTCCCCCAACGCAAATTGATCTCGCGGCCTGCGGAGAGTTGTGGCGCATACATCTCACTGGCGTTGGTAAGCGCCTGCGGCTCAAGGAGATCGGCCCTGGGTTGCTGGCTCTCGAGGGCAATACGGGCGACGGCCGTGCCGTGCGACAGCTTTTGCGCCGCTGGCTGACAGAACGGGCGACTGCAGCTCTCGGCCCTGGATTGCATGCCCTGGCTCGAGAGCTGGGTTTCGATTTCGAGCGCGTTCTGATCCGTCGCCAGCGCAGTCGCTGGGGCAGCTGCTCGACTCGGGGTACCATCAGTCTCAATTGCTGCCTGATGTTCCAGCGCCCGCAGGTGGTGCGCTATCTCATGATCCACGAGCTGTCGCATACCCAGCAGATGAATCACTCACGTCGTTTCTGGCAGATCGTCGGGCGTCACTGCCCCGATTACCGGCGCCTCGATCGCGAGCTGCTCGACGGGTGGCGTCGCGTACCGTCCTGGGTGTTCGCCGAGGACAGCCCGGAATGACCGAGAAAGTTGATCTGACGAACGAAGCGATTCACTGGGAGCTCGGCTCGTCGCTGTCCTACGGCGAGTATCTGCAACTCGACAAGATTCTCGACGCGCAGAAGCCGCTGACGTTTGAGCACGACGAGATGATGTTCATCATCGTCCATCAGTCGTCGGAGCTGTGGATGCGGCTCATGCTCCACGAGTTGCGTGGTGTGCTGGAGTGCGTACGACGCGACGATCTCGATCCGTCTTTCAAGATGCTCGCGAGAGTTACACACGTCCAGACGCAACTCATCGCAACCTGGGACGTGTTATCCACCATGACACCGTCCGAGTATTCAGCTTTTCGGAATGCCCTGGGACGATCGTCCGGATTTCAGTCGGTCCAGTACCGGATGCTGGAGTTCATGCTCGGCAACAAACACCCGCAGATGGTCGAGGTTCACAAGCGTGATCCGAAGGCGTTCGCGGCATTGCAGAGCACGCTGGAAGCGCCGTCGCTATACGACGAAGTGCTGCGGCTTTTGAGCCGGCGCGGGTACGGGATTCCCGAAGACTATCTGACCCGTGATTTCAGGGAACCCTACGTCGCCAGCAAACAGGTGGCCGGCGCGTGGCTGGGCGTTTATCACAACGCCGAGAAGGATTGGGACCTGTATGAGCTGGCCGAGCGGCTGGTGGACCTGGATCAGAAATTCCAGTTGTGGCGCTGCCATCACCTGAAGACGGTGGAGCGCATCATCGGCTACAAGCCCGGCACGGGGGGATCCAGCGGCGTGTCTTATCTCGCCAAGGCGCTGGAGCTGAAGTTCTTCCCGGAGCTGTGGACTATCCGCACGTCCATGTAGGTCTGTGTTTGTTTTTCATTGCCAGCTCGCGGCAACGGGCACGCCGAGCTCCTGAGCCTTGCGCTTTGCGCCTGCTGACGCGTTAACGAGCAACGGGTGGTCTGCCAGCCGCATGTGATCGAGGTCGCTGCCTGCATTGCCGTACGCTGCCGTAGTGAATCCTTTGTGAATCTTCTCGAAGCAACGAGTCTTCTCTTTGCCGCGACGATTGGGCGTAGTCAGGCGGCCGTCCAGGCGGTCCCCTTCCCATTGGACGCCAGTGCAGATCACCTCATCAAAGCCGAGCGCGGCACCAAAGGCGGGTACGTAGAGATCCGTGCTCGCACTCATGAGCACGAGTCGCGCGCCGTCTTTACGGTGCTGCTCGATCCGAGCGAGCGCGTCGGCAAACACTCCGCTCTTGATGACCGCTGGAACGAACTCGGCTGTATATGCCTGGATCTTGGAGCGCGGCTGGCCGCGAAGGGTAGAGCGGATGAACGCCGATTTGACCTGCCCGTGGTCGCGCAGACGCAGCGCAAAGAGCAAGACAGTCCAACAGAGAGTCAGCATGCCCAGGTACTTCCTGGGCGCGCTCATCGGGAAACCCATCACGTACGGCAGAAGCGTATCGCGATGGGTTATGGTCCCGTCTAGGTCGAAAACCGCCAGTTGTACCGGAGTCGTCAGGCAGCCTTTCCCGGGGCTGCCAGCTGACGCAGTACATACTGCAGGATTCCGCCGTGCCGGTAGTACTCACGCTCCTTCGGCGTGTCGATACGCACACGCGCCTTGAAGCTGATGGGCTTACCACCTTCCGGCGGAGTTGCAGTAACCGACACTTCCTTGGCGTCGCCGACTGTCAGACCGCTGATATCAAACACCTCACGACCCGTCAGGCCGAGCGATTGCGCATTCTGGCCGGGGAGGAACTGCAGGGGGACAACACCCATGCCGATGAGGTTCGAACGATGGATACGCTCAAAGCTCTCAGAGATGACAGCCTTGACGCCCAACAGCATCGTGCCTTTTGCCGCCCAGTCACGGGAAGACCCGGTACCGTACTCACGACCCGCGAGGATCACGAGCGGAGTGCCTTCCTTCTTGTACTTCATCGCCGCGTCGTAGATTGACATCTGCTCATTGGTCGGCAAGTGCACGGACACGCCGCCCTCAACACCGGGAACCAACAGGTTGCGCAGGCGGATGTTGGCGAACGTACCGCGCATCATGACTTCATGGTTACCGCGACGGGCGCCGTACGAATTGAAGTCGACCGGCTGTACACCCTGTTCAACCAGGTACTTCGCGGCAGGGCTCGACTTGGAGATATTGCCGGCGGGTGAGATGTGGTCCGTCGTCACCGAGTCTCCGAGCACCGCGAGCACGCGAGCGCCCTTGATGTCCGAGAGCGTGCCTGGAGTCATCGTCATGCCTTCGAAGTAAGGCGGGTTCTTGACGTAGGTCGACTTCGCGTCCCAGGTGTAGCGCTTGCCCGCGGGTACCTTGATGCTGGTCCAGTTCTCATCGCCGGTGAACACGCCGGCGTAGCTCTTCTGGAACATTTCGGAGCTGATGGACTTGGTGAGCGCTTCCTGCACTTCGTGGTCGCTCGGCCAGATGTCGGCGAGCATGACCGGCTTGCCGTCCTTGCCGGTGCCGATCGGCTCCTTGGTCAGATCGATGTCCAGGGTGCCGGCGATCGCGTAGGCGACGACGAGAGGGGGCGAGGCGAGGAAGTTCATCTTCACTTCGGGATGCACGCGGCCCTCGAAGTTACGGTTACCGGACAGCACCGAGCAGGCCGTGATATCGCCCGCTTTGACGGCCGCAGAAATCTCAGGCTTCAACGGGCCTGAGTTACCGATACAGGTGGTGCAACCATAGCCCACGACATCGAATCCCAACGCGGCAAGGTCACCCAAAACGCCAGCCTTCTCGAAATAATCCGTCACCACGCGAGAGCCGGGTGCGAGGCTGGTTTTGACCCAGGGCTTCGACGTGAGGCCCTTGGCGACCGCTTTGCGAGCCAGCAGGCCCGAGCCGATCATGACTGACGGATTGGACGTGTTGGTGCAGCTGGTGATGGCGGCGATCAGAACCGCGCCATCCTTCAACTCGAAAGTCTTGCCGTCGAGAGTCGCGGTCGCAGTGCCCGTGGCGCCGGGGTTCTTGCCCGCACGCTCATCGGCAGTCTTCTTGCCGTTGATCTGATAGACCGACTTCGCATTCTGCAGCGGTACGCGGTCCTGCGGACGGCGCGGTCCTGCGAGGCTCGGCTCGACCGTGCTGAGATCCAATTCCAACACGTCGGTGTATTGGGCAGGCGTGTCGCCGTTGTTGCGCCACATGCCCTGGTGCTTCGCGTAGGCGGCTACCAGGTCGATGCGATCGCGCGGACGTCCTGACAGCTCCAGGTAGCGAATCGTCTCATCGTCAATCGGGAATATGCCGCAGGTGCTGCCGTATTCCGGCGCCATGTTGGCAATCGTGGCGCGGTCGGCGAGCGGCAGGTTCGCAAGACCATCGCCGAAGAACTCGACGAACTTGTCGACGACCCCTTTCTTGCGGAGCATCTCGACGACGGTGAGCACGAGGTCAGTCGCCGTTGCGCCCGGCTTCAACTTGCCATTCAGGCGGAAGCCAATGACCTGCGGAATCAACATCGTGACCGGCTGGCCCAGCATGGCGGCTTCGGCTTCGATACCACCGACGCCCCAGCCCAGTACGCCCAGGCCGTTGATCATGGTGGTGTGCGAATCTGTTCCGACCAGAGTGTCGGGGTATGCGCGCAGCTTGCCATCGACATCGCCGTCGAAAATGACGCGGCCCAGATACTCGAGGTTGACCTGGTGCACGATGCCGGTGTTCGGCGGAACCACCTTGAAGTTGCGGAACGCCGTCTGACCCCAGCGCAGGAACGAATAGCGCTCGCCGTTGCGACTGAATTCGATTGCGGTATTGGCCGCGAGCGAGTTGGCTGTGCCGTACTCATCGACCTGGACAGAGTGATCGATAACCAACTCGGCGGGGGCGAGCGGATTCACGCGCTCAGCGTCCCCTCCCAGCTTTACGATCGCATCACGCATGGCGGCAAGATCGACTACGCACGGGACACCCGTGAAGTCCTGAAGAATGACGCGCGCGGGGGTGAATGCGATTTCGTATGAAGGGGTGGCGGCCGGATCCCAGTTCAGCAGCGCGTCGATGTCAGCGCGGGTGACGTTCACACCATCTTCGAAGCGCAGCAGGTTTTCGAGCAGGATTTTCAGGGAGTAGGGGAGTCGCGCTACTTTGTCCTTGGGGAGAGCCGCGAGGCTCCAGATTTCGAAAGTGCGACCGCCACTGGAAAGGTTGGTGCGCGCGTTAAAACTATTGGTCATGAATACTCCCGCAAAAGACGCAGCCGCCAAAAACCACGCTTTTTGGCGGCGAAAAAGAACCCGGTCTCCGCGCGGCCAGTCCCTGGCTAGGGATAGTGCCGCGCCAATAAAAAATCGCGGCGAATTATATAGATTCCGCTACGCGGCTGCTTGTTGCTCCGTTGTGGAATTAACCGATTCGATCACAGCACCACCGAGACAGCGGTTATTTTCGTACGCGACCGCGTACTGACCGGGCGTGACTGCCCGCTGAGGTTCGTCGAAGAGGATGCGCGCCGTGCCATCGGCTTTGGGCTCGAACGTCGCGACCTGATCTACTTGCCTGTAACGTACTTTGACGGTGCAACGAAATGGTGCGGTTCTCGCGCCCACCAGCCAATGCATCACCCCGGTCGTCAGCGACGAGCTCCGGAGGAGCGGGTGGTCGTGACCCTGCACCACAATCAGCGCATTGCGCGCGCCGTCCTTCGCTGCGATATACCAAGGTTGCTCGAGATGACCGCGTTTGCCGCCGATATGCAGCCCTCCACGCTGTCCGAGGGTGTAGAAAGCGAGTCCCTGATGGGTGCCCAGCAGCTCACCCTCAGGTGATTCGATCGGGCCGGGGCGCTGCTCCAGAAACTGGCTGAGAAACTCGCGAAAGGGACGCTCGCCAATGAAGCAGATGCCGGTGCTGTCCGGCTTGTCATACACCGGTAATCCGGCGCGCCGGGCTCGCTCTCGCACGGCACTTTTCTCGATCTCGCCCAAAGGCATCAGCGTCTGCGACAGATGCTCGTTCGCGACCGCATGCAGGAAGTAACTTTGGTCTTTGCTGCCATCCACGGCCTTATGAAGCTCCACACCCTGCGGACCGTGAATGATCCGGGCGTAGTGGCCGGTGGCGAAATGGGATGCGCCCAGCCTTCGTACGTATTTCAGCGCGACGCCGAATTTGATCTCGCGATTGCACAGCACATCGGGATTGGGCGTCCTGCCGGCCCGCTGCTCATTGAGGAAATACTCGAAAACGCGTGCCTTGTACTCGGCCGCGAAACTGACCCGGTGCAGGGGAATTCCGAGCTCGTGCGCGATTGCGCGGGCGTCCTGGAAGTCCTGTGCGGCCGTACAGTAGCCATCATCGTCTGCCTCCCAGTTGCTCATGAACAGCCCCTGGACGGCCCAGCCCTGCTCCTTGAGCAGAAGGGCGGCCACGGCGGAATCCACTCCACCCGACAATCCGACCATGACAGTCTTATCCATCAGACAGTTACTGCACTTACTGAATGTGCGGTCTGAAGATCGAGATGGCCCACCGAAACGAGCGGCTGACGCTTACCGTCCAGATAGTCCTCTACGCAGCGCATGACTAGCGGACTCCGGAGGCGTTCCTCACGCTCCCGCAGATCCGTCCGGGATAACCAATGGGTGCAAACAATGCCGTGATCAAGGGCCTGCTCCGGTTGATGGTCATCCACCGTGCCGCTGAACGCGAACCGCATGGTCGTCACGCCGCTCTCCGGGCTGCGCCAGAGATACACGCCAATCAACGACTTGGGCTCGAAACGCCATGCAGTTTCTTCGCGGGTCTCCCGGATGACCGCTGTGAGCAGGGACTCGCCTCGTTCGACGTGACCAGCCGGCTGGTTGAACACCAAGCGCCGGTTGATACGTTCTTCGACTAGGAGGAAGCGACCGTCTGATTCAGCGATAGCGGCGACGGTAATTTCGGGCAGGCGGGCAACGGACATGCCCCTAATTATAAAGGATCAGCCGCGTCGAGCGACGCGTAACCCTTGATCTACAGCACTGGCGTTCCAGACGGTGTCGAACTCCTGCAAATATAGGCGTGCGACAGGCGGGTTATTTACGTCAGCTATGCCGTCCCACGTGTCCGCTCGCATGCGGTACATGATGGCCCGGTCGTCTGCGATCAGATAAGCAGAGGCTCGCTGCGGAGCTTGAGCGGCAACGTAGCGAATGTCGATGCAACTCGACAGGCGCCGTCCCATGGAAACAAACCGGTTGCTGTCACGCATGACACGCGTGGGCTCGGACAACAACACCCGCACCTTGGAGAAGCTGCGGGTGAGCACAAAGTGTTTGATGACCTCGAGAAACGAAGTCTGATCGTACAAATCGGGCTCGAGATCGGGGGTATAGATGGAGATGAGGCGGCGGGCACTGCTCGCGATCTCATTGACCGCGGCCCGCACCTCCGGCAGCGTCGTCAGCACACTCAGCGTTTCGGTCCCCTGCCGGGTGTTGGCTCGTGAGTCCACCCGACCGGTGGATTCGGGTGTATAGCGCGCATTCTGCATCTGCGCGAGTGTACTGTTTAAGTCAAATTCCCCGATTATGTCCACAAGCGGCACTGCCACTGCGCCTGCTCAATGGCAGGCTCGGCAGATAGTAGTGACGGGGCCTACATTGGGTTGCCGAACCTGTCACGGTTTGAGCCAAGAGCAGTCAGATGTTCTTCGCCAACTGTGACGCCAATCCCACGTACCCTTCGGGCCGTAAAGCCTTCAGTCGCGCCTTCTCGGTGTCACTCAGCGGCAACGTGTCAATAAACGCGGCCAGCGACTGCTCATCGATTGCCCGTCCGCGGGTGAAGTCCTTCAGGCGCTCATAACCGCTCGGCGAGCCCGTGGCGCGCAACACCGTTTGCACAGCCTCCCCGAGCACTTCCCAGGCGCCCCGGATGTCGAGCGCAATGCGCTCGGGGTCGGCGGCCACCTTGGCGAGGCCCCGGCCCAGGGCACGCCAGGCGATCAGAGTATGGCCCAGCGCCACGCCCATGTTGCGCAACACCGTGGAATCCGTGAGGTCACGCTGCCAGCGTGACACCGGCAACTTCTCGGCAAAGTGTTTGAGAAGGGCGTTCGCGATCCCGAGATTGCCCTCGCAATTCTCGAAGTCGATGGGATTCACCTTGTGGGGCATGGTGGATGAACCCACTTCCCCGGCGACGGGGCGCTGGCGCAGATACCCCAGCGATATGTAACCCCACACATCGCGACTCAGGTCGATGAGCACGACGTTGATCGCGGCTACTGCATCGCAATATTCGGCAATCCAGTCGTGCGGCTCGATCTGGGTCGTGTACGGATTCAGGTGCAGCTCCAGGGACTCGACGAAGCGGCGGCTGATGTTGGGCCAGTCCGCGTCAGGAACTGCTGCCACATGGGCGTTGAAGTTGCCCACGGCGCCATTCATCTTGCCGAGGATGGCCACTGCCTGCCAGCGCTGCAAGGCGCGCCGCAGGCGCGCGGCGACGTTGGCAAACTCCTTGCCGAGCGTCGTGGGACTCGCGGGTTGGCCGTGAGTACGTGCGAGCATCGCGAGATCGGCATGGTTATGTGCCAGCTCGGCGAGCTCGTCGATGCGTGTTTGAACAGTCGCAACGAGAATGGCGCGCGCGGATTTCAACATCCGGGCGTAACTCAGGTTGTTGATATCTTCAGACGTGCAACCGAAGTGAACGAGCTCGAGAGATGCCTCGCTCGCACCGACCGCGCTCAACTGTTGTCTGACGTAGTACTCGACTGCCTTCACATCGTGATTGATGCCGGCTTCGATCGCCTTCACGGCTTCAGCGGCACCTGCGTCAGGGTTGTCCGCGAGCTGGCGCGCGCGTTCGATGACCGCGGGTGGCAGTGTCGAGCCGGCGAGCTGCGGCACGGCTGCCGACAGATGCAAAAACCAATGAGCTTCGACGCGAATGCGCTCCCGGATCAGTCCCGCCTCGGACAGCACGCTGCGCAGCGGCGCCGTTGCTGCACGATAACGACCGTCAACGGGGGAAAGTGCCTCGACCGGGGGCAAAGCGTCGCGAGAAGGAGCCGTCATGCGTATGGAGAGCCTCGAAGTGCTACGATTTGCATGATAACGCAATGAGCGGGCAAGGTGCCTTCATGACGAATTCGTTTCGGATCGAGCGCGACAGCATGGGCGAGCTGCAGGTGCCCGCTGACGCGCTCTGGGGCGCGCAGACTCAGCGCGCCGTACAGAATTTTCCGATCAGTGGAATTCGTCTGCCGCGCGCTTTCATCGGCGCGCTCGCCCTCGTGAAGCAGGCCGCGGCGCGGGCCAACACCCGTCTCGAGCTGCTTGATGGCGCGATCGCACAGGCGATCGATGCCGCGGCCGCGGATGTGGCCGCCGGCCGCCACGATGAGCAGTTTCCCATCGACGTTTTCCAGACAGGCTCGGGCACGTCCACGAACATGAATGCCAACGAGGTGATTGCTTCGCTCGCGACGCGCCGCTTAGGCAAGCCGGTGCATGCCAACGATCATGTCAACATGGGTCAGAGCAGCAACGATTCAATCCCGACGGCCATTCACGTGAGTGCCGCCTTGAGTGTGAAGCGGGAACTGGTGCCGGCGCTCGAACATTTGCGCGATGTGTTGCGTGCGAAAGAGCGTGAGGTCGGGAACATCGTCAAGACGGGGCGAACGCATCTGATGGATGCGATGCCGGTGACGCTCGGGCAGGAGTTGTCGGGTTGGCGGACCCAGATCGAGCACGGCATCGAGCGACTCGCCTCGGTCGAACCCAGACTCCATGCGCTGCCCCAGGGCGGCACGGCTGTCGGTACGGGTATCAACGCGCATCCGGAATTCGGCGCGCGCTTTTCCCAGGAGCTGTCGGACCTGACCGGACTGGCTTTTCAGCCGGGGCGCAATTTCTTCGAAGGCC
>Ga0181534_10001922_pt1 | contig 13232 bp, 12 predicted proteins | sample PEATcosm2014_Bin_37_FD_119758 | JGI IMG/M metagenome (GOLD analysis project Ga0181534, IMG submission 119758) | Peatland microbial communities from MTU Mesocosm Facility, Houghton, MI, USA - PEATcosm2014_Bin17_10_metaG | ecosystem: Environmental > Terrestrial > Soil > Wetlands > Peat | place...
GCGCAGGCGCATGACCTGCTCCTTGAGGATCTGGAAGCGAGCCTGCCCGACGTAGAGCGCGGTCGTCTCGGCCTCCTTCGCGATCACGTCGAGGTGGCAGGCGATCCGCTCGAGCTCGGCGTGAATGGCGCGCCAGCGTTCGGCGCGCGGCGGCGGCGTGACGCCGAGCGCCCGCTCGACCGCCTGCGAGAAGGCGCAGGCGTAGGCGACGCTGGCGATCCCCGCGACGCGCTCGGCCACGTAGACCGAGCGATCGGGCTCGAGGCCCGCGAAGCGCGCCTCCATGCCACGATGCTTGAAGAACGGCCGCGTCTGGAGCGCCGGCACGTCCTCGCCCCCAGTCTCGATCTGGAACTGGATCGCCTCGAAGATTCCTGAGCGGACCGGGCCGTAGGGGATCGTGAAGACGTCGAGCCCACGGACGCGTTCGTCGAGCCGGCTCGCATCCGGCGCGGTCAGAAACGGCTCTCGCGCGGCGGCCGGGTCGTTGCGCTCAACGAGCTCGCGCGCCGCCCAGCTGGCAGCCGGCCACGAGTCACCGAGCCGGGTCGCCGCGGCGGCGTCAAACGGTGCGGCCAGCGCGATCAGCTCGCCGTCGAGCGCGACGACGGCGGCCATCGTCGCCTCCGGCGCTCCGGTCTTGAAAATGGTCACGAAACGCGCACCGGCCTCCCGCAGAGCATCGGCGCCACGATCGAACCCGTCCGCGGCGACCCGCAGCCGCAGCTCGCCCGTTGGCGACGCGTCGCGTTGGGCGCCGCGCAAGCTGAACGCGCGCTCGCGCTCGCTGTCGGGGCTCATCATCCGCCTCCGCTCAGGCTGCGGCAGGCGCTGCCCAACAGCGCCGACAGATCACCCGGCACGTGCACTCCGAGCGCAACGACCACGAGCAGGCAGCCGAGCATTCCCGCGACCATCCAGCCGCCGCGCTCGCGCGGAGCGGCTCCGCCCGAGACCACGCCGTTGCTCGCCGCCGCCCCGAGGACCATCCGCCCCGTGTTCCAGATGATGCCGCAGAACGCGAGGTTGGCGAAGACGATCAGGATCACGACGCCGACATACTGGGCGTGCGCGAAGCCGCCGACCACGATCTCGAACTCGCTGCGAAAGACGCCCGAGAGCGGCAGGCCGGAGAGGGCGAGCGCGGCGGCGAGCACCATCGGTCCGGTCCACGGCATCGCGCGTCCCGCGTCGCTGACGCCGTCGATCTCCTTCGTGTCGTAGCCGCGCAGCAGCGATCCGGCGCCGAAGAAGGCGAGACCTTTGGCGGAAGCGTGGGTGATCACGTGCAGCAGCGCGCCGGCAACGGCGAGCGGCGCGCCGAAACCGATGCCGAGCGCGACAATCCCCATGTGCTCGATCGATGAGTAGGCGAGCAGACGCTTGTAATTGGACTGGCGCAAGACGAAAAAGCTCGCCAAGACCAGCGAGAGCACGCCGAAGACGATCAGCGCGTGCTCGGCGAACGCGCGGTTGCCGCTCGCCGCCGCGACCTGGAAGAAGCGCAGGATCGAGTAGAGCGCAGCGGCCAGCAGCGAGCCCGAGAGCATCGCCGAGACCGGCGCCGGCGCCTCGCTGTGGGCGTCAGGGAGCCAGGTGTGGACGGGAACGAAGCCGACCTTGGTGCCGAAGCCGACGAGCGCGAGCACGAACGAAAGCCGCACGGCGTCAGCTGACAGCCCGTGGGCATGCGCGATCAGGCGCTCAAAACGCGGGATGTAGCCGCTGCCGAGCGCGTGCGTGCCCGTCGCGTAAAGGATGATCACAGCGAGCAGCGCGATCCCGAGGCCGCTGGACGCGATCAGAACGTACTTCCAGGCGGCCTCGAGCGCCGCGTCGGTGCGGTCAATCGCAACCAGCAGCGCCGAGACGATCGTCGTCAACTCGACGGCGACCCAGAGCGAACCGAAGTCGCTCGCGAGCGGCACGAGCAGCATGCTGAGCGCAAATAGGTTGACCAGCGCGTAGTAGCGCTTCGCAAAGCGGGCGAAGCCTCCACGCGCACGCTCGACACCGAGGTAGCCGATCGAGAAGACAGCCGCCGTCGCGTACAGGAGTCCCGTCGGCAGCAGGAAGACCGCGCTGAGCGAGTCGACGCGCAGCCAGCCGCCGGCGGCTTCGAGGACCCGGCCGTGATCGACGCTGATCGCGATCGCGATGGTGAGCGCGAGCGTGCAGACGCCGGCAACGAGCGTCGCGGCGCGGGCGAGGATCCAGCCGTCGAACAGCGTCAGGACAGCCGCGCCGAGCGGGACCGCCAACAGCGCGTAGAGCGCCCAGCTCATCCGCGCAGCCTGTCGAGTACGTCGGTTCCGACGTGGGTGCGCTCGACAGCCAGGTACTGCACGAGGACGACGAAGACGAGCACACCGATCAGGACGTCGAACAGGAGCAGCAACGCGAGGATCAGCGGAAGACCAGGAGCGATCACGAGCGCCGCCACGGAGACCGCATTCTCGAGCGCGAGGAAGCCGAGCAGCTGCGACGGAGCGTGCGGACGCAGCACCATCAGGAGGAACGCGACGAGGATCCCGCCGACGGCGAGCGGGAGCGCCGAGAGCGGCAGCGCCGACTCGGCGCCGATGTGGACCGGGCGCAGGACGATGAACGCGAGCGAGCAGAGCGCGACGGCGATCAGGATCGCGCTCGGAACGCCGATCAGCGACGGCACGCGCGGCTCGACGTCGAGCCGCCGTAGAACGAAGCGGATCCCGCGCGGAAAGAGCAGCGCCTTCAGCCCGATCGTCACGGCACCAAGCGCGTAGAGCGACGCGCCGCCGTGCCCGGTCGCGGCGGTGATGAACGCCAGCGCAGCGACCACGGTCGAGGCGAGCGCGTAGAGGTGGAGCTGCTCCCAGACCTCCTGCGAGCGCAGCATGTACAGCTCGAGCAGCAGCACGGCGACCGCGGTGCAAGTCGCGGCGGCGTCAAACACACTCAGGTGGACGTCCCCGAAGGCCGGCTCGAACAGGAAGATCACGACGGCGAGCAGTGCCAGCAGGAAGCTCGCGACCGTGAACTCGGGGATCTTGTAGAGGCGCAGCTTCGCGAAGCTCGACTCGATCACGACGACCAGCGCGCCGACGCCGAGCGCCTTCACGAACAGCAGGGCGATCGCCAGCGCCACGACATCGAGCCGCCCGCTGCTCGCCAGGCCCCACGGGACCACCAGCACGTTCATGAAGATCGTGAACAGCAGCAGCTGTTTGACGTTCGAGCCCCAGCGCAGAAACGCGAGGCCCGGGCCGGAGTGCTCGACGACGCGCGCCTCCTCGATCTGTCCGAACTCGAGCGTCGATCCGTGGTTCTCGACCGGGATGCGCCCCGTCTCGTTCAACACGAGCATGAAGAACGCGGCGATCATCAGCAGGTGGCTCGGCCGCACCACCTGGACGGCGCTAGAGCGAATCGTCGCGCCGAACGCGTACGGCAGGTCGGTGTGCGTCGTCAGCGCCAGAACGAATGTGACGAAGATCACGGTCGGCTCGTTGAACGCTCCGAACGAGCGCAGGCGGCTCGAGCCGAGCTGGGCGTAGGGGCTGCCGCTGTCGATCGCCGCGAGCGAGACCGACCAGCTCGCCAGTGCCAGGATCAAGCCGACGCCGAAGAAGTCCGCCATATATCCGAGCGGCAGCGGGAACGTTGTCAGCGCCGGGATCAGCAGCGGAATCGTCGCGAATGCCGCGAAGCTGACGTAGGGCGCGGCGCGGAAGACCGGTCCTGCGGGCTCCGGCAGGACCGTCTGCTTGCGCAGCAGCTTGAGGATGTCGTAGTAGGGCTGGAGGACGCGCGGGCCGCGCCGCTGCTGGACGATCGCCTCGGCGCGCGCGATCAGCCCGCTGACGAGCGGCGCCAGCGACAGGATCGTGACGACCTGCAAAACCTGTACGGCCCAGTCGGGAAGGATCGGCACTGCTGCGGAGAACTCCTCTCGCGTCGAGGTGACTTGGCGAGAGGAGCCATCAGCCCTTCAGTTCGGGCGGTTCGGAGCGTCCGTTCCGGCAACGCTCGCGTCAGGACTCCATCTGACCCGCCAAACATAGCGCAGCGCCCCCCGGGCCGCGAGGGCGGTGCTGCTCTTGCAGTCTCGCCTCACACCCGGGAGGTGGTTGTTTAGCGCCGCTGGCCGCGGCGGGTTGGTTGCTTCGGCAGGGACCGACCGGGCGGCGCTGAAACAGAGACCCTACGTGAGCACCGCGAAGCAGCCAGTCGGCGAGGAGCGAACGACAGCCGGGCGGCTGCTTCTGGCCTCCGCGAGCGTGGTGACCCACTAAGTTGCTGATGGTGCGCTCGACAACCCTGTGCGCTGGACTCGCTCTGGCCCTGGCCATGACCGGCTGCGGCTCGGGAGGCACGAAGCACGCGGCCCGGAAGCCGACCACCGGTCCGCCGGCGGGCCAGACGTCCGCGACGTCAGTCACATCAGCGACGTCAGCGACGTCCGCGACGTCAGCGACGTCGACGACCGGCAGCACGACCGCTGCGGCCGCGCTGAGCGCAGACCAAGCTGCCGAGCAGCTGGCGCACGCCGCGGCGAGTGCCGCGACGACCTACGGGACCAACAACAACGGGAACTACAGCGGGATGACCGCTGCGTCGCTCCACTCAATCGCCAGCGCGATTCAGGTCGGTCCCGGCGCAGGCAACGCCTACATCGCCCCCACCGGCGGTGTGACGATCCTCGACAGCGGCGCCGGCTTCACGGTCACCGCAACCTCCTCGACCGGCGACACCTTCAGCATCGGCGAGTCGGCGACCGGCACGCCGACGCAGAGCTGCACCGGCACTGCGAGCAGCGCCTGCCAGGACGGCAGCTGGTAGGCGCGGCCCACGGTCGCGGGTCGCACCGTAGGCTGATGGCGCGATGTCGACCAGGGGAATCAGGGCATGAACGAGCGGGTGCGCGCGCGGGTCCAGCAGGCGCTCGGGAACGCGCTCGAATCCGGCGAAACTGTCGAGCTGGCGCTGTTTGCACACAGCGGCCCGATGTTCTATGACCCGCTCCTGTCGCTCTTCAACATGATCAACGTGGCCCGCGGCAAGACGCAGGGCCGCGCGCTGGTCCTCACCGATCGACGCGTCCTCTACGCGCGCGCCAGCGTCGTCGGGTCGATCAAGGACGTGATCCGCGCGTGGCCGCGCGGATCAGCTCCGATCGCGGTCGTTGAAGAGCGTGGGCGTGGACGCCTGACGGTCGACGGTGAGGAGTGTTCCTTCCGCGGTCTCGCTGACGTCGCCAGCAAGCTCGTGCGCTTGGGCGGCCGGTAGCGCACAGGTCGGGCCGGACGATCCCCGGTCGGCGTCAAGCGCGTGCGCTAGCCTTGCGGCCGTGCTCGGCGCCATGCACGGCCGTAGGGGGCGTGCCGCGACGGCGGCGCTCGTCGCAGCCACCGCCGGCGCATTGATCTCAGTCGGCAGTGCCGCGGGCGCGAGCGGTGCGCTGAAGTGGAAATCTGCGGGGAGCGTGCCGGTCGTCAGCAGCGAGGGTCAGGTGACGAACCTCAGCTGCATCCCGAGCGGCTTCTGCCTCGCCGTCGGCGTCAGCGGCCAGACGGTCGCCTGGAACGGCTCATCGTGGCATCGCGCGCCAAGCATCGCTCGCCAAGTCGCGGCGATCTCCGGTGTGTCCTGCGCAACGAAGTCGTTCTGCATCGCGATCGGCTTCTCGAGCACGATGAAGCGCACGATCGACTACACCGTAACGTGGACCGGAAGCAGCTGGCAGGCGCCGGTCGTCCTCTATATCGATCGCGGCGAGGAGGGCGAGTACGACCGCGTGCACGGCGTGTCGTGCACCGCCACCGACTTCTGCATGACCCTTGGCGGCGTCGGCTCCTTCGTCTGGAACGGCACTGGCTGGAGCAAACGGGACGGTGCCACCGGTGGTACGGACGGGAACGGGGTGCTCAGCTGCGCGTCGAGCCGGTTCTGCGCGAACATCCACGACAACCTCCCGAATTACTGGAACGGCACCGCTTGGCACTGGAGCTCCTACAACTCGGAGTCGCTCGGGAACGCAATACCGCGAGACGAGGCGTTCATCAGCCAGCTGTCATGCGTCTCAGCCACGTTCTGCGTGGCGGTCGACCCGTTGACGACACCGCTGATCTGGGACGGGTACAGCTGGCTCTACAGCAGCGTCAGCCGCCGGGCGGCGCTGACATCGGTGTCGTGCACGACCGCGACCTTCTGCGTCGCGACCTCGTCGGGCAGCGGCGTGGCGCTCGAGTGGGATGGGGCATCGTGGACGCCCACGTCGCCGATCGGCCTCGGCCGACTCCCGACCGTCGTGTCGTGCAGCGCCACAAGACGCTGCGTCGCCCTGACGGACAAGGGCGCGAGCGCCGTCACGACGTCCTGAGCTAGCCGGCCCCCTGGTTGGCTCGCCGTTCGAGCTCGTCGAGCGCGAGCCCGCTGAGGACCGACTCCGGCCGCTCGAGCACGATGTCCGAACCAGGCCGCGCCTCGTCGTCGCGGCGTTTGATCAAGAGCCATTGCGGCTTGGCGCCCGCGTGCGTGCGCTGCAAAGCGAAGCCGCCGCGCAGCTTCTCGCCGTGCAAAACGAAGACGGCATGGCCGCGCGTCAGGGCTTCAGGCCAGGGAACGCGTCCGCCCTGCTCGTAGCTGCCGCGATCCCAGACGATCACGCCGCCGTGGTCGAGCGCGCCTTCGAAGCTGTTGTGGGCGAGCGAGTGATCGCCGACCTCGACGGCGAGGCGCTTGACCGCCGGGTCGAGCGACGGGCCTTTCGGGATCGCCCAAGAGCGCATGACTCCGTCGAGCTCGAGGCGCAGGTCGAAGTGACGTGCGGTTGCCGCGTGCTCCTGGACGACGAAGACGCCCGCGCTAACGCCGCGGACGGCGAACTGCTCGTGGCCCTCGACCGCCGTCGGCTCCAGCTCGACGCTCTCCACCCGCGCGAGCGGCGGACCGACGCGCAGCAGCGCGAGCAGCGCTTCGACCGCCGGCGCGGAGCCCTCGGCGTGGACCTGCACCGTCCCGTCATCACGGTTCCTGACCCAGCCACGCACACCGAGCTCGCGCGCACGGCGGACCGTCGCTTCACGGAAGCCGACGCCCTGGACGTGGCCGCGCACGACAGCGCGGAGCGCGGTGGTCGTCCCCGGTGCGTCAGCCACGCTCAGGCGCGGACGTCCGCGGCGGGCAGGCCAGCCAACTCGGCGCTGCGCTGCCACAGCCCTTCGGCGAGCTCGTCATCCTGAGCCTGGAGGCTCGGCTGCACGACCCGCTCATCGACAACGTAGGCGCCGGTCAACTCAGCGGCGCCGGCGGACGTCGCGAGCCAGACGAGGGAGCGGGCACCGCGTCGGGGTGAGCGCAGGAACGGCGCCGCGAGCGTCGTTGCGATCCGCAGCAGGCCGTTCTCGTTCTTGCCGAAGCCAGTCCTGACGACACCCGGGTGAAAGCAGTTGGCGTGGATCTCGCGGGCGCGCTTTGCGAGCTCGCGCGTAAAGAGGATGTTGCAGAGCTTGGAGGTGCCGTAGACCTTCAGCGCCGAATAGGACTTCGTCGATTGAAGGTCGTCCAGATCGAGCAGCCCAGAGTGGTGCGCGTCGGAGGAGGTGGTGAGCACGCGGCCGCCGCTGAGGCGATCAAGCAGCAGGTTGGTGAGCAGAAACGGCGCGAGATGATTCAGCGCGAACGTTCGCTCGAGGCCCTCCGCGGTCACGCTGCGCGAGGCGAACACCGCACCAGCGTTGTTTGCGAGCACATCGATGCTCGGGTAGCGATCACGAACCTCAGCGGCAAGCGTGCGGACCTCGGACATCAGCGTCAGGTCGGCAACGTGCTCATGGACCTGCGCCCCGCCCCCTGCGCCCCTGGCCTGCGCGGCGACTGCGCTGACACGATCGGCGTCACGCCCGACGAGCGCGACGTCGACGCCCTGGCGGGCCAGCTCAACGGCGGCGGCGCGGCCGATGCCGCGCGTGGCTCCGGTCAGCACGACGAGCGTCACCCAGCAACCTTACAAACCGCGCTCGCTAGCGCCGCCGCGATCAGCTCGAGGCCGACGCCGCGGCGACGTCGACCTCACGCAGCAGGTGCCGCTCGACGTCGTAGACGAATCCGCGCACGTTGTCGGTGTGGGGCAGGAACGGCGATCGGCGGACGCGCAGGATCGATTGGCGCACGTCACTGTCAACGTCGACGAAAGACTCGATGGCAAAGGCCGGCGCCACGCCGCTCGCCTGCTGCAGCTCGGCGCGAAAGCCGTCGTCGGTCAACGACTGCATGCCGCAGCCCGTGTGATGGATCAGCATCACGGCGCGCGTCCCAAGCCGTCGCTGGGAGACCGCGAGCGAACGGATCACGTCGTCGGTGATGACGCCGCCGGCGTTGCGCAGGATGTGCGCCTCGCCGCCGCGGAGCCCCAGCGCGGCGAAGACGTCCAGCCGCGCGTCCATGCACGTCACGACCGCCAGCTGCCGGCTCGGGCGGACGTCAAGGCGGCGCGCCGACAGCGCGGCAGCGGCGGCGACGTTGTTTGCGATCAGCTCGTCGATAACGTCCACTGCCCGCACCCTAGAGCCTGCGCCGCTCAGAGCCGCTCGGTGAGAGAGCCGTAGGCGTCGGGGCGTCGTGTCGCGAGCAGCGGGAACAACTCGAGCCAGTCGCGCCGCTCGTCGAGATCGAGGTCGGCGACCAGCAGAGCGGCCTCATCGCGGGGGGCCTGCACGAGTTTTCGCCCGTAGGGATCGGAGATGAACGACGAGCCGTAGAAGCGCAGCGGCGGCTCGTCACCGTAGCGATTGACCGCGACCATGAAGAGGCCGTTGGCGATTCCGTTGGCCACGATCACCTGTTCCCAGAGCGGCTGCGTGTCGAAGTCGGGATGGTCCGGCTCGGAACCGATGGCCGTCGGATAGACGAGCAGATCGGCGCCCTGCAGGCTGTACGCACGCGCCAGCTCCGGAAACCACTGGTCCCAACAGGTCGGCAGACCGAGGCGCGCGTCGGCAAGCGCGATGACAGGGAAGGCTTCGGCACCACCGGGACCCGGTCGGAAGTAGCGGTCCTCCTGGTAGCCCGCGGTCACCGGTATGTGCAGCTTGCGCGTGCGAGCCAGCAATCGTCCATCGGGAGCGACCACGATCGCCGTGTTGAATCCGAGCCCATCGCGACCGTCGGCGCGTTCGAACAGCGATGCGTGGACGTGGACACCGGTCTCGGCGGCAATCCGCGCGGCGAACCGATGGGTTGGCCCGCCGGGCAGCTCTTCCGGCTCGATCCCGCTTGCCGCGGGCCCGGCGCCATCGGCGGCGAAGTAGCGGCTCAGTGTGAGCTCGGGGAGGCAGACGAGCTGCGCGCCCTCGCCGGCCGCGAGCCTGATCCCTACCTCGAGGGAGGCGGCATGCTCGGTCGCGTCGGGATGCCAACGCTGCTGTAACGCGGCGATCCGAAACGGCGCGCGGGACGACGGCCGCGTGCGGGCCGGCGAGTCCCGCGGGCCGAACGCTCTGAGGACGCGAATCTCGCTCACGCCCGGACTGTAGGCGGATTCGCGCCGCTGCGCGGAGCGCGGCATTTGCTATGAACAGCCACCGATGTCCGAGCCCGACACGCGCGTCGCTGACCGATGACCGAAACGCTCGCCTCGACGCCGGCCGCCGACGGCTTCAGGATGCCCGGGGAACACGAGCCGCACGCCGGCTGCTGGATGGCGTGGCCGGAGCGGCCCGACAACTGGCGGCTCGCCGCACAGCCGGCGCAGGCCGCGTTCGCCGCGGTCGCCGAGGCGATCCAGCTCGGCGAGCCCGTCACGGTCGCGGCCTCCGACGCGCAGTACGAGCACTGCCGCGAGACGCTGTCAGCGTCAATCCGCGTCGTCGAGCTGTCGACCGACGACGCCTGGATGCGCGACATCGGGCCGACCTTTGTGACCGACCAGCAGGGTCGCAGGCGCGGCGTCGACTGGCGCTTCAACGCCTGGGGCGGACTGCGGGGTGGCCTCTACTCCCCCTGGGACCGCGACGACCGAGCCGCGCGGAAGATCCTCGAGATCGAGCGAGCCGCGCGCTACCGCGCGCCGATCGTCCTCGAAGGCGGATCAATCCACGTCGACGGCGAGGGGACCGTCCTCACAACCGAGGAATGCCTGCTCAATGCGAACCGCAATCCGGAGCGCTCGCGCGAGCAGATCGAGGCGATCCTGCTCGACTATCTGGGCGCCGAGAAGGTGATCTGGCTGGGCCGCGGCGTCTGGGGCGATGAGACCGACGGACACGTCGACAACCTCGCGTGCTTCGCCGGCCCGGGCGTCGTGCTGCTCACCTGGACGGCCGACGAGTCCGACCCTCAGTACGCGATCTCGCGCGACGCGCTCGAGCGGCTCGAGGCCGCAACCGACGCCCGCGGCAGATCGCTCGAGGTGATCCGCCTTCCGGCCCCCGGCCCGATCCTGATCAGCGAAGACGAGGCGAGCGGGGTCGAACCAGTGAGCGGAACGCTGGCCCGCAATTCCGGCGACCGGCTGGCGGCCTCCTACGCCAACTTCTATATCGCCAACGGGCGCGTCGTCTTTCCGCTGCTCGACGAGCGCTACGACGCCGAAGCCGCTGAGCTGCTGGCCGGCTGCTTCCCCGACCGCGAGATCGTCGGTGTCCCCGCGCGTGAGATCCTGCTCGGCGGCGGCAACATCCACTGCATCACCCAGCAGGTGCCGGCTCCGGCTGACGCGCGGTGATGCGCAGCGGCCGAGATGTGCTCACCGGCAGCCTCCGCTGCCGGCGTTGAGCAGCGCCGCGGCTCAGTCCTCTCGAGGATGCCAGCCCTTGCCGCGCTTGACGACCTTCTTGTCCTTCGCAAGCCCGGGCAGGACGCGGTAGAGGTAGTTCTGCTTGATCCCCATCTCACTCGCCAGCTCGGCGATCGTGAGTCCCGGCTTTGCCCTGACCAGCTCGATCGTTTGCCGGGCTCGGGTGCCTCCGCCCGGAGGCCGCCCACGGCGACGCCCGGTACCCGCCCGAGCGCTTGTCGTGGCAGCAGCCTTCGCCGTGTCACTCGATCGTTTACTCGCAGCGGCGATTCGGCCGCGAGGCGATGCACCGGCGAGCGCGGCAGCTGCCGCCGCGAGTTGGTGGTACTCCTCGACAAGCGGCTCGAGTTCACGCATGCGTGCGGCTATCTCGTCCCGCTTCGTCTGCAGAAAGTCAGCCATCCGTTTCTTCCTTTCTTGTGGACTCCGCCCGTCGACGGGACGCGCGTTCGTGCAGCCGCGCATCTTATGCGTATCGGCTTAACTGCAAGCCAGCACGATGTTCGCGAATCAGCCTGTAACGGAATAGTCGTAACCGTCTCCGATAATCCGTTCCCGTCCACAGGACCGCGCGGCGCCGGTGGCCAGATACTGTCGAGAAACCTGTCGAGTGTGAACCTGTGAGAAAGGTCGACGAGCGAGTCGACCGACAGCACCGCCATCGCACCGAAAAGGCAGGGGCGAGGTGAGTGCTCTCGCGCCGCGAACCGACGATCACGGTGCCAGGCCGCCCGATCGGCTCACGCGCGCGTGACAGCGTTCACGCGCGGCCGCTCCGATGCACCGATCGCTGCTCGACAGTCGCCGACGCATCGAAGCGACACCGGCGACTGAGGCCAGCCGCCGTATGGGCGAATTCACCGGCCGAGTCGCCGCGTCGGCGCACGACGATGCGGTTGTGTTCCGGGCTTACAGGCTGCACCTTCGGCTCGTCCTTAGGGCCTGCCGCTGGCTCATGTTCAAGGAAGCGCATGTCGATAGTTCCGGGCATGGCGTCTCAGCGGATTGGTCCCGCTGGGGATGGCCGGCATATCGATATGCGGATTTCTCGGCACGCGTGGTGGCTGTATCTGGCGCTCATGGTGCCGGTTTCCGTCGCGTACCTGGCCGGGCCGCTGAAGCACGGCCCGGTCTTCAACGCGATCGGCGCAAGCGCAGTCGTCGCGATCGTCGCAGGGGTCTCGATGCACCGCCCGCCGAGCCGGCTGGCGTGGTACCTGATCGCGCTCGGCCAGGCGCTCTTCGTCACGGGCGACGTGCTCGCCTACAACTACCACGCGCTGTTCGGCACGGCGTTGCCGTTCCCGTCGATCGCGGACCCGCCGTATCTGGCGGTCTACCCGATCACGCTCGCGGGGCTGCTGCTGCTGATCCGCCGACGCAACGCCGGACGCGATTGGGCCAGCCTGATCGACGCGGCGATCGTGACGATCGGTCTCGCACTGCTGTCGTGGGTCTTCCTGATGGCGCCCTACGCGCATGACGCGTCGCTCCACACGACGGCGAAGCTGGTATCGATCGCCTACCCGCTCGGCGACATCATGGTCCTCGCGGTGGCGGTGCGCATGGCGGTCGGTGGGGGCCGGCAGAGTCCGGCCTACTTCCTGATGGTCTGCGCGATCGCCGCCCTGCTGTCAACCGACTCGATCTATGGCTGGATCGTGCTCCACGGCACCTATCACCCGGGCGATCCGCTCGACGGCGGATGGATCGCCTACTACGTCCTCTGGGGTGCCGCGGCGCTGCACCCCTCGATGAAAACCATCTCCGAACCGGCGACGCCCAAGTCAACACTGACGCCGGTGCGGATCGCCGCGATCGCCGCCGCCGCGCTGATCGCACCGATCATCGAGGTCGTGAAGGCGTCGGCCAGCGGCGGCTCGGACGACGTCGTGATCGGCTGTGGCGCGATCGTTCTGTTCTCACTCGTCGTGGCACGCATGACGATCCTGGCCCGCGAGAGCATCGTGCTCACCACACGTGCGGCGCGCAGTGCGAGCGAGGCGCGCCTGAGCGCCCTCGTGCAACACTCGACCGACGTGATCCTCGTCCTCGGGCGAGACACGAGCGTCGAATACGTGAGCCCATCGATCTCGCGGATCTTCGGCTATGACCCCGCGAGTTTCGTCGGCGGACGCCTGCTCGACTACGTCGCCGACGAAGATCGCCTTCTCCTCGAACCGGCGATCAGCCGACTGCTCGAGCGCGAGCCGGAGGCCTCCGACACGTTCGAGTTCCAGATCCGCCACCGCGACGGCCGCCTGTTGCACGCCGAATGTCTCGTCGCGAACCTGCTTTCGAACCCGGCCGTCCGCGGAGTCGTCGTCAACCTCCGCGACACCACCGAGCGCAACCGGGCGGCCACGGAGGTCGCGCTTGCGCGCGACTAGGCGGTCGAGGCGTCGAGCGTGAAGTCGGCCTTCCTCGCCAACGTGAGTCACGAGGTTCGCACGCC
>Ga0181534_10001923_pt1 | contig 13227 bp, 13 predicted proteins | sample PEATcosm2014_Bin_37_FD_119758 | JGI IMG/M metagenome (GOLD analysis project Ga0181534, IMG submission 119758) | Peatland microbial communities from MTU Mesocosm Facility, Houghton, MI, USA - PEATcosm2014_Bin17_10_metaG | ecosystem: Environmental > Terrestrial > Soil > Wetlands > Peat | place...
CAAGTCCACACTTTCCACGCCTCCTCTTCAGCCCGGCATGGCGCCCATCTGCAAGGTCTGCCAGTCTGGAAATACAAAGGGCGCGGCTCGTCAGTCGCGCCCGTGCTTTCTACTTTCCTCTCCACCTCACGATTCCTTAACTTGTCTTTTCCCAACTCTCAACCATCAACCATCAACTTCCCCCTTCACGCCGTCACTACCAGCGTGCCCGTATGGCCGGGGAGATCCAGCGCGTTCACCGTCACCGTCACGCTCGGCTTGGCCGTCGCATCCTTCGTCGCCACGTATTTCCACGCGCCCGAGATCGCGTCGAGCGTCGCCGTCCCGTTCTCCACCACCGTCTTCGTGTTGTCCACGATCGACACCGTCACGCCCGTCACCTGCATGTCATCGTGCGCCTTGATCACGATTGCGTCGCCCACATGACGATGATAGCCCGTCACGTCCACCGAATCCACCGATGGCGGGGTCAGAAAGTCCCCCACCGCCAGTGAGAACGCCGATTTATGCACCGCCTTGCTTTTGGCCACATACGGCTGCTTGGCCACCGGATCAGCCATCACACCCTTGGCATAATGCGCGCCCTGGGTGAACAGCTCCTTCTGTGCCTGCTGCGCCGGGGTGTTCGGTTGGTTCACCTGATCCGGCTTTTCCGCCACGATGTCCATCCCGTCACGCTCCTTGAACACCATTTTACCCATCCCGCCGTGCATGTGCTGCACCGTGGGATGAAACGTTATTTTAGCCATAACGTGTCTTCCATTTCGAGGCGTCTTCACCTTGTCCGCAGGGTCCAAACGCATTGGACATGTTGCGCCCGTCATTGGGTCATCGGTCCTCAAGCCGTCGGTTTCCATTGTCCGGCCCGCCTGTAAAACCGGTGAGGCCTTGCATGAACTCGCCTCATTCTGACCCTAGCACACGCTGTCTTTAGCCTGTCAAAATTTATTTGTAATTATTTTTTAACTTTTTTTTGAATCTCGATTTTTCCGCTGGAGCGGGTTTCAATAAAACTGTGGCCGTGTTTTTCCATCGCGCCTGAAAAGTTCCGCGAGGTCTTGGACTGCGGCAGCCCTCTGCCGCTTTTCCCCCGCAGGACTGGTGACGCAAAAGCGGCAGAGGGCTGCCGCAGTCCAAAACGCTGGCGCGCCAACCGACAAACCCAATCCAGCTTGTCGGCTGAAGTATTTTTGAAACCGCTCTAACAGTGCCACAACATCGCGCCGCCCCTGCTCCAATTGCATCGGAACAAGGGCGGCCCTGTTTCAACCTACGCGGAGGAACCGGGCGCAAGTCGAATCAAATACTGTAAGCAACCGTCAGATGTCCCTAGAAATGATATGTGTAGGACGCCATGATCGAGTTGTTACCCACTGTATTAAGTCCAAGTCCGGACGGTTGGACGGAAAGGTATTTGTAACCCAATCCAACCTCGCTGGAACCGAACGCATACCGGATTCCCACCATCCCCTGCCAGGCAAAATCGGCTTCGCTGGCGATCCCACTACTTCCGCTGCTGGAAACATTCAATATACTATAATCCATGCCAGCGCCTGCCCCACCATAGGCAACCCAATTAGGTGCGAACTGCCAGTTCAAAATGGCATTGGCCATCACCGGCACTTGAATGAACTGTCCGCTGATTGAAGAACTTTTTCCGCTCGTGGATGTATATGTATCCAGGGGATTATACATAAGGCCGACTTCCAACTCCGGTGCCAGGCTGAGCTGGTCGGACAGCTTGAAGTCATAGCCCATGGAAACATCCCATCTCACGCCGGTGCCCAACGAAACTGAGCCACCGTTTTTACCCGTAGCGGTCAGAGTCACATCATCCACAATGTTGACGCCCGCATCCGTGGCCATGTAAAACCCGCGCAGATTGACATCCTGGGCGCGGAGCGATGTTGCACCAAACGTCAAGCCGGCACAACCCAGCATGAGGCCGAGTCGGGCGACTTTGCTTGAACCTGTTTTCTTCTTTTTGATTTTCATAGTTTTTCGAGTTTATGTTTGTTTATGTTTGCACTGCTTCAAACCGACGAACCGGCGCGGTTTGAAATTTGTTAAATTCATGGGCGGTTAATCATCAGGATTGCTGGCTGATTTTGACTATTTCAGCCACCACTTGATCGGCTGCCCGTTGGACGGCCTGGCTGGTGGTTCCCGACATGGCCGTTCCAGCGGATGATTTTCCTTCGGCGTCAAACGCCTCGATTTGATTCCCAGATTTCAAATCAGAAACAGTCACATGAACCAAAATATCCGCACGCCCCGCCAGGCCGCCAAACAACACCCGCGCTGCGTCGGAAACTCCGAAGAGTTCTTTTATTTCAACATTTATCTCAATCCCGCCGCCCGGATTGATTGCGTCTTTATTCCCGCTGACGCGCCCGAACTTTTGCGCCTCTTGCAGGCCGGAAATAATCAGGGCGTTCAGCAGCTTTGCCTGACCATCGGGATCCGCAACGGAACTGGATGTTTCCACCAAGGCCTGATCGCGCGTGATTGACACGCTGCTTGAAATCGGGCTTGCGTTCTTGATCTCACCCGACGACACGCAGCCGGCGAGCATCATCAGCGCACAGCCAGCAAGGATGCTTACGACCACGCGGCTGCACAAAAGGCCGCACGATTGAAATGTCAAGGCAAAGCGGGAGATTGGGTTTTTGTTCATGTATGATTGATAACGGGTTAGTTGTGGAATTTTTATTGAGCCACCGGCTGCTCCAGATTTAATCCTGACAGCCGCCGTATTCCCTCCGCGATGTTGGCCCGCGCCGCGCCTTCATTTGCCAGCCGGAGCCGTTTTATGGCAGCAAACGCATCCCCCGGCGTCGCGGAGAAAGATGTTGTGATGTATTCATCCGAAACCACCGCAGAATCCCGGACACGGACAAGCTGCCATTCGGAGACAACGGAGTCGGTGAATGTCAGCCCCCAATTCGGCGAGATCACCTTCACCAACTGGACCGCCAGACGATAATCCGTATTGGCGCTTGCAACCGAGGCAAACAGGGCGGACTGGTTCAGCGCCTCCACCAGTGCAGTCGAAAAATCCTCGCTGGAAATGTCAGATTTCCACGCGGGGTTTGTTTTGTTGCCGCCTGTCACGACAACACTCACGGAACCGGAAAGATGCTTTGTTATGTTAAAGGACTTTGGAATCATTGCAGACGGCTGGGCGGGTGAAGCGCAACCGACCGCAAAGACAGCCAGTCCAAGAGCCAGCAGAATTGTTTTCACAAGTATTTTCATATAAGGCTGGATGTAGTAAATTGCCCCAAGTGACCCGATGATTGTGTGGTTTTCATGTTTAGAATCATTTTGGCAAGCTAGTGTGCGATGTTCTCGCCCAGCTTGTCACCCAATGAACATTCTTGAAGGGCTTTCCGTCCCTGGTCGTTGTCCAAAAGCGTCAGCTTGGCGATTCCTTTGATGAAACCAGGATAGACATTTTCTTCAATAAAATAGGTTTTTCCCGCCTCGATGGTTGCCGTTATATCCGAACTGTTGTCATGCCCGGACACTTTGAATTTGTATTCGCCAGGAGTTAATATGGCATAAACATATATTCCCCCTTGGGTGGTTCCAACATATATGTCATTGGCTGTAATGTTGCCGCCAAAGGGCTTTCCCAGAAATGTGGGGCGCACAACATAGACCAGCGCCTTGTCGGCTGGCGGTTGCATGGATTTCACTTGGGAATCAACTTCCACAGGCATTTTTCCTACGCTGGCACAACCCACCGCAAAGACGGCCACGCTGATCACCAGCATAATTGTTCTAATGGTCTTGACATTTAATTTCATAATTGAGTTTGGCTATAGATAATTGTGGGATTTTACTGCTGCTGGACACGGTAGAACCGCTGATTGTCCGTGTTGATGGTGTTGGTGACGGACAAGACCGCGTTGGAGGCGGTGATAGCGCTGCCGCTGTTGATCCAGTTCGTTTGGAGCAAGTTCGTCTTGTATTGCAATTGATACACGCCATTGCTGACGGCGCTCCATGTAAGCATGAACTGCCCATTGGTCAGTTTTGCTGACTGGAATACCGGTGCGGTAGGCGTGTTGATTGTCAAAGTCAAAGTTTGCGTTGCCGTATTGCTGGCGGCATCGGTCACCATGACTATTAAATTGGAAGTTCCTGTAAACGCCGGAGTGCCGGAGATCACACCATTGGTGGACAGCGTCAATCCTGGCGGCAATGCGCCAGAAATGTTTGTCCAACTGTAAGGTGCCTGCCCGCCGGTCGCAGTCAATGTCTGGCTGTAGTTCTCGCCGTTTGCCCCGCTTGGCAATAATATAGTGGTAATTTGCAACGGCGAACTGATTGCTTCCAAAGTAAGGCTGAAAATCGTCCCCTCATCCGAACTGCCGTCCTCGTGAGTTGTGCCGTAAAGCGTGCTGCCAGACAACGTGAGGCTGGCCTGAGAATACCCGCCGTCGGCGGAATCGACAAAATTCTTAAGCACGGTGAAGCCAGAACCATCTGTGTTCACCTCGAATATCGTCCCTCTGCCTCCACTACCACCATTCAGCGTCGTCCCGTAGAGCGTGCTGCCAGACAACGTGAGACTAGCTTCAGGACTTGACCCGTCGCTATTGGTGCCATGCACCGGCTCACTAAAGCTATGAAGCACAGCGAAGCCTGTGCCGTCCGTATTTATCCTAAACACCGTCCCATAACCTGAACTGGAACCATTATCCTGCGTCGTCCCGTAGAGAGTGCTGCCAGACAATGTGAGGCTACCGGAAGGAAACGACCCACCGTAATCATTAAAGTTCTTCAGCACAGAAAAACCCGTTCCGTCTGTGTTCACTTTGAATACCGTCCCACTGCCATTGGTGCCGCCAACGGTCGTCGTCCCGTAGATCGTGCTGCCAGACAAAATCACGCCAGCATAAGAACCCGCGCCGTCGCTACCGGTGAACGTTTTAATCACGTTGAAGCCGGAACCATCTGTGTTGATCTTGAATACCGTCCCGTCGCCATTGGTGCCGCCTTCGAAAGTCGTCCCATAAAGCGTGCTTCCAGACAACGTGAGGCTACCCTCAGGATTCGCCCCGTCACTGTTGGCGCCGCTCACTTTGGCACTAAAGCTATAAATCATAGCGAAGCCCGTGCCGTCCGTGTTCACTTTATACACTGTCCCATTATTATTAGCGCCGCCATCGCTCGTCGTTCCGTAGAGTGTGCTGCCAGACAATGTCACTCCTGCGTAAGGACCCGCTCCATTGGTGCCGAGAAAATATTGTAGAACTTGGTATCCACTGCCGTCTGTATTGATCTTGAACACAATTCCATTGCCATAATAGCCCCATGTCCACGTCGTCCCATAGAGTGTGCTGCCAGACAACGTCACGCCTGCGTAAGGTTCCCCACCGTCGGTGTAACCGGCAAAGCTCTTGAGGACATTGTAAGTCTGTGCCGTCGCATTGCCAGCCAGCATCAAGCCCAGAGATAATATCAGCACGGGCAGATAAAAAGGATTTTTGATGCGCGCTTTCATCATTGCACCAGCCGGTAGAATCCTGAATTGCCTGCCATGTTGTTGGTGACGACAAAATTCGTGCCGATTGTTATGTAGGGATTGGTGACTGTAATCCAATTCCCCGTTGTCAGATTGGTGGTGGTTTGCAGGGCAAAGCTCGAATACAAAGCAGGCCATGAAAGCATCAACTGGTTTCCCCCGGCGCTTCCGACTGCGACAACAGGCGGTGGATTTGTTGATAACACGTTAAACCACCAATACGGGCCTTGAATGCTGCCTGATGGAGTATTTGCCACGACCTGCCAATAATACACGGTTTGCGTGGCGACGGATGGAAAGGCAAACGAGGCGGTTGCAACATTTGTTCCCGTCTGCTGTAAGGCATTGGTTACGCCCAAGCCGAAATACAAATTATAGTTTGTAGCACCCGAAACTGCGCTCCAACTCAAAGAGGCGGGCAGACTGGTGAGCATCTGGCCAAGTGATGGACTTGGATTGTAAAGGCCGGGATTCGTAATCGGCGGAATCGTGCTGAAGGACAAAGTATATTTGCCGGTGGAAGTCAGTCCATAGTCTTGAATGAAAACACAATATAATCCATTGGTGAGTAAGTTCCAATTCAGTTGATCTCCACCGCCATTATAGCCTGCCGTCGATGTTTCGGCAGTATTACCGGTGGGCGGATACAAATTAATTGTGGTATCCAATGGGCCATTTGTGGTCACAGCGTTAATAATAATCTGCTGCCCGACTGAACCGTAAAATTGAAACTCATTCATGTCACTACGTGACTGTATAAATCCGCCTGTGGTTTGGCTGGGAACAATAATGCCGCCATATGGATTACTGATTGATGTAAGCGCCCCTGGTATTTTGAAATATGTTAGATTGTAAGCACCAGTGGAGGTTAAACCGTAATCTCGAATAAAAACCGTATAAAGTCCGTTGGTCATAAGCTGATAGTCGAGTTTGTCTCCACCACCATTATAACCAGCAGTCGAAGCTTCGGCGCTACTGCCTGTGGGCGGATATAGAACGATGGTGGTGTCCAATGAACCGCTGGTAGTAACGGCATTAAGAATAATACGTTCTCCTGCATTTCCATAAAATTGAAACGCATTCATGTCGCTTTTAACATTGATATTTCCATTGGTGGTTTGCGCTGGGACAATTTGCCCTCCATAGGGATTGCTAGATGATGTAAGGGCTCCATTAATAGTAAAAAGGGTCAGATTGTAAGCGCCAGTCGAAGTCAAACCATAATCTCGAATAATTACAGTATAAAGCCCATTGGTTTGAAGTTGCCAATCGAGTTCATCTCCACCACCATTGTAACCAGCAGTCGAAACTTCGGCGCTACTGCCAGTGGGTGGATACAGAACGATGGTGGTGTCCAATGAGCCGCTGGTGGTAACGGCATTAAGAATAATACGTTCTCCTGCATTTCCATAAAATTGAAACGCATTCATGTCGCTTGCGACATTTATATTGCCATTGGTGGTTTCCGCAGAGGAAATCTGACCCCCATAGGGATTGCTTGAAGAAGTGATTGCTCCAGCAATGTCTAAAAACGATATATCGTAAGTTCCTGTGGCAGTAAGATTGTAATCTTCAATGACAATTGTATAAAGCCCATTTGTTTGAAGTTGCCAGTCAAGTTCATCTCCACCGCCGTTATAGCCGGCCGTCGAAGCTTCAATAGTTCCATGCGGATTATATAAAATAATGGTGGTGTCGAGGCTGCCACTTGTTTTCACTGCATTAATGATAATCCTGTCGCCTTTGTTGGCGGTGAACGTCCATGTGTCAAAGCCAGAAGCACTGGTGATGGAGAGGCCGGTATGCGTCTCGGCGGAGTTGATCGTGCCTTGATAACCGTTGGCCTTGGCGGCATTCGGCGTGAGCAGCAAAAACGAGGCGGCAAAAGCGCCCAGCATCAGGATTCGAGCATTTGTTTTCATAATCGGACTTTGGTTCTTTGCGTTGTGTTAAATTTTTCACCCCGCTACGGTGACGCTCACGATGTCGCCCCACTGTCCTACTTGCGCGACGGCCTCGTGGTAGATGCCTTTGTATTTCCAGATGGCGATGGAATCCGGTTTCAGGATTTGAGCATTTGTCTTCAAATTATTTTCAAATGGGTTTCTTTTTGTCGCGCTGACGCGCGGCGGGGGCGTTCGGCGTGTGACCGTCCTTTTCCATGTCCGCCAGTTCGCGGACGACGGCCTGACGGATGATTGTTTCCGGCGGCAGCCCGCTTTGCCTTGCGAGCCGGGCGAGCTTCCGCCGTGTGGCCGGCGGCAGTTGAACAGCGATGGTTCCAGGCTGTTTCATTTAGGATGCGTCCTTTGTATAGCAAAATTATACACTGTCAAGTAATATTTCCATGGCGGCGGTAATGTGCTATAATTTTGCGGATGAATCTGACTTCGCCCATCCCGGTGCGCTTTGGCGCGGCCACGGCGGAACGGCTCAAGGCCGTTTCGGCGGCCAGCGGCGTGCCGGTGGCGCAATTGATCCGGCTGGCCACGGAACATTACCTGCGCGACGTTGAAAAGAGGCAGTCCATCACCGTCCATCTCAAGCCCGCCAGGCGCGCCGCCCGCCAGCGTCCGCCCGGCAAGCCTTGACGGACGGAGACCCCGCCCGGCCAGACTGTCCACTGTCATTTCGCTCTGAGGCAGCACTTCGACCTGTGCCATACGGAATAGATACGCTCCGGCATCCGGGTTTCTGACAAATAATTTGAAAATTTTGCGGGATCATGCAGATGACAGGCTTTTGTGCTTTGAATCCGCAGATTACAGATGAACGCAATTTTTTTGTTTTTATCGGCGCAATCTGCGTCATCTGCGGATAAAATAAACGCCCTGTTTGGGGAAGCGCATGATTCCATTTTCGGCTCGCTTTTTTGTCAGAATCCGGCGCATGGTTCCGTATTTAATCCTGAGTGGTGCCTGGTCAACCGCAAACCGGATATTATATGGTTTCATCTGATGATTTGTTTCCAACGCGCAGCAGCCTGCTGACGCGACTGAAGCATTGGGACGATCACGACGGGTGGAAGCGTTTTTTTGACACCTACTGGAGATTGATTTATGGCGCGGCGGTCAAGTCCGGCCTTTCCGATGCCGAGGCGCAGGACGTGGTGCAGGAAACGGTGATATCCGTTGCCAAAAAGATGGACGAGTTCAAATATGACCCGGCGCGCGGCTCGTTCAAGGGCTGGCTGTTGACGCTGACACGATGGCGCATCACCGATCAAATCCGCAAGCGCGACCGTCACGGTCAGGCAGGCGGTTCGCAGCCGGAAGACGGGGCGCGGACGTTCGACATGGAATCGCTGCCGGATGAACAGGGCGTCCGGCTGGAAGCCATCTGGGATGCGGAATGGCAGAAGAACCTGACGGACGCGGCCATTGAACGGGTGAAGCGCAAGGTGGGCGCGCGGCAGTATCAGTTGTTTGACCTTCATGTCATCAAGGAATGGCCGGTGGCGGACGTGGCAAAAACCCTGGGCGTGTCCGACTGTGCGATCTACAAGGCGAAGAGCCGGATCAGCGCTGCAATCCGAAAGGAGATTGAAATCCTGGAGGCGACGCTGATCTAAAGAGCATTGCTTGATTCATGCACTTCTGGCACAAACAACCCCGTTGTCCGGCGAAGGCCGGCAAGCCGGCAGTTGCGTCCAAGTTCACGGGACAGGAAATACGCCGGGCGATACTGAAGAAATTGCAGTCCAAAATCAGAGGGCAGCATGACGTTGCCGGAAAAGACAAAATTTGTGGATTAGAAGCAGGAAAGTCCCCGCCTTCCAAATAAACCGGCATGGCCTCGAATTCATCCCCGCACATTCCCGACCATGCGCTTCTCCGCCGGATCGGGCGCGGCAGCTATGGCGAGGTCTGGCTGGCCAGAAGCGCCACGGGCGCATTCCGGGCGGTAAAAATAATCCATCGCGACTCCTTTGACCATGACCGGCCTTATGAGCGGGAATTCGCGGGCATCAAGCAGTTTGAACCGATTTCGCGCGCGAGCGAGACGCAGGTGGACATTCTTCATGTGGGCAGAAACGACGAGGAAGGATTGTTTTATTATGTGATGGAACTGGCGGATGATCAAAAGACCGGCGCGAAAATCAATCCGGACGACTATTCCCCGCGAACCTTGCGCACCGAACTGTATCAGCGCGGGCGGCTGCCAGTGCGGGAGTGCATTGACATCGGAATGCAGTTGACGACGGCCTTGGAGCATCTGCATGGAAGCGGACTGATTCACCGGGACATCAAACCTTCCAACATCGTGTTCGTAAACGGCACGCCCAAGCTGGCCGACGTGGGGCTGGTGACCACGGTGGATGCCACCAAGTCTTTCGTGGGGACGGAAGGTTACATTCCGCCGGACGGCCCCGGCACGCCGCAGGCCGATCTTTACAGCCTGGGAAAGGTGCTTTACGAAATCAGCACCGGACGCGACCGGCTTGATTTCCCGGAACTGCCGACCGACCTCAAGGACCATCCCGAAAGAGACGCGCTGGTTCAGTTCAATGAAGTTGTCCTCAAGGCCTGCGATGAGGACGCCAATCTCCGTTATCAGTCTGCGGTGGAGATGCTGGCTGACTTGTGGATGTTAAAATCCGGCAAACCACTCAAACGCATTCGGCCGATGTTTGGAACAACATGGCTGGTCACCGCCATGTTGTGTTGCGGAATTTTGTTTTTGGTCCTTTATCTTGATTGCTGGCGGATGAAAGAAAGCCAGCCACCGCAAAGCGCGCCGGGGACAAACCACACCATCACAGCCGCACCCGGCAGGGATTCTTCCGGCACAGGCCTGGTTGCCTGGTGGAAAGCCGACGGCAACGCGCTGGATTCCGCCGGCAACAACAACGGAACACTGGTGGAGGGCGCGGGGTTTGACATTGGCAAGGAGGGGCAGGCGTTTTTGTTCAACGGAGCCGCCGCCTGCGTTACTGTTCCCTACAATCCGGCTTGGGCGTTTGGGAAAAAGGATTTCTCAATCGCGCTTTGGGCGAAATTTTCTTCAATATCAAACTATCAAACTTTTTTGGCCTCCGTCTCCACAAAGAACCAGAGCATGTGGACTTTCTGCCTGGACGAAGGGCTTTTGCAATGGCAAATGGACGGTAGTATAGGGACTGTTCAACTTGGGCACGCCAAATTTAATCCCGTCATTGGAAACTGGTATCACCTTGCCATCACGCGCAGCGGCGACAAATTTTCCTTTTACATCAATGGAGTTGAAGCCTCATCTGAAATCTGGAAAGGCGAAGTGCCTGCCCCCGTTTCACCGCTGATGATTGGCAATACATGGGGAGGAGGCGCGTTCAACGGGCTTCTCGATGACATCCGCATTTACAACCGCGCCCTGGCTCCCGCAGAACTGGCCGGTTTGGCGCAAGGCCAGTCTTCGTTGGAACAAGGCACCACTGACATCGTTGTTATTGGACCACGCAAATACCGGCGCAGCGAGTTCATGATCAACACCAGTTTTTTGGACCTCAATTCCCAGGCAAACCTCGTCGTGCTGTCCAGCGGAAATTTTCTTGTCGAATGGCATCAGGAACTCTTCTTCCATTGTTACGGTCAAATCTTCAACCCGCAAGGCGAGCCGATGGGAACGCCGTTTCTTTTGAACGGTGATGCACTAGGCCTTTTGCAATGGGGGGCGTCTCCGGCCCCGTTGCCAAATGGTGGATTTATCGCCGCTTGGGGCGAACACATGGCACAGGGTAGCAACGCCGCCAATGCCCGATGCTTCGACTCAACAGGTTCCCCGGTTGGTGCAAAATTTTATTTAGACCTGCCGGATTGGACAAGCGTGGCATCTTACACCAATGGCGACTTCATCGCAGCAGGATCATGGGCGGTAGGCCCGAAAGGCACCAACGAATGGCCGGTTCTGGCCCGGCGCTTCAACTCATCCGGCATTCCTTACGGACCTGCGTTCCAAGTCGGCAAGATCACCAACGGCTACGCCGCCGCTTCGGCGTCATACGGAACCGACGGACGATTCGCGTTCGCCTGGCCAAGCCATACGCGCAACGCGATGATCCGCGCCTACCGCTCCAACGAATTCTCGCCCTTTGGAAATGAGTTCGCCGCCAATTCCATCACTACAAGCGGCGCCCTGGTCAGCGCCCGTTACAATTCGAAAAATGAACTCATCGTCGTCTGGCGGTCTGGTTCCAAGGATTCAGCCCCTTACTCGGTATTCGTCAGGCGGTTCGATTCCAACATGGTGGCTGAAGCAAGCGAATCGAAGGCCAACGAGCAGGCACCAGGTTACTCTTGGGCTTCAGGCATCAGCGTCGGCCCAAATGATGAATTGCTGGTTTCATGGAACACCTTGAAAGGCGACAAGTCCAAGGACATTTATGCCAGGCTGTTTGACCGTGCCGGCAATCCCGTTGGACACGAATTCAGGGTCAATCAATTCTTGGAAGGCGACCACGACCTGGGATGGGAGGCGTGCCAGCACACGGCAATCCTGCCCAACGGCAACTTCGTTGTCGGTTGGGTGGGAGACGGCGCACGCGGGAACGGGCTTTATTTGACCCTGTTCAAGCTTTTGGACGACAAGCCGGCAAAAATGCCGTGAATTTTCCAGATCGCAAAATCAATTTGCCTTTCCTGGATCATCGTTCACAATTCCAATATGAGTGCGTTTGCCGCGCGCCACTTTGTCCCGTTCCGGGAATTATTTTTTCCGCCTTGTGCGGGTGTCCTGTCACAGTTGGGCTTGGTCCGGTTCAGGTCTTACTCAGGTGTTCTTCAGGTCTTATGTCGGTCTTATGGCCGGATTGAGCTTGTTTTGGCCTAGTTCGGCTGTTTTGTGTCCTATTTTGTCTCACTGCTTGCGGTTCTTGCGGAGGGTCATAATTGTCGCGTGATATTCGTTCAATTGTGAAGGGGGAATGCTTGGACCATGATTCGGAGCGGTGACGTCAGCGCCTGTTCAAACGCCGTTCAAAGGCCCGCAGCGTCTCCGGGCTGACGTGGTGTTCGATGCCTTCGGCATCCAGTTCCGCCGTCTTTTTGGCGATGCCCAGGGAGTGGAGGAAGGCGACCACGGTCTGGTGGCGTTGCTTGCTCTCGGCGGCCAGCTTGCGGCCAACGTCGGTCAGGAATATCGCCCGATACGGCCGCGTGTTCACATACCCCGCCCGTTGCAGGCGCGCCAGCGTGCGGTTGACCGTCACATGCGTCACGCCCAGCCGCCGCGCAAGGTCCACCACCCGCGCCTCGCCCTGGGCCGACGTCAGGTCGGCGATGGCCTCGGCGTAATCCTGCGCGGTCTCGAGCGAATGGTCGCGGCGGGAGCGGCGGAAGTTCTCCGCCTGCTGCCCCGGCACGGGCCCGGACGTCTTGGTTCTGGAACGCGGCATGACTGCTCCTATGGTAGCCGCGCGGGCCGGTTTAGTCTAGGTTTTATTTTGTAACCCATGCTACATTCTTGTTGACGGCCTGGATTTTATATTGTAACCAGTGCTACATGATTTTGTCCGGGCTAAGAATCGGCTTGTTTCTGGCGGCTGTCCTGATTGCCGCGACCGCCGCCCTCGCGGCGGCGCAGGATGCCGGTTCCGTTCCGCCGGACAAAAGCAGCTACAACCTATTTAATCCTGTGCCGGAGAATTTGATGCGTGATTTAAGCCCCGACCGCCCGGACGTGACCGAGTCGCCTTACACGGTGGACGCCGGCCACTA
>Ga0181534_10001924_pt1 | contig 13226 bp, 8 predicted proteins | sample PEATcosm2014_Bin_37_FD_119758 | JGI IMG/M metagenome (GOLD analysis project Ga0181534, IMG submission 119758) | Peatland microbial communities from MTU Mesocosm Facility, Houghton, MI, USA - PEATcosm2014_Bin17_10_metaG | ecosystem: Environmental > Terrestrial > Soil > Wetlands > Peat | place...
CGTTATGCCCCCATACATCCAGTTATAGGCAACGGCTTCAGGAACATCCAATGGCCTCACTTGCACTAGATTGTTGGGCGTGTAATCGGCGAGAGGGTAGCCGTTGGAGTTCGAACGCTGATAGATATACGTCGGCGTGATCGTCAGACCCGGCACCGCGCTGGGCGCAATGGCCAATGCGAGCATCGCCCCCGTCTGTTGATCAGACCCAACGTGGTCATCCTCTCCTATCGGCGCATTCGGCGGCAACGGAGCGGGTGGGTTTGTCACATAGCCCCATTTGCGCGTGAAAATCCCCGGGTCGAATGCACTGAAAGCACTGACGCGCAACGCCACGTTGTCCTGAATCAACGGCACGTTCAATGTCCCGTTGACCGAGTAACCGCCGCCGCCGAAGTGAACATCAGACCCCTGCAGATCAATCTTGCCCGATGTCTCCTGTAGCGAGGGTTGATTCGTAATGATGCGTACGGTACCGCCCATGGAACCGGCGCCAAACAGCGTGCCTTGCGGGCCCCGCAGCACCTCAACGCGGTCCACGTCGAGCACGCGCGGGTCCACGTCGAGCGGTAGAGGCGTGTCGTTCAGATAGAAGCCGGTGGTGTTGTTGCCGGCGACGCCGCGAATCGTCACCGAACGCGTCGAGGAAACGCCAAATCCAGAACCGTTACCGCCGTTGCCGGTACCAAGGCCCACCGACAGATTGGGTATCGTGCTCGCATAGTCGAAAAAGTTTTTATCGCCCAGCTTGTCGAGTGTCGCGCCGGTGATTGCGTCCATGCTGATTGGCACGTTCTGAATGCTCTCGCTGTGCCTCGTTGCCGTCACGACAACCGGCTCGAGGCCGCCGCTTGGCGTCACCTCTGGTTGCGCCTGTGCGAGCACGCCGCCGCTCGGCATGGCCAAGGCCCATGCACAGGAAATAAACCACGCGGTACTACGATGATTCGGCCTTTTGTACCGTGACGTCATCGCTTTCCGCGCTATGGGCCAGGCGGCTTTTCTAAGCATATGCATCCCCTACTCATTACAAATCGTGAACCAATGATTCAAAGTTTGATAAGAAACTCAGACTTTGGTCATTTTCTTGGAAGAATGCAATCTTTATACTCAAAAGAGCAGATAGTTTTCGCCCATGCCCCGCGCAAGGGCTGTCGCTGTGACGCGATGCCCCGTCATAGTGCGTCGATGATGGGATCTGCCAGGCGTCGGCGCTCCTGTCTCCGCCAATGCAGGTACAGGGGGACGCCCAACAAAGCCAGGCCAAGGCCGGCGAGTGATTCGCGCGGCCGGGCCAGCAAAGTGGACACGACAAAGCCGCATGCCACAATCATGTAGAGGAGCGGCAGCCACGGATAGCCCGTGCAGCGGTAGGGGCGCGGCCTATCCGGCTGCGTCCGACGCAACACGAAGACCGCCCCGACGGTCAGTACGTAGGTGATCGTCATCATGAAGACGAAACAGGTATATAGCTGCTCATAGCCCCCGCTCAAGATCAGCACGATCACCCATACGCACTGCGTCAATAGGCTGACAACGGGGGTGTTCCACCGCGGGTGCACCCGTTTCATTCCTTGGAGGAATACACCGTCGCAGGCCATGGAATAGTAGATGCGCGCGCCGCCGAGGACGACGACCGATGCCGCGCCAAAGGAAATCAGTGCGATGAATATCGACACCCATTTTCCGGCATTCTGAGAAAATAGGGCCGCCATCGTTGCGTCCGCAAGACCTGTTTGCGCGGCGATCTGGTCCGGCGGTAAAGCGTAGAGAAATACCGCGTTGGCGAGCAGATAAGTGACGACGATCAGCAAAATTCCGAGGATCAACGCCAATGGCAAGTTGCGGCGCGGATCCTTGATTTCGCCTCCGACCCAGGACAAGAACTCCCAGCCATCGAAAGTCCAAAGCAGCGCGATCATGGCAATGCCCGCGCCCTCGATCGAGATCGAGGACACGCCGCTTGATGGCGCCACAACGAAGTGAGACCAGGAACCATGGCCGAAGAGGAACCCTAAGGCCGCAATTCCGACGATGACGAGCAGATATCCCAACGCCGTCATGTTCTGCAGCCACGCCGCCATTTTTACGCTGCGTAGGTTGACCGCGGTGAGCACGATGATCGAAGCGATTGCGACCAAAGAGCCTCGGGTCAGCTGCCAATTCAAGCCGAAGATCTTGTGAGCCAAAATCACGTGGTCAGCGGAGAACATGGGAAATGCACGGCCAAAAAACAGCGCGAAGGCGATCGCCATGGCGGCGAGCGCGCCGCTGTTGCCAGCGGTGAATAGAACCCAGCCATATAGAAAGGCGGCAAATCTACCGTAGGCCTCGCGAATGAAAATGTATTGACCGCCGGCCTCCGGAAACATGCCACCCAACTCGGCGCATGCCAGACCAGCCATGAGGGTAATTCCACCCGCGACGATCCAGAGCAAGAGCGCGAACCGGGGATCAGGGACTGCCCGCAGCACATCGGCCGGCGTGATAAAGATGGACGCACCAATGGTGCCGCTCACCACCACCATGATCGAATCGAAGAGCGTCAGCTGTCGGACGAGTTTGGTGGCGCCCTCCTCGCCCGAGGCGTCCACTCTCATTCGCGACACCGATCAGTGCGCATCCGCGGGCTCCTCGCGCGCGCCGACCACCGCAGGGCCGCGCCGAGATCGATGAGTGCCTGAGTCAACGCATTTGTCATCCAACATTCTCCGGCGGCAATGTTTATCGCTCTGCTGTGTGGGCCCTCAGAATGCAGGATTGACATCGATACCGATAATTCACGATGGTGACCAGCCCGCGGGCCGGCCGGAAGTATTGTCATAAATTATATATTTGATCAAATAATTGGTGGTATGTCGTGGATCTCTTGGTCAAAACGCTACATTTGGATACAATCACGCGCCGGTCGGTCCAGATTGGTGCAGATACAGGTAAGGCATGGAGCAGATTCAACCGAAATCGGATACTTCGCTGGCGAGCAGGCGCATGAACGTTGGCGCCATGACGACCGGCGAGACGGACAATTCGCGGGCCTACACCTCCCTCAAGCAAGCCGTTCTGTCGGGCGGTTTCAGGCCCGGCGAAGTCGTTACGCTGCGCGCCTTGGCGAAGCGCCTGGCGATCGGCGATACGCCGGTTCGAGAGGCCGTCAAGCGCTTGATCTCCGAGGGCGCCTTTGAGGGATTGCCGAACCGCTCAGCTCGTGTGCCGCTGCTAGATCGCCGTGAAATTCAACAGATACTCGATCTGCGGATCATGCTGGAGAGCAATGCGGCGGCCTTGGCGGCGCAGAACATCACTCTGCATCAGATCGAGCGGCTGCGCGTTTTTCATAAGGACATGGGCGCGGCGGTCGTTGTCGATGACAGCCTGGCGTACGGGGAGTTGAACATGGCGTTCCATTTCGAGCTCTACCGGATCGCGGACAATAAGCCCCTCGCCACTCTGATCGAAGCGCTGTGGCTGCGCATGGCTCCGTTTGTGTCGCGTCGGCGCTCGTTCATCACCAGCGACCCCAGCCAGGCCTGGAATGTGGCCTGCGGTCATCACGAAGCGTTGCTGACCGCGTTGCAGATTCGCGATGCCGAGGCTGCCCGATCGGCGATGCGAGAAGACTTGTCCGCCCTGTTGAAGATCGAGGGCTACTGGGAAGGAATCGAGGATTCCTCCGCGCGGTAACACGCCGTCCCAATACATTCTGCGGAGCCTCAGTGCCAAGCATGCGCAAGTTAAGTTAGCGCGGCGCGTTCAATTCGCGCTAGACGGCGAGTGAGCCAACGAACCGAGCAATTCCGCGACCTGTTCCAGCGCGGCAGACAGACCCGCGATCGCGAAGGCGATGGCTTCGGCATCATGAGCCGTCGATACGGCAAGAACTCCGCCGGGCCCTATCAGCACGCCTTCGCTCAAGGCGGCGAGATGAAACAGCGAGGCCACCCCGAGTGCCGACGGATCGTCCTCGTGACGCTTGGGATCGGCTGCGAACGCGATTCCTGCCACCGAGCCCATTCCGCTGAGAATGACCTCGATGCCCAATTTATTTGCACGATGAGCGAGTGCGCTGCGAATGCTGAGGCTTGCGGCATCCATGGCCCCGATGCGCTCGGCGGTCAGGTCGCGCAATGTCACCAGGCCCGCCGCACAGCCGATGAGATTGCCGTTGAATGATCCGCCGTGAAAGACACAGCGTGGCCGGGTGGGATCGAAGATCTGCATGATCTCACGCGAGCCGCCGAAGGCCCCGAGCGCGGTTCCGCCACCCAGGAATTTCCCCAGCACGACGATGTCAGGCTGCAGATCGAATTTCTCGGCGGATCCACCCACGGCAAGCCGCAGCATCAGGCAATCATCCAGAATGCTTAGTGCCCCGTAACGCCGTGCCAAAGCCTGCAACGCGGTCAGAAATCCGGGCGCCGGCGGTACCACACGGCCCGTGACCAGTACCGGTTCGACAACAATGGCCGCGACTTCCTTGCCATGCTGCGCCATGAGGCGCTCGACGCTCTCCAGGTCGTTGAAGGGCGCCACCAAGGCGCGGCCTTGCAGATCGCCTTGCCCGTAGAGTCCTGCTTCCAGGTCGGGATAACTGCCGTGATAGGCGCCTACGGACTTGACGATGTAGGGGCGGCCCGTGAGATGCCGGGCGGCCTTGACCGCCAACATGCCGGCCTCGGAACCGGAGTTGGTGAAGCGCACCAGCTCCAGCGCTTTGATCCGATCACGCAGCAACTCGGCGTAAGCGATCTGTTCGCGCGAGGCGCCCGACCAAGCCGTGCCTCTTTGCATGGTGGTCTGAATCGCTTCGCGGGCGGGACCATAGTTGTTGCCGTGAATCAAGCTCAAACCATTGCAAAACAGATCAAGGTAACGCCGGTTGTCGACATCCCACAGCCAGGGTCCCTCGCCGCGCTCAATGACCACCGGATACGGCGGGTGGAAGCTGGTGGTCCGGGTATTGCCCCCCGGCAGTACTGCGACAGCCTGGGTCATGAGCGCTGCGGAGCCGGGTGTCTCACGCCGATAGCGTTCTTCAATGGAGCTGTGTGAGGTCATGCCGTGAATACTTTCGTTCGCAGTGGTCATCGGCCTGCTCAAAATATCTCCTTGGCGCGGTTACGTTTGCGTCGCCGCACAAGCGAATCCTTTGACATGGAGATCCTATGAAGATGCGGACACAGCCGCCACTGCGTCCACTTCAAGTTTGGCACCCAGCAGCAGATCGGAGACCCCGACTGTCGCGCTCGCCGGCCAGTCCGCGCCAAAAAGCTCGGTGCGGATTTTGGCGTAGCCAGGGTAGTCGGCCAGGTCCTTCAAGTAGGCTGTGATGCGCACAATGTCTTTGAATGTACCGCCCGCGTGCTCCAAGGCATGCTTGATATTCGCAAAGCACTGACGCGCTTCGACTTCGATGCCACCCTGGACGAGGACCCCCGATGGATCGCGTCCGACTTCTCCGGAGACGAAAATAAGAGACTTGGGCCCCAGCGGAACCACTACAGCAGCGCTGAAACCGCGATCGCGTTCGTTTTGGATCCGCCACAGCGGTGCGTCCACGTTCATGTTGTTCGATCCTTCTTTGCGCGCGGAATCCCTCGCCACAGCCGGCGAGGCCCGTCAATCGATATAATCCGCAGATCGTTTATATCAATTTCCCAGCGGAAGATCAATTATTTCATATATGACTATATATCAGAGATTTGATCATAAGTTGCACATCGGCGGCGGCTGAGTCCGGATGTACCTTGTCGTCCCGGTGGTAATGCTTTCGGTCCGCCCCGAACCTGAGCGACCATGCTGCTCGGTGAGCTGGTGGTTCGGTGTTTGAGCGAGCCGCGTGAATGCGGCGACGACGGGTGCACAAGCGGAATCCTGAGCCAAGCTTGGGGTGGCCAAGGCCGCCAGCGCGACGATCGATGACCCAATCTTCAGGCAATCGCATGATCGCCGGCCGCTCTTACCCATGTCGCCAAGCAGGGACCGGCCAGCGACTCTCGCGGCCTGGACATTGAGAGTCGACAGCACGAAGCCGCAAGCCATTACATGCGCAACCTGATTCCACAGTGTTACACCTCAGGCGCCAACAAAGCCGCGGCAAAGGCCTGGCCGATGGCAGGCGCGTCGCCGCTGCTCAGACAGGTGGGTACCAGCATTAAAATACCCTGGTCCGCATTGGTGGCATCCACATGGATCGAGGGCCTGGCGGCTCGGAGGCGCGCAGCGACCTGCGCGGCATTGGGCAGCTTTGCGCCTGTTGATATGACCACCTCCACCAATGGCAGGGCGCCGTGACCCAGGTCGGTAACCCTTTGGACGCGCAGCGCCGGCACTCCGCGCAGCGCGTCCAGGAGAGATTGGACGATGGCTGCATGGCGATCGTTGCGCACGGCATCGTCGTCTCGAGTGAAACGCAGCAGCGCTGCGAGGAGACCGACGATTTGCTCTTTGCCCACTTTGCAGGAGCGCCCGATACCATGGCGGGGCACGCCGCATAGTTCGCGCTTGTCGATCAAAGACGCAGGAGGTTCCCAATCTTCGTAGACATAGTCGAGGTCGAGCTGCTGCAGCAGTGCCGAAGCAACCAGCGTCCGCCGCCCGCAGAGAATGCCGGACGCGGACGGACCGCCGATGCCCTTGCCGCCGCTGAAGACGACCAGATCCGCGCCTTCTTCGATGAAGCGCCGCAGATTGGCCGCCGGCGGAAGCTCCGCGGCCGCGTCCACCAACACCGGTAGGTTCGCCGCATGAGCGACCCGCACCACATCCGCGAGCGGCGGGCGGGAATCGGCGCGCGCCAGATAGAGAATGCCGGCCGTGCGATCGTCGATGGCGCGCTCGAACTCCCACGCTTCCGTGTCACGCACCCCGCAGCCGGTGAGCCGGTCGGGCAGTCCGACTTCGACGAGCCGCGCTCCGGCGGCACGCACCCCGTGATCGTAGGAATTACGGTGGCTGCGCGACACGATGAACTTATTGCGCATCCCCTCGGTGTCCGGAAGCTGAGCCATCTTCACCGGGTCGAGTCCCGACAGGCAGGCCGCCGTCCCGACCAACAATCCTGCCATCGCACCCGAGGTCACGATGCCGGCTTGCGCTCCGGTCGCCGCGGCGATGATTTCAGAGGCGCGCCCCTGGAGTTCCGCGATGTCGACACTGCACTGCGCGGCCGCGGACATGGCGGCGATGACTTCCGGCCCGATGGGACTTGCGCCCAGCCGGGTGACGGTGCCGCTCGCATTGATGATCCGGGCGAATCCCAGGCGTTGCAGGATGTCGGTCACTGAGCTCTGCCCTTGGATTTCCAATCTCGGATGAATGTGTCATTGTACCCAAGAACGACCCCATGCCTACTCACAGCCCCGACAGCGCGACATTCCGCGCGTTATGCGAAGCCACGCCGCAAGACTGGATCGTCATCGAGCGGGCGGAACGCGAATACCGGAGGCGGTGCGGCCCGGGCCATGGATTGCTGACTGTGATGGCCTGCATTGCGGATATCGACCCGATGGGCGCTCCCGTCAATCTGTATACGCACAGCCTGCAGACGGCGACGCGGGTGCTCGAGGCCGGTTGCGACGAAGAGCTGGTGGTGGTCGCGCTGTTTCACGACCTGCCCGAGGCCTTCAGCGACAACGAGCACGGCCTGCTCGCCGCACAGCTGCTGGAGCCGTGGATTTCAGAACGCCGCCGCTGGCTGCTGATTCATCACGGGGAGTTTCAGAACTTCCACTTCGCGAATCACCCGACCCGCGATCGGAACGAACGCGACCGATACCTCGGCCATCCGTTTTTCGAGGAGACCGCGAGGTTCTGTGAACTCTACGACCAGAACTCCTTCGATCCCGATTATCCCACGCTGCCGCTGAAGGAGTTCGAACCCATCGTGAAAAGATTCTTCGGCGCCGCGGGGCCCGGCGCCCGGCCGATCGGCGGGCACGGGGTCTAAGGCGCGGCTACGCCGGTCCGCCGTAAAAACCCAGCCGTTCGGCGCGGCTGAAAGCGCCCCGGTGCTCGCCATAGTAGGGGAACCGGCGATGATCCGGCTCATCGTGCCGATCACGGCGCGTGATGCGGTGCGCGGGTCCTAATCAAGATCGGTCGTCCGCCGGCGCACCAACCGGACCACGTCGGCGACGCGAAGCAGCGCGCCGCCGCGGGCGCGCAGCATGCGCACCTCGCGGCGGGTGGGCCAGCTTCGATAACTACCGTCGCCGCTTTGTGGGGTGCCGCTCGCCCCGTCTACGATGGATTCGATGGTGGTTGCCAGGAGTTCCGCGCCCTCGCGAAACAGCAGAGCGGTCGTCGCGAACAGGCTCGAGCCGTTCCGCGCCTCGACGGCGCGCTGTGCCACGATGGGGCCGTCATCGAGCCCGTCGTTCATGAAATGAACGGTAACCCCGAGCTGCGGCTCGCCGTGCAACAGCGCTTGAAACACCGGGTCCACGCCCTTTGCCTCGGGCAGCAGCGAGGGATGGATGTTGAGGCAGCCATGCGTCGGCAGCGCGAGAGCGGCCGCGTGCAGGCGCTGATTGAAAAATGCGCTGACCAAGAGATCGGGCGCACACCCTGCCAAAAACCGCAGCCCGTCGGCATCGTTGATGTTGCGCGTGCTCAGTACGCGAAGGCCCGATGCAATGGACCGGCTGGGGACGAATCCGACTTCGCCGAGGCCGCATAGCAAGTCGGCAAGGGTCGTCGAACACCACAAATAGAGCGCGTAGGCGATGCCGCTGCAGCGGACCTGGGCCGCGGCGCCGCGCAAGAATCCTAACTTGAGGCCGAACACGCGCGTCGAGCGCACCACCGCGCAGATCTCGAGCCGATCGCAGGTTCGCAGCCGCCGCAAAACCAATGCACCGTACAGGCCGCCGCAGGTGCACAGCACCGTGCGCAGGCGCATTGGCGCTGCCGGGCTCGTGCCGGTACGTTCGGTCACAGGCGCCGCATTTCTTCCGCGAGTGCATCCACGGTCGTGCGGATCTGGATCTCGGTGTGTTCGCTGCTGATGAAGAACCGCAGCCGGGCGGAGCGTTCCTGCACCGCGGGGTAGACGATCGGTTGCACATTGATCTTGCGCCGGAATAGCGCTTCGGAGAGGCGGGCCGCCTTGAGTGAGCTGTAAGTGATTGCAGGTATCACGGAGAGACCGACGCTTAGACCGGTGTCGATGCCGCGTGCGCGTGCGGCATCCAGGAATTGCCGGCCGCGCGCCTGCAGCGCCTGCGGGCGGTGCGGTTCGGCGTGCAGCAGGCGCAGGGCCGCCAACGCGGCGGCGGCGGCCGGCGGAGGCATACCCACGCTGTAGACGAAGCCCGGCGCGGCGCACTTAAGATGCTCGACCAGTGCGCGCTCGCCGGCGATATAGCCGCCGCAGCTGGCGAGCGCTTTGCTGAGCGTGCCCATCCAGATATCCACATCGCTGCCGCGCAGGCCGAAATGCTCCTGAATCCCGCGGCCGCTGCCGCCGAGCACGCCGAGCGAGTGCGCTTCATCCACCATCAGGAAGGCGCGATGGCGCCGTTTGATCTCCACGAAGTTGGGAAGATCGGGAACGTCCCCGTCCATGCTATACAGGCCCTCGACCACGATCAGTACGCGCTCATATTGTAGGCGGCACTGAGTCAGCAGCTTATCCAGCGCCTCCCAATCATTGTGCGCGAACGGCATGCGCCGCGCGCCCGATAACTCGCTGCCGAGCAGTGCGCTGTTGTGGATCAATGCATCGTGTACGATCAGATCCTTCGGTCCAAATAGATGGCCGATCGTCGACACGTTGGTCGCGTGACCGCTGACGAACACGACGCAATCGTCCACACCGTGAGCAGCGGCCAACGCGTGTTCGAGCTCGCGGTGGATGGGACGCTCTCCGGAGACGAGCCGGCTCGCGGACGCCGACGTGCCGTAGCGGTCGATCGCCGCCTTCGCCGCCGCATTGACCTCCGGGTGCCCGACCAGGCCCAGGTAGTTGTAGCTCGAAAAATTCGTGAAAGTCTCCCCCGCAATGACCGTGGTCGCGCCGGCGAGCCCCTCATGCACGCGGAAAAACGGGTTGCTGACGCCGAGTTTTTCCGCCCCTTCGTTGAGGATGCGCAATTGTTGATAATCCGGATGCAAATCGAAGCGGCACCAGCTATCGGGGATCGAGTCGGCGTCCGCGGAGCGCGGGTTGGGCGCATCTCGGGCCGGCGGCGGCGCGTTGTGTTCGCGCTCGGTCTTGCGCATGCGCCGCTGCAAGGCTTCTTGAATGAGCCGCTCCTTCAGCGGCGCGGTGAGGCCGTGCAGTGCCTTGCGTGGCCCGCTCACGAGCGCTGGCCGGCGGTGAGCGAAGGTGGAGCCGCGGAGGTGAGCGAGAGGGGAGCCGCGGCGGAGCCGCCGATCTCGATGCCGAATTGCGCGGCATTCTCCGCGCTCAAATCGCCAATGTGGCGGGCGGCAACGTCGAGTGCGCGCTCCCTGAGTTCCGAATTCGCCGCGTCCATCTCCACGGCGCCCTCGGCCGGGTGAAGCAGCCGGACAATGCGCTCCACGACACTCTCGATCGTCGGGCCACCGCTGAGCGCCAGCGCCGACAATTGAATGTCCAGAGCCGATTCGATCGAGGCGGCAAGTTCGACGGCCATCAAGGAATCCATTCCCATCTCCAATAACGGGATCCCCGCTTCGATTCGCTCCGGGGCAGTGCGCAGTATTTCAGCCACTTCGGCGCGCACCAACTCGGTCAACGCCGTCGTCAATTCATCGCCCGTCAGTGCACCAAGCCGCCGGCGCAAGTCTTGCGGGGACTCTGCGTGGGCACAGCGCTGGCCGGCCATCGACTGCGCCAATTCGGAAAACTTCGGCGCCTGAGAAGCCGGCAAGAAGCGGCTGAGCGTCGCCCAGTCGAGATCGATCAGAGCCAGGTTGCGGGCGCGCGAGGCGAGCAGCGGCTCGAGTGCGGCGAGCGCCTCCTCGGACCGCAAGGCTGTGCCTCCCATGCGACCGACGAGCGCCTCCAAGACCCGTTCGTTGCGCGCCAGGTAGCCCACATCGGCGATGGGACCCCAGCCTATGCAGGTGGCCGGAAGCCCAAGTGCGCGGCGTTCCTCGGCGAGCGCCTCGAGGGCCATATTGGCAGCGACGTAGGCCGCTTGACCGGGGTTGCCGAACAGCGTGGTGGCCGACGAATACAGGATGAAAAAATCCATGGGGCGATCGCGGGTAGCCTCGTGCAGATTCAATGCGCCGCACAGTTTCGGCGCCAGCACGCGATGTAATTGCCCGGCTTCCATGTCGCGCAGCAGCGCGTCTTCGATCACCATCGCCGCGTGCACCATGCCGCGCACCGGCGGCATGTGAGTCTCGATCAGCGCGAGCGTGTCGCGTACTGCGGCCGCGTCCGCGACGTCGCAGGGCGGCGCAAGGACCGACACCCCCGCGGCCGCAAACTCTTCGAGCACCGTCTCCCCTCCGGGCGCGCCGGCCGCGCCGCTCCGGTTCAGCAAGGCGAGATGCCGCGCTCCGTGACGCACCAGCCACCAAGCCGTACGCAGCCCAAGGCCCGACAGGCCACCCGTCACCACATAGGTTGCGTCGTCTCTCGCGACGGGCGGTGGCTCGGCCAACGGTGGCGCAAGCGGCGCGAAATCCGGCGCAAAGTTCACGACGATCTTGCCGATATGGCGCGACGCTTGCATGTGCCGAAAGGCGGTGGCGATGTCGGCGGCGTCGAATGTCCGGTGCGGCAGAGGCTGCAGAGAACCGCCTGCAAACAATGCCATCAGATCGATGAACACGCGGCGCGCGGTATCGGGGCGTTGTGCCAACAACTGGTCCGCGTCGATGCCGAAGTAGCTGATGTTGTTACGCAGCGGCCGAAGTCCGATGCGCGAGTTCTCGTAAAAGTCGCGCTTGCCGAGTTCAAGCATGCGGCCGAAAGGGCGCAGCAGCCGCAGATTGCGCGGGATCGCATCCCCGGCGAGCGAGTTGAGTATCACATCGACGCCGCCGTCGCTGGCCCGCATCACGTCATCCGCGAACGCGAGCGAGCGGGAGTCGAAAACATGATCGACGCCGAGCAGGCGCACAAAGTCGCGCTTTGCATCGGATCCCGCGGTGGCGAAGATTTCCGCGCCCAAATGTTTCGCGAGCTGAATCGCGGCGATGCCCACGCCGCCCGCGGCGCCATGAATCAGCACCCGCTCCCCTTCACGCAGGCGCGCCAATTCGTGAAATGCGTAGTAGGCCGTAAAGAACGCAGTGGGGACCGTTGCGGCCGCCGCGAACGACCAGTGGGTGGGTTTGCGTGCCACCGCGAGCGCGCGGGTGCGAACATGGTTTGCAAAGGAGGCGGGTGCGAACGCCATCACCGCGTCGGCAATCGCGACCTCGATGACCGCCGCTCCCACGCGGGTCACGATGCCCGCCACTTCCATGCCGAGCGTCGGACCGCAGAAACCATCCTCCACGGCTTCATCCGGCAACAGACCCATCGCATACATCACGTCGCGGAAGTTCAATCCGGCCGAGCGCACCTCGATTTCCACTTCGTCCGCGCCGAGCGGTCCCTGGTCGGGCGCCTGCCGCCACCCAAGATTGCGAAAGGGCCCCGGCACCGAACAGTCGAGCTGTACGCGCGGGGGAGCCGGTTGGGCGGCGGCGGGCGGCGCATGCGGCCGCGTGGTGACGCTCAAACGCGGCACGTAGCGTCCCGCCGCGGTCAGCAGAATCTCATCCTCGGCGTCCGGATGGAGTATTTCCTGCGTGAGTTTCGCGGCGTTGGGCATACAGGGAATCGGATCGTGGAGATCCATCCAACGGATGCGCTGATCCGCGCACTCCTGCATGGCCACCCGCGCGATGCCCCATAGCGCCGCATCGCGAAGCCGGTCTATCTGCGGTGCCTGGGTGGTGGACGCAGCTTGCGCCGCCGGCGGAAGCAATGACGTCCCGGCGTGAGCGGCGATGAGCCAACATTCCGGGAGGATCGCGCGGCGTATGCAGGCCTGCAACCACATCGTGAAGACGACGGCGCGGCGCTCCTGCGCGGCGGCGCGTGCTGCGAGCGGAGCCGCGGCCGTTGCCAAATCCAGGCCCACGAGGTGAATCCAACCTTGGGGTTCATCGCCGGATTGCTTCAGCGCATCGAGCAGCCGGTCCCAGTGCGACGCGGCCGTGGGATCGAGCGCATGGCAAAGCGGACCGGTCCGCTCATACACAGACGCGGCAATGACGGTCACAACGCGTTGGCC
>Ga0181534_10001926_pt1 | contig 13214 bp, 9 predicted proteins | sample PEATcosm2014_Bin_37_FD_119758 | JGI IMG/M metagenome (GOLD analysis project Ga0181534, IMG submission 119758) | Peatland microbial communities from MTU Mesocosm Facility, Houghton, MI, USA - PEATcosm2014_Bin17_10_metaG | ecosystem: Environmental > Terrestrial > Soil > Wetlands > Peat | place...
GGCTCTTCCGCCGTGGGCGAAGGCCCGCCGATCCCCCAGAGAAGCGCGCAAAACTCGGCCAGATCGGATGGGGAGGCGATACCATGCCGCCGGCCGCGAACGATGGCGCTGTGGACGAACTCCTGCACCTGAGCGGGCTCGCCGGCGGAAATCTGTTTGGCCACCTTCCTTTCGAACGCCAGATTCGCCGCCTCCTCCATGGCCGCGATTTGCTCGGATCGCAAAATCATTTGGACTCCTGTCGCACCAGTTCCCCAGCGCGGAGTTCAAATCGCAGGGCGGTGCCGGGCTCCTCTCCTTCCGCTACGTAACACACGACAGGGCCGAAAATCTCCGCCAGTTCCGCGGCGTTGCAGGTGGGCAGGTAGACGCGCAGCACCCGCGGATCGTAGTAGCGGAACAGCAGGGGCTTGCCGCTCTCGTCGTGAACGGTCAGAAACCGGCGAAAGTGCTGGCGCATGTCGCGCAGGCCGGCTTCGGCGATGGCGAAAATCCCCCAATGCTTCCCCCAACCTTCGGAGAGCACCCATTTGGCGAATTCCGTCTCCGGCTCCATCCGCACCAGATAAGGCGCCACCTGCGCCAAGTCGGGCTTGATCTCGCCGCGATAGAGACACTCGCGCTCAGGCTGCCACTCAGCCAGTTTATCGAGCAAACCAGGCACGGACGCGCCATCCAGAACCGCGAATGTGGCGGCCCCTTCCCGGAAGATCTCCGCCTGGATCGACTCTAGCTTATCTTTCATTGTCAGCTTGATTGACAAGGCTCGCAATACGGCGCTCCCGATTCGGCAGCCTGTTGGAGCGAAGCAACCGCCGGACTGGCCGGCGCCGCAGCCGGCGGCCCAGCCGCATCCGGTCCAGCCGCAGCCGCCGGAGAACCCGCGCCGGACGGAGAGCCCGCAGCCGCCGGAGCCGCCGCCGGCGCCGCCGGAGCCGAAGCCGGGCTGATATCTTCGAGACTCATCGAAGCCGGCGTCGCGGCCTGCGCTGACGGGGGTGACACCACCGCGCCGGGGTCTGCGTCCACCGCGTCGGTGGGAGCTGTAGGCGCCGTCGGATTAGCGGCCCCGGCCGATCCGGCGGAACCGCCGCTGTTGATAAACACCATCGACCCGGAGATAAACACGCCCCCCGAGTTGATATTGATGAAATTGCCTCCCACCTTCAGGGTCAAGGTGGTGCCGGACTCGATCACCAGATTCATCCCGGCTTTGAGATGAAGTTCCGTGCCGGCCTCCACGGCAAAGTTCGTGCCCGCTTTCTCCTGGTGGTCCTGGCCGGAATTCAGCGAGTAAGTGCCGCCGATCTTATTGTTCTGGTCGCCTTTCACCTGAACGTGACTATCTCCGCCCACCTGCTCGAACTGGTCGTTGGTGATGTCCAGGTGCGCGTCCTGGAGAATGGTCTCGTAGCGGTCGTTTTTGATGCGCTGATGCAGGTCCTTTTCCGCATGAATGAAGATCTGCTCGCTGCCCTTGTTGTCCTCGAAGCGCAGTTCGTTGAATCCGCCGCCGCCCTTGCTGCTCATCGATTTCCAGGTGCTCTTGGTCTGGTAATCGGGCAGCGTGTAGGGCGGCATCTGGCTCGCATTGTAGACCGAGCCGGTGATGATGGGCCGGTCCGGATCGCCTTCGAGGAAACTGACGATCACCTCATGGCCGATGCGCGGGATGCATAGGAAGCCCCACTGGTTGCCTGCCCAGCCCTGGGCAACGCGGATCCAGCAGGAACTGTTCTCGTTGTCGGTGCCGATGCGGTCCCAGAAGAATTGCACGATGACGCGGCCGTATTGATCCGTCCAGATCTCTTCGCCGGCCTTGCCCACCACGACGGCGGTCTGGGTTCCTTCGATGACCGGCTTGCGGGCCCGGCGCGCGGGACGGAACGGCACGGAATTGGGAATAGCCTCGAAACTGTTGGTGTACTCGAACGGACTCAACTGGCCCGAGAGGTAGCTGGCGTTACGGCCGCTATGTTCCACCATCAGCAAGGAGTAGGCGATGTTGGCGCTGTCGCGAAAATGGCCTTCGAGAGTGAACTCATAGCCGCTGGCAAAACCCATGCAGTTGCTTTGGCCGCGCACCGTGGAGATGCCCACCTCCAACTCCTCCAGCCGGATGCGGGCGTAGGTCTGGCCGTTGTCCACCAGAGTATATTTTCCCGGATAATCGTAGGCCTCTCCGGATTGCGGGCTCGCAAGGGTGGTAAAAAGACTGGCATTGGGCTTGGTGAAATCGTAGTCGTTGAGCGATGCCGTGCCAGTTGTCACGCGGTATTCGGCTTCCAGCGTGAAGACCACGTCGTCGTCCACCGATCCGCCCGTCGACGGCGCAAACTGGACGGAGCCGCCGCTGGGAAGGTTCGGACCCACGGCAAATGCGCTCACATCGTCCGCCAGCACCAGGGTGTGCTCACTCGCGGTGTGCTCGAAAAAGTAGAAGATGCCTTCCTCTTCCAGCAGCCGGGAGACGAAGTTGAAGTCGGTCTCGCGATACTGGACGCAGTATTCGCGCGCGGTATAGCTGCTCTGCAGTTGGGATTTGAAATTGGTGAAGCCGCGGCCCTTAAAGACGGCTTCGACGATATCCGGCACGGTCATGTTCTGGAAGATGCGGCAATCCGAAAACAGCGTCAGGAACCAGAACCACGGGACAATATGCGCCTCGTAGGCGGTCATCCCATCGGAGCCCGATTCGACGAGCTTCATCAGGCAGACATTGCCGTGGATATTGCGCTCGCCGCCGTCGGCCCAGTGGAACGTCAGCACCACCGGCTGGTTCAGCAGGCTCTGTATGTCCAGGTTCAAATTGGTCGAGAGCACCCGCAGCACGAACCGAAAGGGATCGGAGACGCGCTCGACGCCCACAAAACTGTCCAGCAGCAGATCGTCGTCGCCGAGGCTGCCAAACTTTACGCGAAATGGCTGTTCAATCTGAGTTGGCGCCGACAAGCTGCCTCCGTTGCGGTAGCGGCCGGACGATCCGGCCGCTTAAGCGGTTACGCGGCCGCTCCTACGAGTATACAAAGGAGCCGTCTTCGGCGATGCCCACCTGGATCGCCTCCGGACGCAAGCCCTCCGCGATACGGCCCAACAACTGCCGGGAGATATCCGGCAGAAGGGTGTTCGTCAGGATGTTATCCACGTTGCGGGCGCCGCTTTCCACTTCGGTGCAGCGGCGCGCCACTTCTTCGATCATGGCCGGATCGTAAGTCAGATCGATGTGGTGCGTTTCCTTCAAGCGGCGCTGGATCTTGGCTAGCTTCAGGACGATGATCTTCTTCAGATTTTCGTCCCGGATGGGGAAGTAGGGGATGACCACCAGGCGCCCCAGGAACGCGGGCTTGAAAATCTTGTTCAGCTCGGGCTTGAGGGCGTTCACCAGCCCCGTCGATCCGGGCATCGTCTCCGGATCGGCGCACAGCTTCATGAGCGTATCGGTGCCCGCGTTGGAAGTGAGAATGATGATGGTGTTCTTGAAGTCGATCTGGCGCCCTTCGCCATCCTCCATCATGCCTTTGTCGAAGACCTGAAAAAACAACTCCAGCACGTCCGGATGGGCCTTTTCCACCTCGTCCAGAAGCACCACGGCGTAGGGCCTGCGTCGCACGGCTTCGGTCAGTACGCCGCCTTCGCCAAAGCCCACATAGCCGGGAGGAGACCCTTTCAAGGTCGACACCGTATGCGCTTCCTGGAACTCGGACATATTGATGGTGATGAGATTGTGCTCCCCGCCGAATAGCAGATCCGAGAGCGCCAGCGCGGTTTCGGTCTTGCCGACCCCGCTGGGGCCTACCAGCAGGAATGTGCCCACCGGCTTGATCGGGTCGTCGAGGCCGGCGCGGGCGGTGCGGATGCGGTGGCTGATGGCCTCCAGCGCGTGCGGCTGTCCAATCACCCGCGCGCCGAGATGGGATTCCAGCTTGAGCACGGTCGCGATTTCGTCCTTCAACATCTTGCCGACGGGAATGCCGGTCCAGCCGGAGATGACCTCGCCGACAAGATGGGAATCCACGCAGACGCGCATCAACGGCGTCTCGCCCTGGATGGATGCCAGTTCCGCGTTGAGCTGGTCCAATTCGGCGCGCAGGGCGGCGCGATCGACCGCGGGCGCCGCAGCGGCGGCTCCCGCGACCGCGGTGGGTGCGGGTCCGCCAGCTTCGAGTTGCGTACGGATTTCGCGGATGCGCGTGACCAGGCCGCGCTCCTTTTCCCAACGTGCGTTCAATTCCGCCAGGGTGGCCTGGGTGGCGGCCTTTTGCTTCTCTATGGCAGCCAGGCGTTCGGCATGATCCACGCCGACGGCGGCCTCGCGCTGCAGGATCCGCTCCTGCACCGAGAGGTCGTCTATGGTCCGCATGGCGTCCTCAATGGGAGCCGGCGTGGCATTCTGGCCGAGCGACAGGCGCGCGCAGGTGGTATCGAGCACGCTCACGGCTTTGTCGGGCAATTGGCGATCCGGAAGGTAACGGTGGGAGAGTTTCACGGCCGCGGCCAGCCCTTCGTCCAGGATGCGCACGTTGTGGTGTTTCTCGAGCGCCGGCACCACGCCGCGCATCATCAACTGGCACGCCGTCTCCGTCGGTTCCTCCACTTTCACTAACTGGAAGCGGCGCGCGAGAGCCGGATCCTTCTCGAAATACTTCTTGTATTCCGACCATGTGGTGGCGGCGATGGTGCGCAGTTCGCCGCGCGCCAGGGCCGGCTTGAGCAGGTTGGCGGCGTCGTTCTGCCCCGCCTGGCCGCCCGCGCCAATCATGGTGTGGGCCTCATCGATGAATAGAATAATAGGGGTGGGCGAGTTCTTCACTTCCGCAATCAGGCTCTTGAGGCGGTTTTCGAATTCGCCCTTGACGCCCGCTCCAGCCTGCAGCAGGGCCAGGTCCAGCGTGCGCACCTCCACGTTCTTCAGCACCGGCGGAACATCGCCCTGCGCGATGCGAATCGCGAAGCCCTCCACAACCGCGGTTTTTCCCACGCCCGCTTCGCCCACCAGGATGGGGTTGTTTTGCCGGCGGCGGGTCAGAATATCCACCACCTGGCGGATCTCGAAATCGCGGGCCAGCACCGGATCTATTTTGCCCGCGCGGGCATTCCCCGTCAGATTGATGGTGAATTGATCCAGGTTGGGCGTTTTGCCTCCGGCTGGGCGGGGCGCGCCGCCGCCCGCATCCGGCGCTGGCGCTGCCGCCGCGGCTTCTTCCTCGGAACCGGCTACGATTTGCTGGAAGTCCTTTTTCAATGCGTCCGCATTGATCTTCTGGAATTCGCGGCTCACCTCCCGCATCATGCGCGCCAGGTCCTCGTCGGAAGCCAGCGCCAGGATGGTGAAGCCCGAGCGTACCTGACCCGCGCCGTAATCGATCGAGCCCAGGGTCCATGCCTCGGCCAGCATATTGCGCAGCGTGGGGCTGAGCGCGGGATTGCGCGCGTTGCCCGATTTCAGTTTATCGAGACTGCGCGTGAGCTCCGCGGAGAGGCGCGATTTATCCACCTCGAAGTGCTTTAGGATCGCCGCCAGATCGCCGCTAGACGAGTCCAGCAGCTTCATGAGGTAGTGTTCCACCTCTACGTCGTAGTGCGTGCGCGATACGCACAGGCCGGCGGCGGCTTCCAGCGCGTTGCGCGTGGTATCGTTCAACTTTCCGATTAGAGCCCTGAGATTGACTGCCATATTTTCCTTTGTAGGGCAGATCCACTGCCCGGCTTTTAATTCAGCAACAAAACCGTATCGCCCGGGTCGCGCCCAAACGCGGGCCCGGACTTGATCCAACTAAACCAGCCCAGAAGCGGCGCAGCCTCGCCATCCCCGCGCAATTCGCAGGGCGGGACGTCCTCGCGCTTCAGGACCAACTCCACTTCGAACTCGATCTCTCCCCCGGTAAAGAACGTGGTGATCGCGCGCAGCGGCTGCCAAGCGTCTCCGGCGGGCAAAAACGAGAGATATTGCCGCGCCGAGAGCGGGCCGAGCCGGATGCGTGCCCGGGATTGCCGCTCCCAGATCTCGTCGCCGGCAATGGCCCCCATCCCGAGCTGGTCGGAATACGGGACACCGCCTTCCATGCGGCACTGGTTGGATGGATCGAGCGACCGCCAGGCGCCGACGAATTGCTCGATCTCGACCGGCACGTCAAAATAATCCGCCAGCGCCTGCTCGAGAGCCGCCGCCGAGCGCGCCTGCAGCGAGAAGATGCCGCAATAAAACAAAAGCGATTCGTCGGCCACGGCCTGCCGGCGCTCCAGGCCGGGCGTGCCCAGACCGACAAGACTCATCAGGTAACGCGAAAAGCGATCCTGCCCCTCGCGCTCATAGGTGACGAAGAAACGGTATTTCTCCCACGCCTGATAGAAGAGCGAGATCATGCGGTGATTGAAGAGGTCGAAGAACTCCTCGAGAGTATAATCCTTGAGGCGGTTCCGATCCCGGATCAGCTCCGTGTAACTGTAAGGCAGCACTCCCATGGGTCCGGTCAGGCCCATGAAGTTGACGTTCATCCTGGCGTAGCCGTCCGCGGACCAATCCAGGGTCTGGATCTGGCTGGGCGGGAACGCCAGCAGGTTATTGGCGGAGAATCGCAGCACCTCGCGGCTGGGAGGCGCGAAGCGGCCCACCGGCTCGCGATCCGGCAGCATACGGTGCATCAGGCGCACCGCCTGGAAGAAATGGAACCACCCCGGATGCTCGTGCAATTCCTCGCCGAGAAAGGAACGGCTTACATCAAGATCCTGCGGCCGGCTCGTGGTGGCCATTCGCGCAAGACCTCCTTTCTCTGCTGGACTCTGGCGGACAACTGGCTGAAGCTGTTCAACGACGCATAGAGGCCCAGGAAGGATTCGATCACGCTGGCGAACAAGTAGACGCCGCCGCCCACAAACTGTTCTTCGTCCAATTCCAGTTCCACGCGGGTGCCCCGCGCAAAAGCGATGCCTTCCTCGGAGACCACGCGCGAAAACTGCCGCTTGCTTTTCAATCCGGCGATCCCCTCCACGATTTTGCTGGAGTAGGCGGAAGAGGCGAAGTCGTAGAGCTTCAAAATCTCCTGGAGCGCCTCGCGGCCTTCGGAGACCAGCGACAAATAGTTGAGCGAAAGATGCGAGATCAAGCGCCACTGCATCGCTTTTCCGAGCGGAGGGCGGATCGGCGATGTCGGTTTCCGCAAAGCCACGATGCGCTTGATGGGCGCGCCGGTCTCCAGCTCGAAATCCCCGGTTTCATTTCCGAATGGCAGCCGGGAGGGCAGATCGCGATTGGTGCACGTGGTGCGCACCGTCAACGCGTCGGTGGCCGGGCGGTTGGGCTGGAACGACAGGTCCACCAGCGCCAGATCCAACTCTGTGCCGTCGTCGTTCGGCCGCACGGATGGGCGCCGGTTCGCGACCCAGAACGTCTGTTGCTTGTCACGCTGGGTGGAGTGCCGGAACGAATAGAACGGCTGATACTCGACCACTTCCTGCTGCTGCGATTTCAAGCTGGCCACCCGGTCCACCGAGAAGACTTCCATGGCCATGGGCCGCCGGGCATCCGGAACGATCGGGTATTCGTACTTCTGCTGGTCGAGCAGGATGGGCTCGGCCGTCTGGGGGAACAGGTTTACCACCGGCGCGCAGCCCAAGCGGAAGGTGGACGGCGTAATGCCGGTTTCCAGACGTTGCCGGCGTTCGTCGCCCTCGAAGCGCGAGAACAGGAAAACCAGCTCCATGCTGCGCTTGAATCCCGACCCGCAGGCTGGCCGCAGGCCGGTTACGTCCACGAAGAAAAACTTGTCGGGGAACGTGAAATACTCCTGCAAAAGCCGGTAACCGATGAACGAACGCCGCGGGTAGGGGAGCATGCCCTGGTCTTCTTCAAACCCCAGCGGCCGCAGCGAGGCCGCCGGCAGCGTGACGGCCGGGGCACGGGACCCCGGGGTGGTGTCGCGCGCGACGATCTGCAACAGATTGCAACAAAGGATTTCGTAGATGGTGTGGACCAGCGCGCTCTCGCCGTCCAGGAAAAACCGGAGCTGATCGAGCTCCAGCTTGGCGAACTCCATGTCGGAGGCGTTGCACGCCAGCTCGAGGCGCAGCGCTCCAGCCGCGTCCGCCGCCCGCAAGGGCGGTTTCAAGCGGTCGGGCGTGGTCCAGGTGGCGGCCGTGACGGTAACGGGCCAGATGGTGGTGTCGTAGCAAGTGCGGAATTTGCACGGAACACCGTCCACCGGGCGGGAGTAAAGCAAAGTTTCGCGCGGGATTGGACAGCCCGTGGTGAGCTTGCCTTTCTGCGGATCCAGGTGGAATTGCGCGATCGACATGGAGGGCAGCGGCCGGATGAAATGCGGGTAGACGATGCCCAGCAGCGCTTCGGTGATCTCCGGAAACTCGTCGTCGATCTTCAGGTGGACCCGCGCCGCCAGAAAGGCAAAGCCTTCCAGCAGCCGCTCCACGTGCGGATCGTCGCACTTGGTTGGTTCCAGCACCAGCCGCGACGCGATCTTGGGGTACTTCTCCGCGAACTGCGCGCCCAGTTGGCGCATATATGTCAGCTCGCGCTCGTAGTACAGCAGCAGGTCATCCCGCATTCCGGACCTCGTACCCGCCGCTGGTGAGTTCCAGCACCGTGTCGAACGAAACGTGCTCGGGCGCCGGATCCATGACCAGCATGCCCTCGATGCGGAAACGCAGCGTGCGCGTGGCGCCGGACACGTTCTCCAGGGGAACAATCCGCACATTCGCCATGCGCGGCTCGAAGATCTTCACCGTGCTTTGCAGAAAACGCACCAGCTTGGCCTGGTCCTTGGGCGAATTCAGGCCGTAGTGGGTGAAGTCCGGCAGGCCGAAGATGTAGAGCGACCGGTTGACTTCTTTCAACGATTCGTCGGGCGGCACGGCGATGCGCCGCGTATTGAGCAGCCACTCCAGGTCGCGCCGCACGCCATCCTTCAACTGCCGCACGGATTGTGTGCGGGTGGGGATCGCCTCGCCGGAAGTGTAGGGATCGTTATCGATGAGCCGGTCGAGAATCGACAGTGTAACGGCGGTTGTGTAATCGTCGACTGAGCGGGCCATAAATTACACCGAAAACGCCTGCACCGGGTCCAGGCGGCAGATGCGCTCGAATATAGCCTGCTTGGCTTTGGCATCGGCCTGTATCTTCTTGCTGGACTGCAACAGGAAGGCGAGCACCCCCGCCACCATTTCGCGATCCTCCCATTCCTCCAGCTTGTAGGTTTCCACAGCCGCCTGAATATCGTCCAACAGCGGCTGTGCGATGGCGTCCTTGCCCGCGCCGAGGCAGAGCTGCGCGAGCTGGAGTTTTCGTTGAAAACGGCCGCGCCCGCTGCGTTGCCGCTCGACTTCCCGATAGAGGATCTCAAACGCCTGCTGCGGCTGACCCTTGCGCATCGCCTCGGTCGCCAGGGCGTGCGGATCGATGAACTTCTTTTGCCAACCGGGGGCCTGGGCGCCATCCATCACCGGCAGGCGGGGCGCGTTGGGGCGGGGGCTGGCGTCGGCGGGTTCGGCGATCAACTCGCGCAGCCACACCTGGGTTTCCGGATTGGCCGCCGGGGTTTCGTCGGTGAGCACGGCGTCGAGGAGTTCGGGAAGGTCGCGGACCAGGGTGCGCAATTCCGAGCGGATGGCGATAGCGATGGCGTTGTAATCGCTGCCCAAGGCCACGCAGGCGTCCACCACGAAGCGCTGCAAATCGAGCCAGGCGCGGCCGCACGGCATCGCCATTACGTTCTCGGCCGTCTCCAGCAGATCCGTCCACCGGTTATTCAGCGCCAGGCTCTTGATCTGGCGGCGGATCTCGGTGGGCGGCGCTTCCAGCACGCCAGGATCGGAGGAGGCCCGCAACTCGCCCCAGCGCAATCCGCGCAACATCAGATACGGCGCCGGGCTGTGGGGCTCGCGCTTACGCAGAAATTGAGCGGCCGCGGCCACATTGCCCATGGCTGCTGCACGGTCCGGCGGCTCGGCCGACGCCTTCATCGCGTAGGTGAGATCCAGGCCGGCAACCGTACCCGCGGGGGCTGCGGGCGCGCCGTCCGCGGGCTCGCCGGCGGCCTCCGGCTCAGGCGGAACCTCTTCGACCGGGTCCGGCTCGAACTCGCGCTTCTTCTGCAGGAAGCCATGCACTAAATGGCGAACGTCATCCAGCCCGGTTCTCAGTTTGCCGAACGATGGAGCCGCATCGCCAAACCGTTCCCCGCATAGCTCGTCGAGCGCCTTCAGCGTGGCCAGGCAAGCATCCAGGGTTTTCTCGCCTTCCGCATAGAAGGCCTTCGGGGTTGCGTCAAAAGAGCGGTCGAAAATCTCGGGCGCGAGCTTGCCTTCCTTCAGCTTCTTTTCGCGCTCGGCTTTCTGCTCCTTGGTTTTGGCCTGATCTTCCGCAATGACGCCGCGCGAATCCTTGTGCTGGAAGAAATTGTAGCCGTCCTTCGACAGCGCTACGCCCTTGAGCGGCACATCCAGCCGCGAACCGATCCAGTCGAGCGGCATGGCCCGCAACTCGAGATCGCCATCCTCGCTTTCCGGGTAGAGCGTATCCCAGAACTTCTCGATCAGGCCGTGGCACAGAGCCAGCCCATCGCATAAGCCTTGGTACCCTTTGGTCTTGACCAGGGATTCGGTGAGCCAAGCCGCCAGTTGCAGATCTTTCGATTGGGTGGCGATGGCCTCTTGCGCGAGCTTGGCTACGGCGCCGTAATCGGCGACTTTGCGCTCATGCTGCCACGCGCCCTGGTTGAGGTCGTCTTCCTCGCGGCGCGCCTCTTTGATCTTGTCGTAGACCGGCGCATACCGCAAGTCCTTGCCGCTGGGGTTCTCGCCCGGAACCGGGTTGAGGATGTCTTCACGAAGAGGCATCGGAAGCGAACTCCAGCGACCGGATTTCGAGGAGCGGTACTTCCTCGCCGTCCACGACGAGCATCTTCTGGCCTACTGGATACTCATGGCCCTTATCGTCCGCCACCCATTCGGTGGCCCGTCCCAGCCAGACCGGCTGATCTTCCGATTTCCAGGAAAACGGATAAACGGCGGGCAGCAGAACTTCGCCGATATCGGTGCCTTGAAACGAGGGTCCAGTCAGCACGAACGCGGGAGACCAGAGAGTGTCGCGCAAACGCTTCGGCGGTTCCATATGCAGCGAAGCGATGTGTTGGAAGGGAATCCAAAGATAAGCGCCGGCGGCGTACACCTCCAGGCGCGCCCCAATGGCCGAATCCGCATCCCGGACAGACTGGAAAGGCTTGCCGTTCAGCTTGCCCGCCGGGGATGCGGCGGCGGCCACGCTGGGATACTCTTCCTTGCGGAATATATCGTGCCTCGTCTTTTCCGCGTGCAGCGCCGAGTAGTAAAGAACGGCGCCTAACTCCGCCTCTTTGCCGCCCTGGGACAGGACTCCCAACTGTTTCTCCGCACGGTCGTACTGTCCGGAGAAACAGAGGAGTTCGAATAAGAAAGTGCGGCTCGCCACATCGGTAGGATGATCGCGGAGGTGCGCACTCAAGGCAGCCTCCGCGTCGTGAACTCTCCCGGCGTCGAGCAGTTGTTTAGCCGTCATGAAAACGGTGGCTATTTGAAGGCCGGAGCGGCCCAAGCGCCATTCAAAGCTGCCAGATCCCAGCCCTTTGGCACAGCGCCCGCCAGAGAAGCGCCGTTGTCGACCTCCGCCTTGTAAGCGATCTCCACGGTCTGGAACGCGAAGGACACCGACTCGGTCGGGTTCTCGCTGCTGCCGGACAATTGCACCGCAGTGACTAGCGCATCCGTCAGGTAGAGCCGGAAATAATCCTGCTGGGTGGTGGCTCCCGTTCCTATCGGCTTGTCGTACAAGATATAGACATTCGCGATAATAGTCCCGGAGGCGCAGCACTCACAAATCAACGGCGAGGCCGCATCCAGAACTTTCATGATACTCAGGTTCGAGAAATCCGCTCGCCCAGCCTTCGACTCTTTTCCGGAAGCTCCGGTGCCGTAAGTCGAGGTTTGGCTGACACCCCAACTGAACGACAGAATGTCGATGAAGCCCGTCTTGCTGGTGCTGGGTCCGGTTATACCGTCGATATACAGATACGCGTTAACTGCCATTTTGGTGATCCTCCATCTTTACTGATAGTTACTTGCTGAGAATTTATTTTGCGGGCGCCGGCAATTCGGAAACCAGCCGCAGGGAAACGCTCAATTCGTCGAGCTGGAAGTGCGGCCGCAGAAACATCACGGAACGGTATACACCCGGTTTTCCAGGCACTTCCGCAACGTCCACGCGTGCCTCCCGCAACGGACACCGGGCCTTCACGGCCGGGGAAGCGGTATCGTCGGGCACCACGTACCCCGTAATCCAGCGGTTCAGGAACATCTCGGCCTCGGTGCGCGACATGAAGCTGCCGATCTTGTCGCGCATCATGGCTTTCAGATAATGGGCGAAGCGGGAAACGGCCATGAGGTAGGGCAACTGCGCCGACAGACGCGCGTTGGCGTTCGCCGAGTCCGTATCGTACAGCTTGGGTTTCTGGGCGGTCTGCACGCTGAAAAACGCGGCGTAGTCGGTCCCCTTGCAGTGCACCAGGGGAACGAAACCCAGATCCGCGAGCTCTTTTTCCCGGCGGTCGGTGATGGGCACCTCGGTGGGGCACTTCATGGCCACGTCGCCTTCATCGGTGTAGAAGTTATGTACCGGCAGACCCGTAACCAGGCCTCCGCCTTCCACGCCGCGCATGGCCACGCACATGCCATACTGCGAAAACGAATTGGTCATGCGGCTGGCCAGCGCAAAAGCCGCGTTCATCCAGAGGTACTTGGAGTGGTCGCTGCCATCCACGTGCTCTTCGTAGTTGAAAGCTTCCACCGGCTTGGTGTCTTTGCCGTAAGGCAGCCGGCCCAGCGTGCGGGGCAGGCACATGGCTACGTAGCGGGAGTCTTCCGTCTGGCGGAAACTCTTCCACTTCGCGTACTCGGTGGTATCGAAGATCTTGGCCAGATCGCGCGGGGCGTCCAGCGAGGTGTAGCTCTGCATGTTGAACAGATCCGGCGCCGCGGCGGTCGCGAACGGCGCGTGGGCCGCCGCTGCCACATTCGAGATCTTCTCCAGCAACTCGATGTCTTCGGGGTGCTTGCCGAATTCGTAGTCGCCCACCATGGCGCCGAAGGGGGCGCCGCCGAAGACGCCGTACTCTTCTTCGTAGACCTTCTTGAAGAGCGAGCTTTGATCGAATTCCGGCGCGCGCTGTAGA
>Ga0181534_10001927_pt1 | contig 13208 bp, 5 predicted proteins | sample PEATcosm2014_Bin_37_FD_119758 | JGI IMG/M metagenome (GOLD analysis project Ga0181534, IMG submission 119758) | Peatland microbial communities from MTU Mesocosm Facility, Houghton, MI, USA - PEATcosm2014_Bin17_10_metaG | ecosystem: Environmental > Terrestrial > Soil > Wetlands > Peat | place...
CGCCAATTCGTTGATGAGAAATCCCATCTTCGATTGCGACGGCTCAAAGTCCGGTTGCAATCCGTAGGCGGACATTCCTTCGGTCGTGCTTGGCCCGATCGAAGCAATCAGCGTGGACCGAAAGCCTTCATGCAGCGCCTCGACATAGCCCATCCGCTCGGCGATGAGAAAGAGGTGCATCACCTGCCCGGCATTCATGAACAGCACAACGTCCACGTGACCATGCGCGAGGGCGAGAACCGCTTCCCGCAGTGGCTGGATGTTTTCAGGCAGAGCCCACTCATAGACAAGGAGGCGCGTGACGGAAACATTTTTTTCGGCCAGCGCGGTGAGCAGTTCGGGATTCGACGTGCCGTACTCCTGCACGGCAATATTCATGCCATCAAAGGATGGCCCGAGCTTCGCTTCCAGAGCGGTCATCAAAGCGCGCCAGGTGAACGGCTCGGGCGAGACCACCGTAATGGGGATCTGGAACTCGCGCAGCGCTGTGGAGGATTTGGGACCGCGCGCGGCAATCGTGACCGAACGCAGCGCGGTAAGGAACTGCTCGCGATCCATGTGTTCGGAGACGATCTTGATGAGTGAGCGCACTCCGACGCCGGTGGTGAAAACAACCAGGTCGTACGCGCCCCGCATCAGCGCTTCTGCGAATTCAAGGACGGGCCGATTGGACTCAAGAGGGACCTCGCGCATGGCCGGAGCTGTGAGCGGCTCGCCGCCATAGGTGCGAATCAGCTTGGCGATTTCATTCGCGCGGCGCGCTTCCAGGCTGAGAATTCGAAGACCTTGAAAATTGGCCCCTGGCATGGGTATCTCCGTATATCAAAGGCAATCGGAACGATTTACGTCTGCACAGCAGGGAGCAACGGTCCGAAACAGCAGTGGCTTCTCGGCGAAATGATCTTTCTATCTACGACTATGGTAGCACTCGCATTTTCACGCAAGTGATGGGAAATGCTGCGCAGTGTGCTTCCTTACAATGAGAAATCAATCAGAAGAAATCCCTACTTAAGCTAGAACTTGATACCATGTTGCGCATAAGGAACCGATCAGGATTCTCTCTTTTAGGTGCGCTCCGCCACTAAACCCGCGCCAGGAACGCCTCTTTGGAATACCTCTTGCGCAAGCTGTGAATTGACGCTATGCTGAACGCAATCCCTCCACGCGGAATGGCATTTTCAAAAGTGCCCGCTTCGCGAAAGCTCGGCCCAGTGTGCCGTGCGCCTCCCCAAGACGGAGAGATTTCTAGTTGGCTCCGCGAAGAGCCAGGCCCGAGCAAAACCAGAGTTCATGTACCCCGGCGTGTTCCGTGCAGGGTCGCCACTCCCTGATGGTCGCGTCGACTTGGTAGCTGCATTTCCGGGATAGAGTCACTCTGGTTTCGCTATCGATCGCCAATCGGCAGACAGAAAACGATGCAGGAGAATTGTGCCCGCACGTGACCGCACGCGGTTGCCTGCGGCTCAACTCCGCGTACCCGCCCTCTTCGCATTCAGCAATGATGAATGGAGCCGCCCATGGAACTTCCCTTACTCGAACGAGTCAAGGCAGGCGACGACGCCTTCCACCTCACCACTTCCGCGACCGCCGTGTTGCCGAATCTTGCGGCGCAGGATCTGGCGTTGCGAGATCTGGTCCAGTTGAGCGGCATCGGTGCAGATGTTTCGTTGCCCGCACCGCCGGGACCGGGCGAGCAGTACCGCTTCCATTTCGACATGACCAAGTGCATCGGGTGCAAGTGCTGCGTGGTGGCTTGCAACGAGCAGAACGGAAACCCGGCTGATATTCTGTTTCGCCGTGTGGGCGAAATCGAAGGCGGATCCTATCCCGATACGATTCGCAGCTATCTCTCCATCGGCTGCAATCACTGCCTTGAGCCTACGTGCATGACCGGATGCCCGGTCGATGCGTACTCCAAAGACGGACCCACCGGAATCGTTCGCCACAACGCTGATATTTGCATCGGTTGTCAGTACTGCACGTGGAACTGCTCCTATGGCGTTCCGCAGTACAACCCCGAACGCGGCGTCGTGGGCAAGTGCGACATGTGCTTCGGAAGGCTGACGGAGGGTCAGAGTCCAGCCTGCTCTTCCGCATGCCCCGAGGGCGCGATTGGCATTGAAGTGGTCCGCGTCGCGGAGTGGCGCGAGCAATACCGCGCAGGCGCCAACTCGCCGGGAATGCCTTCGGCGGACGACAGCATTTCGACGACACGAATCACGCTGCCCGCAAAAATGCCACGCGATATGAGCAAGGTCGATCTCAACCGCCTGCGCCCCGAGCATCCGCACTGGCCGCTGGTGGTGATGACGGTCCTGACGCAACTATCCGTAGGCGCATTCACTTCCATCGTACTGATGCAGATCCTGGGCGCGCGCCTGCATCCTGTGGCCGCGCTGGTTGCGCTGCTGATTGCATTTGTCGCGCTCGCGGCCTCCACGCTTCATCTTGGCCGTCCCATTCATGCCGTGCGCGCTCTCAAAATGTGGCGTCGCTCCTGGCTCAGCCGCGAAGTGCTGATGTTTACGCTCTTTGCTAACGCGGCCGCCGCATACTCCGCGGCCCTGTGGCTCGGCTTGCCCGGAGCCTTTGAACTGATTCCGCATCTCCTCCGCATCGAGAAATTCACCGCCGCACTTGCGCACATTACTGGATACATTCAATCAATGTTGCCCGCGCATTCTGTTGCCGTGATGGGGGCTTTGACAGTCCTGTTCGGCATCGGCGGCGTGGGCGCAAGCGCGCGTCTTTATCTCGCGCCCGGGCGGCCCGCATGGAACTCGCCCTTCACAATTATTGAGTTCTATCTAACGGCCGCACTGCTCGGCTCGGCTGGTGCAAATGTGCTTACCGGGGCTTCGTCGTTTACACAAACAGCAACCATTCTCGGCGGCGTCGCCACCATCGTGGCCTTGGGAACCAAACTCATCTGGCTGGCACGCTCCGCGGCCCACGAGCGGCGCGGCGCATACGTCCTCTTGTTTACCGTGCTTTCGAATCTTCTGATGCTGCGCATTCTCCTGCTCGGTTCGTCGCTGTTGCTGGTCCCCTTCGCGCAAAGCCGCTGGACGGCGCTTCCCATTGCTCTCCTTTTGATTGCCGGTGAATTCATCGGCCGCTATCTCTTCTTTGTCAGCGTCGTGCCCAGTAACATCGCAACCGAATATCTGTACGCGGAGGCCGCATGAGTTTGCTCGAATGGGTACAACGCAAGATCGGCCTCGACACACTTGCGGAAAAGTATAGCTACGGACTGGATCCGGTGCTTGGCTACACCTCATCGCAAAAGCATGCCGACAAGTGGGTAAAGAGCACCTGCGGATACTGCTCGGTTGGTTGCGGCATGGAACTGGGTGTGCGCAATGGAAAAGTGGTCAGCGTTCGCGGCAATCCCGATCATCCAGTGAATCTCGGCAAGCTCTGCCCCAAAGGCCTGGCGGAGCACTACGCGCTCGACGCAAAGGACCGCGCCAGATACCCGCTCCTGCGCAAGAACAATCAACTTGAACGCGTCGGGTGGAACGAGGCGCTAGAAACAATGGTGGACCGCTTCCGCGCCGTGCAACGCAAATATGGACCAGGATCGGTAGGCGTCATCAGCACCGGGCAATTGCTTACCGAAGAGTTTTATGCGCTGGGTAAGTTGGTGCAACTCGGATTTGGCACCAGCAACTACGACGGCAACACCACGCTGTGTATGTCCACGGCAGTAGCCGGATACAAGCGCTCCTTTGGCAGCGACGGCCCTCCCGGCGCATATGCGGACTTGGAGACAGCGGATGTGATCCTGTTGATCGGCGCAAATGTCGCGGAGAATCATCCCATCCTTTGCACGCGTCTGGAGTCCAACAAAGGCAAGACGTTGATTGTTGCCGATCCGCGCGTCACCAAGACCGCCATGATGGCCGATGTGTTTCTTCCCTTGAAGCCTCGCTCCGATCTGGCCCTGATCAATGCCATGTTGCGCATCCTCATCGACGAGAATCTGTACAACAAGGAATATGTCGAGCGCCACACTACGGGCTTCGAGGAGCTGCGCGGATCGCTTGCTCCTTACACGTTGGAGTATGCTTCCCGCATCACCGGACTCGCGCCCGACCTTATTCACAAGACGGCGCTGCTGTATGGCAATGCCAAGGCAGCCTTCATCGGATGGACGATGGGCGTCAATCACAGCACCAAGGGCACTGAGACAGTTAACGCCATCAATAATCTTGCGCTCATCACCGGCAACATTGGCCGCGCGGGAGCTTCGCCCTTTTCCATCACCGGCCAATGCAACGCGATGGGCACACGCGAGGCGGGCTTCGCATCGAGCCTTCCCGGTTATCGCAAATTCGAATCGGAAATGGATCGCAAAGAACTGGCCGCGCTGTGGAAGATTCCTGTCGAGCGCATTCCCACCAAACGCGGTCTCGCCTATCCCGACATCATCGAGGCTGCCGTCGCGGGAAGGATCAAAGCCCTGTGGATCATCGGCACCAATCCACTGGTTTCGTTTCCCAACATCGACGTGCTCAAACATGCGCTCGGCAATCTCGATTTCCTCGTTGTGCAGGATGGATTTCATCCCACGCCAACCACGGAACTGGCCGACCTGGTGTTGCCCGCGGCCATCTGGGGAGAAAAGGAAGGCACCTACACCAACTCCGAACGCCGCGCCAGCAAGGCCAATCGCGCAGTGGATCCGCCCGGCGAAGCGCGCAGCGACTTCGATATCTTTCTTGCCGTCGCCGAGAGACTTGGACTGCGCCAGGAACTCTTTCCCGGTTGGTATAGCCCGGCAGACGCTTTCGAGGAATGGCGGCGCGTGTCGGCTGGAAGACTCTGCGACTACTCCGGCATGACCTTCGAAGCCATCGAATCGAACGGCGGAATTCAGTGGCCATTCCCGCAAGGCACTTCGCACAACCCCAGCAATCCGCGCAGACTTTACAGCGACGGACAGTACCAGACCGAGGATGGTCGAGCGAAGCTGTTGCCCACCTCATGGGCGCCCTTCCCCGAGCAGCCGAACACGGAATATCCGTTCATCCTCAATACCGGACGCACGGTCGAGCACTGGCATACGCGCACCAAGACGGGCGGCATCTCCATTCTGAATCGCCTCTCTCCGCGCGCCTGGCTGGAGATGAATCCTGTGGATGCCACGCGGCTTGGCCTTCGTCCGCATGACCGCGTGGAAGTCTTGTCCGCCCGCGGCCGGGTCAGCAAGGTAGAACTGCGCATCACTGAAATCGTCGCGCCCGGACAGGTCTTTCTGCCCTTCCACTTTGCCGAAAGCAACGCCAACCAGATCACCCAAAGCGCCTTTGACCCAATCTCCCGCGAGCCCAATTTCAAGCAATGCGCGGTACGCGTGGAGCGCACACCGCTCCACTCCAAACAGACCTCCTAACTCTCTTCGCAGCCAGCAGTTTCGTAATCAACAGTTCCGCAACCAAAAGCCCTTCCCTCGGAGGATCGCACATGGACAAGAAATCATTCGTTTCCAGCGGCCACTTGCCCACGCTTGTTTCCGCTTTTCTCTACTTCGATGTCAGCTTCATGGTGTGGGTCCTGTTCGGGCCGATGACGCCATTCATCGCCGACCAAATGCACTTGACTGCGACGCAAAAAGGCTTGCTCACGGCAATTCCTTTGCTGGGCGGTTCGTTCTTTCGCCCGATTCTTGGCCTGCTCGCCGACCGCATCGGCGGCCGTCGCGCCGGGCTCATCGGCCTCACACTGACATTGGTGCCGCTCATCCTGGGGTGGCATTTCGCAACTGCGTTGTGGCACTTCTATCTCATCGGATTCCTGTTGGGCATCGCCGGTGCAAGCTTCGCCGTCGCGCTCCCTTTGGCCGGCCGCTGGTATCCGGCCGAACACCAGGGGCTGGCCATGGGCATCGCGGGCGCGGGCAATTCCGGAACACTGCTGGCCACCTTCTTCGGCCCGCGCCTGGCCCAGGCATACGGCTGGCATTTCGTCTTCGGCCTGGCGCTGCTTCCAATCCTGCTTGTGCTGGGAGCGTTCTTCCTGCTGGCGAAAAACAGCCCGTCCCGCTCCGCGCCTAAGACCTGGGGACAATACGCCCAGCTTCTCGGCAAGGCCGACACGTGGAGGCTTTGCTTCCTCTATAGCCTCACCTTCGGAGGATTCGTCGGCCTGGCCAGCTTCCTATCCACCTTCTTTCACGATCAATATCACCTGACGAAAGTGCAGGCCGGCGACTTCACAACAATTGTGGTGCTCTCCGGCAGCTTCCTGCGCCCCGTGGGCGGATGGCTCGCGGACAAGATCGGCGGCTATCGGCTCCTGCTTGCGCTCTTTGCCTGCATCGCCGTCTGCCTCTCGGTGGTCAGCGGCCTGCCGCCCATTGCGGTGGTCGTTCCCATGCTCTTCCTCGCCATGGGCATGCTGGGCATGGGCAACGGTGCGATCTTCCAGATGGCGCCGCAGCGCTTTTCCGCGGACATCGAACTCATCACCGGAATCGTTGGTGCCGCGGGCGGTTTGGGAGGGTTCTTTCTGCCGTCGGTCCTTGGCGCGCTCAAGGATATGTCCGGCAGTTACGGGACCGGCTTGATGTGCGTCGCTGCGCTGATGGCCGCCACTGTTTTCGCGCTGCTCGAATTCGGCGTCCGCTGGAGCTTGACCTGGAGCAAGGCTGCGTTGAGCCGCACGCAGATCTTCAGTTACCGCGGTCCTCGCCGGCCGAAGCTCGCCGAGAGTGGCCTCGTTTATGAAGGGGACGCCGTCGGGGATTGATGCGACCAGGGACCAAGCAAAGCCCCCGTGCCCCGGACAGTTCTGCGCAAGGTCGCTTCGGCCTCTGCGCAGTGCTTCCGGGGTACAGCAATTCTGTCTTCGCCGCAGCCTTCACAAACCTTCTCCGATTCCTGCCAGAGCCCCTGGAAAGCCGAACGCCGGCCTGGAGACGAGCAGCCGCTCCCCCGCACCCCCATACACGACCTTCGCCCGTGTCTCCTCCGCCACCACCCGTCCGTCTCCCGGTATTGCTGCTCGCGAGCTAAGCGACTATTCATAGAATCGTCTATACTTCTGGCACGACACCCGCGCCAAGGATCTCCCCAAAGAGCTTGGCGTTCCGAGCGGTTCCCTTTCACTTCTGACAGGTTGCAAAACGCGATATGGCTGATCTTCCCTTGAACAGCGACGGACCCCGTGTTCCAGGAAAAACTGTGTCTCACGATGCCCGGGCAGCTCTTGCTTCGAACCCGCCTGACAGTTCGCTCCCTCGTGCTCGTCCTGATCCATCCGCGCCTTCGGATTCCGGGGTAACATTCATCGGCGCCTCTTCGCTTCGCTCCGATTCCGACCCGGCGGTTGTGGACAATGCACCGGCACAAAACCCGGAAACGAAGATCGCCACGAAGATCGCCACCAAGATACCTGCCGTCCAGCCGCGCTTTGACAGCGATGCGCCCACATTCATTTCCAGCGATGCCACCTTTGTTCCGGCGGCCTCTGACCGCCGAAGCCCACCTCCTGAAGGCGCGAGCAGCTCCGGAGCAAACGCGATTCTGCTGCAAATCGGGACTGTTCTCGGCGGCCGCTATGAGATCCTGGAACTCCTCGGAGAAGGCGGCATGGGGGCCGTATACAAGGCCGCCGACCGCGAGGTGGACCGAATCGTGGCCCTCAAAGTCATCCGTCCCGAGATGGCCTCGAATCCCGAAATCCTGGCTCGATTCAAACAGGAGCTCGTGCTCTCCTCGCAGGTTACCCACCGCAACGTGATCCGGATTTACGACCTTGGCGAAGCCCAGGGCGTGAAGTTCATCACCATGGAGTTCCTGGAGGGAAAAAACCTCAATCAGATCCTGCGCGAGCGCGACAAACTGGAGGTTGCCGAAGCGGTCGACATCATGGAACAGGTGGCCAGCGGACTGGCTGCCGCCCACCGCGAAGGAATCATTCACCGCGATCTAAAGCCGGCCAACATCATGCTCTCCAAGAACGGCCGCGTGGTGGTGATGGACTTTGGATTGGCTCGCACCTTCTCCGGCGATGGAATGACCCGTACCGGCGCCATGCTTGGCACCATCGAATACATGTCCCCCGAGCAGGCCCAGGGGATGGAAGTGAAGGCCAGCTCCGATATCTTTACGGTCGGCCTGATCCTGTATGAGTTACTGGCCGGGGTAACACCCTTTCGAGCCGAAAGCGTGATCGCGAGCCTGCTGATGCGCTCGCAAAAAAGCGCCGTGCCGTTGGTGGATATCGACAAGAAAATCCCCGGCACGCTCAGCAATATTGTCGCCAGGTGTCTTGAAAAGGATCCGGCAAACCGCTACCAGAATGCGGAGGAACTGGCCGCAAGTCTTCGCGCGTGGCAAGGCAAGGGCGGGGACACGCATGTTTCCGCTCCCGCACGGCCGCTCCGCATGGATCTCACCAGGGTGCTCTTATGGCCCAACCTCGCCGTCGCGGGCGTTCTGATTGTGGTCATCGCAGCCGGAGTTGGCTGGTACATCTTCAGCAGGCAGGCAGCCGCGAAATTGTTGACCCATGCCCCCGTTTCGGTGCTGGTTGGCGACTTTGCAAACCATACCGGCGACTCGGTTTTCGATAACACTCTGGAGCCCATGCTCGGAGTGGCGTTGGAAGGCGCAAGCTTCATCAACTCTTACAGTCGAGGAGATGCGCGGAAGCTGGCCAAGAAGCTCGGGAGTCCCACGGATATTCTCGACGAGCAAACCGCGCACATGGTCGCCGTCAACCAGGGAGTCAACGCGGTGATTACCGGCGACATCACCATGAAAGGCGACAAGTACGATGTTTCCGCGACCGCCCGGGACGCGGTGAGCGGCGACGTGCTCGCCAAGGCGGACATTACCGTCGCGACCAAGCAGGAGATTCTCAGCGACATTCCAAAGCTTGCCGCGCCGCTGCGCAAGGGACTGGGCGACACGACTCCGGCCTCGGTCCAGTTCAACGAAGTCAGCGGCGGGTTTACCGCGGCTAACCTGGAAGCCGTTCATCAGGACGCTCTTGGGGTCGAGGAACAGTTTGCGGGCAAGTTCCAGGAGGCATTCGATTCGTTCCAGAAGGCTGCCGAGCTGGATCCCAAGTTTGCGCGGGCGTATTCCGGCATGGCCGCCATGGCCAACAACCTGGGCCGGTCCAGCGATGCGGTCAAGTACATGAAGATGGCCATGGAGCACGTGGACCGGATGACGGAACGGGAGCGCTTTCGCAACCGCGGCCTGTACTATCTGACCACCGGCGACTGGCAGAATTGCGTTCAGGAATATACGCAGCTCGTCACTCGCTACCCGGCCGATCGCGTCGGTCAGAATAACCTTGCCTCCTGCTACACGCAGTTGCGCAACGCGCCGAAGGCGCTGGAAGCGGCGCGGCACGCCGTTGAGATTGTCCCCAAAGGGGTTGGCCAGCGTCTGAACCTGGCATTCATCAGCGGCTTCGCTGGAGACTTTGCCGAAGGCGAAAAAGACGCCCGCGCCGCGCTGGAGATCAGCCCGTCCGCCGCGCAGGGATACCTGGTGCTCGCCGAAGCGCAAATGGGGCAAGGCCAGACCGATAAGGCCGCCGAATCGTATCACCGCCTGGATAAGTTTGGTCCGTCTGGTATATCCACTGCGCAGGATGGCCTTGCCGATCTTGCCGCCTATCAGGGCAAGTATGCGGAGGCGGCGCGCATCCTGACGGAAGGCGCCGCGGCCGACGCGGCGGCCAAGAATACCGACAGCGCCGCCAGGAAATACGCCGCGCTTGGGAACATCGAAGATCTGCGAGGGAACCGCGCGGCGGCGCTCGCTGCCGCCGGCAAGGCGTTGGCCATCGGCCAGTCTACCCAGGTTCAGTTCCTGGCGGCGATCACCTACGTCGATGCTGGAGACACTGCCCACGCGCAAAAGCTGGCGACGAGCCTTTCATCCCAACTGTCGGGCGAGCCGCAGGCTTACGGCAAGATCATCGCCGGGCTGCTTGCATTGAAGCGGAAAGACGCCGGCGAGGCTGTGAAACAGATAAGTGCCGCGAACTCCCTGCTGGACACCTGGATCGGCCGGTTCGAACTTGGGAGGGCCTACCTGGAAGCGGGAGCGTTCATGCAGGCTGACTCGGAGTTCGATCAGTGTGTGAAACGGCGAGGCGAAGCCATCGAACTGTTTATGGATAACGTGCCGACCTATGCCTGGTTTCCGGCTGTCTATTTCGATCAGGGCCGCGTGCGGGATGGAATGAAGAGCGAGGGTTTTGCAGAGTTTTACAAGACCTATCTCGGCATCCGCGGGCAGTCGTCGGAAGATCCCCTGCTTCCCGAAATCCGCCGCCGCCTCGGCCAATAGACGGCTCGGAAGGTCAGCTCCCGCGCCGCCATACTCGGGCCTGAAGACTCTCTCATGGGCCCAGCTCACGGCATCGGAGCGAACACTCGGCAACGCCATCTCGTTGCGGAAGATTACCCTATCCGGGCGCACAATGGCTGGATGGAGCAAAGAGCGTTCGTAGCCCGTCAGGGCGTCCAGCCCGTTCCCTCAGCCGGGGGGCCCCCCCCTTTTTCATTTATTGCCCAGAAATTCTCTTGCGTATCATTGCGGGGAAATGTGAAACAACCCGCTTTTCCGGCCAAATGCAGGCCTTTCGTGCGCTGGCTGTCAATTTTCTCCCGTGCCCGTTTATCGGATTTCTGCACCATTCATGGTGAAAAAACCCTCCAAATCTCACCATGCGAGACGTTTTCTGAAATTCTTGAGGTTTCTGCGCCAGATTTACCACTGACACGCCCTGGTTGCCGGAAGACAATCCACCAGCGATTACCAGACGATGATGCTGGGGCCACCTCTGTTGTTGCCCCAGTAGTAATTGAAGTTGGACGGGTCTGGCCAGTTGTTTTCATCCCACTTCGGGTTGGGTTGATAGTTGCCTGAGCGATTGCTGTGCGGGTCATTTGGGTTGTTGGGGTTGTAGACGATCAGTACGCCATTCACCAGGGCAAAGGTGTAATTGCCATTCTTCGCCGCCAAGGTTCCCTGCGTGATGACGATCGTGTAATCGCCCGCGGGGCTGCTGAGGCTTGCGGATGTGATGCAGCAGGACGCCGCGCCTGTGATTGCACTCAACGGACCATCGCCGTTGACGAAGCCATTGAGGGTGTAGCCGAACGGCGGATTTGCCTGATTGACAGGGCGGCTGTAAGAGTCGGCAACCACCCATAGGCTGGCCGGAGTTACCGTCAGCGTCCCGTTGTCGAAGGCCAGCGTATAGTTCTTGCCGTAAGTGGAGTTCAGTTGCAGGCTGCCCTGAGTGACCGTGATGGGGAAACTGCCCACATTGCTCTTGGGGGTTGCGGTGGTGGATTCGGCGGGCGATCCGCTGAGCACCTGGCTCTGCGTCTGGCCGTTCTCGAAGCCGGTAATGGTGTAGGTCAGGTGCTTGTTCACATTGCCGCAGTTATCCGGATCCACAGCGCCATAGACCTCGCTCAGGCTGGTGGCCTTCACGGTGAGAACCGCCTGCGTGACGGTGAGTGTTCCGGTCTTGTACGAGATGGTGTAGTTCGCATCCACCGCGCCAGTGCAACTGGTCGTATAACTGCCCGCATAGCTGGTGCTGGTTGCAGTCGTGCCGCAAACCGGTGGCCTGGCCAGATTGGCGGCACTCTCGCCGGCGACAAAGCCGCTGTAGAGCGGTGTAATGGCAGGCGGCTTGCTGCCGTAAGACATCTTCGGGCTCGAGGCGGCCACCGTGAGAGCAACGGGCGTCACTTGCAGGTTCACTCGTGCCGAAGCCGTTGTGTAGTCGGTGGTGTCGGTGGGTGTAAAGATCACCAGCAAGGTGTCGGAACCGACCGGCAGGAACCCGGAGGACGGCGGACCGACAGGAGTCCAGGGCACGTAGGCGAAGGTGCCGGCTACATTGGCCGTGGCGTCCAGCTGGGTTGCGGTCAGCGCCGTGCCGTACGGAATGGCGGCGGGCGTGGCCCATGTCACTGTTGGAGTGGCCGGATCTGCGTTGACGGTCTTCGTAACTTGTCCTGCCGCCGCATAGTTGGAGTTACCCAACTGGTTAGCGATCACCGAGCATTTCCCCGCGCCGCTGGTCATGGTGTAAGTTGCACCGGAATTGCTGCAGGTCCCGGAACTCGTGAAGGTCACCGCATTTCCGCTGGCGCCGCCCGTGGCCGCCACCGTGAATCTGCTGTGGTAGACGGCGCTCGCTGGAGGGTTGGTGGTGAAGGTGATCGCCTGGCTCGCCGGCTGAATGGTCAACGTGCCACTCACGAAGAGGAAGGAGTAATTTGCAGCGGTCAGAGTGCCGGTCGATACGGTGATCGGATAGGTGCCGGCATTGCTCCCGACCGTAGCCGTCGTAGACAGCAGCGGTATGCCGCCGATGACCGAAGCTGTTTCGTGGTTCACAAAGCCGCTGTAAGTGTAAGTCAACGGCGGGAGCGGCTGCCCATACTCACCAATGAGATTCTTTGCCGTCACCTTCAGTACCGCCGGGAAAATGGTGAACGACTGGGTGAGTGAGGCGGAGCTATACGTGCTGTTTGCCGGCGCAGAAGCCGTGATCGCACATACGCCGATGCCGGTGATCGCCCCGCTCGATGTGCAAGGCCCGGATGCCGTGAAACTGACCGGCAGGCCGGCGGAAGACGTCGCGCTCAACGAGAACGTGTTGCCATAGATCGCATTCGGCAAGGTTGGGAAGTGGATCGTCTGCGATTTCGTGTTGGAGCCCTGGGCCAGGATCGTGAAGGTTCCCGACACCGAATTGGCCGCGTTGTAGTAAGGAGGGGTGGCAGATTGCGACGGGTCGGAGCCCGGCTGCGACGCGGTGATGGTGCAGTTGCCCGTGCTGTTCAGGACGACGCTGGCCGAGGAAACTCCGTTCGCCAGCGACTGACTGCCGATACTGCAGGAACCGGTTGCGCTGAAGTTGACCTGCAACCCATTCGGAATGCCGCCAGACAAGGCGGTTGCGGTGACCGTGAGTGGATTTGTAATCACCACAGAACTGGGCAAGGGGCTCAGGCTGATGCTCTGGTCGTTCGTCAGCACCGCCGGCGGAGATGCCGGACTCTGGCGCTGACTTCCATCCGGATCAGGAACCAGATTGGTGGAGATCGTGTAGACCACGGTTTTCGATGTCAGGTCCGGATTGGTGTCGATGAATTCCGTCGCCGGTGGGTTTCCATTCACCCCGCTGACACTGCCAATCTCGATTGGTGC
>Ga0181534_10001928_pt1 | contig 13206 bp, 12 predicted proteins | sample PEATcosm2014_Bin_37_FD_119758 | JGI IMG/M metagenome (GOLD analysis project Ga0181534, IMG submission 119758) | Peatland microbial communities from MTU Mesocosm Facility, Houghton, MI, USA - PEATcosm2014_Bin17_10_metaG | ecosystem: Environmental > Terrestrial > Soil > Wetlands > Peat | place...
ATGAGCGAGTTGGCGACGCCGCCGATTTCCGGCTGCGCGAGCATCATGATGATGATCTCGCTGTCCACGGTGGTCTGGAAAACGAGGCCGCGCGCTTCAAGTTCGTCGCGGAGGACGGCGGCGTTCGTCAGGTTGCCGTTGTGCGCGACGGCGATCTGGCCGCGCGCGCAATCCACGGTGAGCGGCTGGGCGTTGCGGAGATTGGACGTGCCGGTGGTGGAATAACGCGTGTGGCCGATGGCGCGGTCGCCGACGAGGTCATGGAGGATTTTCGGGTCGTTGAAAATCTGCGGCACGAGGCCCATGCCGTGGTGCTTGTAAAATTTGCCGTCGTGGCAGGTGACGATGCCGGCGCTTTCCTGGCCGCGATGCTGGAGCGCGTAAAGACCGTAATAGGCAAGCTCGGCGGCATTCGGATGACCGAAAACGCCGAACACGCCACAGTAATGTTTGGGATAATTTTGCTGTTGCATCGCCCGCGCCGCTGAATTATCGCAAAGACAGATGAAGTGCGCAAGCTGGAACAAACCCACTGGGATAATTTTCTCCTAATCGTAATCTTGCTCTTAATCATAATCGTTTGAGAAACAGATTAAGATTATGATGACGATTAGGATTAGGATGGCTGCAAATACGGCTTCAACTTTTCCGCCAATTCCTCCGGCATTCGCTTCGGTTTTTCGTCAATGCTGGTGCAGGCGTGGAAGGTTTCGGCTTCGAGAATCAGTTTTCCATTTTGATTTAAAATGCGATGGCCGAAGTTCAGCCGCACGCGCTCGATGAGCGTCGGCCAGACTTCAATCGCCAGCAAATCGTCGTAGCGCGCGGGTGATTTGTAGTGCAGCCGCGCCTCGATGACGGGAAAAATCACGTCCTTTTCCTGCCAGTGCAAAACCGTCGGGCCGAGCGAGCGGATGAATTCACCGCGCGCCGCTTCGAGCAAATCGAGGTAGCGCGAATGATAGATGTGGTTGCCGACGGTGCATTCGGCGTAGGTGACGCGGTGCGTGTGGCGGAACATGGTTCAAAGCTTAGAGTTCACGGTTCAGGGTTCAAAGTTTTTTCGTTCTCGTTCTCGAATCCGCGCCCAGCCGGGGATGATGACGATTAGGAAAAAATAAATTCCATTTGCGCAAATGCGTTTTGCGGTTATGTTGGCCCGTTGAGCAGTGCAGGCTGTTCGCTTGCCAATCCGGTTTTTTGCGATATTGTTTTTCATCATGGCCGTAACCAAAGTCAGTTCGACGAGTCATTTCGTATCCCGGCGCTCGGCGGTGAGCGGGCGTGGCGGCGCGGCCAGCGGCCATTGGGTGCCGAACACCGACGTCTACACCACGGACACCGGGCTGGTGGTGAAGGTGGAACTGCCGGGCATGAAAAGCGAGGATCTCGAAATCACCATGGAGGGCAACCGTCTGCGCATCAGCGGCAACCGGCCGGACGCCTGCCGCGCGCAACACTGCAATTTTCTGGTCATGGAAATCAGCTACGGCCCGTTCGTGAGCGAGCTGGAACTGCCCTCGGGCTATGATCTGGGCCAGGCCAGGGCGATTTATGTGAACGGCTTCCTGCGGATTGACGCGCCGGCGGCGCAGCCACCGCAGTCCAAGACAACCAAGGTGCCGATTGCCGATGGAAATTGACCGCGCGTGAATCTTTTCCGGCGCGGCTGCTTTAACGACTGATGGACACGACGACGACATCGCCGGAGACGGAATTTGTCAGCATTCTCGGATCCGCTGAAAAAGCGGAAACGCCGTCGCGCGTCTCGGCGCATTCGCTGCCGGACATGCTCCCCGTGCTCGGCCTTTCCGACATCGTGATTTTTCCCGGCGCCGTCGTGCCGCTGCTCGTCGAAACCGGGCCAAGCCTGAAGTTGATTGACGACATCGTGTCCGGCGACCGCCTGTTCGGCGCGGTGTTGCAGCGCAAGCCGGATGTCGCCGAACCGGCGCCAGAGGATTTGTTTGATGTCGGCTGCGTCACGCGCCTGTCCAAGATGGTGAAATTTCCCGACGGCACCGCGCGCGTGCTGGCCGAGGGGCTTTGGCGCATCCGCCTGAAAAATTTCACGCTGCCCATGCCCTACCTGCGCGCGGCTTATGAACTCTTGCGCGACGAGACCGAAAACTCCATCGAGTTGCAGGCGATGCTGCGCAACGCGCACAAGCAGTTTGATGAAATCGCCAAGATGTCCACCGCGCTGCCCGACCAGGTCAAAATCGCCGCGCTCAACACCGATCATCCCGGCCATTTCGCCGACCTCATCGCCGCGAACCTGAACTTGAGCCTCGAAGACCGCCAGAAGCTGCTCGAAACCATTTCCGTCCGCGAGCGGCTCCAGAAGCTGCTGCCCCTCCTCGGCCGCGAGCAGGAGGTGTTGACGTTGAGCTCCAAAATCCAGAACGACGTCGCCTCCTCCATCGCCCGGTCGCAGCGCGATTTTTTCCTGCGCGAACAGATGCGCGTCATCCAGCGCGAACTTGGCGAAACCGACCCGAACGCCAACGAAATCAAAACGCTCCGCGAAAAAATCGAGCAGACGCCGATGCCCGAGGAGGCGCGCAAGGCCGCCACGCAGGAGCTCGAACGCCTCCAGCAAACGCCGCCCGCCGCCGCCGAATACGGCGTCGCGCGAAATTACCTCGACTGGATTTTGAGCCTGCCGTGGGAAAAGTCCACCGAGGACAAACTGGATTTGAAGACTGCGGAAAAAATCCTGAACGCGCAGCATTTCGGCCTCGCCAAGGTCAAGGACCGCCTGCTCGAATTCATCGCCGTCATCAAGCGCCGCAAACAAATCAAAGGGCCGATCCTTTGCCTCGTCGGCCCGCCCGGCGTCGGCAAAACCTCCCTTGGCAAAAGCGTCGCCGACGCGCTCGGCCGCAAATTCGCGCGCATCTCGCTTGGTGGCATGCGCGACGAAGCCGAGATTCGCGGCCATCGCCGCACCTACGTCGGCGCGATGCCCGGAAGAATCATTCAAACCTTGCGCCGCGTCGAAAGCCGCAACCCGGTGATTCTGCTCGACGAACTCGACAAGGTCGGCGCGGATTTTCGCGGCGACCCGGCGTCGGCGCTGCTCGAAGTGCTCGACCCGGCGCAGAACCATACGTTCACCGACCATTACCTTGATTTGCCGTTTGATTTGTCGCGCGTGCTGTTCATCACCACGGCGAACTGGCTGGAGCCGATTCATCCCGCGCTGCGCGACCGGCTGGAAGTCATCGAGCTGCCCAGCTACACCGAGACGGAAAAACTGCAAATCGCCAGGCGCTACCTCGTCCCGCGCCAGATTGAGGAACACGGGCTGACGCGGCAGGACGTGAAATTTTCCGACTCCGCGCTGCGCCGGCTCATCCGCGAATACACGCGCGAAGCCGGCGTGCGCCAGCTCGAACGCGAGATCGCCGCGCTCACCCGCAAGGCCACGCGCAAAATCATTTCCCAGAACGGCAGGGCCACGACCGTGAAGCTCGACGCCGGTCATTTGCAGGCTTATCTCGGCCACGCGCCGTTCATTGCCGAGAGCGCGGAGAAAATCACCGAGATCGGCATCGCCACCGGGCTGGCGTGGACGCCGGTGGGCGGCGACATTTTGTTCATCGAGGCGACGCGGATGCGCGGGCGCGGCAATTTGATTTTGACCGGCTCGCTCGGCGAGGTGATGAAGGAAAGCGCGCAGACGGCGGTGAGTTATCTCCGCAGCCAGTCCAAAAAACTTAATTTGGATTTTGATGATTACGGTAAACACGATTTGCACATCCACGTTCCCGCCGGCGCGACGCCCAAGGACGGGCCGAGCGCGGGTGTGGCCATCGTCGCGGCGCTGGCGTCGCTGATGTCCAAGCGGCGCGTGAAATCCGACGTGGCGATGACCGGCGAAATCAGCCTGCGCGGCCGCGTGCTGCGCGTGGGCGGCATCAAGGAAAAGGTTCTCGCGGCGCAGCGCTTCGGCATGAAGCAGGTGATTTTGCCGGAGGGCAACAAGTCGGACTGGCTCGAAGCACCGGCGGAAGTGCGTGCCAAACTGAAAGTGCATTTCGTCCGGCAGATTTCGGAAGTGCTGCAACTGGCGCTCGCGGCGAAATGAAAATTTTCCGATTGTCCTCGTCCTCGGAAGAAAAAGTTGGTTCGAGGACAAGGACGAGAACGACGACGAGGAGGATTCTTGCCTCCGGCACACTCGCTGCAATTCTGCTTGCGGCCTTTGGCGCGTCGGCGCAAACGACGAACACTTTGTCCGACTCGGAAATTCAAGGGCAGCAGCTCGCGCAGAAACTTTTAGCGCAGCAGCCGACGGCCAATTTCACGAACACCGGCGTTCTGCAAATCCGCGACTCACATGGAAAGCGGTCAGAAGTCCCCGTGAAATGCGAAACCGTCGCCACCTTGTCGAACGCGAACTGGGAAAGTTTCTATCAAGCGGGAACGACGAACCAAACCTTCACGCTGTTGGTCATTCATTCCGCAGACCGGTCAAACCAGTATTTCTATCGCACCAATTCCGCCGAAAACGTTCCGATATTGATGGACATTCCCATTCTCGGACATCTGTTTCGCAGCGCTCAGGTGTCCGGCGCGGAATTAATGTCCCCCTTTGCAGGCTCCGATTTCTGGGTTGCCGACCTCGGCCTCGAATTTCTCCACTGGCCGGGACAGAAAATTTTGCGCGGCGACACCGCGCGCGGACGATTGTGCAAGGTTCTGGAAAGCACAAATCCCAATCCGTCCCCAAACGGCTACTCGCGCGTGCTCTGCTGGATTGACAACGAAGCGCTCGGCATTGTCGAGGCGAAGGCTTACGACGCGCAGAACAAATTGCTCAAGGAATTTTACCCGAAGGACATCAAAAAGGTGGACGGCCAGTGGCAGGTGGGCAGCATGGAAATTGACAACGTCCAGACCGGTTCGCGCACGCGGCTGGAGTTCGACTTGCAGTCGAAGTGAGCTTTATCCGTAATCATAATCGCCCTCTTAATCTTAATCGGTTTTGCAATTCAGATTACGAGCGGGATTAAGATTAAGATGAGGTTGACATCGTTTTGCCGAATGCCCACGCTGCGCGGCTGGTATGAAATCCGGCTTTTCAAAGTTTTTCCCGGCGGCCTGTCTCGCCGCGTTTTTTGCGGCGCGGAGTCTCGCGGCGGACACCGATCCAGTTTCCACGAACACCGACGCGACGGCGAACGGTTATCTGCAAATCCAGGCGCAGCTTCACGACACGCAGATGGCCCTGGAACAAAGCCGCGTGGAGGCCCGGCAAAACGCCGCGGACACGACCGCGCGCATCCAGGCGCTCGAACAAGCCATCACCGCGCGACACGCCGCCGACCTCGAAGTGGCGCAGAAAAACCAGCAGTCCATGTTCATGCTGGCGGGCGCGTTCGGGTTGACGGTGCTGGCGGCGGTGCTGTTCATGGCCTATCTCCAGTGGCGCTCGGTGGCGCGGCTGGTGGAAATCACCTCGCGCCAGAGCGCCGCGCTGGCGTCCGCCGGAGCCGTCCAGCAACTCGCCGCGCCGGGCCGCGCGACCGTGGAGGTTTCCAACGCGCGCCTGCTGGACATCGTCGGGCAGCTGGAGAAAAAAATCCTCGATCTCGAAAGCGGCGGCCGGCTGCTGGCGGAGCCGGCGGCGAAGCCCGACCCGCTGGCGGAGGGACAGGCCTTTCTCGACACGAACGAGCCGCGGAAGGCGCTGGACTGTTTTGAAAAATTCCTGACCGCGCAGCCACAAAACCCGGAGGCGCTGGTCAAAAAAGCCTCGGCGCTGGAAAAACTGGATCGCGTGGACGATGCGCTGGCGTGTTGTGACCGCGCCATCGCGGCGGACGGCGCGCCGGTCACGGCGTATTTGTTCAAGGGCGGATTGCTCAACCGGCTGCAGCGTTACGACGAGGCATTGAAATGCTACGAACAGGCGATGCTGGCGCGGGACAAAAAGTTTCCGAAGTCGTAGCGCGAGCGTCAGTTCGCTCAAATGTTTCCGTCAGAAGAAAATGAGCCGGCCCACGCCGGCGGCTGCTGATTAATTGAAATTGACGCGGCTGCGTTCGGATTCGAGCTGGCGGCGGGTCATTTCGATTTTCAACTCCAGCAGCTCGCGGTTTTCCTTCGACTGCTCGGAAAGTTCCATTTCCAAATCCCGGATGCGTTGCTCGTAGGCGTGGAGGCGTTCGAGCATCGGCGTCTGGACTGCTTCGAGGCGGCGCGCGAGTTCAGTGAGTTCCGCCGCCGCCTGCTGCTGGCCGGCGAGCAATTCGCGGCGCTGGCTGGCCAGTTCCTGCACCACGGCGTCCTTGAGCGCCTCGACCAGGTGCGATTCGAGGCTGGATTGCGCGGCCTGCAACACTGCGGCGACGCTGGGCGGCGGCAACGGCTGTGTCTTGCCGTGGAGCATTTTCCGGATGGACTCATTGGCGGCGATGGTGCCGTCGCGTCCGCAGACCGGACAATTCACCGCCACGGGCATCCTTCCGTCCTCCGGTTGCACCTCGAAGGCGTATTTCTGGCCGCAAAGGCAGATGATTTTTATGGGAACCATGCCGGTCATGCGTCCTCACCAGAGAAATGATTTTTGTTCGGCAAGCAACTGGTCGCCGTCCCAAAGCGTGACGCGCCACGCGACCAGCGCGCCGAAATTTTTCAATTGATCGCCTTCCAGTTTCAGCGGAGTCCAACTGCGGAAATAGGCGGGCGTGACTTCCGTTTCCAAAACGGTCTGGCGTGGCAGGCCGTGATCGCCAACGCCGCGCAGTTCGGCGCGCAGTTTCAGGGTTGCGCCTTTCAGGTTGGACGCCTTCCACAAGATGTCGAAACGGATGGCGGAAATTTCATTCGTGTGCTGGCGCAGGAAGGCCTGGTAGGCGTCGCGGTCGAACAGGCTGGGCGAAATTGCGTCATGGCCCCGGAGGTCGAGCAGCAGCGGCAGGACTTTGAGAACGCGGCCCGACTTCGCGGCCGGAATCGTGGCGGCATCGGACGCGCCCGCCGCCGCCAGCGAGCCGAGCAAAAGCAGAATCGTCAGCAACCGTCGCATGAAGGAACGATAGCGGCGGGCGGCGCAAACTCAATCCCGATTTTATCGCGCCATGGTGGCCGGGCGGATTATTCACAGCGGACTTTTTCTTCGATTCTTGAAAATCATTGCGCTCATAAGCCCGCCTGCTCCAGTCGGACAAAGACAGGTTTCCAAATCTTAAACACTTTTCCGGTTGTCCCTTTGGGACAAAGTGTGAAAGAATTGCCGCCAGAATTTGCCGGATTGACAAAATTTGAAATCCGCGCTGGCGGCGCAAAATTAATTCCGAACTTCCGTTCAAACGGTCAAAAATGCCAAGTGCGTTAAATGATCTGCTCCGGGCGACCTCGCGCTCGTTTTATCTGACTTTGCGCGTGCTGCCCGCGCGCGTGCGCCCGCAAATCGGCCTCGCCTACCTGCTCGCGCGCACGACCGACACCATCGCCGACACGGAACTCGTCCCGCTCGCGCAACGGCTCGACGCCTTGCAACAACTCCGCGAACGGATTCGCGGCCAAAGTTCCGCGCCGTTGAATTTTGGCGAGCTGGCCCGGCAGCAAGGTTCGCCCACCGAAAAATTACTGCTGGAGAAGGTCGAGGACAGCCTGGCTTTGCTGCAAACTCTTTCGCCGGAAGATTTGGAACGGGTTCGCGAAGTCCTCGCCACCATCACGAGCGGACAGGAGCTGGATTTGCGGCGGTTTGCTCCGCAAGCGTCCACGTTTCAGCGGGACGAGGACAAGCTGAAGCTTGGACTTCGTCCCATCGTCGCGCTGGAAACGGAGGCGGAGCTGGACGATTACACCTATCGCGTGGCCGGCTGCGTGGGCGAGTTCTGGACGAAAATCTGCCGCGCGCATCTGTTTCCGCGCGCGCGGCTGGACGAGCCGCAATTCCTCGCGGACGGCATCCGGTTTGGCAAAGGGCTGCAACTGGTGAACATCCTGCGCGACCTGCCGGCGGATTTGAGCCGGGGCCGCTGCTATCTGCCGGCGGAAAAACTTGAGCCGGCTCATTTGCTACCGGAGACTTTGCTCTCGCCGGCGAACGAGGCGAAGTTCCTGAAACTTTACCGCGAATACCTGGACCAGGCGGAATCGCATTTGCGCGCGGGCTGGAAATACACGAACACGCTGCCGTCCGGGCAATTCCGGGTCCGGCTGGCGTGCGCCTGGCCGGTTTTGATCGGCGTGCGGACGATTGAAAGGCTGCGCGCTGCCGGGGTCGGCGAATTGCGGCGGCGCGTGAAGGTTCCGCGCGGCGAGGTGCGCGGCATCCTGCTGCGTTCGGTTTTGGCCTGCCCGTTTCCGGACGCGTGGCGGCGGCTGTTTCCGGCGGGCGGAAAAGCTGTTGCATCCGGCGATGAATTGGCGTAAGAAAACGGCATGCGAATCTCCAAGTTGTTGTCAGCGGTCAGCGTAGCGGCGTTTTTGGCGGGTTCCCTCGCCGCCCGCGCGCAGGACACTCCGGACCAGGCCGCCGCGCGTGCGGCGTTGATGGACAAGATGAGCGAGCTGAACGCGCAGCAAAACCAGCCAACGAATGCGCCGACCGCGCAAACCCAAACCGCGCCGGCGGTGACGGCGGTTCCCGAAACCACTCCGCCGCCGGTTGCTGCGCCCGCGCCGCCGCCGGTCATTGTGGTGACCGCTTCCGGCACCGAGCAGGAACCGGCGGGCCAGCCGACGAATGTGGTGCCAGTTCCGCCGTCCGCCGCCGCCCCCGTTGCGCCGTCGGGCAATTCAAGCATGTTCACGCCTGTGCCGCCGCCGTCAAATCCGGATGCCCAAGCCGGCACGCCACCGCCGGACTTGGTTCCCGTGCCGCCCGCGAAACCTGCCGCTCCCGCAGTCGCGCCCGCCGTCAAACCGGCGCCCGCCAATGTGAGCTATGCCGGCAAGACGCTGGGCTTCAAGCCGGTTGAAGCGCCGCCGCCGCCGGTTTCCGCGCAAAAGGAGGCGGAGCTGCAGGCCCTGCTCGCGAGATACATGGCCAACCAGGTTTCGCCGGACGAATACCAAAAAGAACGCGCGGCGATTCTGGCCGAGCCTTGACGCATTCTTTTGATTGCGCCCGCCGGATTTTTTCCGGCGGGTTTTTTGTTTAGCAACCTTGAACTTTGAATTCGGAACCCTAAACTTCAAACGTCATGCACGATTTTCGCTACGTCGGAAACAAATTGTTCTGCGAAGGCGTTGCCGTCGAGTCGCTGGCCAAAAGACACGGCACGCCGCTTTACATTTATTCGCAGCGCACGCTGACGGAGCATTACCGCCGGCTGGACGCCGCGCTCGCGCCGCTCAACCATTTGATCTGCTTCGCGATGAAATCGAATTCAAATCTTTCGGTGCTGCGGGCGCTGGCGAACCTCGGCAGCGGCTTCGACATCGTCAGCGGCGGCGAATTGCGGCGTGTCATCGCGGCGGCCGGCGACCCGCGCCGGTGCGTTTTCGCGGGCGTCGGCAAAACGGAGGACGAAATTGAATTCGCGCTGCGGCAGAACATTTATTCGTTCAACGCCGAGAGCGAGCCGGAATTGCATCGCATCAACCGCGTCGCCGCGCGGCTGAAAAAAATCGCGCCGGTGGCCGTGCGCGTGAACCCGAATGTCGGGGCGCACACGCACGCGAAAATCACCACCGGCACCTACGAAAACAAATTTGGCATCGCGCTTGAGCAGGTCGAAGGTGTTTACGCCCGCGCCGGCAAATTGAAATACCTGCGGCTGCGCGGCGTGCAAATGCACATCGGCTCGCAAATCACCGAGACGACGCCGTTTGAACAGGCGGTGAAAAAAGTCCTGCCCCTGGTGCAAAAACTGCAGGCGAAATACGCGCTGGAATTTTTCAGCATCGGCGGCGGGCTGGGCATTGTCTATCAACCCGCGCTGGCCAGCGGCGTGGCGGCCTGGTGGAAATCATCCGCCGCCAAAGACATTTTGACGCCGGAAAAATACGCCGCCCGGCTTGTGCCGCTCCTGAAACCGCTCGGCCTGAAAATCCTGCTGGAGCCGGGCCGGTTCATCTCCGGCAACGCCGGCATTCTGGTCACGCGCGTTGAATATGTGAAACGCACGGGCCGGAAAAATTTTATCATCGTGGACGCGGCGATGAACGATTTGATCCGGCCGGCATTTTATGATTCTTATCACGAAATCGTGCCGCTTATGCGAAAAGGCAACTCAACGCTCAAGTCCGACGTGGTCGGGCCGATTTGTGAGTCAGGCGATTTTTTTTGCAAGGACCGCCCGCTGCCGAAAGTCGGCGAGGGCGATTATCTCGCGCTGTTGAGCGCGGGCGCCTATGGCTTTGTCATGGCATCCAGTTACAACGCCCGTCCGCTGGCCGCCGAGATCCTGGTGAGCGGAAAAAAATCCGCCGTCGCGCGCGAACGCCAGCCGGTGAAAGAAATTTGGTCGGGCGAGAAAGTTGTGGCATGGTTGAGGTAGAGTTGTGAACAACGAATTTTCCATCGCGGCGCATTGGCCGGGCGAGTTTGACGAAACCGGCCTGCGCGACTGGGCGGAGAAACTGCGGCGGCAACTGCCCGCGCCGCAGGTTTCTCTCGGCCTCGTGTTCATGTCGCCGAAATTTTTCCCGCACGCAAAGGCGGCGCTGGAAATTTTGCGCGTCCACGCCCGCATCCCGCTGCTGGCGGGCTGTTCGAGCGCCGGGCTGATCGCAGGCGAACATGAATTTGAAAACACGGACGGGCTGGCGCTGGCGCTTTATTCGCTGCCCGGCGCGGAATTGAAAGGCGTCCGGTTCACGCAGGCGCAGGTCGAGTATGCCAGCGGCGCGTATTGGCAGCTCGATACCGGCGTCGAGCCGAAACACACCAACGGCTGGCTGGTGTTCATGGATCCGTTCCACCTCGACTCGGAAAGCTGGATTCGCGGCTGGAATGAAGCCTACGCGCGGGTGCCGACTTTTGGCGGGCTGGCCAGCGGGGCTTTTTCGGATCAAACCACGCAGGTTTATTTGAACGGCGACGTGTTCGAGGACGGCGGCGTGGCGATTTCCGTCGGCGGCGCGGTGAAACTGGAGGGCGTCATTTCGCAGGGCTGCACGCCCATCGGCGAGAGCTGGACGCTCACGCGCGTGGAAAAAAATCTGATCCACCACATCGGCAACCGGCCGGCTTACGCGGTGCTGGCCGAGACGTTTCAAAAATTGCCCCCCGACGAACAGCGCAAGGCGCAGGGCAACCTGCTCATCGGCCTGGTTGTGAACCAATACCTCGAGGATTTTCACCGCGGCGACTTTCTGGTGCGCAATCTCATCGGCGGCGACCCGAACTCCGGCGTGCTGGCCGTCGGCGCGCTGCCGCGCGCGGGGCAGATGATGCAATTTCAGCGGCGCGACGCGGCGGCGGCGACCGAGGACATGAACGAGCTGCTCGCCCGCGCCAAAACGCAGCTCGCCGGCGTGACGATTTACGGCGGCTGCCTTTGCTGCTGCAACGGACGCGGACAAAATCTTTTCGGCACGCCGGACCACGATGCCGGGCTGGTGCAAAAACAACTCGGCCCGCTCGGCCTCGCCGGGTTTTTCTGCAACGGCGAGATCGGCCCCGTCGGCGGGAAAAATTATCTGCACGGTTTCACCGCCTCGCTCGCGCTGTTTGTGAAAAAGTAGCCGCAGTTCGCCATTGCTTTTCTCCGGCGGCGCGTCATGCTCGGCGCAGAAATGTCCGAACCACAACCCATGGAATCGAAGCCATCCGGGCCGCCGCGAGGTCCGGGCGGCGGACGTCGGCGCGGCCGCCGCGGCGGTCGCGGGCGGAGCCGGGGTTCACGTCCAGCGGCGCCAGCCCGGCCGGTTGAAGAAATTGCCGCGTCCGCGCCGGACGCGCCAGTTTCCGAACAGCCTGCGCAATCGGAATCACCGGCGAAACAAGTCGAACCGCCAATCCGCCTGCGTGAGGAGATGCCGGTGCGCCCCGCGCCGTCGAAGCATCGAATTCAACCGCCGGTGCCGCCGGTTCCTGCCGTTCGGGCTGAAGTTCCGGCGGCGCGCGTTGCCAGGCCGGAGGGTTCAGTCATCGGCCAGACCGTTGAAGAAGTCAGGCAAATCGTCGAGTCATTGGAGCAGGCGCTGGAGCAGATGGTGGAAGTGCTGCGGCTGGTGGAGCTGGCCGAGCATCAGAAATTTGCCGACGAACGTGAGCTTGAATCGCTTCGCCGCGCCTTGCACAAACTTCAGCCGCCGCAACGGGAGCGGCGGGAATCCGGCGGTTAATATTTGGCAAGGGTTTGCCAAAATCCGGCTAGACCCGGTTTCCCTTTTGCCCCAGTTTGTGGTCATGAACCTTGGCTGCTCATCATCGTCACGCGGTGGTGTCGTTCCAATCAAATTGATTGCCGTGAATTCTATTTTTCATTTCACCAAATCCACCCGCCGGTTTCTCCTTTTGCCCATCGCCTGCGTTTTGCTCGGATTCGGCGCAACGCTGGCAAACGCCGCCGATGCCGGTGCCTCGCTGGACGAGCGCGTGGCCCGGCTCGAACAGGCTTCGTCATCGGCCGCACCTACCATCAACACTGGCGACAACGCGTGGCTGCTCGCCAGTTGCGCGCTGGTGCTGATGATGACCGCGCCGGGATTGATTTTGTTTTACGGCGGCCTGGTGCGCAGCAAAAACGTCCTCTCCACGATGATGCACAGCCTGATTCTCATGGCGCTGGTGTCAACGCTGTGGATGCTGTTCGGTTACAGCATGGCGTTCGCGCCCGGCAACGCGTTCGTAGGAAATCCAACGACCTATTTTCTGCTGAATGGAGTTGGCGGCGCACCAAACCCGGATTACTCGGACACGGTGCCGCAGGAAACCTTCATGCTGTTCCAGATGATGTTTGCCATCATCACGCCCGCGCTCATCAGTGGCGCGGTCGCGGAACGGATCAAGTTCAAGGCCTACGTCCTGTTCACGGTGCTCTGGGTCACGGTCGTGTATTTTCCGCTGTGCCACATGGTCTGGGGCAAAGGCGGCTATTTTAACTGGGCGCTCGGCGGAAAAATCCCGGTGCTGGATTTCGCGGGCGGCACGGTCGTCCACATCAGCTCTGGAGTCTCGGCGCTCGTCTGCGCGATCGTGCTCGGCAGGCGCAGCGGCTATCCGCAGGAACCGATGATGCCGCACAACGTCGTATTAAGCCTCATCGGCGCGGGGCTGCTTTGGGTCGG
>Ga0181534_10001929_pt1 | contig 13204 bp, 16 predicted proteins | sample PEATcosm2014_Bin_37_FD_119758 | JGI IMG/M metagenome (GOLD analysis project Ga0181534, IMG submission 119758) | Peatland microbial communities from MTU Mesocosm Facility, Houghton, MI, USA - PEATcosm2014_Bin17_10_metaG | ecosystem: Environmental > Terrestrial > Soil > Wetlands > Peat | place...
GACGCCGGCCGCGCGAAGATTTTCGCCGTCCACGCCGCCGAGCGTGAGCGAGACTTCGCCCATGCCCATCGGTTTGCGACCGTCCGTGCCGTTGAAGATCACGTCGGCCATTTCGCCGCCGCGCAACGCCTTGGCCGACTGCTCGCCGAGCACCCAGCGGATGGCGTCGGAGACGTTGGATTTGCCGCAGCCGTTCGGGCCGACGATGGCCGTGACGCCGGGCTGGAAATTGAGCGCGGTTTTGTCCGCAAAGGATTTGAAACCGAAAACTGTTAAATTTTTGAGATACATGATTTTTAACTGCGATTAGTTCCCGAATAGGCAACCATAATTGCCGGTTCAAGTAAAGCAAAAACCACAACATAAAGTGGTTTTTGCCGTCACGGGCACAACTAATTGGTGAGGAACCGAGATTTGCTTTGTGCCAGCAACTGCTTACTATTTATTCTCGAATCAGCATATTTTATACGCCTGCAAATGATATCCGTCAAATGAATTTACGGGGAAAATGCTCGAAATGAAAATCGCGGGTGCTTAATCAAATTGTCGAACAGTTTAACCGTCAATCCAAACAACAACTCAAGATTTAAAAATCACTTACATCCCACCCTTTCAGACTGGATTTTTATCAAAATGAGTCCTAACTTTGTTCAAGAGGCAGCACCAGCCTCTACAAAGTTTTCCAGCAGAAATAGTGAGGGCAGAATTTTAAATCTGCAAATGCAACCGCGCCATTTTGAAGCAGTCGTTTTTTCCGCGAAGGCAGCCGTTGCGGCCGTCATCGCCGCGTTGTGTTACAAATTTTTCGACCTGCCGGGCGCGCAGTGGGTGGCGGCGGTTTCCGCCGTGCTGGTGACGCAGCCCAGTCTTCATTCTTCGTTTCAGGCGTCGTTCATGCGCGTTGTCGCAAATCTCGCGGGCGCGTTCGGCGGTGCGGCGCTGCTGGTCGCCACCGGACAACCGATTGTGGCCATGGCCATCGGCGTTCTGGTCACCGGCTTGGTGTGTTATCTTTTGAAACAGGACGATGCGCTGCGCCCGGCGTTTGTGGCGGTCATCATCGTGACGCTCATCGGCGAGAACAGCAAATGGCAGAATTCACGCGACCGCGTCGCCGCCGTCATTGTGGGCTGCATTTGCGCGTTGGCCGTGGGATTTTTGTTCGACAAAATCTCGAACCTCGACAAATTGAACGCAAAAGATGGATCGAAAACCCCCGGTCAGCAGGAATAATTTTGCGGCATGAAATTCTCGTTGAAAAACAAATGGGTTTTAATTACCGGCGCATCAAGCGGGTTTGGCGCGGCGGCGGCAATCGCGTTTGGCGCGGCAGGCGCGAAACTTTTGCTCGGCGCGCGGCGCGTTGACCGCTTGAAAAAAGTCGCGGCGGAATCCCAAAAAACAGGCGCGGCAGCGGCGCATTTTCACGAACTGGACGTTTCTAAAACTGCGAGCGTCGAAGCGTTCATTTCGTGGGCCGGAAAACAAATTGGCGGGAAAAATCTTCATGTCCTCATCAACAATGCCGGCGGCGCGCACGGCATTGACACAATCGCCGACGGCAAGGACGCGGATTGGGAGGCGATGATCCAATCGAACGTGCTCGGCGTCCTGCGCGTGACGCGCGCGGCGCTCCCGCTCATACCGCGAGACGCGGGTGCGAGCATCATCAACATCGGCTCGGTTGCCGGACACACGGCTTATGAAGGCGGCGCGGTTTATTGCGCGGCAAAGGCGGGCGAGTTGCAGATCACCCGTGCGTTGCGGCTTGAACTGCTCGGCACGGGCATCCGAGTCGGCACGGTTGATCCGGGTCTGGCGGAAACGGAATTTTCGCTCGTGCGTTTGAAGGGCGACGGCGCGCAGGCGGAAAAAGTTTATGAAGGCATGATTCCGCTCACCGCCGAGGACATCGCCGAAATCCTAGTCTGGGTCGCCAGCCGACCGGCGCACGTCAACATTGACGAATTGGTCGTGAAGCCCGTTGACCAAGCGGCGGTTGGGAAAGTCTTTCGACGGAAGCTTTAAGTTTTGAATTTTGAGTTTTTGAGTTGCAGTATTGATTTCAACTTAAAATTGAAAACTCAAAATTAATAATTGCTAAATTCCCCGGTTCGCGCGCCAGAGCAGAATCGCACCGACGGCTTGGAAGATGAAATTCGGCAGCCAGATGATCAGGTGCGGCGCAAATTCCGCGCGCGTGGACAGCGATTCGGCGAGGATGATGAAGCTGTAATAAACCAGCACGAGGCCGAGCGCGACGGCCACGCCAATGTTTGTCTCGCGACGGTGCACGCGGATGCCCAGCGGAATTCCGACAAGCGTGAACCCGAAGCACGCAAATGGAAAGGCAATCTGCCGGCTCATTTCAACGCGGACCGGCTCGGTCAAGTCTTCGCGCTGTGTGGCTGCAACGCGGAGTTGCGCGAGCGATTCGACTGAATTGGTGGCGGCTGTCGGCGGCAGCGCCAGTTCCTGCTCACGATAAGCCAGTTCATCGCGCAACTGCCAGAAGGTCATGTCGCTGAGTTTTGGTTTGGAATATTTCCCGGACAGATCATTCGTCGGATAATAATTCGTTATGGCCAAGTCTTTGAAATCCATAAAATACCCGCTGCTCGTCAAGCCGCGGGCTTGGAACAGATACAGGATTATTTCCTTGTTCGTCGAATTGTTTTCGAGCTTTCCGGTTGGGGCGGTGAGAGTCCAGGACACATTGGTTTCATTTTCGAGTTTCAGAACAATGACATTCTCCAGTTTGCCCTTGTTGTTTTTCTCCGTGTAAAAGGTGTAGCCCGGAAAATTGTGGATGAACTGGCCTTCCGGCAGTTGCATATTCACCAGTTCCCCGCCCAGCCCGGAAATCAGGTTCTTGGAGGCGACGTCGCAGCGCGGGCCGATTTCCATGTTGATCCACGCGCTCAAGACGCAGCAAAGCAGGCTCAACAACAGGACCGGCGTGATGAGCGAAAGCAGGCTGATGCCGCTGGCGCGCGCGGCGGTGAGTTCCTGGTCCGCGCTGAAACGCCCGAACACCAGCAGCATCGTGGTCAGCAAACCCATCGGCAACGCGAAGATCAGGACGAACGGGATCAAATAGCCGACGACCTCAACGACGAGTCCGAAACGCGCCTCCCCGCTGACAAGCAGCTCGAGAATTCTCCTCAACACATTGGCGAGCATCAGCACGAACGTGAACACCGTCACCGTCATCAACAGCGAGGCGAGCACCTGCCGGGTCAGATAATTGTGCAGCGTTTTCAAATTGGGCGGCGGCCAGGTTGGATGCACGCTTCAGCGCGCCTTTTTTCCTGTCAAACGAATTTGCCGGGTCATCCGGACAGGCTGAAATTTGAACTCCGATTCAATTCTTCCAGTCGAACGCCTTTTTCTTCAGCGCATAAAGATAGCCGGCGAACAAAATGCCGAGGAACGAAATCATCGAGCCAAAAATCAGGTTGCGCGTCGCGTGGTCGGCCAGCATATCGCGATAAACGACCGCCCACGGGTAAAGAAAAACGACTTCGATGTCGAACAGGATGAACAGCATGGCGACCAGATGGAATTTGACCGAGAAACGCGCTCCGCCTTCGCCGATGGGGTTCGCGCCGCATTCGTAGGCCATGTCCTTGGCCTTGGTGGTCTTGGCGAATTTGCCGAGCAGGACGGAAAGCGCCAGCACGCTGACCGCGAAGCCGATGGCTGCCGCGAGCAGCATGAGAATTGGTATGTATTGCGCGAGTTGTGAGGGTTGCGAACTGTCCATGGCGGAAAGGTTAAGAATTGCAGGGAAAAATTCAATGACGAAATTATTTTTTGAACAGCCAGAACAGCAGCGTCAGGACTGCGCTCAAAATCAGGCGCGTCACAACCGGAAAATGAAAGTTGAAATCGCCCTTGGAATAATTGATGTCGCCGGGCAAACGGCCCAGCCAGCCCTTGCCGAAGCCGGAGCCGGAGCAAAGCAGCGCGCCAACAATGGCAATCAGCAAACCGGCCAAGACTAAAAATTTTCCAAGCTCGTTCATTGCGGGTTTGCGGCGAGAAATTTTACCATCGCAGCGGCAAACGGCGCGAGGTCGCGCGGCGTGCGGCTGGAGATCAGATTGCCGTCCACGACCACCGGCTCGTTCACCCAGATGCCGCCGGCGTTTTCCAGATCGTCCTTGATGCCGAGCGATCCGGTGACGCGTTTGCCTTTCAGGATTTTTGCGGAAATTGGAATCCAGCCGCCGTGGCAGATGAACGCGACAAGCTTGCCCGATTCGAAGAATTCGCGCGTGAGCGAAAGCACCTTCGCGTCGCGCCGCAATTTGTCCGGCATGAAACCGCCCGGCACGAGCAGCCCGCAAAATTCTTCGCTGCGCGCGTCCTTCAAAAGCAAATCGGATTGCGCTGGATAGCCGTGCTTGCCGGCGTAGGTCTTGATTTCCGGCGCGGCGCATTTCAGCGCGTAGCCCGCTTCCTCCAGCCGCAGTTTCGGATACCACAATTCCAAGTCTTCGTAGATGTCGTCGAGAAATGCCAGCAATGTCTGTTGCATCGTTTATTTTGCACGCAGTGGCGGGATTCGCGCAAGTATTGAAGGCGATTTGCGGTTGAATACGGAAAATGACGATATTGTCATTTTTGACATCGGGCTTGATTCGTTTTCAGAAAGTGGTAGTCTCATGGCGGATAGCCTTGGATGACAGGTATGTATCAGACTGTTTCCACAAAAGACCCGGCAGCCGTCGCGAGGGAAGTGCAGGCATCGTATCTGGCGATGTTTCCGCAGGGCGACCGCCTGTTTGTGCCCGGCGCATTCGGCTGGGCGTCGGAATGTTTTACCGGGCGCTACGCCGATTATCAGGCCGTGGACACGGATTACCACGACTTTGAACACACCCTGCAAGGCGCACTGTGCATGGTGCGGATACTTCATGGCCGTCAAATGGCTGCCGCCCAGCCGCCGATCACCCGGCACATTTTTGAACTCGGACTGCTCGCAATCCTTCTGCACGATACCGGCTATCTGAAAAAACGCGGCGATATCGATGGCACCGGCGCGAAATACACTGCCACCCACGTCAGCCGCAGCACCGAATTTGCCGCCAGACTTTTGGGCGAGAAAGGTTATCATCTCAGCGACATCCATGCCGTTCAAAACATGATCCGCTGCACCGGTGTGGACGCCACCTTGAGCAACATCCCGTTTCAGGACGAACTGGAAAAAATCGTCGGCCACGCGCTCGGCACGGCGGACTTGCTCGGACAAATGGCGGCGGACGACTACGTTGAAAAACTGCCGATTCTCTATGATGAATTTGCCGAGGCCGGGCATAATGCCCCGCCCAAATCCAGCGTCGTAAGCATGTTTTCCAGCGCCAAGGATTTGCTGCGCAAAACCCCGGACTTCTGGGACAAATATGTGAAGCACAAGCTCGACCGCGATTTCGGCGGCGTGTTCCGGTTCCTCAACGATCCGTATCCCGGCGGCGCGAATTTCTACATGGACAAAATCGAGTCGAACATCCGTCACCTGCGCGACGTCATCTCAAGCGAAGAGAACACCACCAGCTTCCTGAAAAAATATCACGCCGTTTCAAGGTAATTTCGCGGCTTGCCATTACTAAAAAAAGCCGGAACAGTTTCCCGCTCCGGCGGTTTGAGTTCCTCGTTGACGGCTGGTGAAATCCTCAAGTCGCCATGTGGCTGACCGGGTCGCTCCAATCGCCGCTGCCGTTGAGTCCGCCCAGGGCGCGGAATTTGAAGGTATAAGTGACTCCCGGCGTCAGGTTGGGAACCACCACGCGTCGTGCCTGCTGGAAAAAGCCGCTAACCATCTGTTACCTTTCTACGTCCATCCTTTACCATCGGAAAAATGACCCAATTTGATCGAATCCGGCCCTTTTCCACTCCCAAGAAGCTCCGGTCTGGAACGGACAAGCTTACCTTCATCACGAACAAGGTTAAAACCGTCGTGGTTGTATCTACGACCATCAAGGTTGTATCTACGACCGCCACGATTGTAGGGACGACTTCCACGTCGTCCCTGATTTCAGTCTGGGACGCGGTGGAACGCGTCCTTACCGCCGCAGCTTTCTTGGCCATGCGCGGAGATTAGAGAAGCGGCGTGCCGCCGTCAATTCAGCGCCGGTGCTGTTTTGGATTGTTGAATTCCGCGTTCAATCCATGTTTCATCCGTTGCCAAAAATTCTTCCATTGAAGTTTTTCCTTTTGCCATCGCCAGTTTGCCCTTTCAATTCCCCGTCATGTCGCGCGATTACGTCCTTGAGCCGTATCATTCCGCAGTTCATCTGCAGATTGATTACGCGCGCGAACTCAATCCGCAGCAGCTTGCCGCCGTCACCGCGCCGCCCGGCCCGGCGCTCGTCATCGCCGGCGCTGGTTCGGGCAAGACCCGCACGCTCACTTATCGTGTCGCGTATCTTTTGGAACAGGGAATTCCGCCCGACCGGATTTTGCTGCTCACGTTCACGAACAAGGCCGCCGGCGAGATGATGCGGCGCGTCTCGGATCTGATCGGACGCGAATTGCGCGAACTCTGGGGCGGGACGTTTCATTCCATCGGCGCGCGCGTGCTGCGCTCGCACGCCGATTTGCTCGGCTACCAGCGCGATTTCACAATCCTGGACCGCGACGATGCGAAGGATTTGATCAAGGCGTGCGTCGCCGACGCGGGCATCGAGACGAAAGGCACGCATTTTCCGAAGCCCGAAGTGCTCAACGAAATATTTTCGCTCGCCGTCAACACGCACAAGACCGCCGGGGAAATCCTTGATTCGCAATACAGCTACTTCTCGCAATTCGCCGCGCAGATCGCCGACCTCGGCGAGCGCTACGTCAAACGCAAGCGCGCGACAAACGGCATGGACTTCGACGACCTGCTCGCGCTCTGGCTGAAACTGCTCCAGGAAAACGCCGATGTGCGCGAACATTATCAGCGCCGCTTTCAATTCATCCTCGTGGACGAATATCAGGACACGAACAAGCTGCAAGGCGACTTGATTGACCTTCTCGCCGCTCGGACGCAAAACGTAACGGTCGTCGGCGACGACGCGCAGAGCATCTACGCGTGGCGTGGCGCTAATTTTCTGAACATCCTCGAATTTCCCAAGCGCTATCCGAACGCGAAAGTTTTCAAGATCGAAACGAATTACCGCAGCACGCCGGAGATTTTAAAAGTCGCCAACGCCGCGATTGCCGAGAACGTGAACCAATTTGCAAAAGAACTCGCGCCGTCGCGCAAGTCCGGCGTGAAGCCCGCACTCATCGCCTGCACCGACGCCGCGCAGCAGGCGGCATTCATCGCGCAGCGCGTCTTGGAATTGCGCGACGAGGGCGTCAGCCCAAATCAAGTCGCCGTGCTGTATCGGTCACACTTTCACGCGCTGGAATTGCAGCTTGAACTGACGAAGCGGCAGATTCCATTTTCCATCACCAGCGGCATCCGCTTTTTCGAGCAGGCGCACATCAAGGATGCGACGGCGTTTCTGAAATTCGTCGCGAATCCCCGCGACGAAATCGCCTTCAAGCGGCTGGCGCAACTGCTGCCCGGCGTCGGCGCGAAGGCGGCGGAGAAATTGTGGCAGAATTTTAATCTGGAAATGTTTCCCCTCACCCGGCCTTCGGCCACCCTCTCCCCATCCGATGGAGTGAGGGGCGACCGAAAATCTAAAACGCCGCTGGCCGTCGCGTTGCAGGATTCCATCGCGCGCGTCCCGAAAAAAGCCACGCTGGCTTGGGCGCAATTCACCGCGACCATCGCACAGCTTGAAGATGAAACCGTCCGCAAGAGCGCGTCAAAGATGCTGCGGCTCGTGATTGACGCGGGCTATGACGATTATCTCAAGGAAACTTTTGCGAACTACCGCTCGCGGCTCGACGACCTTGAACAGCTTGCCGCGTTTGCGTTTCAATTCGGCACGGTCGAGGAATTTCTCACGCAACTCGCCCTGCTCACCAACGTCGAGGCCGAGGGTGACAAATCCCAGAACGACGACGAAAAAATCCGCCTCTCGACCATCCATCAGGCAAAGGGCCTGGAGTTCGAGGTCGTTTTTGTCATCATGCTGTGCGACGGAATGTTTCCCTCCGCGCGCTCGATGGACAGCACCGATGGCGAAGAAGAAGAGCGAAGATTATTTTACGTTTCCATCACGCGCGCGAAGAATGAATTGTATTTGAGTTATCCACTGATTCGCGGCGGCTATGGCAATCCCGGCAACGACGCCTTCCAGCCGCCGTCACGGTTTCTCTCGGAAATTCCCAGGGAACTCTTGAACGAATGGAATTTGAAGCCATCCTATTGAACTTTTTCCCATTCGCGCACTTTGCCAGGAATGATTTTGAACAGCGGATGCGGTGTGGGAGTTTTAACCGATGCATGTTCGCGCAGCCGCTTCGGATCGCGCTTTTTCAATTTCCGTTTCAAGTGTTGCCATTCGTAAAGCAACTGGCCGCGCGTCTCCTTGATTTTTCCAGGCCAGCGGCGTTTGCCGATTTTTGAGGCGTCAAAGCTGTATTCACGTCGCACGGATTCTTCATGCACGGATTTCAGATATGTCGCCAGGGCCGCAGGCGGACTTTTCGTTTTCAAAAACCGGAGCAGTTGCGGGTGATGCTTGTAGCCTTTTGTTGTGCCCTGCAGAACTTTCTGCGCCAGCAACGCCTCGCGCCAGTGCGCAACCAGACCTTTGGCGTCGAGATATTTCGGATGCAGCGTCCACAATCGCATGAGTTCCGGCCTGATTCTATCCTGTCACGCCGGAATCGGAAATCATTTCAAATTTTTTTCGCGTTATGGCATCTTATCCTTGTGCAACGCGCCGGAATGCTTTTTTCAGCCTGTTTTTGCCTTGCGATTTCTTTGCGGGCGCAACCGGCCTTGCCGTCCCTTGGCGGCGGCTTTTCGTCCGCGCACCACACGCAGGCGAAACTGATTTTGTCCGCTGATTCCGCGAAACCCGGCGACACGATTCTTGCCGGCGTGGATTTGAAGATGGAACCCGGCTGGCACACTTATTGGAAAAATCCCGGCGCAGCGGGCATGGCCACCGAAATCAAATGGCAATTACCGCCGGGAATTTCCGCCGGTGAAATCCAATGGCCGTTGCCAAGAAAACTTCCGCCCGCCGAAGTAACGACTTACGGCTACGAAGATGAAGTGATGCTCATCGTGCCGTTGACGCTCACGACAAATTTGCCCGCTGGTTCGATTGATTTGAAAGCGAATGTCTCTTGGCTCGAATGTAAAGAAATTTGTATTCCTGCCAATGCGGATGTTCAAGCCACGCTCAACATCGGAAGCGAAACAAGAACTTCCGCCAATGCTGCAGCGATTGATTTGTGGAAAGACAAAGTGCCGTATTTTCTGCCTGAATATTATACTTACGATTTCTCTTTTTGGTGGGAAAAATCCACGAATACTGACATTCGGCCTTTAATCATCAGCTACAAACAGTCGCCATCCACGAAAGATTTGCCGCGTCAATACGATTCAGTCGATTTTTTCCCCGACGCCGGAGACAACTTTGAAGTCCAAGCGCCTACTGAAATTATATCCGCATGGGGTGGCGACTTACGAATGCGCAAGCTCGTCAAAAAATTTTCCGGTGACTGGCCGGAGAAAATTTCAGGTGTTTTCGTCAACACATTTCACGGTCAAAATGGCGGAATTCAGATTAAATTCCCCGTTGGCAACGAAGCCCCTGCTTGGGCAATGTTTTCCGTGCTGCCAATTTTGCCTCCGCAACCGCTCTGGCAAATGCTGCTCTACGCCTTCATCGGCGGATTGATCTTGAACATCATGCCGTGCGTGCTGCCGGTCATCGCGCTGAAAATCCTCGGCTTCGTCAGCGAGGCCAGAAGTTCCCCGCGCCGCGTCCGCGCGCTCGGCGGGATTTACGCCGTCGGCGTTTTGTTTTCGTTTCTTGTTATGGCGGGAATCGTCATCGGAGTCGAAGCCGCCGGACATCAGGCCGGCTGGGGAATGCAGTTCGGCAGCCCGATTTTCATCGTTTGCCTCACCACGCTGGTCACACTCGTCGCGCTGAATCTGTTCGGCGTCTTTGAAGTCACGCTCGGCGGAAAAACTTTGGACGCCGCCGGAAATCTTGCGGCGAAGCACGGCGCGAGCGGCGCGTTTTTCAATGGCGTTCTCGCCACGACTTTGGCGACGCCCTGCACCGCGCCGTTTCTTGCGCCCGCGCTCGGTTTCGCTTTTTCGCAAAGCGCGGCGACCATCATTTTGATTTTTCTCACCGTCGGGCTTGGCCTCGCGTCGCCCTACGTTTTGTTGAGCTGGAATCCGGCATGGCTGAAATTTCTGCCGAAGCCCGGCGCGTGGATGGAAAAATTCAAGATCGCCATGGGCTTCCCGATGCTGGCGACGGTCGTGTGGCTCTTCAACGTCGCCTCCGACGATTACGGCTCGCGCGTTTTCTGGCTGGGAGTTTTTCTCGTCGGACTCGCTTTTGCCGCGTGGATTTTCGGCGAATTTGTCCAGCGCGGCCGCAAACGAAAAGGAATTGCACTCGCAATCGTTTTAATTTTGCTGGCCGGCAGTTACGCTTACGCGCTTGAAAACAAATTGCACTGGCGCGAAATGATTGACGAGGCGGATGCTGCAAGTTTGGCGGAGCCGTCGGGTGGAATTGACTGGCAGCCGTGGTCGGCCGAAGCCGTCGCGCAGGCCCGCGCCGCCGGAAAGCCCGTGCTCGTGGATTTCACCGCCAGTTGGTGCGTGACCTGCAACGCCATCGTCAAGCCCGCGCTTGAGAACGATTCCGTCGCCGCAAAACTCAAGGATATCAATGCCGTCGCTTTGCTGGCCGATTACACGCGCACTCCACCGCTCATCACCGCCGAAATAGCAAAATACGGCGGCGCGGGCGTGCCGCTGGTTCTAGTTTATCCGAAAAATCCCGACGCGGCGGCAATTGTTCTGCCGCAGCCGTCGCCGTTGCAACTGCCTTCAGGTTATCGCCAAATCATCCTCGATGCGCTCGACCACGCGGCGCATTGAACATTTTGTTGAAACCAAATGTCAAAACCTGCATCTTATTAAAGGTATGAAAACAACTTTTGCACTTTTCGCCGCCTTGACACTGGCCACCGCCGCCTTCGCCGTCGATGTCGGCAAGCCCGCGCCGGATTTCACCGGCACGGACATCAACGGAAAGACCGTCAAGCTCTCCGACTACAAGGGCAAGATAGTCGTCATCGAGTCCTACAATTCCGACTGCCCATATTGCATGAACCAATACAAAACCGGCGCGATGCAGGATTTGCAGAAAAATCTGGCGGCCAAGGGCGTTGTCTGGCTGATCGTGGATTCTGTGAACAAGAAAAACTTCAGCTACCGCACGCCCGAACAGGCGCAGGCGGAAATCGCCACGCGTAAAATTGTGGCCGACGCCTGGATTGACGACAACTCCGGTGCCATCGGCCATCTATACGGCATGTTGACCACGCCGCAGATGTTCGTCATCGCCAAGGACGGCACGCTGGTTTATGACGGCGCGATTGACAACCAGCCCGACCCGTTTCATGACCCGCGCAAGGCCAATAATTACGTCAGCACCGCCGTGGATGATTTGCTCGCCGGAAAACCAATCGCCGTCTCGCAGACCAAACCCTACGGCTGTAGCATGAAATACGCGGACTGAATATTTGGGACGCGCGGCAGCGCGTCCCTACCCCGATTTGGTAGGGCGGTGCTGCTGCGCCGCCTCTTTTTTTTCCTTGGGCACGAACGGACGCCGCACCCATTTGGCCTGCTGCAATTCCTTTGAAAGCGTGAAGCCAAACTCCTTCAGAAACGATTCCACCGGCGCAAGGATGTTCACCGGACGCCGCGTGAACGTGTCCTTGTAAGCCAGCCGCACCGCGCGCAGGCCGAGACGAAAACCCGGTTGCACACGACCATAAAGTTCATCGCAAACAATCGGGCTGCCTGATTCCGCCAGATGCAAACGGATTTGATGCGTGCGCCCCGTCAGCGGACTCGCCTCGATCAACGTGAAGCGCTCGTTGCTTTGCAGCACGCGGAAATGCGTCTCGGCTTCTTTTCCTTCCTCCGAATTATCCACACGCATCTTGCCAAATTTTTTCGGGTCAGCTCCAAGCGGCAGTTCACACGTCCATTCCTTCTCGCGCGGCACGCCTTCGACGACGGCGAGGTAAGTTTTCTCCATGCGCCGCGACTCGAACATCGCGCCCATCGCGCCCATCGCGCCCTCGCTTTTGGCGAAGAGCATCACGCCGCTCGTGTCCGCATCCAGCCGGTGGACGTGCCGGAGATAGCGCAGATTGCGCGCGCGCGCCCAGAAATCGTCCGCGCGGATGGACGAATCAATCGCCGTCTGCAAATTCCAGTTCGTCTTGCGCCACGAATCCGGCACGAGCATCCAGCCGCGCGGCTTGTCAATCGCCAGCACCGAGCGGTCCTCAAAGATGATGGGGATCGGCTCGCAGCCGGGAAGTTCGATGAAATTGGGTTTGGCCAAAATGAAGTTTCGGTAAAATCAACCTTTGTAAATATCATGCGTGCCGATGTCAACGGTGACAATCCAATCTCCGTCAATGTAAAATGTGGAACGCAAATCGCCTTCGATGTCCACCGCGTAAATGGTTTGTCCGTAAAGCGACGACAGCTTGTGGATTTTGTGCGTGCGCAAACGGGGATCAAACGGATTCTCCCTGAAGATTTTCCAAACCTTGCGGGCCGATTCTTTTTGAGCATCGTTCAAACGGTGAAAATGCTTCCAGAACGGCTCGGCTGCCCGATAGCGATAATTCATTGCAAGTGCGGCGGCGGCGTTTCAAACAAAGCCTGCTCCATGTCCACAAACCGGCCTTCAGCGGCGGCTTTCATTCCCTCTTTGAACGATTCCGGCACCCACGAATCATCGTGCTCCACGATGTATTTCGTGACCTGCGCCCGCTCATTGGCCGGCAACTCTTTGAACTGCTCAATGATTTCTGTCGCACTCATGCCGGTAAAGTATCGTGTTTTGGCGGATGAAGCAAGTGGCGCGGCTCAAGCTCCGTCAGGAGCGGCCTATTTGTAGAAACCAGAATCAATAAAATTTCAAGCCCCCGGCGGGGCGACAGATTCAGAAAATGATTCGGCGCGTTTTGAAAATGGATCGCTGGCGGAAGATGCTCCTAGAACATAATGGCGGCGTGGTTTCGTCTC
>Ga0181534_10001930_pt1 | contig 13201 bp, 8 predicted proteins | sample PEATcosm2014_Bin_37_FD_119758 | JGI IMG/M metagenome (GOLD analysis project Ga0181534, IMG submission 119758) | Peatland microbial communities from MTU Mesocosm Facility, Houghton, MI, USA - PEATcosm2014_Bin17_10_metaG | ecosystem: Environmental > Terrestrial > Soil > Wetlands > Peat | place...
CCGTCGGGGGTGGCCGCCATGCCCACCACCGGCTGGTTGAGGTGGGTGTTGCCGGTGGAGCCGTAGAAGGCGGCGTCGCCGAAGGTGAAGATCCCGCCGTCCCTGGCCACCAGCCAGTACCCGTGCCCGTCGGGGGTGGCCGCCATGCCCACCACCGGCTGGTTAAGGTGGATGTTGCCGGTGGAGCCGTAGAACCCGGCATCGCCGAAGGTGAAGATACCCCCGTCCGAGGCCACCTCCCAGTACCCGCCGCCGTCCGGGGTGGCGGCCATGCCCACGATGGGCAGGTTGAGGTGCTGGCCCCCCATCGACCCGTAGAAGGCGGCATCCCCGTAGGTGAAGATCCCGCCGTCGGTGGCCACCATCCAGTACCCGCCGCCGTCGTGCGTGGACGCCATGCCGACCACCGGTCGGTTGAGGGGCGAGCCGTCGGCCGATCCGAGGAAGCCGGCGTCCCCGAAGGCGTTGACGGCGCCGTCGGCCCCGGCCAACCAGTACCCGGCGCCGTCCGGGGTCCGGGCCATGGCCACGGCCGGGCTCTCCAGGGTCGTCGCCGTGGTGAACCAGTCCGACTTGAGCCCGAGGGCGGCGGCGAAGGCATCGCCGGTCAGCGAGACGTTCTGGTCGGAGCCGATCAGCGTCAACGCCGTGACCCGGCCGCCGTAGTCGCCGTCCCCGTTGCGCCCGGTGATGCTGATCGACTGGAGCACACCGAGCTGGGGCCAGGTGGCGTCGATCGTCGACACCGGGACGGAGGTGGTCCAGTCGTGGTTGGGGTTGCACGCCCCGGGCACGCACACCGAGTCCCCGGCATCGGGGACCCCAGGGAACACCCCCGGGTTGGTGTACCCGCCGGTGGAGGCCGAGTACTGGGTGGAGGCGATGGTGCCGCCGGGGAACTCCATGACCTGCCCGGCCGTGTCGGCCGCGGCCAGGTCGGTGACGGCGCTCTCGTTCAGCGTTCCCCGGTAGGTCTGGCAGGTCAGGTCACAGGTATCGGCATAGCCGCCGTAGGAGCCGGGGCTGGCCATGACGTAGGACCGGACGGCCACCGCCTGGGCCTCCAGTTCCTGGAAGCCCCAGTCCTGACCCTGGGGGCCGGCGCCGCCCAGGGTGCCCCATCCCGCCGGCGACTCGTTGGGGACGACGCCGTCGACGTACTGCTCCAGCGGGACCGTGTTGACGGTGCGGGCGGCGCCGTTGGAGTTGTACTCGGCGGTGATGGTTCCGTGCATGGTGACGTTGTCCGGACCGCCCAGGCAGAGGGTGAGGGTCTGCGAGCCGTCGTCGGGGCTGGGGGTGGCGGTGAGCGAGGTGGGCACGTTCTGGGCCAACAGCTGCCACGGCCCGGCACAGCCGGCGGGGCCGGACCAGAGGTTCCACGACCCTCCGGTCGGCACCATGAGCGCCACCTGATTGGCCGGAGTGGTGCCGAACATCGTCCCGGCCACGGTGAAGGGCGTGCCCGAGGTCACGATCACCTGGTTCCCGTCGTTCTCGGTCATGTCCACCCGGACCGTGGTGGCGTCCTGGGGTCCCGTGAGGGAGGCCAGGCTCGTCCCCCCGTAGTACGTCCCCAGGATGGAGGCATAGCCGGTCTGGTCCAGGGCGTACCCCAGGGCTCCCCACTGGCCCATACCGTGACCGTGGCCGTAGCCGTGCCCTTCGATGGTCACCGACGAAGCCGGGTAGGCCGAGGCCGGTGAGGCCAGGGCGGCCACGCCCACGAGCGACGACATCAGGATGCCGACCACCATCGCCACTGCCACTGTCACCGACACCGACTGATTGCCAATGATCGAGGAGTGCGCCCGCCGGTCCGAACGGCCGCGCCGCCTGGCCGTCCGGCCGCGCCCGGGCAACTGCCCTTCGGGCTCCTGAACTGGGCCCGGCGCTCCCACCGGATCACCACCCGACGACGCCCTACCGGTGATCGCCACCCGACACTGACCTCTCCGTCGCCAACCCTCCCGAATCCAGCTCCTCCGGCAGCACCCGGAGCGCGCTGTCGCGCCCGGGTACCTGCCGACGCATGCAGGCGATCACCGGTGCCTCAATCCGATCCGAGCTCCGCGGCGAATATGCCGGGAACCGATCCGAAGAAGTTGGAGTTGCCGAAGGCGAACATTCCGCCGTCGGCGGCCGACATCCAGTAGCCGCTGCCGTCGGGCATCGACGTCATCCCCACCACCGGCTGAGCCAGTCGGATGCCACCGGTGGAGCCGTAGAAGGGGGCGTTCCCGAAGGAGAAGATGCCGCCGTCGGACGCCACCATCCAGTAGCCCCCGTTGTGGTTCGAGGCCATGCCCACGATGGGCTGATTGAGATGGATGTTGCCGGTGGACCCGCGGAAGGCGGCGTCACCGAAGGAGAAGATGCCGCCGTCGGTGGCCACCAGCCAGTACCCACCGCCGTCGGGCGTGGCCGCCATCCCCACTACCGGTCGGTTCAGATGGATGCCGCCGGTGGAGCCGCGGAACGCGGCGTCACCGAAGGAGAAGATCCCCCCGTCGGACGCCACCAGCCAGTACCCACCCCCGTCCGGCGTGGATGCCATGCCGACGATGGGTCTGTTGAGGGCGATGTTGCCGGTGGACCCGTGGAAGGCGGCATCACCGAAGGAGAAGATGCCGCCGTCGGATGCCACCTCCCAGTACCCCTTGCCGTCCCGGGTGGCGGCGATGCCCACGATCGGACGGTTGAGGTGTGACCCACCCATCGAGCCGTAGAAGGCGGCGTCGCCGAACGAGAAGATGCCGCCGTCGGATGCCACCTCCCAGTACCCCTTGCCGTCGGGGGTCGAGGCGATGCCGACCACCGGCGCGTTGAGATGCCCGGGAACCGGTTGGGTCAGGGTGCCCGTCAGTTGGGCGTTCTGGTGGAACTGGGGCCACGACCTCCGGCCCAGTGAGAGACCGGCCGAGCCGTTGATCTCGTAGTGCTGGATGACGCCGACGTTGTTGCCGTCGTACCCGGCGATGGTGATCCCGATGGTCCCGTTGGGATCGGTGGTCACCAGGGGCGAGTTCTGGAGGGCCACGGCCTGGGTGCCGAAGGAACCGGATCCGAGGGTCGCCACCACCTGGGCGGTGCGTCCGTCGTAGATGACCAGACCGCCGGTGGTCGGCACCAGCACGTCGTTGTAGCCCCCGCCGGTGAGGTCGGCCGTGGTCACCCCGCCGATGATCTGCCCCGAGGTGGCCTGGGGCCACCCGGGCATGGGCGCCCCGTTGGAGCCGTTCAGCGCGTACACCAGGCCACCCGACCCGGTGTTGACGCCTTCCACCACCTGGACGTTCCCGTCCCCTTCGAGGTCACCGATGGCCGGGCTGGCGACGGTGTTCCCCCCGAGGTTGGTGCTCCAGGCGATGTTGCAGTTGGCGTTGGAGGCGAAGAGCGTGTTGGTGTCCGACGCTCCGGCGTAGTACGAGCCGGTGCCGAAGGCGATGCCGACCTGTCCGCCGGTCAGGAAGTTGCCGACGGCCGGCGACGAGTCCACCGTCTGGTTGGTGTTGTAGTCGCAGATCAGGTTGCCACCGGCGCCGAGCACCCGCAGGTGGCCGCCGGCGGTGTAGTTGACGCCGTAGGCCAGTCCGGGCGACGAGTCGCCGCCCTCCACGATCTCGGTCTGGCCGTTGCCGTACAGGTCGGCCAGGGACGGGGTGCTGAAGCTGCTGTCGGCGGTGAAGAACGGCCAACCCGGCAGCGTGGCCCCGTTGGCCGCGTTCAGCGCGTACTGGTTCTGGCCGAGGGACGGTGCCACGACAGCGGGCACGCCGTTCAGGACGCCGACGGCTGGCGACGCCTGGACACCGTGCTGGCCGTTCAGGTCCGGGGCACCGACGTGCCAGATCTGTGCTCCCGCGTTGGTGAAGGCGTAGTACCCGCCCACCGTGGGCTGCGAGGCGTTGCCGGCATCCACGAAGATGTTGTCGGTGCCGGAGCCGTTGGCCATGGCCGAGGGCGTGGCGTCGACGGGTGCACCGGTGTGGGCCGGCCAGCCCGGCGTGGTGGAGCCGTTGGAGAGATGGAAGGCCCACACGTTGCCGGCGCGGTCACCGACGACCACCGAGGGGCCGCCGCCGTCCAGGGTGGCCACCGTGGGTGAGCTCTCGGCGATGGGATTCCCGGCATCGGAGACGATCTGCTGCCACTGCAGCGAGATGGACAGACCGGTGTGGGCCACCGGAGCCGCCCCGGCCGGGGCGGACAGTCCGACGGTGAGGGGGACGCCGAGGACCATGAGTGCCGTGACCAGGCCGATGGTGATGCTCGTCCCTCGGGCTCGGTGGCCTCCGGCTCGGTGACCGTGGGAGCCGGTTTCGGCTCGACCCTCTGCGTCCTGCCCCCGCAAACGATCCCGGAACCTGCCACCGATGTCGTGCCCAAGCTGCATACGATCACTCCTCATCGTGCCGTGGTGTTCCCGGTCCCGCACTCCACCATCGGTTCGACGGGGCACCTGGGCCTGCTCCGGTTGACCGGGGCAGGACGGTCAGGCCGGCGGTATTAGGAATCCCTTAGGTATCGGCGCGCGCGACGAGGATCTGAACCCGAACTTCCCCGAGGACGCCGTCGACCTACCTGGCCAGGGTCAATGCCCGCACGGGCGGGCGCTCACGCCGCGCAGGCCGAGTCGATGGCCGAGGCGAACCCGGCCTGGACCCGGGGCAGGGCGAAGGCCGCCACCCGCTCTGCAGCGGCCTCGGCCAGGACCGTCCGGAGCCGGTCGTCGGTGATGACCCGGTCGATGGCCGCCGCCACCCGGGCCGCGGACTTGTCCGGCAGCAGCAGACCGGCCCCTTGCACCGTCTCGGGCACCGCCGTGGTGGCGTAGGCCACGATGGGCAGCCGGTGGTACATCGATTCCAGCAGGGGGACGCAGAAGCCCTCGTGGTTGGACAGACAGCAGAACACGTCGGCGGCCGCGTAGTAGGCGATCAGCTCCTCATGGGTGACCACGCCGGCCATGTGCACCGCCTCGGCCAGGCCGAGTTCGTCGGCGAACCGCCCGATGGCCACCGAGTACTCCTCGCTGATGGACCCACCCACCACGTGGAGCCGGGCCTGCGGGTCGTAGAGCAGACGGTAGGCGGCGAGGGACTTGATGAGATCGTCCTGCCCCTTGTGGGGTGAGACCTTGCCCACGAAGAGCAGGTCGGTGCCTCCCCCGGCCTTCTGTGCCGCCAGCCGGTCGGCCAGGGCGGGGTCGGGGGCCCCGGCGAACGACTCCAGGTCGATCAGGATGGGCAGCGTGGTCGTCGACCGGTAGCCGGCGGCGCGCAACTCTCCCTCGTTGAACTCGGAGTCGGCGATGGCGAACTCGGTGACCGGGGCCAGGTCCCGCAGCTGGGCCCGTCCCCAGCGGACCTCCTCCCCCACCTCCGGCATCCATGCCTCGAGCAGGTTGGCCGGCGTGATGTTGTGGTAGTTGACGAACTTGCGTTCGCTCCGCTCGCGGAAGATGTCGGCCACGCCGCTGCCGATCGAGAGCTGGTAGAGCAGCACCCGTCCGCCCGACGGGTGGTCACCCAGACGGCTGACCGGGTAGCCGAAGCCGAGGCGGTCGGGCGAGGCGTTGCCGTAGTAGATGTCCGACTGGTAGCCCCGCGCACGGAGGAGGTCCCGTAGCTGCACCGTGTGGCCACCGATGGCATCCCGACTGGCCAGCGTGGGTATGACCTGATCGATGCGGTCGACCGTCACCGAAGGGTCGTGGGACAGGTCATGGGGCATGTCGCGACACAGGGCATGGGGCCATCCGCCAGGTAACCGGGCCCCGCACTACTTGCTGGAATCGGCACCAAGCGCAGCCGGGACGTCCATGGCGTCCTTCTGGATCACCTCGTCGATGAACCCGTACTCGCGGGCCTCGTCGGCGGTGAACCAGCGGTCGCGGTCCGAGTCGGCCTCGATGCGCTCCACCGGCTGTCCGGTGTGGAAGGCGATCCGCTCGGCCATCATGCGCTTCAGGTACATGATCTGCTCGGCCTGGATGGCGATGTCCGAGGCCTGGCCCTGCATGCCGCCCGAGGGCTGGTGCATCAGGATGCGGCTGTGGGGCAGGGCGAACCGCTTCCCCGGGGTGCCGGCGCAGAGCAGGAACTGCCCCATGGACGCGGCCAGTCCCACGCAGATGGTGCGCACGTCGCAGCGCACGTACTGCATGGTGTCGTAGATGGCCAGGCCGTCGGTCACCGAGCCGCCCGGCGAGTTGATGTAGACCGAGATGTCCCTGTCCTGGTTCTCGGCCTCCAGCAGGATCAGCTGGGAGCAGACCAGGTTGGCGGTGTTCTGGTCGATGGCCGAGCCGATGAAGACGATGCGCTCCTTCAGGAGCCGTTGGAAGATGTCGGATCCGGGGCCGACCTCGGCGCCGGTCTTCATCTCGACGGCGTTTCCGGGGAGGTCGTTCATACGGGCAGCCAGAAGCAATTGACGGTTGTCATCCATGACCGGGAGCCTAGCGGCTGGGGTCCCGGCTCCGATGCAGCACGGATCAGTGCGAAGGGGCAGGTAGAGGGCCGGACTGTCGAGCCGGACTATCGGGCGTCGGACGCCACGGACACCATCGCCACCTGGTGGGGGATGGAGATGAACCCGACGGCCTTGCCCGGGTTCATGACCTCGAACTGGGCGGCCGGCTCCTGCCAGTCGTACTGCACCCCGCCGAGTTTGCTCTGGATCCCCACGACCAGGTCGTACTCCCCGTCGAGGAAGGGGATGGAGTCGAAGGAGAACTCGACGGCCCCAGGGCCTTCGGGCACGTCGTAGTGGGCGTCGAGCTGGTCGGTGTCGGTCCGGAGGAGCATGCTGGCCGTCGTGTCACGCATCTCGAGCACGAAAACCACCCCGTTCGTGGCCGACGAAGCCTCGAACTCCACCCTGACGGTGATCGGCTCGCCGGTCAGCAGGTAGTTGCGCTCCCCCGTACCGGGGTGGCGCGCCGTGACCGCCGTGATCCGCACCGGCCGGCTGTCGACCGGCGCCACCACGATCGGGGAGCCCGTGGATCCGTTGCCGTACTCCAGGGGTGGGGCCCCGGCTTCGGGCGGCGTGTCGGGAGGGGCGTCGTGCTCGGAGATGGTGAGGGTGTCGCCCGCCTCGAGCAGGGTCTCGCGGAAGAGCCGCACCGCCTCGCCCGGGGGGCCCAGGCCGATCATCTGCCCGCCGCTGAGCACCACGGCCCGGTTGCAGATGGCCCGCACCTGGTCCGGCGAGTGGGAGACGAACAGGATGGTCCGGCCCTGGGACTGGAACAACCGGATCCGGTCCATGCACTTGCGCTGGAAGCGCTCGTCGCCCACGGCGAGGACCTCGTCGATGACCAGCACGTCGGGGTCCCCGTTCACGGCCCCGGCGAATCCCAGGCGGACGTACATGCCCGAGGAGTAGAACTTGACCTGGTTGTCGATGAATTGCTCGAGCTCGGCGAACTCGACGATGTCGTCGAAGACCCGGTCCACGTCCTTCTTCGACATGCCCAGCATGGAGCCGTTGAGGTAGATGTTCTCGCGCCCCGAGAGGTCCTGTTGGAAGCCTGCTCCCAGCTCGAGCAGGCCGGCGAGCTGCCCCCGCACCACGACCTGGCCGGACGTGGGCTGCAGGACACCGCAGATGCACTTGAGGAGGGTGGACTTGCCCGAGCCGTTGCGGCCGAGGATGCCGACGGTCTCCCCTTCCTTCACGTCGAAGGACACGTCGTTCACCGCCCACAGATCCTCGTAGGGAGTGCGGCCGATATGGATGACCTTCTCCTTCAGCGAGGTGTACTTCTCGTGGTAGAGGCGGAACCGCTTGGAGACCTCCTGGACCTCGACGGCGTTGATCGCCAACCGGCTCAGAGCTCCTCGGCGAAGTTGCCGGCCAGCCGGCCGAAGACGTTCATCCCGATGAAGAACAGGACGACACCCAACCCGAGCACGGCGGCATCGGCCCATACGTAGGTCAACGGACCCCACGACGGGAGGAGCTGTTCCTTGGGGTGAGTCACCGTGGTGAGCCTGACCAGCCCGGTCTTGGCATAGAGCACCCGTTGGAAGGTCATGACCAGCGGCGTCATGGGATTGAGGAAGAACAGCCAGGTGAGGCCATGCTTGGACAGCTTGGCCGCCACCGTTCCCTGGTACGAGTAGACGATGGGGCAGGCCCAGAACCAGGCCGCCCCGACCAGCACCTCGATGAGGTGCTGGGTGTCACGCAGGTAGACGTTGACCGAGGCCAGCAGCAGCGCCAGCGCCGCGCTCAGCACCACGCAGGGGATGAAGGCCACCACCAGCAGCCACATGAGGCCCCACGCCGGGGCGTTGCTGACCACCACCATGAAGATGGCCATCACGCAGATCTGGAAGAAGAGGAAGACGCCGGCCGACCCGATGGCCGCCAGGGCCAGGATCTCCCTCGGGAACGACACCTTCTTGACCAGCCCGGCGTTGTTGACCACGACCCCGGTGGCGGCGATCACCCCGGTCTGGAAGAAGTTCCACAGCAGCAGGCCGGAGAAGAGGAAGATGACGAAGTTGGGGATGCCGTTCTTCAGGAAGACGCCGAACACCACGGTGTAGACGGCCAGGGTCATGGCCGGGGCGATCATCGACCAGACCAGGCCGAGGACCGAGTTCTTGTACTTGACCTTGATCTCGGTGCGGACCAGGTAGACGAGGAGCTCGCGCGAGCGCCAGATCTCGAGCAGGCGGGCCCTGACGTTGATGTGGGCGGAGACGACCCGGGTGATCTTTTCGCGGTGCTCGCGCCCACCGGTGCCGTCCGGGAACTCCTCGGCCATGGGCGAGAGGTCGGCCACCCGCTGGGGCGGCTCCGGGGGAGCCGGAGGTGGCGGCGGTCCCGGGGGTGAGGCGACGGGGGTCGACGAGGCGCTTGCTTTGCTGGCCATGCTCACTCGGTTCCGGTCATGGTCGTCGGTCGGTCGGTCGTCTGTCGGACGGCGCGGAAAGCAACGCTCTCGGCCACCATCCCCTCAACGTACACGAACCGACCAGCCTGAACTGCGATGTCCGAGGTCGGGACGCCGACTGGCCGCCACGGGGCCCGGCCCGCCCGCGCGGGCACAAGCGAAGCGTCGACAGGAGGGGTCCATGGGAGCTGATCCTACTGCCTGCCGCCCCCGATGGGCGGGAGGGGGCGGGGTACGGGGCCCCGCCCCTCGGAGCGCAGATCGTCGTCCGAGGGGACCCCCACCGGTCACCCCCGACGCACGTACTCCCGCCCGGCATCCGGCTGGACCAGGCGTTTCAGCCGGGTCGGCCGGCGAGGCCCCCGGGCCACCACGTCGGTGAGGAACCCGGTGTACCGCTCGATGATCGACGGCCACCGGTAGTACCGCTCGGTGTACTGCCGCCCCGCCTCCCCCAGCCTCCGTCGGAGCCCGTCGTCGGAGGCGAGCCGTTCCACGATGACCTCGAACGAGCGGTAGGAGTCGAACCACAGCCCGCCCCCCGAGCGCCCGCAGTGCTCCATGGTGGCGGCGCACGAGGCGTTGACCAGCACCGGGACCTCGAGGGACCAGGCCTCCAACAGCACGAGGGAGAAGGACTCGTAGGCCGACGGGTTCACCATGACCTCGGCACCGCCCAGGATGTCCCACTTGTCGGCTTCGGAGACCGTCCCCGTCACCACGATGTCCGGGTGGTCGGGGGCCTTGTCCGAGACCGGCCCGACGAGGGCCAGGGCCAGGTCGCCGGGGTGGCGCTCCTTGTAGCGGATGAAGTACTCGGCCAGCATCCCGCAGCCCTTGTGCTCGTCGACCCGCCCCAGGTAGCAGAGGTACGGCCTGTCCCCCAGCCCCACGAGCTCCCCGCCCGGGCGCCCGGCGCCGGCCGGGTCGTTGACCCCCAGTCCGAGCACGATCTGGGGCTTGGCGCCGTTCCCGAAGGCGTACTCCATGAGGTCCCGCTCGGCCTGGGTGTGGTAGACGAATCCGTCCAGGTGCCGGAAGCTCTGGCGGAAGGCCGACAGATAGAGCGCCGGCTCGTCGTGGGCGGCGGGGTGGAGCACCGTGGGCACCGGGGACACGGCGATCCCGTCCACGGTGGTGGCGAAGAGGTAGGGGTAGCAGGCCACCACGTCGGCGTCGGTGACGGCCACCGCGTCCACCAGCCCCGGGCACATGGGGCCGTTGAGGGCCACCCAGCGCCGGGCCTCGGCCAGGCCCACTGCCGTGGGGGCCAGCCGGATCTTGGCGTCGAGGTCGAAGTAGTCCAGCTGGCGCTGGCTGGCGGTGGGGAATCGGTGCACGGTCACGCCGTTCACGGTCGTCGTGCCTGCCGGCTCGGTGTTCTCCCAGGTCAGGTGGTCCATGGCGCAGCTGGTCAGGACCTCGACCTCCCACCCGGGCCGTAGGCACAGTCGCTCCGCCAGCATGCGGGCCGCCGCCTCCGCTCCACCGATCACCTCCGTGCCGTAGCGGGGGGTGACGAAGGCCAGCTTCACCGCTCGCGGACGGCGACCAGCAGGTACTCTCCCGGCCCGAGCAGTGCCTGGTTGACGGCGTCGATGGCGGCGTTCAGGGCGGCGGCGTCCGGATTGGCCGCGCCTACGTGGTCGATCCGCCGGTCGGCGCCCCCCGACGACCGTCCGTCCACCCGGAACCCCCGGTCCCCGAGGAGCTGAGCCCACGTCTCGGCGTGGAGCGGTCGGCCCGGGGCCAGGTCACTGATGACCGGGGAGATGCTGCCCATCCACGACTCCGGGGTGGCCGAATGGATGACCAGGATGCCGCCTGGGGCCAGCCGTGATCCCACCAGGCCTACCAGGCGGTCCCGCTCGTTGGGGTGGAGCCACTGGACCGAGCCGGTGACCACCATCCCGGCCAGGGCATCGTCGGCCACCACGTCGAGATGGTCGAGGAGCGACTCCGCCCGCACGTCGAGCCCGCGGCCGACGGGGGCCTCGATGACCGCGCCGGCGGGGTCCACGCCGTAGGCGTCCACCCCGGCGGCGATCAGGGCGTCCAGCAGGCTGCCGTTTCCACAGTCGGCGTGGAGCACGCGACCCTCCACGCCGGACAGGGCCTCAACCGCCGCCGGTGCCCACCAGGCTGCACCGGGATCGGCACTGGGCACGACGGAGGCGGGCAGCGGTGGCGTGCGTTGGACCTCGACCGCGGCCTCGAGGTCCTCCACGTGGTCCACCACCACATGGAGCATGCGCGAGACCGACCAGGCGAACTTCACGATCTGATGGACGATGAAGCCGATGTACCAGCCCATCGACTTCCGGATGAGCCGCTTGACGTAGGTCCCCACCAGCTTCTCCGACGCCACCGGCACGGAGATGTCGACATAGGCCGACCGGTCGACCAGGGAAAGGGTCTCCCGGAGACGGGCCTTGCCGTGCAGCCCGACCGGTGAGAACTCGAGGAACAACTCGTCGAGCTCCTGCTCGAGGCCCACCGGGATGTCGCCCGAGGCCCGACGCCGGCTGACCTCGGCGTCGACCTCGGCCATCACCTCGGCCAGATAGCGGACACGCTCGGCCGGGTCGGACGGATCGCTGGCGACCGACGGCGTGGGCTCGACGGGAACCACCGAGGGCGTAGACGAATGCGCTGGTGGCACGCAACGACTATAGCCAGGCGCCCATCGGGCCCCGGTGACCCGGGCCCGCTCCGCCGGCGCCGCGTCCCCACTCGGTAGGCTGGCGCCGCCGCGGGCGTGGCGGAATTGGCAGACGCGCCGGGTTTAGGTCCCGGTCCCCTCGGGGATGGAGGTTCGAGTCCTCTCGCCCGCACGCTCGCCCACGCCGGCGGTCCCGGTGGCGGTCCCGGTGGCGGTCCCGGGTGGCGGTCCCGGGTGGCGGTCCCGGGTGGCGGTCCCGGTGGCGCCCGACCCGCCCGGGGTGTTAGCTGGTGGCCATGCCTCTCGACGGTGAGTACGAGCCCAGTCCCAGCCAGTGGGTCCGCGACCAGGTCGACCTCTACGAGAGCTCCGGCGGCCTCGAGGGGACGACGCTCGGTGACCTGCCCGTGATCATCATGACCAGCCGGGGGGCCTCCTCCGGCAAGCTCCGCAAGACACCGCTCATGCGGGTCGAGCACGACGGGGTCTACGCCGTCGTGGCCTCGCAGGGGGGCGCCCCCACCCACCCGCTGTGGTACTTCAACCTGATGGCCGATCCCCACGTGGCCCTGCAGGACGGACCGGTGACATCCGACCGCACGGCCCGTGAGGTCACCGGGGACGAGAAGGCGCTCTGGTGGGAGCGGGCCGTGGCGGCCTACCCCGACTATGCCGACTACCAGGCGCGCACCGAGCGCGAGATCCCGGTGTTCGTCCTCGAGCCGTCCGAGGGCTGACGCTCAGCCGGGCCAGCCGGCTCAGGTGGGCTTCTGCAGCAGGACCGCCAGCAGGTAGCAGCCGGCGGCGTCGTAGTAGATGCCGCGGTGGCCGGCCAGCGCGGCAGGATCGAACTCACCCCGGGCCACCGCCGAACCGCCCCAGTTGAGGCCCCGCTCGGCCAGCACCGAGAATCCCACCGCGGTGACCTTGTCCCGCAGTTCCTCCAGGGTGTACTCGACCTTGTGGTCGGGATCGATGAACCCCTCTTGTTGCAGCCGGCAGACCAGGCCGTTGGGCGTGTCGATGGCCATGATCCCCCCGGGCCTCAGCACCCGGAACGACTCCTTCAGCACGATGTCCCCGTCCTCCTCGGTCACGTGCTCGATGGACTGGCCGCTGTAGATGAGGTCCACCGACTCGTCCTCGGCGAAGGAGAGGTCGGCCATGGAGCGGTACTCGTAGCGGACCAGGCCGCGATCGGTCTGGTTGGTCCCGTACCGCTCCGAGTGGTAGAGGGGATGGCGGTCGTCGGGGGGGAGGTCCACGATGACCAGCTCGTCGAAGTCGTAGGGGTAGCCCAGGGCCACCATGGCCCCGCGGGCGTCCCACGTCGAGCCGCCGCCCAGGTCCACGATGCGGCGGGCCGGCGGGAGGCCGATGATGAACTCGCTCAGGCTGGCATGGAGCGAGGCGTGCAGGCTGGCGGCCAGGATCGGCACGTGGACCCGCAACTCGCTCGAGCACCGCACCCGGTCGACCAGGTCGTCCCGGGTGAGCACGCCGGCGGCCATGGCGTCGGCCTGCTCGGTCCAGGCCGGCTCGTCGGGCTCCCGGCGGAGCAGCACGTTGTAGGCCATCCGGACCGCCTCCCGGGGTGGGAGCTGCTGGTAGGAGAGGCCGGCCAG
>Ga0181534_10001932_pt1 | contig 13194 bp, 9 predicted proteins | sample PEATcosm2014_Bin_37_FD_119758 | JGI IMG/M metagenome (GOLD analysis project Ga0181534, IMG submission 119758) | Peatland microbial communities from MTU Mesocosm Facility, Houghton, MI, USA - PEATcosm2014_Bin17_10_metaG | ecosystem: Environmental > Terrestrial > Soil > Wetlands > Peat | place...
ACAGAGACTGCCGAGCTTGCGCGGACAGCGGGTGTGAAATACGCACCCCGACGGCAGGTTGAGGGCGCTCGGCAGCTCACCGGTGAGGCGGATACGCCGCGCCGCATGACCCGCGGCGGCGGGATTGGCGGACAACAGCGCCGCGGTGTAGGGATGATGCGGCCCGGAAAATACCGCCTCCGCGGGACCGATCTCGAGCAGCCGGCCCAGGTACAGCACGGCGATGCGGTCCGACAGGTAGTGCACGACGTTCAGATCGTGCGAGATGAACAGGTAGCTCACCTGCCCGGCCGCCTGCAGATCGACCAGCAGATTGAGAATGGCCGACTGCACCGACACGTCGAGCGCCGAGGTCGGCTCATCGCACACGACCACCTGCGGGGCGCCGGCGAAAGCACGCGCAATGCCGACCCGCTGCTTCAAACCACCCGACAGGCGGCGCGGCTTTTCATCGAGGTGGCCAAGGCCCAGGCGGACCGCGACGGCGAGTTCGCGCAGCCGCAGCTCCCGGGCGGCTCCCTTGAGTCCGACCAGACGCAGCGAGCGGCCGATCAAGCGGCGCACGGTCTGCGATCGGTTGAGCGCGGAGCCGGGATTCTGAAAAACGATCTGCAGCGCCTTCAACTGCGCCGCGCTCCGATCGTCCGCGCGGGCCGCGAGCGGCGCGCCGGCGAGTTCGATGCGGCTGCCGGGGTCCGGTGCGGCCAATCCCAGCAGCAGTTGCGCGAGCGAACTCTTGCCGCTGCCCGATTCGCCCACCAGGCCCAGCGTCTCGCCCGGCCATAGATCGAGGCTCACGTCGTGCACCGCGTGCAGCGGCCTGCCGGCCACCTGGTAGGTCTTGGAGACGTTGCGCGCGCGCACCAGCGGTACAGCGGCGCCCGGTACAGCGGCGCCCGGTGCAGCGGCGCCCGGCGCAGCGGCGTTCGGCGCACGCGCGCCAGGATCGGTGCGTGCCGCCGGCGCGCCCTCCTCCTGCCGGGGCAGATCCGGGGCTCGTTCGGGATAGAAACAACGGGTCAGGCGTCCGCCGAGATCGAGCAGCGGCGGCGCCTCACGTCGACAGCGCTCGGTCGCATTGCCACAGCGATCGGCAAACACGCAGCGGTCGGTGATCGAGCCGGCAACCGGCAGCAAACCGGGAATCGACTCGAGCCGGCCGTGGTCCTTGCGCCGGCCGTAGGCCGGCACGCAGCGCATCAGGCCGACGGTGTAGGGGTGGCGTGGATCGGCAAATACCGCCGCCGCCGGCCCTTCCTCGACCAGCTCCCCGGCATAGAGCACGCCGACGCGGTCGCACATGCGCGCCACCACCGGCAGGCTGTGGCTGATGAACAGGATGGAATTGGCATCCTCGGCATGCAAGCGCGCCACGAGGTCGAGCACCTCGGCCTCGACCGTGGCATCGAGTCCGGTGGTCGGCTCATCGAGGATCAGCAGCGCCGGATTGATCGACAGCGCCATGGCGATGATGACGCGCTGCTGCATGCCGCCGGACAGCTCGTGCGGGAAACTCTCGAGCACCCGCCGCGGCGCGGGGATCTGCACCCGCTCGAGCATCCGCGCCGCACGCTCGAGCGCAGCGCCCCGTCCGAGCCCCTCGGCCACCTCGAACACCTCGGCCATCTGGCGCCCGATGCGCAAACTCGGATTGAGGGCGCGGCCCGGGTCCTGATACACCATCGCGACGCTGTGCGTGCGCAAGCGGCGCAGTTCGGGCGCCGACAGCGCCATCAGATCGCATCCATCCACCCACAGGTGGCCGCCGCTCACCCGGCCGTTGCGCGCAAGATAGCGTACCGCCGCGAAAGCGACGGTCGATTTGCCACAGCCCGATTCGCCCACCAAACCGTAGGATTCGCCGCGCGCGATGCGCAGGGACAGATCGATGAGCACCGGGCGCTCGCGCCGCCCGGTGCGATACACCACGTTCAGATGCTCGAGACGCAGGGCATCGCCGGACGCGCGGGCGCTCATGTCTCGAACACGCTCTGCAGTCCGTCGGTGACCAGATTGACGCCGACCACGAGCGAGGCGGTGGCGGCGGCATCGAACAGCACCGTCCACCAGTAGCTGCCGATCAGGCTGTAGTTCTCCGCGATCGCGATGCCCCAATCGGCGGACGGCGGCTGGATGCCGAACCCGATGAAGCTCAACGAAGCGACGAAAAAGATGGCATAGCCGAGCCGCACCGTCATCTCCACGATGGCGATCGGCAGCACGTTCGGCAGGATCTCGATGAACATGATGGCGAGCGGTCCATCGCCGCGCAGGCGCGCCGCCGCGACGTAGTCCAGTTCGCTTTCGATGAGCACCGCGGCACGCACGGTGCGTGCGATCAGCGGCGTGAACACGAAACCGATCACCAGGATCACCGTCGCGTTCGAGGTGCCGACGGCGGCGAGCGCCATCAGCGCGACGATGATGAGGGGCAGTGCCTGCAACGCTTCGATCACCCGGCTCACCGCATCATCGAGCACGCCGCGCACGTATCCGATGCACAGACCGAGCGCCGTGCCGAGTACGGTGCCGAGCAGCGTCGCGAGCGGCGCCACGACCAGGATGTCGCGCGCCCCGAGGATGACGCGCGAGAACACGTCCCGTCCGAGCTGATCGGTGCCGAACCAGTGGGCGGCGGAGGGTGCGCTCAAGGTCGCGAGCAGGTCATCCGCATAAGGGTCGAGCGGCGCCAGGCGGGCCCCGAACAGCGCGCACACGATCCAGAACAGCAAAATGGCGAGGCCGGCCATGAGCGTGCCCGAGTGCAGCGCGGCCCGCAATCGCTCGCGCGCGGGGCTCGGCGCGTTCATGCGCGCCCCGCCCGCAGGCGCGGATTGAGCGCGGCGGAAAGCAGGTCCGCGAGCACCGAGGCGAGCGCATAGATCACCCCCACCGCCAGCACGCCCGCCTCGAGCATGGGGAAGTCCTTGGCGCGCGCCGCCGCGTAGATCAGCGCGCCGATGCCGCGGTAGTGAAACAGCGTCTCGACCACCACCAGGCCGCCGGCCAGATACCCGACCAGGCTCGCCACCACGGTGATGGTGGGCAGCAGCGCATTGCGCAGCACGTGGCGCCACATCACCGTCCGCATCGGCAATCCCTTGAGCACGGCGGTCCGGGTGTAATCCGCATCGAGGGCCTCGATGGTGCCGGCGCGCGCCACGCGCGCGATGTACCCGAAAAACACCAGCACCAGCGGCAGCGACGGCAGGATCAGATAATGCAGTTGCAGCAGCGGCCCGGCCCCTTCCGGCCAGTCAGCCGACATCGGCAGCCAGCGCAGCCACACCCCGAAGATCAGAATGAGCACGATGGAGGAGATGAACTCGGGCACGATGCCGAGCGATTGACCGAGCAGCACCGTGGCCCGGTCGCTCGCGCGCCCGGCGCGCAGCGCGGCAAACACCCCGCCGGCGATGCCGAGCGGCACCACCAGCACGAAGGCGAGTGCCGCGAGTTTCAAGGAGTTGGCCAACGCCTCGGCCACGAACGGCGCCACGGGCGCGCGAAAGCTGAACGAGCGGCCCATGTCGCCCTGCACGAAGTGCGTGATCCAGTCCCAATACTGGACCGGCAGCGGCCGGTCGACGCCCACCTGATGATTGAACACCGCCACGGCGCGCGCATCCGCGAGCGGACCCAGAACCGCGCGCCCGACATCGCCCGGCAGCAACTGGCCGCCCAGGAACACCACGATCGACAGGATCCCGAGGGTGATCAGCGAGAGCAGCGTGCGTTTCATCAGGAATTGCACGAGGCCGGGGTTCATGGCTTGAAGCGCACCACGAAGCAGCGGTGTATCCGCGTATTGCGCTCGAAATCCGCGGGGACGGTCGCGGCGCTGATGTCCTGCACGGACAGGTCGGCGAGCGCCTCGGCATCGAGCTTGAAGCGGGTGAAATTCGTCGAAAACACCAGACGGCCGGCCGGCCGCAGCAGCTTGAGCGAGCGGCGGATCATGCCCACGTGATCACGCTGCACATCGAGCACCCCCTCCATGCGCTTGGAGTTCGAGAAGGTCGGCGGATCGACGAAGATCAGGTCGAAACGCGGTCCCCACACCGACTGGCTTTCCAGCCATTCCAGGCAATCGGCGCGCTCGAGTTCGTGCTCGGCGCCGCCGAAGCCGTTGAGCAGCAGATTCTCGTGCGCCCAATCGAGGTAGGTGTTGGACAGATCCACGCTCACGCTGCTGCGTGCCCCGCCCGCGGCGGCGTAGACCGTGGCGCTGCCCGTGTAGCAGAACAGATTGAGAAAATCCTGTCCCTGGGCCCAGCTGCGCAGCATCTGGCGCGTGATGCGGTGATCGAGAAACAGGCCGGTGTCGAGGTAGTCGCGAAAGTTCACCCAGAACTTCAATCCGCCTTCGTGCACCACGTGCCGTTCGCCGGTGAGCTCGCGCTTCTCGTACTGCTCCGCGCCCTTCTGCGCCTTGCGCACGCGTGAATGCACGTGCGACGGCGGCACCGCGAGCACCTCGGGCAGCACCGAGAGCACCTCGCGGCGGCGCTCGCGGGCGCCCTCCTGATTCACGGTTTTGGGCGCGGCATATTCCTGCACGTGAACGTGGCGCGCGGTGCGTCCGTAGAGGTCGATCGCGAAGGAATACTCGGGCATGTCGGCGTCGTACAGTCGGTAGCAGTCGATGTGTTCGCGTACCGCCCAGGGCTCGAAGCGCTGCAGATTCTTGCGCAGCCGGTTGGCGAACATCTGCGCACCGGGGCGCCCCGACCAATCCGCCCGCACCACCTCGGGCGCCCGCTGTTCGCGCGCTTCGTTCATGTCAAAGCGCAGCAGGCGGCACTCGAGGTTGCCGTTGAAGAACCGGTGGGTGCGTTTGGCATAGATGCCGAGATTGCGCGCGAGCGGCGGATTACCGGTGAGGATGGCCGCCTGCCAACCCGGGAAGCGCTCGCGCAGCGCGCGTCCGAGTTCCGCATACAGCTCCGGCAATCCGGATTCGGCGCCGATGCGCTCCCCATACGGCGGGTTGGTCACGATGAGTCCGGACAGTCCGGCGTGGCTCTTGAGCTCGGCGAGCGCGCACTTCTCCACGTGCACCCACGCGGCGACACCGGCACGTTCGGCGTTGGCGATCGACATGCGCACCGCATCGGCCTCGACATCGAAGCCGAAGATGCAGCGGCGCGGGGTGCGCGCGGCGCGGCGCGCACGCGCCTCGGCGCACAGCCGCTCCCACAGCGGCGCATCGTGACCGCGCCAGCCACGGAAGCCGAAGTACTCGCGCTCGAGCGCCGGCGCGGCATCGGCCGCGATCAATGCCGCTTCCGTGAGAAACGTGCCGGACCCGCACATCGGATCGACCAGCGAGCCGCCCTGATCGTTGAGCGCGGGCCAGCCGGCCCGCAGCAGCACGGCCGCGGCGACGTTCTCCTTGAGCGGCGCGCGGCCGCTTTCGCTGCGATAGCCGCGCCGATGCAGGCTTTCACCGGAAAAATCCACGGAAACGAGCGCCGTGCCGCCCTCGACGTGCAAATGCAGCAGCACGTCGGGCCGGTCCGGCTTGATGTTCGGGCGCTCGCCGGTCGCATCTCGCAGGCTGTCGCACACCGCATCCTTGAGCAGCTGCGAACCGTAAATCGTGTGGCGGATGGACTCATTGCCGCCGCTGCAATCGCAGGCCAGGGTGGCGCCCGGTGCGAGGTGTTCGCGCCAGTCGATGCGCTTGATGGCATCGAATATCGAGGCCGTGCTGGCGGCGTCGATCGAGCCCACACTCAACAGGATGCGGGTGGCGGTGCGCGACCACAGGCAGGCCCGATAGCCGACCTCGAGCGTGCCCTGAAATTTCACGTCATGGCTGCGCTCGCGGACGTCGCTGGCCCCGAATTGCACCAGCTCCTCGGCGAGCACCGAGGCCGCGCCGACCGGCGCGGTGGCGATCCAATAGCGCACATTGTCATCGGTGGGCACGTTCAATGGGTCCGCGCCCGGGGCCCGTCCGGCGGCCCGAGCGGCTGCCAGTCGGGCTTCGGATGGCTGTCCAGATAGCGCGCGAGGATGCGATAGACGTATGCATCGAAGCCGGCGGGCGAGGACTGCAGGGCGAGCGCGGCAAGATCCTCGTCGGAGCGCGCGGTCCCGATATGGCTCCAATGATCGAGCACATGCACATCGATGTCGCCGAGCGCATTGCGCTCGCGCAGCGCGACGCGGCCGGGAAACGGCCAGGGCTTGAGCTTGAGGGCGGCCAGGGCCATCTGCAGCCGCACCTGATGCAGCGCCAGCGGCTCCCTGCCGACGCACGCCCCCCTGCATTTGCCGAGCTGGTGGGCGAGGCACGAACCCGGGCCCGGCTCGAGCCCGAGAACCTTGAGGCACAGCCCGTGCGCGCGGGCGATGTCGCCGAGCGCCTTGCGCGCATCCTTTTGCGAATGAAACACCCCGCGGCAGCGCTCCAACGTCCGCGGCCCGAGCGCCTCGAGCGCGACGATCGCGACCGCACCGGAGGCAGCGTCGGGTTCGAGCGTGAAGCTGTTCGACTCGCTGTTCAAACGCCGGTTGTAGCGCGGCTGCTGCGTCCTGATCCACTGCGTCTCGCGCAGAATGGCGCCGAGTTCGCCCGCGGTCTCGAACCAGTCGATGCGCCGCACCTGGCTCTTGAGCCTGCGCTCGCGCGCATCCTCCTCCTCGCCGGCGAAGTGGGCGAGAATGCGCGTGCGCAGCGAGTGGCTGCGCCCGACGTAGAGCAACGCGCCGTCCTCGCCAAAGAAGCGATACACCCCGCAACTGTCGGGCAGCTCGTCGGCGAGCCCCGCGGGCAGATACGCCGGGAGGCGGTGCGCCCCGAGCACGGTCCGCGCGGCGGCGGCCAGCGCCGCCTCGGGCACCTCGCGGCGTAATGTGAACCAGAAATCGCGCAGCACCTGCGCATCACCCAGGGCGCGGTGGCGCGCGTTGCAGGTGAGGGCGTGCCGCTCCATCACGGCATCGAGGCTGTGGCGCCGGTGCTGCGGGAACAGCCGCCGCGAGAGCTTGACCGTGCACAGCACGGGGGCACAGAAATTCAGGTCGAGGCGGCGAAATTCCGCGCGCAGGAACGCATAGTCGAAGCGCGCGTTGTGCGCGACGAACACCGGCGCGAGCGGAGCTGACTGCAGCTTCTCGAGCACGAGCCGCGCGATGTCGGAAAAACGCGGCGCGTTCGCCACCATCTCGTTGCTGATGCCGGTGAAATTTTCGATGTACGGGGGAATCGGGCATTCGGGGTTCACGAGCGAACTCCATTCCTCGATCAATTCCCCGTGCCGCACCCGCACGATGCCCACCTCGGTGATGCGGTGAAGGGCCGCATTCCCGCCGGTGGTCTCCAAATCGACAAAGACCAGGTCTTGCGGAAGGACGGCTGCCTCAGCCGTGTCCATCGAGCGACAGGATCGGGTAGTACAGATCGGGGCGCCGATCGCGAAACACTCCCCAGGCGCGCCGATACCGGCGCACCGCATCCAAATCGAAGGTGGCGGTGAGCACACCCTCGCTGACCCGGTCGGCTTCGGCGACTTTCTCGCCGGTGTGCGAGGCGATGAACGATGAGCCGTAGAACGTCATGCTGGTGCGCTCGCCCCGCTCGACGCCAATGCGGTTCGAGGCCACCAGCGGCACCATGTTGGCGGCGGCATGGCCCTGCATGGTGCGCTGCCAGTGCCCGCTCGAATCGAGGGTCGGATCGTGGGGTTCGGAGCCGATCGCGGTCGGGTACAACAGCACCTCGGCGCCCATCAGCACCATGGAGCGCGCCGCCTCCGGAAACCACTGGTCCCAGCAGATCGCGACGCCGAGCTTGGCGAAGCGGGTCTCGAACACCTTGAAGCCGGTGTCGCCGGGCGAGAAATAGAATTTCTCGTGATATCCCTGCCCCTCGGGAATGTGCGATTTGCGGTAATGTCCGAGCACTTCGCCGCCGGCGTCGACCATCACCAGCGAGTTGTAGAAGGCATTGTTGGCGCGTTCGAAAACGCTGACCGGCAGCACCACGTTGAGCTCGCGCGCCAGCGCGCTGAAACGCTCGACCGCCGGATGGCCCGTGAGCGGACTCGCCAGATCGAAGAAATCGCTGTTGTGCTCCTGGCAGAAGTACGGCGTTTCGAACAGCTCTTGAATCAGCACCACGTTGGCGCCGCGGCCGGCCGCCTCGCGGATCAGCTTCTCGGCGCGGGCCATGTTGGCCTCGCGATCCCAACTGCATGCCATTTGCGTGGCCGCTACCGTGATCGTGCTCATATGGGTCCTTATGCTACCTGAAGGCGCCGCTAAAACGTGGGCGGTGAACTCGCGCTGACGATTTCGCACTCCTCCCGGCCCGGATTACGGAACCGGTGCGGAATGGAACTCTTGAAATAATAGGCATCGCCCGCGCCGAGCAGCCGCGACTCGCGGCCCACGCTCAACTCGATTTTTCCCTTGACGATGACGCCGCCCTCCTCGCCGGCATGCGCCAGCATCTCCTCGCCGGTGTCCGCACCGGGTGAGTAACGCTCGTGCAGGATCGACATGCTGCGCTTGGCCAATCGGCCCCCGACCAGGCGCAGTTCCACCGCGCCGGTGCCGATGTCGGCCAGCTCGGCGCGCGGAAAGAACACCTCCGGCGTGCCCGCGAGATCCAGGGTGAAAAAATCGGCGAGCGCCATGGGGATCCCATCGAGCACTTTCTTGAGGGAGCTGACCGACGGGCTCACGCGATTTTGCTCGATCAGCGAAATCAGTCCATTGGTGACGCCGGCACGCTTCGCCAGTTCGCGCTGCGACAGGCCGTACATCTGGCGTACGGCTTTCAAATGGGCACCCACGTCGAGAGTCATAGTGTCCATTATATTAAACAGTCTGGGGCCAGATGCAGCAAAAATTGAGGATTTCGTTGAATTTCCTTATCATCGGGCGCCCAGTGGCCATCGTCTTACACCCTTAAGGACCCGCATGAACGCCCAAATCACCCCTGCGACCGCGCCCACCGCGCTCGACGCCTTTTGGATGCCGTTCACGGCGAACCGGCAATTCAAGGCCAATCCGCGGCTCCTGGCACGCGCCGAGGGGATGCATTACTGGACCGCCGATGGGCGCCAGGTGGTCGATGCGGTCTCGGGACTGTGGTGCGTCAATGCCGGGCATGGGCGCCGCGAGATCGCCGATGCCGTCGCGCGCCAGCTCACCACCATGGAGTATGCCCCCACCTTTCAGATGGGACATCCGATCGCCTTCGAACTCGCCAACCGCCTGGCCGAAATCGCGCCGCCGGGGATGGACCGGGTGTTCTTCACCAACTCGGGCTCCGAATCGGTCGACACGGCGCTGAAGATCGCGATCGCCTACCACCGCGCCCGCGGCGCCGGCCAGCGCACGCGCTTCATCGGCCGCGAGAAGGGCTACCACGGCGTGGGCTTCGGCGGCATGTCGGTGGGCGGCATGGTGAACAACCGCAAATTCTTCGGCTCCTCCATGCTCCCGGGCGTGGATCATCTGCCGCACACGCTCGACATCGCGCACAACGCCTTCTCGCGCGGCCTGCCGCACTGGGGCATGCACCTCGCCAACGAGCTGGAGCGCCTCATCGCCCTGCACGACGCCTCGACCATCGCGGCCGTGATCGTGGAGCCGATCTCCGGCTCCGCGGGCGTGATCCTGCCGCCCGTCGGCTATTTGAAGCGCCTGCGCGAGATCTGCGACAAGCACGACATCCTGCTGATATTCGATGAAGTGATCACGGGGTTCGGCCGCATCGGCAAGCCCTTTGCCGCGCAGGCCTTCGACGTGACACCCGATTTGATGACCACCGCCAAGGGCCTGACCAATGGCGCCATCCCCATGGGCGCGGTGTTCTCGCAGCGCAAGATCTACGACGCGTTCATGCAGGGGCCGGACAATGTGATCGAGCTGTTTCACGGATACACCTACTCGGCGCATCCGGCGGCCTGCGCGGCGGCGTTGGCCACGCTCGACATCTATGCCAAGGAAGATTTGCTGACGCGCGCGGCAACCTTGAGCCCCGTCTGGGAAGATGCCGTGCACTCGCTGCGCGGCGCGCCGAACGTGATCGACGTGCGCAACTTCGGCCTGATCGCCGCCATCGAATTGGAACCGCGCGCCGGCAAACCGGGCACGCGCGCCTTCGATGTGTTCCTGAAGTGCTTCGAGCGCGGCGTCATGGTCCGGCAGACCGGCGATGTGATCGCGCTCGCGCCGCCGTTGATCGTCGAGCCGAAGCACGTCGAGCAAATCATCGAGACCTTGACGGCCGTGATCCGCGAGACCGCGTAAAGCTATAGCGCGCTAGGCTTTCGCCTCGAAAATGGCGTACCACTTCTTGCACGGTTCGCACACTTCCCAGGTGCCCTCGAAGCCGGCGGGCACGACGAAGGCGTCGCCGGCGCGCAGATCATGGCGCTCTCCGCTCACCGATTCGAGCCGCACGCGCCCTTCGATCAACACGCAGAACTCGTGCTCGGTGTAGCGCACCCGCCATTTTCCGGCCGTGCTCGACCACATGCCGCAGAAAAACTGCTGGCTGCCGTCGAGATATTGATTCGATACCCGGGTGCGCGGAATGCCGGCCAGGATGTTTTCCGGCGCCGGATTCGCGGATTCACCGGTCTGCAGCCGGTCGAGTACCACGATGCGGGGATGATCTGTCATCCGCCTATCCTAGGCACGGGGCACGGGTGGAAACAAGAGCGGCCCGACCCCGGCGGGTCGGGCCGCCGCTGGACTTACGGCGCGGACCGGATCGCCGCCGTGGTTGCCACCGTGGTGGCGGGCGCAGTGGCCGGCGTGGCGTCCGGCTTCGGCGCGGGGTCCGCCGCGCGGGCCGACTCGGTGTCGGCGGCCTGCAAGGTCAGGCGCACCCGCCGCTCGAAGGCGTAGCCATCCCGGTCGGCGGCCACGCTTTGGCTGTCCCCGTAGGCGTTGATCTCGAGCGCGTGCTCCCCGACGCCCGCCGCGAGCATGAGATCACGCACCGCGTCCGCACGCGCTTCGGAGAGCTTGAGGTTTCCCTCGAGGGTTCCGCGCGGATCGGCAAAGCCGTCGATCCGCACCTTGAGGGCCGCCGATTGCGCCACCGCCGCCCCGAGCAGCCCGATCTCGTGCGCCATGTCCTCCGGAATCTCGGCACTCCCGGTGCGAAACATCACCTCGCCCTGCAGCCCGTCGAGCAGCCGCGCGGCCCGCTCGCGGGCCGCGTCGTCGCGTGAGGCTTCGGCGCCATCCTCGCGATGCGCGAGATCATCGAGCCGCGCGGTCAGCGCCCGGTTGGATTCGGTCAGATCGCTGCGCGCGCCCTCGAGCGCCGCCGCACGGCTTTCCAGCTGCGACTTGTCCGCCTGCAGGAGCGCCACCTGCGCCCGGGCCTGGGCCGCGTCGGCTTGCGCCCGCGTCGCTTCGGCCGCGTGGTGCACCCGGTTGCCGAGCCAGGTACCGAGACCCGCCCCGAGGATGGCGCCGACCGGACCGGCGGCAAAGCCGCCGATCACCGCACCGGTGACGAATCCGGCCGGCTCCTGCGGGGGCGATGTGTTGGGGGCGGCGGCCACCGCCAGTGCGCTGATGCTCATCAATCCGGCCGCCGCAGCGGTCGTGGAAAATACCCTGTTCATGACCTGCTCCTTGAGTTCTCGCCACTTCGGGCGACGACCCTCGCCGCCCGTTGGCAGCCATTGGGCGCCCGCATTCGGACGCCGCGCGGCAGGAGCGCCGGCAAATCATGGCAAAGTGCTGATCAATCCCGGGGCAACACGCAGACGTGGGCCGCCATCACAAAATCGTAATGGCGATATTGACGGGTTTGCGGTTTTGACCTCATGGTGCCCGGCACTGTAGCCGCCAGCACTGGATGCCGATGATATGTCACACCGGCTACGCGCACATCCGCATCGCCTGGAACCCTAGGGGCGCGCGCGGCCTCTCCCCCCGGTTTGGCGAATAGCATCACATCAGGAACGGCAGCGGTACGGTACATATGTACGCTAGCAATAAAAGTATCGGAACTATGGAGCAGGGCAAGCCTTTCAGCGCAACGGAGAGTCCGCTCGTCGATTTCGATGCCGTCTGTCAAAAGGTGCGTGCGGCGGTCGAACCGGCGCGCGCTCATGCCGTTTCGCTGCACGATGAACATGGCGATGTGCTGTGGTTGAGCGAAAGCTCCATGGGCCCGGACGAGCACAATGCCGTGCGCGAAGCGCTCGAGGCCTTCGCGGGCAGCAAAGGCCCGGCAATTCTCGCCTTCGACCTCGGTGATGCGCGCTCCGCCGTGCTGATGCGGGCGGTGAACGAACGTCGCATGCTGGTCGGCGCCATCATGGTCATCATGGATACCCGCGGCATCAAGCAGGATGAGCGCGGCACGGTCAAAATGATGACGCCCAAATTGCAGCGGGTGCTCGCCGATTTCGCCGCGATGCGTCCCGACTCGGGGATCGCCACGGCAGCGCCGGCAGAGGCCCCGGCGGTGCCGGCCAGGGCGGCGGCGCCCAAGGCCGCCCCGCTCGCCACCGTGAAATCGGCGCCGCCCACCGCCCAGGCGACGGCCGGCCGACCGGCCGCCGCGTCCGCGCCGATGGAACTCACCCTGGCGGACAGCGCACGCATGCCCGCCCCCAAAGCGCCAGGCGCAGCTGGGCCGGCCGCGCCTGGGCCGGCCGCGCCTGGGCCGGCCGCGCCCCACGCCATCGCGTCGAATCCCGCCCCAGCGGCGGACCGGCGTTCGACGCCGCCCGTCACGCCGGAAATCGACCGTCTGCACGCCGCCCTGCGACGCAGCCCGATCGCGTTGCATGTGCAGCGCCTGGTGCCGCTGACCAAGGGCAGCCAGTTGAAGCGCTACGAGGTGCTGCTGCGCTCGAAGTCCGACGACGCCCCAAATGCCGCCCCGCAGGCCATGCTCAAAGCTGCGGTCGACAATGGTTTGGGTTCGATGATCGATCGGCGCGTGGTCACCGAGCTCATCGGCTGGCTCGTTCATCACCCCGATGTGTGGCAGGCGAGCGCCGTGATGTTCTCGGTCAATCTCACCACGACCGCCCTGCATGATGAGCACTTCATCAAATTCGTCGGTCTGTGCCTGGCGAAATCCTCGCTGCCGAAGGCGATGATCGCGTTCGAGGTCGACGTGCCCACCGCGGTCAAACTCGCGGGCCGGATCTCCGAGGTGGCGGCCGCCCTGCACCGCCTTGGCTGTCCGCTGGT
>Ga0181534_10001933_pt1 | contig 13193 bp, 11 predicted proteins | sample PEATcosm2014_Bin_37_FD_119758 | JGI IMG/M metagenome (GOLD analysis project Ga0181534, IMG submission 119758) | Peatland microbial communities from MTU Mesocosm Facility, Houghton, MI, USA - PEATcosm2014_Bin17_10_metaG | ecosystem: Environmental > Terrestrial > Soil > Wetlands > Peat | place...
ATCGGCACCGATCTGATGATCAAGATCATGCGAACGTCCAAGCACCTGGAAATGGGCGCCATGGTCGGCATCGATCCTAATTCCGACGGTCTTGCGCGGGCCGCCAGGCTGAAGGTGACGGAGCTGGTGGTCGATGCGGATGATGTCGTACGCGAACGGCTGCCGTCCGATCCCGACCGCCGTGGTTTCCTGATGTACGATCTGGAAGGCGAACTGTTTTTCGGCGCGGCACCGGAGCTGGAGCGCTTTCTCTCATCTATCCTCGAGGAGGCGGACCGAGTGGCCATCCGACACGTCGTGGTGCGGTTTCGACGCGCCCGCAATCCGGATGCCGGTGCAATTGAACAGTTGGAACGCTTCCTGCGTGACGCAAACGCGCTCGGTGTGACTGTCCTGCTGGCCGGGGTCCGTCCCGATTTCGTGCGAATCTCCAAAAATGTCGGCATCGACACTTGGTTTCCGACCCAACAGATCTTCCCCGAAGAGGATGCTGCATTCTCTGCAACTTTGCGTGCCGTACGCTACGGCAATCACCTGGCAACCCGCGGCAACGAGAAGCAAGGCGCCGACGGCGCCGCAGCCCCTGATCAATCGTCAGCGGATTATTATCTGGTTTGAGACTTCCTTCCGGAACATCGCACTGTGCCCGCCGATGTGGCAGGCGCAAGCGAAAGTCGCTTACCCTGCCGCCGCTGTATTTTCGCCTTTTCGAGCAATTTCGCACTTTCAAGGGAATCAGTTCGATGGTGCCCCTGAAGCAGGGCCTGGGGTCCGCTGGCCTGTGTATGAACGGCGTGATCTTCGTTGCGCTGTCGTCGCGCCACCACCTCCTGCTTCGATTGCCGCGACACCGCGTGATTGAGTTGACAATTGCCGGCCAGGGCAAGGAGTTGAAAAGGCGCGGCCGTTCAATGCATGAATGGCTCGTCGTATACGAACAATCGGAAGGTGGGCTGCTATTGTTGATGCACGAGGCGCTGTCGTTTGTTGAGTCGTTATGCTGAGCACTCGTCATCAGGTGTTGCAAGACCATGACTCCGCTCGATTCGGTGCAAAGCCTTGCGCCGTCCTGTGAATACGAGGCAGCGTTACGCGAGCGTAGTTATTCCACCCAGCCCTTGGTCGCGCCGCCGCACGAATACTCGACGGGCGGTTTTGTCGTTGGATTACTTTGCGTCGGCGGGATAAGCGCCGTGCACAATCTTGCCTTCCAGCTTTTGTTCGTCTTTGACCAAGTTGTAAAGCGGACAGGTGTCTTCCACCGCCTTGCGCAGGCCATCGATGTCAGCCGCACTGTTCGGTGATTCAATCCGCACCTTGTAGGTGATATCGCTGTAACGCGCGGGCGAAGTCAGGTTCTTGCCAAAGCGAGGGCTCAGGTTGGCATCAGCGGTGAGTTCGAGCGAATCCAGCAGGACGCCACGCTCGGCGGCCTGTATTTCAAAGATATGGGTCGGACAGGTGGTGACGACACCGAGCAAGTGCTCCTCCACCGTGGGGGCGATGCCGTAGCCGAGCAGCTCCGGCGCGCTATCGTGCAACGCGGTGTGGTAGCCATCCTTGCCCAGGAAGGTGTAGCGCAGCCCCGTATGTGGTTCGACACGAGTATGCGCAATGAGAGTTCGCGATTCCGGTGCCGGCTTGCTCGGGTCGCGCGGTTGCTTGTTCGCCTTCGACACCGGCACCTGTTCCTCGGTGATGAAATCGCGCAGACCCGGTGGCTGGCCTGGTTCGCGCTGTGCCGGTGAGTGGATGTATTCGACCGTGAGGGGGCTGACCTGATGCGCCTTCGTCACCAGGTCGATGACCGAGGAGTTGGCGTGCACGGCGGCTTTCAGTTCCTCCAGCTTCGCATCCGAAACAGGCGACTGGATATAGGCCACATAGGAAAGATTGTTCGGGTAGGACAGGGTTGCGGTCTTGCGCTGAGGAATGCTGGTAAACACGACATCCAGCGAGTCCAGCGGAATGTCCTTCGATGCAGCCTGCACCAGGTATTCGTCGGCCACTGCGCTGGCGAGTGTGCCGACCAGCGATTCCCATGAACCCGGTCCGAGGTCGAAGCCGGCACCGCTGCGCGGACTGTCGCTCAACCACTCAAACTGCCCTTTCTCACCGATGCGCAGTCGGCGCACGCCGGAACGGCTGACGGCAGTCACCTTGACGTGCAAGTGGGTCGGCGCGGCATCCCTCTTTTGCAACTCGAGAATCGCCTGCTTCTTCGCCTTCAAATGATCGCGCAGCGGTGAAGCATCGGCCGCATGGGTGGTCTGGCTGAATGCAGTCAGCAGCGTTGCGAACAAGGCAAGGTGCTTGAGGGAAGCCTGGTTGGACGAAGAAGACAATGTGACACGCATGTCGAAACGGCTCCGTGCGGGAGTTGAAACGCGCCATTCTCGCCCGAATGCGTCACCCGGAGCAATGACGAATCGTCACGCGTGTAGGATCACTCACTTGTTTATTAGCAGTGCTGGCGGCGCGCAACGCAACGCCGGCGCGGAGAACCAACAGCAGCTCCGTTCTCGACGAGGTCATCGTCAGCACATGCAGAGAGTCATAGTCAGAGGGGACATATCGATCGGGCTATGTGTTGAGCGACATGGCCGCTCATAGCCATGAGTGCGGTTTGGCTTTCGATTGTCTCTCAGTGTCACGAATACGCATGTTCCCAAACCACACTCATTGCCTGACTGTTGGAATCGACTCTTCAACGGTCGGTGCGTGAACAGGGATTTCGACCCGCTCAAAGAGCGCATCCACCTGCAGTTGCGTCTCGCTCGCGGTCACCTGCTGCAGCACTTCGCGTGTCAGGTGCGGCGCCAGCATTTGCAGGAATTCGGTTCGATACCCATCCAGCAAGGCCACACGGCGAAAGCCGATCCAGGTCCGGTGGGCCGGGAAAATGTGTCCGGCTTCCATCGACACGAGCGCAGGAAAGTCCTCAGCCTCCAGCGCTACATCGGCGATGATCCCCACGCCCAGTCCCAACCGTACATAGGTTTTCAGGACATCGGAATCCTGGGCGGTGAGCGCCACCTTGGCCCGCAGATGTGCCTGGGAAAACACCTGATACAACGAGTCAGGTCCGCTGAAACTGAACTCATAGGTCACGAGCGGATATCGGGCCAGTTGCGCCAATCCGGGCTGCGCCACCTGCGCCAAAGGGTGACCTTGCGGAACGATGATACGCCGATGCCACTCATAGCACGGCAGTAGCGTGTGCGATCGAAACGCCTCTCGCGAGCCCGTCGCCATCGCGAAATCGATGCGATCCAACGCCGCCATCTCCGCAATCTGCTCAGTGGTACCCTGATGCAGATGAATCTCGACATCCGGATACGCTGCTCGGAAGCGCTGTAACGCCAAAGGTAAAACGTATCGCGCCTGTGTGTGAGTGGTTCCAATAGTCAGCGTTCCGCGGCGCGCATTGCGGGAGTCCCGGGACACGGCCCGGATATTCTGCGCTTCCTGCAACATCCGGTCCGCGTGTCGCATCACTCGCTCCCCGCCGGGCGTCAGCCCCAGGAACGCGCGTCCGTTTCGAACAAACAAATCAAATCCCAGCTCCTCCTCGAGGAGCCGGATCTGCCGGCTCAGGGCGGGCTGCGTCACACTGGCGCGCAGCCCGGCCGCAGACATATTGAAGTTGTTGTTCGCTATGGCCACGAGGAAGCGGATTTGCTGCAACGTCATACCGAGTAATTACGCTCCCCAGGTCACCTCAATCACTCTACTGACGCGCACACTAACCAATCTGGTGGCCCGGCGGAAATGATCATTCATCCAACATTGATGACAAATGCTTCGTAATCTGCGCGCCGCGGTGACAATCAGGTAACGAACCCGGCGCAGGCCACCGTGACACCGATCTCATATTGACATTCGAAACGGTCAGTTCACGCACAGCCGCTGCGCGGTTATTTTGTACTGCGGAGAGTTTGAGTCGACCACAGGTTCAGCATGCATTTCAGGATCACCGCGCAGTATGTGAATTTCACGGGCTATCACATTACGATGAGCGCACAGGCGCAGCGCGTACGTCCTGCCGCTCCCACCACCATTCCCGACGGAACCTCGGCCAGCGAACAGGACATGCTCCACGCCATGCGCCAGTTCCGACAATACAACGAGGCGGTCGAGACCTATCTAAAATGGCTGGAATTTGAAGCCAGGATCTCGCGAATCGATGCGTGGACACAGCGTAGATTGCACAACGAGACCGTCGATGTGTTGAGCGCGAACGTCGACCGTTTTAATCAGCAACTGCGGGTGTACCGGGCCCGCAGCAATCTCTCACGATCTCGGGTTCCCGAAGCCGTTCATTGACTCGTCCGACGTTTTCTTCGTCCCTCAACTGTCGGCGCCGACTCGCCGGAAGCCGACTGCTCGCCCGTGCCGGGCCGAATCATTAGAAATAGGAATTGGCCGGGAAAGCAAATCCGTGCGAGTGTGCCGGTCCCGTGCCGGGCCTAGGCGCTTTGCGCAGCAGGCATGGCGACGCTCCAAGCCGGACGAACCATGCCAGCCAACAACTTCGACGCCAACCTGTTACATACGCTCGATGCGCTGTTGACTTAAAAGAGCGTGACACGGGCGGCCAAACGACTGTACATCAGCCAGCCCGCGATGAGCGGCGGGCTGCAGCGGCTGCGGGAGTACTTCAACGATCAATTGCTGACCCGAATGGGCCGCGACATGGTGCTCACGCCGTTCGCCGAATCGCTCGTCACACCGGTGCGGGAAACCCTCCTGCAGATCCAGTCGACCCTCGCGACGCGGCCGGTCTTCGACCCGCGGGCATCGCGGCGTTTGATCATCTCGTACTGACCGGCGGCGACTACGATCAGCGGCGATTCGCAGCGACGGCCGATCTCGACCTCACCGTGGCGCATGAAGCCTTTGAGGCGCGAGTGTTCGGCTCGATAGCATTCATCAAACACGGCAGCCACAAGGTCCCTCCGGGCGGTTCGATCACGCTCACCAGCGGCGTCCTGGCGCGGCGACCGCGGAAGGGGTCTCCGCTTCCCACAGCCACAGTAGGTGCTGTGGAACAGGGTGTTCGGGGATTCGCAGTGGACCTGGCGTCATTACGAATCAATGGAGTTTGTCCAGGCCTCACACTCACCGACTCTATTTGGGCACGCGGCCCGGAGCGAGTTGCGGCGCTCACGGCCGGGCTACCTCTGCCGCGTGCCGCATCTCCCACCGAGTTCGCGCTGGCTTACGTGTATCTGATGCTGAACACTTACGTGACCGGGCAGGTCCTGCCTGTTGATGGCGGGGAGTCGGTGGTTTGATTCGGAGAAACTCGCAGACGACCTATCAGCTGCGGCATTCCCCACAACTTCGGGCGACGGCGGAAGGATCGAGGCCCCGCCCGACAGCGCCGTGCAGTATTGTCACCCGCAGCCTGGAAATGCGTGCGGTCAAACGCCAGCTGTCGGACGCACTGATGGACTCGGTTGCGCACGAGCCCTACGCATGATCACCTTATCGAGGTTGTAGAGCATGGTGTCGTAGCGTGAGAGTAGGATGTGGGATTCGTAGGCGGTAAGCTCGAAGTTTTCGACCACGCTCTCATGTGCAGCGGTTAGCGTGAGACCTGTATCCACCAACTCTGTCAGGCGGTCCAGCGCGGCATCAACGTATTGGTCTCGCATAGTTTTCCTCGCAGAGCTGCAACGACTCGATAACGTAAGGTCTCATAAGGCAGGTCGATGCGACAGGCTTCTCTGGTCTCGAAGCGGTCTGCGGGCCGGGCGATTAGCCCGTACTTGGAACCGGAATGTCACTGCCAAGTGCCGCAATCTCCCATGATGGTCCGCACCCACTGAAACGGCGACGCCCGCGGCTCGTTCAATGCCCGCCGATGGTTGTCGCAGTCGAGCTCGAGTAGAGCATGGCATTGAGCAGGAATTTGTACGTCACTTCGCTCAACCCGCGGTACATCGGAACGAATCCAAAGGCGATGACACGGCCCTTCCCCATCGGAACCTGCGCGATGGCCGAGGCTCCGTCCAGGTATTTGCCACCGAGAATCCAACCGCTCAACAGCGGTTTGTCATTGGCGTAATGAGCAATCGATTTGGCGTCGCCGGAAATTTTGAATGCCGGTCCCGTCTCGAAAAAGACCGGCACTGTGGGGGCGGAGCCGAAGCCGATCGGATCCGAAGTATCGACTGCGACTTCCAGGATGGAGCCGGGACAATAGAACTCCTTCGAAGGGACTCCGTTCAGCGCATCAGTGAACGTCTGGTTCTCCTTCGTCGCATAGACATCACTTGCCCTGTTAACCGTAATGATCGTTCCTCCCGCATTGACGAATGCCTGTAAGGCCGCCGTGCCATCGGGTCCGAGCCCGCCGCGGTAGATTTCCGGAACCTGCGGCAATGTGAGTCGATTCGACTCTTCGCGCTCCCTGCCTTCGCGCCCTGACAGGATCGACTGGGCTGCATTGTCGGGCAGGATGATCGCGTCAAAATGGTGTTTGAGATTTCCCTTGCGAATGTCCGCATCGACCAGAGTCTCGTACGGTATGCCGTTCTTATCGAATATGAAGCGTGTCCAACCTTCATCGAGCGAGGCAATCCAGCTCTTGTAAAGCCCGATACGAGGGGCTTTCACCCGCAGTGCGGCTCCGGTTATGCGCTCCGATGCGGGCTCGAAGTCGACAGCATATCTTTTCGCCGCGGCGGCCAGCTTCGGGCCCAACCCCGCCTGCTGCGGAATGTAGATGGTTCCGGGCGCGTGCCCGGGATCAGTGAGGCGATAAACCCGTACACCCTCCCTCGAGAGCCCAAACAGTGCATACAGACTGCTGTTTCTCCGGTTATCGAGCAAGTAGCCTGTCGCAGCGACCGACCGCACGTGCCCAACCACCGGCACCACTGCGGCAACCCGAGTCGCACTCGCACTGAACCGGGCAGCGACTGGATCGGCCCGCACATCAAAAAACAGCGGCAGTGACGTCGATGTCACGTCATACGGCCGCTGCGGGGGGCCGCCGGGATACTGCCGAATATCCGGATAACTCTGGCGCTCCAGCACCGTCTTGGCAAAGGCCCGATAAGGCTGATTCAGAGTCACGATGTAGCTGCCACTCGGGTAACTTTTGCCGCCGGCTTCAAATGGCGCCGTTGCCTGCTCAACCTCGACGCCCGCGTCAAACAACGTTTTCACCAATCGCACGGTCATCGCCGGATCCGTTTGTTCCGGCGAAATTACATAGGCATGGGGCCCGGATGTCGGATGCACAGCTCGCGAACTGACAGTGTAGAAATCTGACAAGAAGCGCTCACGATCGGTGGCCGCGGACTTTGTCATCGACTGCAGAGCGAGCATTTGATACGCGACGATGTCACCAAGATGCCACGTACCGCCCTTCCAGGGATCGGGATAGTTCCACGCAGCCACCTTCGCGTCATAACCTATGCCGGTGCCCAGTTTTTCGAAGGGGACTTCGATCGGGGACGCGAGGTTGGCACTGGCCGACTCCGTCAGGATGCGCAAGCCGTTGTGCAGTGAGATGTAGTCACGCAACGGCGACCAGAAATCGTAGACCCCGTTCACCAGCACACCCGTTTTGCCCGCGGAGCCAATATCGTGTGCAGTCCGCATTCCCAAGGCGTTCATCGAAGACACCAGCAGCGGGTCCACATTAGGGTCGATAGGATCGACCCATGGCGGCAGGTAGATACGGGGTGCGTTGGCCCCCTGCTGATGCAGATCGTAAAGAATCTGCGGATGCCATTCGTTGATTACCTTTGCCGTATATTGCGTTTCGGGCTGCGTCAGCCCCACCCAGTCGCGATTGTCATCATGACCGACATATTTCGCGTAGAGCACCGGAGGATTCGACCCTTCCGCCGGCGTCCCGAGCGTTTTCTTGTACCAGTCCACCACGAGTTGCTCGCCATCCGGATTCTGGGATGGAACGAGCAGTAGAATGACATTCTCGAGCGTCGTCAGTACGTCCGGATCGCTGGAGCTCGCCATTCGATAGACAAACTCGGCGGCCGTCTGCGAGCTCGCTATCTCGGTCGAGTGGATATTGAAGGTGATGATCATCACGGTTTTGCCACGGGAGATGAGCGACCTCGCTTCCTCAGCCGAAGTTATCCGTGGGTCTGACAGTCTGGTGACGATGCCCTTGTAGTCATCGAGGTGCGCCAGATTCGCGGGCGCCGACACGGTGAGCATGACGAACGGGCGTCCTTCAGTCGTCTTACCGAGCTCCTGGTAGCGAACACGATCCGACTGCGCGGCAAGGTTCCGATAATACGCCGTCAGTTGGGACCAATCGGCCAGCTTGCGATCGGTTCCGGGCTCAAAGCCAAATGCTTCCGCGGGAGTTGTGATCGGGTCTGCGTGGGCCTGCGCCATCAGACCCGCGAGCACTAAAACAACGGCGGCAATCCATTTCATGAGCCAGTTCTCGGATAGCGGTACGACTGTTGATCGTACCGCGATACACCGCTACAGAAGCTCGAGATGCCTCGAGACCGACGGGCGCAGTCTCCAGCCGGTCATCAATTATAACTTTCGGTTATTGCGGCAGAACCCAGAGGCAACTTACATTGGTTACAACAACGCCGGCTCCCGGTCGTTGCTAGAATTTCGCCTTCAAGGTGATGCCGTAGGTGGCCGGCGGGGCCAGCGACTGAGATTCACCGAAATAGATCGACGTCGTCGGGATCGACAACAGGCCCCGCGAGTAGATGTTCTTCTGATTGGTGGCGTTGTTGGCGAACAGGGAGATGTCATACTTTCCATCATTCAGTCGCAAGCCGGCGCGCAGATTCAGGTTGAACTGATTCGGAACGACGCTGTAAGCCGACAGATTGGTGGCTGAATAGAAGGAGCTGCTGAAGGAGTACTGGGCGTAGCTGTAGAAGGTTTCATGGTCTGAGATTGTGTGGTTCCAGCCGGGCGTCAGGCTCAACGTCACCTTCGGTGCATCGGGCGCCGCCTTCCCCGTCGCATCATAACTGGGGGTGGTCACCTCCGGCGGAGGCGCAACAGAGTGCGCCCGCAGGAAGATGGCATCATTCCAGGCCCCATCGAAGTCCACCCGGAAACCACCGCCCGGAACCGCTGTCAGATCCCATTCGAGGCCGCGCGAGCGCACATCGCCTGCATTGGCGATATACCTCAGGGTGGTGCCATTCGGCTCAATCTGGGTGTAGGTGGTCTGGTACCCATAAAGTGTTTCCTGATAGGCATCGACGTTGAACGTCAGGCGCTGGTCCAGCAGCGTGGTCTTGACTCCAACCTCGTAGTTATTGGTGGTGGATGGATTGACCACAGCCGGGACACCCGCCCTGACGACGGCGTTCAAATTCAACGCCGCGCCCTGGTAACCATTGCTGAAGGTCGCATAAGCCAGCACATCAGGCGTTATTTTGTAGGACAGGCTGGCTGAGCCGGACACATTGTTGGTCTCGACCCACGCATACAGAGGGTACCCCGAGGTCGCACCATTCACCCCATAGTTTGCAAGTGTCGACGTTGCACCCGCCGTGGTGGCGGCGCTCCGCACGGCGGCCGGGAGATTGCTCAGGTCGATCGGACTGCCGCCGCTTTTTTCGTCATGGGTGACGCGTAACCCGCCGGTCAGGCTGAATGCCTTGGTGATGTGCCAGGTCCCCTGACCATACACGGCCTCGTTGCGATCCAGCAAATGGGTGTTCTCGACAACCTGCGCGCCGGTCAGCTGCGGAATGAGAGAGGTGGAGATCGGGGTGCCGCTAACGGCGCGGTTGCTGATCAGTGCGTTGTAAAGGGGAATTACATCTGCACCGAACTGATGGACGATGTAGTGATTTTTCAGGTCCTGGTAGAAAAAGTAGAAACCGGTCTGCCAATCAATCGGGCCGGGGTTGGTCGAGGTCAGGCGCAGCTCTTCGCTCCACTGCGTATCGTGGGTGATCGCTGCGTTGTAGTAGATGTCGAGCGGACTGGCGTCGCTGTCCTGCGGGGGGAAGAAATACCAGGCCCGCCCCGCGGTAATGGAGCTCAGAGTCGCCCAACCCAACTTGTAGTCAGCCGTGATCGAGCCGCCGCTGTTGGTAGTGTGTATCTTCTCGAGGGAATTGCCGATCTCCGTCCTGGGATCGACGGTCGGAATCCAGTTCTGCACTCCACCGAAGCTTCTCAGGTTGGCCAGCGCATTCAGGCCCCCGATTACCTTCGCCTGCTGAGCTGCGGTTGCATTCGGACCCCACGAGCCAGTACCGAATAGCTGTGATATCTCCGTGCTGCCGGCTAGCGCGCTGTCATTCTCTCGTTCCCAGTCACCGGAAAGGAGAATGGTGAGATCATCGGAAGCGTTGATCAGGAATTTCTGACGGATGCCATAGCGTCCCTGACTGTTCAGCCGATCTTCATTGGCGGCCGTGGGAGCGTAGATGCCTTCGGCCGCAGCGGCGGCGGCAAACGCTGGGGCGTTGTGGTTGGGCAACCAGCCATCTGAATACGTGCCAAACAGCACGGTGCGATAAGCAATGCGGTCGGTGATCGGACCGTTGAGGATGAGCTTCGCCTGATTAAAGCTATAGTTTCCCGACGTGAGCTCAACACTCTCCGACTGAGTGAAGGTGGGCTTGTTGGTGGTGATGTTGAGGGCACCTGCTTCCGTGTTACGGCCGAACAGAGTGCCCTGCGGGCCGCGCAGGACCTCGAAGGATTCGACGTCGATCAGATCCTGCAACGCCATACCAGGACGGCCTTGATAGACACCGTCAAAATAGACACCGATCATGTTGTCGAGACCGTCTCCGGCCGAAGAGGTGACGCCGATGCCGCGGATGGCCAGAGACGTGTTGCGCGGATTGCCGATCTGATCAAACAGGCCCGGCGTCTGTGCCGTGATGTCAGACAAGGTGACAGTGTTCTTGAGCTCCAGTGTCTGGCCGCTGATCGCCTGCACCGACGCTGGGACGTCCTGCAGATTCTCCTCCCGATGGCGCGCGGTCACGAGTACCTCGGGAACGGCATTATCACTGTCCGCATCGGCTGCCGCATCAGCCTGGACGCCTGCCGACAGAGTCAACCCTCCAAGAATTGCAACAGTGAGGGTATACCGGCGGAAAGTCTCTCTCTTCACTCGTGTCGCTCCCTGGCATCTCAATCAGAAATCGGTTGAGCGCACTTTCACCACCAGGCCGGACTGCCAGGAGTTGCGCGCTCGACGCAATGTTGCGTCGTGCCCACAGTTTCTCGAGAGAACGACACCGGCCGCAAATCACTTCTCGGAATGTTGTCATGCATACACGGCGTCCACGCCCTCACGTGCCCAGAACCCAACACCCCGCGCCTGGGACCGCGTCAGGGTGTCAGGAGCGAGGTACGACCGGCGTGGTCCGCTCGCGAGGCGCGGACGAGGATGCCTCTGGCGCTGGCGTACTGACGATGAAGCCATGGCGGTTTGGCATTTCAACCTTGGGAAGGGTGGCCGCATCGAGCGTCGTCCCCGCTGCGACGATGCCGTTCATTTCCAACACGTAGGCGACCAGCGCATAGACCTGATCGGCGGTCAGCGAGTTTGGTTTGTCGTAGGGCATCGCCCTGCGTACATAGTCGAACAGGGTCGTCGCATAGGGCCAGTAACTCCCCACAGTCTTCACAGGTTGAGGCGTTGCCAGCGTGCCAATGCCACCGACCAGGCGCTCGGCGGGCCCACCCTGCCCTCGGGCGCCATGACAGGACGCACAGACCTGCGCGAAGAGCGTCGCACCTTGTTCAACACTGCCTCGGCCCAGCGGCAGTCCCTGGCCGTCCGGGCGTACATCGATGTCCAGTGCTGAGATCTGTGCCTCCGTCGCGGTAGTGCCCAGCCCGTAACAAGAGCCTGCGGCAGCCGGATCGTTGCGTAAGGCTAAACAACTGACGGCCGTCAGCGTTAGGAGTGTCCGGCACAGGCGCTCAGATGACATTGAGCACGCGTCCATCCGGAGCCACCCGCCAAGTGTGGATGGCGTTGTTGTGGTAACCGGAGTTCAAACCGCGTGCCGCTACCAGGGCATCGCGTCTGGGCTGGACGTAGCCCGCCTCATCAAACGCACGGCTCTGTAGCAGCGCCGGCGCGCCATCCCAACGCCACGGCAGCCGGAAGCGGCTCAGACACCTCGGGAGCACCGGATCCTGTAACCGGGCGGCATGCCAGGATTGGCCGCCATCGACCGAGACATCGACGCGCCTGATACGTCCCTGCCCCGACCATGCGACTCCCGAGATTTCGTGGACGCCAGGCGTGGTGAGTCTCTGTCCGCCAGACGGGCTGGTGATCACGGACTTGGGTTCCATCAGAAATGTGTACTGCGCCGCCTTTCCGTCCGGCATCAGGTCCGTGTACTTGGAGGTCTCTTCGCGTGTAGCAAAGGGCTCATCACCGACCTTCAGGCGCCGCAGCCACTTGACGCTCATATTGCCCTCGAAGCCGGGCAACAGAAGGCGCAATGGATAGCCCTGTTCCGGACGCAGGTGTTCCCCATTCTGTGCGTAGACGAGGAGCGCGTCGTCCAGTGCCTTGGATAGCGGAATACTGCGGGTCATCGCAGCGGCGTCGCCACCCTCGGCCAACACCCAGCGAGCTTGCGGTTTCACACCCGCCTCTGCCAGGACGGTGGACAGCAACACGCCGGTCCACTCGGCGCAGGAAAGCAGACCGTGGGTATCCTGCACCGTCCAGGTCTCCTTTCCTCCGGTCCAGGGTGTATTGCCCGAGCATTCGAGAAAGTGCATACGTGACACCGCAGGAAAGCGTGCGATGTCGTCCATGGTGAAAACCAACGGCCGCTCGACCAAGCCATGCACCAGCAAGTGGTGCCGCTGCGGGTCGATGGCAGGAACCCCCGAGTGATGTCGTTCAAAGTGCAGCCCATTTGGCGTAATCACGCCGTGCAGCCCCTGCAACGGAGTACCACTAGATGCCGCCCCGGGGAACACCGGAGTCTGACGCGGCCGCCGCACCACGGCCTTCTCAAACACTGAAGGCAGTCCGTACGGAGGCGTAGAGATGGGCGACCCGGGCGTCTGCTGTACGTCCACCAACTCATCCCTCGCGTCCATCGAGCGCGTCGGCGGCAACACACCAACGCCCAAACCTCCTGCCAGCGCACGACGTAAAAACAGCCGCCGTTCGCGGCGATGATCCTTCATGGCTGTCAGAGCACCAGGGGTTTGCCCATTCAACG
>Ga0181534_10001934_pt1 | contig 13192 bp, 9 predicted proteins | sample PEATcosm2014_Bin_37_FD_119758 | JGI IMG/M metagenome (GOLD analysis project Ga0181534, IMG submission 119758) | Peatland microbial communities from MTU Mesocosm Facility, Houghton, MI, USA - PEATcosm2014_Bin17_10_metaG | ecosystem: Environmental > Terrestrial > Soil > Wetlands > Peat | place...
CTCATTCCACAACTCGATCCGGGAGGACCGTGCCCGAGCTGCCGGGTCACCTGTCCCACCGGTGCCAACAATCGGAGAAGTCCCTGGCAGCCGCCCCGAATGGGGTCATGCTGGAGCGGAACGTCCGACCCCGGAGACTATACATGAGTAATCAGATCAAGTTTTGCGAGAATCCAGCCCAATCCGGTAGGAAATCCAGCTCTGAGCGCAGGTTCGATGCCCGCGGGACGAGCTCCGGATCGGCCGGAATTCCATGGTGACCCCCCCGGCCGGCGCCACTGACGACGGGCCGGCGGACGGCACGCCGGACGGCACGCCGGACGAGTCGCCGGGCATCGGGGCGTCGCCGGGCGACCGGTCGGCTCCGGGCTACCCGGTGGTCCTGTACCTGGCCGGGCGGCCGTGCCTGGTGGTGGGTGCCGGACCCGTGGCGGCCCGAAAGGCGCGGGGCCTTCTGGAGGCGGGCGCCCGCGTCACCGTGGTCGCACCCCGGACCGGGCCCGCGGTCGAGGCGATGATCGAGGCCGGCTCGGTCACCCTGGAGGCGCGTCACTACCGCGGCGGCGAGGCGGCCCGCTACCACCTGGTCATCACCGCGACCGGCGACCCGTCGGTCGACGGGGTGGTCGTGGCCGACGCCGTGGCCGCCGGGGTGCTGGTCGACAGCGCCGACGGCGACCGTCCCGGCACCGTCCAGCTCCCCGCCGTCCTCCGGCGGGGACCGGTGACGGTGGCGCTGTCCACGGGCGGCTCCAGCCCGGCACTGGCCCGGTGGCTCCGAGACAGGATCGCCGAGACCCTCCCCCCGGGACTGCCCATGGTGGCGGCCCTGGTCGAGGAGGCACGGAACGAGGTGCGCGCCTCGGGGCGTGCGACGGGCTCGGTGGAGTGGGCCGGGCTCCTCGACCGGGTCGTGCTCCCCCTGGTGGAGGCGGGCCGGATCGACGAGGCCCGGGAAGCACTCCGCCACGCCGTGCGACCGACGGGTGACGGGTGACCGGTGACGGGGCGACGGGACCAGAAGCGAATCCGCCGGGGCCTCTCAGTAGCCGGGGCCTCTCGGTAACCGGGGCCTCTCAGTAAGGTGGGAGCCATGATCCCCGACTCCGTCCTCAGCCTCGATGAGATCGACCTCTCCGACCTGGACTTCTGGGCGCGTCCGTGGAGCGAGCGGGAGGGTGCGTTCCAACTGCTCCGGGCCGAGCGCCCCCTGGCGCTCTTCGCCGAGCCCGACCTCACCGAGGCCTCCCCCCTGGCCCCTCCGCCCGGTCCCGGCTATCGGGCGGTGACCCGTCACGCCGACGTGGCCGAGATCAGCCGGCACCCCGAGATCTTCTGCTCAGGCAAGGGTGCCGTCAGCATCTTCGACCTCCCGCCCGAGATGGTGGAGTACTTCGCCGGCATGATCTCGACGGACAACCCCCGCCACGCCCGGCTCCGCCGCATCGTGTCGGCGGCGTTCAACCCCCGCCGGATCAAGGCCATCGAGGAGAACATCGAGGAGGTGGCCGACCGGGTCATCGCCCGTGCCGCCGGCCTGGGCGAGTGCGACTTCGTCACCGAGTTCTCGGCGCCGCTCCCGCTGGAGATCATCTGCGACATGATGGGGGTCCCGCCCTCCGAGTACGCCACGGTGTTCCACGCCACCAACGTCATCCTGTCCGGGGGCGACCCGGAGTTCATCCCCGAGGGGACGGACATCATGGTGGCCGGGCTGGAGGCCGGGGCCACGCTCACCGCGCTGATGAAGGAGTTGAGCGCGGCCCGGGTCGAGAACCCGACCGACGACCTGACCACGGCCCTGATAAGCACCAACATCGACGGGGAGGCGCTGACCCACGACGAGCTGGCCTCCTTCTTCATCCTGCTGCTCACCGCCGGCAACGAGACCACCCGCAACTCCATCTCCCACGCCCTGTTGGCCCTGACCGAGCACCCCGACCAGCGCGCCCTGTGGGCGGCCGATCCCGCCGCCATCGCCGCCACCGGTGTCGACGAGATCGTCCGATGGGCCTCGCCGGTCATCTGGATGCGCCGGACGGTCACCGAGGACACCGTGCTGGCCGGCGAGGAGCTCCACGAGGGCGACAAGATGCTCCTCTTCTACAACTCGGCCAACCGCGACGAGGAGGCCTTCGACGACCCGTACCGGTTCGACGTGCGCCGCTCCCCCAATCCCCACTTCGGCTTCGGAGCCGCCGGCCCCCACTTCTGCCTCGGGGCCCACCTGGCCCGGCGCGAGATCGACGTGATGATGCGGGAGCTGCTGACACGCGTGCCCGACATCGAGGCTGTCGGCGAGCCCGACCGCCTGCACTCCAGCTTCATCAACGGCATCAAGCACCTGCCCTGCCGCTTCACCCCCGCCTGACCAATTCCCTCGCCGCTCGACGGGCTCAGGGCTTGGCCACCATCACCACGGCGACCACGACCAGGACCACGGAGAGGGCGGCGGCCAGAGCGGCCACCCGCAGGCACTCGGTGCGCAGGCCGGCCCCGACCGGTGCCGCCACCGGGGCCGTCCCCTCCTCGCCCCCGTCGACCGGTGCCAGCGCCGTCAGCGAGGTCACGGCGACCTGCAGGCGCCGTTCGGCCGGCCACAGGTACATCTCGGCGGCCACGGCGACCACGGCCCACAGGGCCAGTCCGACCGTGATCCATCCGTCGGAGAACGACCAGTCGCCGTGGCTCAGGGCCATCAGCGCGAAGCCCAGGACGGGCACCAGGAACAGGACCTTCCCGGCCCAGTTCACCCCAGGACGGTAGTAGCGACGGATGGGCTCGGGCCCCGGGCCCGATCGGCTGAGGGTCCAGGCGTTGGCGCCGGCGATGACCAGCGCCCCCAGGCTGACCACCGCCGCCAGCACGTGGGCCAGCAGGATCACGTCGTAGGCGGCGTCCCGGGGATGGGTGGCGGCCAGCAGGGACACGTCCGGTACGGTCATCGTGGCGATTCTGGCACCGAAGCCGAGCCGTGCGGTCGGCGGGCCGTGGCACCTACTCCGGCCCCGGGATTGCTACGCTCGTCACAAGATCGTCATCTTCGCCCGCGTATCCCGGAACGAGGAGGACGTCGAAGATCAGATCGAGGTGGCAGCCCAGGTGCGTAGACAGACAATCGAGACCAGCAGAGGCCACGCCCAGCGCTGATGAACCAGCTCCGACTCGATCCCCTGACCGGCCGCTGGGTGGTGGTGAGCACCGACCGTGCCTCCCGCCCGCAGGCCTTCGCCCCCCGGGCGGCGTCGATCCAGGCGGACACGTCCCTGCCCTGCCCGTTCTGCCCGGGCAACGAGGAGCTGGTGACCCCCACCCTCGAGACCCGGGACGCTGACGGGAACTGGCTGGTCCGGGTGGTCCCCAACCGTTATCCGGCCTTCGAAGGGAACGCCCCCTTTGTGGTCACCAACCGGGGCCCCGTGTTCACCCAGGCCACCGCGGGCGGCATCCACGAGGTGATCGTCCTCTCGCCGGATCACCAGAACTCGTGGTCGATGCTGAGCGATGAGCAGGCCACGGCCGTGATGATGGCCATCAGCGAGCGGATCGGTGAGCATGCCTCGATCCCCGGACTCCGCTACAGCCAGGCCATCGTGAACGCCGGCCGCGAGGCGGGAGCCTCCATCGAGCACCCCCACGGCCAGCTGCTCGGCATGTCCTTCGTCCCCCGCGAGCTGGTCGAGGAGCAGGCCGGATTCGCCCGCTTCGCCGGACGGTGCCTCTTGTGCACCGCGGTGGACGCTGAGGAGAACGTCAACCACCGGGTGGTCTACGCCGACGAGCGGGTCCTGGTCATCTGCCCGTTCTGGAGCGGTGCCCCCTACGAGATGCTGATCATCCCACGGGCCCATGGTCCCCACCTCCACCACAGCCCCCCCAGCGACCTGGTCGCCGTGGGCCGGGCGCTCAAGGTGACGCTCGGGAGGCTCCGTGAGGTGGTGGGGGACGTCGCCTACAACCTGGTCTTCCACTCCGCCCCCTACCGTGCCCCCGAGCCCTACCACTGGCACGTCCACGTGGTGCCCAAGCTCACCACGGTGGCCGGCTTCGAGTTGGGCACCGGGGTGATGATCAACATCGTGAATCCGGAGCAGGCCGCCGAGGAGCTGCTGGTGCCGGTTCAGGTGGCCCGCGCCGGCTGACCGTCGGTCCCACAGCAGGTCGCGCCGTCGGTCCCACAGAAGCCGGTCCCGCCGCAGCCGGTTGCGCCATTGGACCCGCAGGTGGCACCGGTCAGGACGGTGCCACCCCTACGCCATCTCGTAGCACTGTGACCCATACGGGGCCAGGGTGACCCGGTAGGGCTCGGTGCCGATCAGCGGGAAGGCGACCCGACCCAGCAGCTCGATGGGCTGGCGACCCGCCCACCGCTCCACGTGGATCTCGGCCGGCTGGGCCAGCCGTGACAGGTTGTGCACGCACAGGACCGGGTTGACCGGGCCCCGCTGGGGCTGGTCCGGGGCCGAGCGCACGAAGGCCAGCACCGAGGGGTTGGCCGAGGAGATCACCTCGAGCTCGCCCGTGCCGAGCACCGGGAACTCGCGTCGCACGGCCAGGATCCGGCGCATCCAGTGCAGGAACGAGCTGGGGTTGCGCTGCTGGGCCTCGACGTTGACGGCCGAGAACCCGTAGACCGGGTCCATCAAGGGCGGCAGGTACAGCTGGGCGAAGTCGGCCCGGCTGAAGCCACCGTTGCGGTCGGGCGTCCACTGCATGGGGGTGCGCACCGAGTCGCGGTCGCCCAGGTAGAGGTTGTCCCCCATCTGGATCTCGTCGCCGTAGTAGAGCACCGGGCTGCCCCGGAGGGTGAACAGCAGGTAGAAGAGGAGCTCCGAGAGCCGCCGGTCCCGGTCCAGCAGCGGGGCCAGCCGGCGCCCGATGCCCATGTGGCGCTTCATCCGGGGATCCTTGGCGTACTCCGAAAAGAGGTAGTCGCGCTCCTCCTCGCTCACCATCTCGAGCGTCAGCTCGTCGTGGTTGCGCAGGAAGATGGCCCACTGGGAGCTGCCCGGGGCCTCGGGGGTCTGGGCCAGGATCTCGGTGATGGGGTAGCTCTGCTCCCGCCGCACCGCCATGAACAGCCGGGGCATCAGCGGGAAGTTGAAGCACAGGTGGCACTCGTCGTCCTTGCCGAAGTAGTCGGCCACGTCGGCCGGCCACCCGTTGGCCTCGGCCAGCAGGATGCGCCCGGGATAGTGGTCGTCCAGCTCCTTGCGGACCCGGCGGATGAACTCGTGGGTCTCGGGCAGGTTCTCCCCCGCCGTGCCGTCCCTTTGGAACAGGAAGGGGACGGCGTCGAGGCGGAAGCCGTCGAGGCCCAGGTCGAGCCAGTAGCGCACCACGTTGAGCACGGCGTCGGCCACTTCGGGGTTGTCGTAGTTGAGGTCGGGCTGGTGGGAGTAGAAGCGGTGCCAGTAGTACTGGTCCCGCTGGGCGTCGTAGGCCCAGTTGGACCGCTCCACGTCGATGAACACCACCCGGGCCTCGGGCCAGCGCTGGTCGTCGTCGTTCCACACGTACCAGTCCGCCTTGGGGTTGTCGCGGCTCTGGCGGGACTCGAGGAACCAGGGGTTCTGGTCGCTGGTGTGGTTGATGACCAGGTCGGCGATGACCCGGATGCCGCGGGCGTGGGCCTCCTCCAGCAGGCGCTTCAGGTCGTCTACGGTCCCCGATTCGGGGTGGACCGAGTAGTAGTCGCTGATGTCGTAGCCGCCGTCCCGCAGGGGGGAGGGGTAGAAGGGCAGCAGCCACAGGCAGTCGACGCCCAGCCACTGGAGGTAGTCCAGCTTGGCGATGAGGCCCGGGATGTCCCCGACCCCGTCGTTGTTGCCGTCGAAGAAGCCCCGGATGAGCACCTCGTAGAACACGGCCCGCTGGAACCACAGCGGATCCTCCTCGGGCGGCGGCAACGGCCCGTGGTGGGAGACCTGATGGGTCAGGCCACCCAGTGGTGCGAACGGGACGGACAGCGCGGGAGCCCCTGACGATGATTCAACAGTCACCTTCGCACGCTACCTCTGTGCTTGTCGCCCTACGGGGAACTTGGGGACTCAATCTGGCGAATCGGGCGGGGATCCTGTGGGTGGATGGGCGCCCGTGGGCATGAACCGCTCCAGGACGCGGTCCGCGGCCAGGTAGGGGTCGAGCCCGCCTCCCAGCATGGCGCTGCTGATGTCGTCCACCTCTCCCCCGGCCAGTACGGCGTCGATCTGCTCGGACAGCCGGGCCAGCAGGATCTGTCGGAACTCCCGTTCGAGCCGCCGGCGGCGCTGCAGGTCGAGGGTGCCGTGCTCGATCTGGTGGTCCCGGTGCTCGCCGATGGCCGCCCACAGATCCTCGACGCCTTCGCCGGTGGAGGCCACCGTGTCCACGATGGGCGGGCGCCACGGCCCCAGGTCGGTGAGGTCCAGCATGAGCTCGAGGTCCCGCCTGGTCTCCCGGGCCCCGGGCCGGTCGGCCTTGTTGATCACGAACAGGTCGGCGATCTCCAGCAGGCCGGCCTTGTTGGCCTGGATGGCGTCCCCCCAACCGGGATTGACCACCACCACGGTGGTGTCGGTGGCCGCGGCCACCTCCACCTCCTGCTGGCCTACGCCCACCGTCTCGACCAGCACCATGGGCATGCCCACCGAGGACAGCACCCTCACGGCATCGGGCACGGCCACGGCCAGTCCCCCCAGGTGGCCGCGGGTGGCCATGGACCGGATGTAGACGCCGTCGTCGAGTGCATGGCTGGGCATGCGCACCCGGTCACCGAGGATGGCGCCCCCCGAGTAGGGGGACGAGGGGTCGACGGCCAGCACGGCCACCTGGTCGGGCCCACGCAGTCCCAGCTGGCGGGCCAGGGTCACCAGCCGGTCGGTGAGCGTCGACTTCCCGGCGCCGGGGGCCCCGGTGATCCCCACCGTGTAGGCGTCACCGGGGCTGGTGTAGGCCAGTGCGGCCACGGCCCGGGACGGCTCGCCACCCCGCTCGACCAGCGACAGCAGGCGGGCCAGGGCCGCCTGGTCCCCCCCGCGGGCGGCGTCGAACAGCGCGGCGGGATCGGTGGGGAGGCGGGCCGGCATGGAGTGTCGAGCGTATCCGGCTCCGGGCCGGGCGTCAGGCTCGGGCGTGGGGCTCGGGGCGCAGGGCTCGGGCGTCGTGGTCGGGCCTAGGCCCGGGAGACGTGCGCCCCGAGCGAGGCCAGCTTGCCCCCGAGGTCCTCGTAGCCCCGGTCCACGTGGTGGGCGTCGGTGATGACGGTCTCCCCCTCGGCCACCAGCCCGGCCAGCACCAGGGCCGCCCCGGCCCGCACGTCGAAGGCCCGGACCGGCGCACCGGACAGCGCGTCCACGCCCCGCACCACGGCGTGATGGCCCTCGGTGCGGATGTCGGCGCCCATGCGGCGCAGCTCCTCCACGTAGCGGAACCGACCGAAGAACAGGTTCTCGGTGACGATCCCCACACCTTCGGCCACCGTGAGCAGGGTGACCAGCAAGGGCTTGTAGTCCGTGGCGAAGCCGGGATACGGCAGGGTGGCCACGTCCACCGACTGGAGCCGGTCGGACTCCTTGCGCACGGCCCGGAGCCCGTCGGGCTCCTGGGTGATGCCGATGCCGGTGGCCGACAGCTTGCGGATGAGCATGTCCATGTGGTCGGGGCGACCGTCCTCGACCACCACCTCACCGCCGGCCACGCCGGCGGCCACCAAAAAGGTGGCCACCACCAGTCGATCAGGGATGACGGCGTGGCGGGCCGGGTGCAGCTCGTCGACCCCCTCGACCTCGATGCGGGAGGTGCCGGCGCCGGTGATCCTGGCCCCCATGGCGTTCAGGAACGCGGCCAGGTCGATGACCTCAGGCTCGCGGGCGGCGTTCTCGATGACGGTGGTCCCCTTGGCCAGGGTGGCGGCCATCAGGACGTTGTCGGTCCCGGTGTGGCTCGGGTACTCGAGTACCACCCGGTTCCCCACCAGTCGGGGCTGGGCGGCCACCGTGGACTCGACCCTCCCCTCGACGTAGCCGTGGGACGAGGTGAAGGCCACGCCCATCGAGGTGAGGGCGTGGAGGTGCATGTCGATGGGCCGGGGGCCGAAGTCGTCGCCGCCGGGGAGCGACACCCTGGCCCAGCCGTGACGGGCCAGCAGCGGCCCGAGGACCACCACGGAGGCCCGCATCTTCTCCACCAGCTCGTAGGGGGCCTCGGGCACCACGGAGGCCGGCGTGGTCACCACCAGCTCGTCGGGGCTGTCGCCGCGCCGCACGTCGACGCCCATGGCGCCGAGCAGCTCGCCCATGATGTCCACGTCGGTGATGCGGGGGACGTTGGTGAGCACGTGCCGCCCCTCGGCCAGCAGGCAGGCCGCCATCAGCTTCAGCACCGAGTTCTTGGCCCCTCCGGCCCGGACGGTCCCCGACAGGGGGCCGTTGGGAGTGACGACGAAGCGGTCCACGGGCACCAGTATGGCCCGACCTGCGACGCGGGAGGCTGATCGCCGCGCCATCGCGTCGTCCCCCGGGCACGGGAGCAGGCGCCGACCTCGGGCGGATTGCTCCCTCCGCCAGCCACTATCGTCTAGGTCTGTGACGACGACACCCGGGCCCCAGGCCCCCGACCGCAACCTGGCCATGGAACTCGTGCGGGTCACCGAGGCCGCCGCCCTGGCCGCATCCCGGTGGATGGGCCGGGGGGACAAGGAAGGGGCCGACGGTGCGGCGGTGAGCGCCATGCGGATCGTCCTGTCCAGCGTCTCCATGGACGGGGTGGTGGTGATCGGCGAGGGCGAGAAGGACAACGCCCCCATGCTCTACAACGGCGAGCGCATCGGGGACGGCACGCCGCCCAAGGCCGACATCGCCGTGGACCCCATCGACGGCACCACTCCCACGGCCCTGGGCCGGGGCGGTGCCCTGGCCGTCATCGCCGTGTCCGAGGAGGGCACCATGTTCGACCCGGGACCGTGCGTCTACATGGAGAAGCTGGCCGTGGGGCCCCGGTCGGCCGGCTGCATCGACATCACCATGTCCATCGAGGACAACCTGAGTGCCGTGGCCAAATCCAAGGGGACATCGGTCCGGGACCTGGCTGTGGCCATCCTCGACAGGCCTCGCCACGCCGACCTGATCGCCTCGGTGCGGGCCACCGGGGCCCGGATCCGGCTGATCACCGACGGGGACGTGGCCGGGGCCATCGCCACCTCGTGGCCGGACACCGGGGTGGACCTGCTGGTGGGCATCGGGGGGACGCCCGAAGGGGTGATCGCCGCCGCGGCCCTCAAGTCGATGGGCGGCGAGATCCAGGGACGGCTGTGGCCCCGCGACCAGGGTGAGCGTCAGGCCGCCCTCGATCTGGGCTACGACCTCGACGCCGTGCTCACCACCGACGACCTGGTACGGGGGGACAACTGCTTCTTCGCCGCCACCGGCATCACCGACGGGGAGCTCCTCCACGGGGTGCGCTACGACGAATTCGGCGCCACCAGCCAGTCGCTGGTCATGCGGTCCAAGTCGGGCACGGTCCGTCTCATCGAGGCCCGCCATCCGCTGCACAAGCTGGCCGAGTACAGCGCCATCGAGTTCGGGTAGAGGCCGAGCTCACCGACGACACCTACGCCCGGGAACCTCCTGTGGTGTCCGCTCCGACCTGAGCAAGAACGCGGCAACAGTGGTCAGGGCCGGACGGGAGAGGTGACGGGCGCCGGCATCGACCCCACGCCCGACGGTCCCGCCGGGCGGTAACTTCGTGCGATGGCACCTCAATCCGCTCCCTACGGTGCATGGTCGTCACCGGTTTCTGCTGAGCTCCTCGTCACCGATGCGGTGCGCCTGAGCGCGCCTTCGGCCGATGGTGACGACATCTACTGGGTGGAGGGCCGCCCGAGCGAGGGCGGCCGCTACGTGCTCGTGCGGCGAAGCGCCACGGGGGAGGTCGAGGACGTCGTCCCTGAAGGGTTCGGGGTGCGCACGCTGGCCCACGAGTACGGCGGGCGGTGCGTGGTGGTCCATGACGGCGTGGCCTACTTCTCGAACTTCGCCGACCAGCGCCTCTACCGGCTGGCTCCGGGCCAGGCACCCGAGGCCATCACCCCCGAACCACCGAGCGAGCGGGCCTGGCGCTACGCCGACCCCGTGGTGACCCCTGACGGCCGTCACCTGATCTGCGTCTCGGAGCGCCACGGGGACGGCGGGGTGGACAACAGCCTCGTGGTCCTCCCCACCGACGGGAGTGCGGAGCCCCGGGTGCTCGCTCAGGGCCATGACTTCTTCGCCGCTCCGGCGCTCTCGCCCGACGGTCGCCGCCTGGCCTGGATCGCCTGGGACCACCCGCAGATGCCCTGGGACGGGACCGAGCTGTGCGAGGCCGAGCTCAGCGAGACGCTCGAGACCACCGGAGTCCGGGTCGTGGCCGGCGGGACCACCGAGGCGGTGCAGGAGCCGCGCTACGGCGCCGACGGATCGCTCTACTTCATCTCCGACCGCACGGGATGGTGGAACCTCTATCTCGACGCCGCCGATGGTCCGGTCCCGCTCGCGCCCCGCCAGGCCGAGTTCGCCCAGCCCGCGTGGGTGTTCGGCCGTGCCTCCTACGCCCCGCGCCCGGACGGGAGCGTGGTGGCCACCTGGACCGAAGGGGGCCGGATGCACCTCGGTACCGTCACCGCCGGCGACGAGCTCATCGAGGTTCCCCTGGCCGTCACGGCGATCGGGGAGCTGTCCATGGCCGGCGACCGGGTGCTGGCCATCGTCGGGTCGCCCACCGCGCCCCCGGCCGTCGCCACCATCGACCTCGGCTCGGGCACATGCACCGTCCTGAAGGAGAGCCGGCAGGTCACGACGGAGGCAACCTACTTATCCGTGCCCGAGGCGATCGAGTTCCCCACCGAGGACGGGCTGACCGCCTTCGCGCTCTACTACGCACCGACCAACCCCGAGTTCGTGGCTCCTGCGGGCTCGCTGCCCCCGCTCATCGTGGCCAGCCACGGGGGTCCGACCGCCAACTGCTCGTCCGTCCTCGACTTCGAGATCCAGTTCTGGACGAGCCGCGGCTTTGCCGTCGTCGACGTGGACTACGGCGGGAGCACCGGCTACGGCCGGGCCTACCGTGAGCGGTTGAAGGGGAAGTGGGGCGTGGTCGACCTCGACGACTGTGTCAACGCCGCCGCGTTCTGCGTGGCCACGGGCCGGGCGGATCCGGACGGCCTGCTGATCCACGGCGGGAGCGCCGGCGGCTACACCACTCTGTGCGCACTGACCTTCCGCGACGTCTTCGCCGCCGGCGCCAGCTACTACGGCGTGGGTGACCTCGGCGCCCTGGCCCGCGACACCCACAAGTTCGAGTCCCGCTACCTCGACGGGATGGTCGGTCCCTGGCCCGAGCGGCAGGATCTCTACGAGGAGCGGTCACCCATCTTCCACACCGACCTGCTCTCGACGCCCGTCATCCTGTTCCAGGGACTGGAGGATCAGGTGGTGCCGCCGGCACAGGCCGAGGCCATGGTGGCGGCACTGCGGGCCAAGGGGGTTCCCTTCGCGTACGTCGCCTACGAGGGCGAGCAGCACGGCTTTCGCCAGGCCGAGACCATCGTCCATTCGATCGAGGCGGAGCTCTCCTTCTACGGCCAGATCCTCGGTTTCGAGCCCGCCGGGGCCCTCGTCCCGGTCGACATCGAGCGGGCCGGGCCGGAGTGACAGGCTCCGCTGGCACCGACGGCCGGAGGTGGCGCTGGGAGACGGCTCAGATGTTGTAGGGGAACGAGGTGGCGTTGCCGAAGGTGTAGATGTTGGCCGACGTGTCGACCACCCAGTAGCCGAAGCCACTGGGTGTGCTCACGATGCCGGTGGCGATGTTCCCGCCCAGGTCGTGGGTCTGCGGAAAACCTCCGGTGGCATCGCCGAAGGCCCATACCGAGCCGTCCTCGTTGGTGACCCAGTAGCCACCGCCATCGGCGGTCGGGGTGATGGCGGTGATGGGTGACCCGATGTTGATGCCACCGGTCGACCCGTAGAAGGCGGCGTCGCCGAAGGTGAAGATGCCGCCGTCGGACGCCACCAGCCAGTAGCCCTGATCCGAGGGCGTGGCCGCCATGGCCACGATGGGCTCGTTGAGACGGAAGCTGCTGAGCGATCCGTGGGAGGCGGCCCCGCCGAAGGGATAGATGTCGCCCTCGGCGCTGACCAGCCAGTAGCCGCCGCCGCGGTCATCGGCCACGATGCCCGTGATCGAGTCCGTCGGGTCGTCGACCGACCCGTCGTTGGCGGCATCACCGAAGGGCGTCACCCGCCCGGAGGCGTCGACCAGCCAGTAACCCCCACCGTCGGAGGTGGCGGCGATGCCCACGATGGGCTGGGACAGCATGTCGGCGGAGAGATCGCCGTGGAAGCCGGCGTTACCGAAGGTGAGGACCTCGCCGTCGTCGCCGGCCACCCAGTAGCCCTGGCCGGAGGGCGTCCGGGCGATGGCCGTGGCGAAGGGGTACAACGCCGGCACGACGGCCATGCCCACGATGGGGCTGTTCAGGTGCATGCCGCCGGCCGAGCCGGCGAACTGGGCGTCCCCGTAGGCGAAGATCCCGCCGTCCGAGGCCACCAGGTAGTAGCCGCCGTCATCGTTGGTGCCCCCCATGCCCACGATGGGCTTGTTCAGGTGGATGTTGCCGGCCGATCCGAAGAAGTGGGCATCGCCGTAGTTGAAGATCCCGCCGTCGGTGGCCACCAGCCAGTAGCCGCCGCCGTCCGAGGAGGCCGACATACCGACGATGGGCTTGTTGAGGGGGATGGCGCCGGCCGAGCCGTAGAAGGGGGCGTCGAAGGCGAAGATGCCGCCGTCGGACGCCACCAGCCAGTAGCCGCCGGTCAGCGGGTCGGCGGCCATGCCCACGATGGGCTTGTTGAGGTGCCTCCCACCGGTGGAGCCGGAGAAGGTGGCATCGCCGTAGGCGAAGATGCCTCCGTCCGAGGCCACCAGCCAGTAGCCGCCCCCGTCGGGGGTGGCGGCCATGCCCACGATGGGCTCGTTCAGGTGGATGTTCCCGGCCGAGCCGTAGAAGCTGGCGTCGCCGTAGTTGAAGATGCCTCCGTCCGAGGCCACCAGCCAGTACCCGCCCCCGTCGGGGGTGGCGGCCATGCCCACGATGGGCTTGTTGAGGGGACCGCCTCCGGCCGAGCCGTCGAAGCCGGCGTCGCCGTAGTTGAAGATGCCGCCGTCGGACGCC
>Ga0181534_10001936_pt1 | contig 13191 bp, 8 predicted proteins | sample PEATcosm2014_Bin_37_FD_119758 | JGI IMG/M metagenome (GOLD analysis project Ga0181534, IMG submission 119758) | Peatland microbial communities from MTU Mesocosm Facility, Houghton, MI, USA - PEATcosm2014_Bin17_10_metaG | ecosystem: Environmental > Terrestrial > Soil > Wetlands > Peat | place...
AGAACAATGGAGAGCGCTCCATCCACGACAGATTGATTCGGCGACTGGAAGGTGCCATCGCCATCGCCCAGCATCACGCCCGCGCCCGTCACTAGGTCGAGGTTGCCGTCATGGTTGACGTCGCCGAGGGCGACGGGGCCCTTGCTGTCGGAGAGTTGAGTGGCTGCCTGGAAGGTGCCATCGCCGTTGCCGAGCAGCAGAGTCACGGTTCCGCCAACGCAGGTCTGGAGCTGGCAATTGCTGGTCAGCACCAGGTCGGGAAAGCCGTCATTGTTGACGTCGCCGACGGCAAGGCCGCCGGTCTCCAGTCCGCCGCTGGCATAGCCGACGGCGGAAAGGAAGGTGCCATCGCCGTTGCCCAGCAGCACAGCCACTCCGTCGCAATAAAGTGTATCGAGGCACTCGTTGGTGATGACGATATCCAGATTGCCGTCACCGTTCACGTCCACGACGGCGAGCGCGTTGGAAAACGGGCCGCCGCTGGAGTAAGTGGCCGAGGGGGCAAAGGTGCCGTCACCGTTGTTCACCAGCACACTCACACCGTTGTTGGTGGCCACGATCAGGTCGGGGTATCCGTCGCCATTCACATCGATGGCAACGACGGCGTTGGCGCCTTCCGCGCCGGAAGAGTAGGGAACTGCTGGGACAAATTTTACCGATACCGTGCCGAAGGCTTGAGACACAGCCCATAGGACGCCGGCCAGTACGAGAGCAAGCCGCGAGAAACGCATTCGAATCCTCCTGTGGAGAAGTTGGTTTTGACCCTGGGGAAGTGAAATCAGCAGGAACGCGCGCTGAGAACTTCGCTGGGTTGCCAGCGAGGGTTCGGTTAAGGAAGTTTTTTAGTTGAAGAAGTCTGCAAGCCAGTTAAGTCGCTTGGGTTGATCTCAGAGCAGTCTCGTCGGAGACTGCAGCCGCCCTGGGTTCGACATCGAAGCTCTTAAAAAGCTTATCCGCGGGACGCAGTGTTCAAGACTCGGCCCGGATTTTTTTGGACTCGCGGATCGCGATCACTATACAACAGAAGCGGCTGTGCGTTGCGTGTAGCGTTGTGTATTTTGGGAGAACCTGATTGGGGGGAACCTGATTGGGGAAACCAGAGAGACAATCCGGGGGTGTGAGGCCGGGATTTCCTATCTGCCGGCGGCGGTGGGGGCTTCTGTAACCGGGCCGCGGTAAGATGCGGCATCATGCGGGCCTTCCGTCCATCCCGGCAGGTTGCGGCTGCCGGTGATAAGGCGGGCGCCGCGCTCGTCGCCAAAATAAGAGGCGGCCCACTGGATGAGAACGATGACGCGATTGCGGAAGCCAATCAGAAAGAAAAGATGGATGAACAGCCATGCTAGCCAGGCGATGAATCCGGAAATATGGATCCTGCCGAACTCGGCGACGGCGGCGGCGCGGCCGATGGTGGCGAGGCTTCCTTTGTCATGGTAGCGGAAGGGTTTGCGTTTTGCGGTTGAAGGGTGTGCGCGGCCTTGTTCCACTTCGCCGCGCAGAAGTTTGGCTACATAGCGGCCCTGTAGGATGGCGACTGGCGCCACGCCGGGCAGCATGTGACCGGAGGAATCCTGGAGAGCCGCGAGGTCCCCGATGACGAAAACTTCAGGATGATTGGGAATGGTGAGATCCGGGTTAACGTGAACCCGCCCGGCGCGGTCCACGGGCACGCCCAGCTTTTGGCCCAGGGGTGAGGCTAACACGCCTGCGGCCCACAAGATTACATCGGCCTTCATGCGCGTCTTCCCGACGGAGATTGCGCCGGGTTCCACGTTGGTCACCATGGCGGAGAGGCGCACCTCGACCCCCAGGTTCTGCAGTTGGCGCAACGCGCTGAGGGAAAGATCTTCGGGATAGGCTGGCAGAACATGAGCGCCGCCCTCGACCAGCAGAATGTGCGCCCGCCGGGGGTCGATCGAACGGAAGTCGCCGGCAAGGGAACGCTGGCAGATCTCGGCCAAGGTTCCGGCGAGTTCCACTCCCGTAGGGCCGCCGCCCACCACGACAAAGTTCAAAGGATCGGAGGGGCCGCCATCGGCCGCCTGGCGCTCGGCCAATTCGAAGGCCAGAAGCACGCGGCGGCGGATCTCGAGCGCGTCTTCGATGGTCTTGAGCCCGGGTGCGAAGGGTTCCCATTCGTTGTGTCCGAAGTATGAATGGCGCGCACCGGCGGCAACGATCAGAGAATCGTAGGGCACCTCTTCGTTCGAGGTTTGCACGACTCGCCGATCCAGGTCGAAGCCGACCACCTCGCTCATCAGTACTTCGACATTCTTGTGCCGGCGCAGGATGGAGCGGATGGGTTGAGCGATTTCGCCGGGCGAGAGGCCCGCGGTGGCCACCTGGTAGAGCAGTGGCTGAAAGGTGTGATGGTTCTGGCGGTCGATGATGGTGATCTCCAGCGGCGCGCCGGCCAGCTTGGTGGCGGCGTTCAGGCCGCCAAAGCCTGAGCCTACGATTACCACGCGATGAATTGCCTTGCCAGTCATTTTTCGCCGATCTTTACTTTACTTTGGCGATCTTCATGCTTGCGCCGGTCTTAACTTTGCCGATCTTTCTTCGCCGATCGTGTTTTCGTTATCCAGGTTTCGCCGTTCACGTTTCAACGTTCACGTTGCGCGGTTGATTGTGCCGGGACTTCGGTTGTGACACTCTATGAGATTCATCGCGATGGCAAACGGCTCCAGTTCAGTAGAAGAAAAACCCGGTCCCGCGTGGGCGAGATGGCTGGTCCCCTCGGTGGGCGATGGGATTTTCGTGGTCCTGCTCGGCCTTCTCTGCTTCACCAAGCTTTCCGTGCGACTGCTGGGAGATGCGGGGATTGGGTGGCACATTCGTACCGGGCAGCTGATCCTGGCGGACCACGCCATTCCGCGAGTCGATCCATTCTCCTCCACCATGGGTGGACACGCTTGGTTTGCCTGGGAGTGGCTATACGATCTGATGGCGGGCTGGTTGGATCAGGCGGCCGGCTTGAACGGCGTGGTTCTGCTGGCCGGACTGATTATCGCCCTCACTTTTTCCTGGACTTTTCTGCTTCTGGTTCGGCGCGGGACGAATTTCATGGTCGCGCTGATTCTGTTGCTGCTGGCCGCTTCCGCCTCCATGATTCACTTCCTGGCCCGCCCGCATGTGGTGAGCTGGTGGTTCACGGTGATTTGTTTTTCACTGCTGGAGCGCTCCGAAGTGGAGGGCAGCGTGGGGCATTCCCGGCTGAAAGGCTGGAGACTTTTTGTTGGTCTGCCGCTGCTCATGGTTGTGTGGGCAAGTCTGCACGCTGGATTTTTGGTTGGGTTCGTGCTGCTGGCAATCTATTGGAGCGCGGCAGTAGTGGAATATAGGCGCCTCAGGGAGGACCGGTGGGCAGACGCTTTGCGCAAGCTCCGTGCGGGGAACAGGGCAAGATACCTCATGCTGGTGAGCCTGGCCAGCGCTTTGGCGACGCTGATTAATCCTTATGGCTGGGGATTGCAGGTTCACATTTATCGCTACCTCTCCAACCAGTTCTTGATGAACCACATCGATGAATTTCAATCTCCGAACTTTCACCGGGTGGCTCAAAAATGCTTTGCGGTACTGTTGATGCTGTCCTTTGTCGCCATGGCGGCGAGAAAATCGAATCCCCAGTCGCTGCGAACCAGCCAGATTCTGATTGTGCTGTTCGCCTTCTATTCCGGACTTTTCGCGTCCCGCAATTTGCCGGTATCGTCCCTACTGCTGGTTCTGGTGATCGGACCTCGGCTGTCGCGGGCGGTGCTGCCGTTTCCAAACCCTGCATGGAGACGACGCAGCCCCGTTTCCGCTTCCGAGGTAACCACGGCCCCGTTTCTGGTGCGGATGCAGGCAGTCGAGGTTAGCCGTTGCGGCCATCTTTGGCCTGTTACCGCAGCCTTCCTTACCATTTGGATCGCCTTTCATGGAGGGATGGTGGGGTCGAAACCATGGATGAATGCTCAGTTCGATGCCCGGCGCTTTCCCGCGGCGGCGCTCGACTATATGCAGAAGCAGCATCTGCCCGGACCGGTCCTGGTACCCGACAACTGGGGGGGATATTTGATTTACCGGCTCTATCCGAAATGGAAGGTGGCAGTGGATGATCGCCACGACCTGTACGGGGAGAATTTCCTGAAGGGCTACCTGGCTCTGATGCATGTAGAGCCGAATTGGAGCCGATTCCTGAAGCAGACTGAGGTGGGGTGCATCGTTGTGCCGAAGGATTCCCCGGTTGCCAATATCTTGGCGGAAAGCACAAGCTGGCAGATTGTGTATGGTGACGATGTGGCCGAGGTTTATGCTAAGAATTCGGCGCCTGGAAGGTAACGGGTTCAGGAAAGGGCGCCGCTTCCGTTCTAGCGTTGGCGGAGTCGACTGGTGTAGTGCGTCGGAAATAGTGTTCGTTAAAATTGCGCCTGATCGGAGTGAATTCGTGATGTCCGCTGAGTAAGTCAAAGGCTTAAACACAGGGGACACAGGGGGTCACAGGGGAAACCGGCCAATTACAAATGTCGATCTGTTTGACGCACTAAACTAGATCGTTGTCATGGCGGGTTCGGGCAGTGGTGCAGTTTGGCTTGCGCATTGAGCCGGATTACCGGGAGATTCCTTCGGCAAGTTCATTCGGGTAGGCTCTTCGCTATTACTGAAGAACGGCTGCGCTCAAGATGACAAGGTCCTGTAAAGGCCGAACTGCACCACTACCCGGCTTTGGATTTTGCCCGCGGTTGAGTCGAAGGGCTGCTACTATCGTAGGGCCTTGCGCCATGGGTGCTGGTGCGGGGATACAGATTTTGGGCAGAGCGACTCTCATGTGCGCCGCGTCAGGATGAATCCGATGAATCGAGCATTGTTTAGTCTTGGCGGCCGCGCTTGCGTGCTTGCCTGGCTGGTACTGGGGGCATTTGTGCTTTCGGCATACAACGAGGATGCTCCGGCGGCGTCGCGGACGCTGATCAGTTCCGATCCTTTTACGGTTGCGCCTGGGCAGCACGCGACCGAAGTGGAGCCGCATATGCTGGCCAATGGTACGACGCTGGTGGCGGCATTTCAGACCGGGCGCATCTCACCCGGTGGCGCAACCGCAATTGGATGGGCGACCTCGACCGACGGGGGCAACAACTGGAGTCACGGCTTCCTGCCCGGACTCACGGTAGGAAACGGCGGGGGACCTTACGACGCGGCCAGCGATCCGGCTGTGGCCTATGACGCCAAGCATGGGGTTTGGATGATCGCGTCGTTGCCCATCTCCAACACCAAGGAGACCACTGCTGTGGTGGTTAGCCGCTCCACCGACGGCGGTTTCACCTGGGATAAGCCGGTCAGCGTGGGGCCCCTTGTAGTCAGCTCTGACAAGAATTGGATTGTCTGCGACAGCTCGTCAACCAGCCCGTTTTATGGCAATTGCTACGTGGAGTGGGACAATCCCGCGCTCAACGAAGAAATTTTGATGAGCACTTCCAGCGATGGCGGTTTGACCTGGGGCGCGGCGAAGCCCACGGCCTATCTGGCGCAGGGGATCGGCGGGCAGCCGCTGGTGCAGCCAAATGGAACCGTTGTGGTACCGATTGCGACTACGGGAATTTCGGCCTTCCTCTCGAAGAATGGCGGCGCCAGTTGGACCGAGCCGGTTACCGTGGCCACGGTCCAGGCCCATCAGGATGCGGGCGGCATCCGCAGCGGGCCGCTGCCTTCGGCGGCGATAGACGGTGCGGGCAACGTTTACGTGGTGTGGGAAGATTGCCGCTTTCGCGCCAATTGCTCCACCAACGATTTGGTGTACAGCACTTCCTCCGATGGGGTGCATTGGACGGGGGTGGCCCGCATTCCGATCGATGCCACGACCAGCACGGTGGATCATTTCATTCCCGGAGTCGGGGTCGATCCCGCGACCTCCGGGTCGAGCGCGCACGTGGCAGTACATTACTATTATTATCCGAAGAGTACATGCACGGAGGCGACTTGCAGCCTCTACGTGGGCTACATTTCATCGCACAACGGCGGTGCGACCTGGAACAGGCCAGTAAGGCTTACGGGGCCGATGAAACTTACGTGGCTGCCGAACTCGCAGAACGGTTTGATGGTGGGCGATTATATTGCGACTGCGTTCACTAACGGCGTGCCGCATGGAGTTTTTGCAGTGGCAGCGGCGAAGGCCAGCATCAAGTATGACGAAGCCATGTATACCGCGCAAGGACTCACCGTGGCGGAAACCGGTCCCCAGCTCTCGTCGGCGGGCGATAAGCCGCTGCACCACCTGTCCGATCCGATTGAGCGGGAGCGACCAGAGAAGGGCGTGCCGCCTTCGAAGCGTGCGGCTCGGCGTAGTTCGAAGTAATTGTCGTCGTGAAAAGCGCGCTGTTTTGCGCTCCTTAAGCGATCCAAGTCTTTTCAAGCAGGCTTCCCAAATGCGGCAAGACGCCCTCCCATTTAGAATGTCCGTGAACGCTTATACCCAGGTCGCACTCCCACTATGAAATTTTCATATGCGTTCCTCATTCTCGCCGCCGTGGCCTTGGCCGCACACGCGCAACAAACTCCCGCAACATCGATTCTCGCCCTCTCCAAGCGTGACCATACTCTCGCCATCGTCGATGCCTCCAGCCTTAAAATCATCGCCAAAGCGCCAGTCGGAGACAACCCTCACGAAGTCATCGCGTCCACCGATGGCAAAACTGCGTACGTTTCCATCTACGGCAACAACAACACACTGTCCGTGATCGATCTTATCGCGCGGAAGCCCCTACCCACCGTCGACCTCGGCCCCCTGCGCAGCCCGCACGGACTTGAGTTCGTCGGCGGCAAAGTCTGGTTTACCGCCGAAGGGGCGAAGGCCATCGGCAGCTACGATCCCGCCACAAAAAAGGTCGATTGGATTCTGGGCACCGGACAGAATCGCACCCATATGATTGCCGTTTCGCCGGATCTCAAGACCATCGTCACCACCAACGTCGCCTCCGGTACAGTCAGCATCATCGAGAAGACCGCGGTCCATTTCGGCGGTCCGCCTCCAGGAATGCCGCCGAACGGCCCACCGCAAGGAGCTCCGCCGCCCGGTCCCCAGGGCTTTGATTGGAACCAAACCTTAGTCAAGGTTGGCAGTGGCTCCGAAGGCTTCGACATCACGCCTGACCGCAAAGAAATCTGGGCCGCAAATGCCGGCGACGGCACCATCTCCATCATCGACTTCGCCTCCAAGCAAGTCACGCAAACCCTACCCGCCGATGTCTCCAGCGCCAACCGCCTTAAGTTCACCCCGATGGCAAACTTGCCTTCGTCTCCATGCTGCGTGGCGGGGAGGTCGCGGTCATCGACACCGCCAGCCGAAAGACCATCAAGCGCATCGCCGTCGGCCACGGCTCCGCCGGCATTCTTATGCAACCCGATGGCGCCCGGGTCTTCGTTGCCTGCACTCCCGACAATTACATCGCCGTGATCGAGTTGCATTCGTTGGAAGTCGTGGCTCACGTGGAAGTTGGACCAGAGCCTGATGGTTTGGCCTGGGCCGTGCGCCAATAACTTGAGGGCTTCGCGACTGAAATTTCTACACGAAGTGCCGGAGTGAGAAAACTTTACATAGGCGAAACACCGGAGTGGGCATGCAGTAGATACCTGAAAATACGATACTTCCAGCCACCATCCTGGGCTGAATGATGCTTGGCACGAGAATTGCTTTTAGAACTGCGTTGACGAAATCGGAGGTGTTTCATGCCCCTAACGACTGACGCAGAGTTCCTTCGACTGCTCAAGAAGGATCTGGATTATTTCACTCGTGCCGTCGAACGCTTCGAAAATCTCGTTCCCCACGCATGCCACTCCCTCCAGGATCAGTGGCGACTGCAAGCCCAGGCCCGCAAAGACTTTACCCTCGATTTGCAAATTCTGCTCGAGAAGGCTGAGCGCTGCGTTGAACTAGCGCTGCGAGGCGGGCGGGAAAACCGCAGCGCCGCCTGCTAAACCAGGGCCGGCAATTTCGATGGAATTTGTGGTATGGAATTTCCAGCGGATTCGACGCGGCGCAGTTCACTCGCAGTCGCGCTGGGTCATGAGCCATGCCGCCGATCAGACGGGGAAGAAGTCACCATTCGAAAGCAAGGCGGCACCTCAGGCGTTATGTGTAGCTGGTTCCTGCGCCTCCCCCTTCGCAACCGCGGAATCCGGTAAAATAGACGTTTTCAGCGAGCCCCTTGCCTCATTTCTACTTTGTTCTCGCAAATTTGGCCGCCTTGGCCGCTCCCAAGGGCATCGGTCCCTACCTCCGCCAACACTTGCTGGACAAGACTTTTCAAGGGCTCTACTACACGGACGCGTTCGACCGCTCCCTCCTGGTTCCCTATTTCATCGTTCTGATTCTGCTTGCCGGCTACGGTATGCATCGATACGTTCTGGTCTACCTTTACTACAAACACAAAGATAAGAGGACCACTGAGCCGGCGGAATACTTTGAAGATCTGCCGCGCATGACGGTGCAACTGCCGATCTTCAACGAGCAATACGTGGTCGAACGGCTGCTGGATTCGATCTGCAAGTTAAAATATCCGCGCGAAAAGCTCGACATTCAAGTGCTCGACGATTCCACCGACGAGACGGTCGAAGTGGCCAGCAATCTGGTTGAGCGGTATGCCGCTCTGGGGAATCCGATCAGCTACCACCATCGGGCCAACCGCGCCGGCTTCAAAGCCGGCGCTCTGGCCGAAGGTCTCAACACGGCCAGAGGCGAGTTGGTCGCCATCTTCGACGCCGACTTCGTTCCGCCCGAGGACTTCCTGCTGCGCACCGTGCACCACTTCACCGACCCCAAGATCGGCATGGTGCAAACCCGCTGGACCCACATTAATCGCGATTATTCCTTCCTGACCCAGGTCGAAGCCATCCTGCTGGACGGACACTTTGTCCTGGAACACTCCGGCCGCGCCCGCAGCGGCGTCTTTTTCAACTTCAACGGCACCGCCGGAGTCTGGCGTCGCTCCGCCATCGAAGGGGCCGGTGGTTGGCAGCATGACACGCTCACGGAAGACACCGATCTCTCGTATCGCGCCCAACTCCAGGGCTGGAAATTTATTTACCTGCAGGATGTCGAGTGCCCGGCGGAATTGCCGGTGGAAATGACGGCCTTCAAGACTCAGCAGGCGCGCTGGGCAAAGGGCCTGATCCAGACCGGAAAAAAGATTCTGCCCCGGGTGATGCGCAGCGATGCTCCGCTGCATACGAAGATCGAAGCCTGGTATCACCTCACCGCCAATCTCAGCTACCCTTTGATGATCGTTCTTTCCACCTTAATGCTTCCCGCCATGATCATCCGTTTTTACCAGGGATGGTTTCAGATGCTGTTCATCGACCTTCCCTTGTTCATGGCATCGACATTTTCCATTTCGAGCTTCTATCTGGTCTCGCAACGCGAGCTTTTTCCCAGGAGCTGGCCCAAGGCCTTGCTCTATCTGCCCTTCCTGATGGCGCTTGGCATTGGCTTGACCCTGACCAATACCAAGGCCGTGGTGGAGGCTCTGCTGGGCCAGCAAAGCAGTTTTGCGCGCACTCCCAAATATCATGTGGAATCCAGGAAAGACAAGGTCCGGACGTCGAAGTATCGCAAGCGCCTGGGATGGATTCCCTGGCTGGAGTTGATTATCGGTACGTATTTTGCCTTGACCGTGTATTACGCCGTGCAGAACGAAAACTACGTCACCATACCCTTCCTTCTCCTCTTCGTAGTTGGATATTGGTACACCGGACTGATGTCGCTGCTGCAAGGCCGGTTCTCGGGCGCGGTGCTGAGCGCCGAATCGCACTCGAAGCCGTTTCCCGTCGGAGTGTGAGGCAAAGGGGATGGCGCAGGTGGTTTTGGTTTGCCGCCTGAAAACCGGCGGTACTCAGGATAACCGGTCGAATGATCGAAAAGGCAAACGGAGCACCCCCGTTCATTTCGTCGCTTTGCTTCGCGCGGGCACTGGTTTACAATCCTGTCGCCAAAAAATTGCCATCGGGCCGCGATTTTGCATTGGAAGGAGATCCGATGTCCTACTTCCGTAAGTTCTCTTTTATTTGCTGGCTGGCGTTCGTGTCCTTCTCAATCCTGAGCTGCGGCGGGCACGACTCCAACGAATACTTTGTCTTCGTCGCCGCCAACGTCCAAGTGCCCTACTGGCAGGCTGCGGGCGCCGGGTTCACCAAAGCGGCCGGCCAGTTTAAAGTTCGAGCGGATTTTCTCGGTCCGGCCAGCTATGACCCCAAAGCGGAACGGGACGTCCTCGATCAAGCCATTCAGCAGAAAGCTACGGGCATTCTGGTGGGCGTCACCGATCCCGCGTTGCTGAAGGACAGTATCGACAAAGCGATCGCGGCCGGCATTCCGGTGATTACCGTGGATTCCGATTCGCCCGCCAGCAAGCGGCTGTTTTTCATCGGCACCAACAATTATGAGGTCGGAATGACTGGGGGCTTGCGCCTCGCTCAGGAATTAAAAGGCAAAGGAAATGTTGTGGTATTCACCATGCCAGACCAACGCAATATGCAGGACCGCCTGCACGGCTATCGCGACGCGCTGGAGCGCTCCCCTGGGATCAAGATTGTTCGTGTGGTTGATGTTCAGGGCGACCCGAGGATCGCCTTCGATACCACTACGCAAATCGTGGGCAAGGAAAAAGATCAGGTGGATGCCTTCGTTTGCCTGGAAGCGCAGTCGGGCAAGGAAGTCGCAGGCGTGCTCAACAGCTATCACGTAACCGGCAAAATTATCATGGCCATGGACACCGATCCCGAAACTTTGCAACTGATTCAGAGCGGCGCCATCGCGGCAACGATTGCGCAGAAGCCTTACACCATGGCTTTTGTAGGCATGCAGATGCTGGATAATCTGTACCATCAGAAGCCGCCATCGCTCGAACCCGAGTGGTCGAAAGACAGCTTTTCGCCGATCCCCGTATTCGTCGATACGGGTTCCGCGCTCATCGATAAAAGCAATGTAGAATCTTTCCTGCAGGCGCGGCAAAGCGCGACAGGTTCGCAGAAGTAGTTTTAATTCATAGGCGTTAAATGAGTCAGACGTGAGTTTGCCGGACGGTATCATTCCCGCGCTGTTATCCTGCGCACAGCCTTTCACGCCGCTGAAGACTTCCTGCCGTGGGCTCCGAGGTGCGGGACGGACTTTTCTTTATTTTACTTTTGGGTGACCTAATGAAAGCCATACGAAAGCCGCAACTTTCCAAGGGATTCGGCTTCTGCCTTGCGGTAATTTGTCTGCTCACACCCTCCGCCTCTTTCGCTCTCGACCGCCAGCCTGGCGCCGACTATCGCGCCCGTCGCCAAGCGCTGGCCAAAAATGCCGCGGGGGTGGTCGTCCTGTTCGCCCCCATGGAGAGCGAAGGCCCGAACGACATTTACGGGTTCCGCCAGGAGGATGACTTCTACTACCTTTCCGGTCTAACCGTGCCGGGCGCGGCTTTGTTGCTGGCTCCCGCCGGCGAAGCGAAGGCCGACGCTCCCGCCCGTCCTTATACCGAAATTCTCTTCCTGCCTCCGCGCAATCTGATTCAAGAGAAGTGGACCGGCCCCAAACTCGGTCCGGAGAATCCCGAAGCACCAAGAATCACGGGCTTTGACCGTGTGGCGGACATGGCCAGCCTGCCCCAGGAAGTGATGAAAGTGGTGGGAGGGGCGCGTCCGGTCGTCTTTACCGATGTGGCTTCCACCGGCCAGACTTCGGCCAGCGCCGTCCCCCTGGAATTTCTCAAGGACGTGAACGCTTTCCTGGGCTTCCAGGACGTGAAGCCCATGATTGAATCATTGCGCACCTACAAGGATGCGGGCGAGGTAGCACTCATTCGCAAAGCCGTGGACGCCTCGGTCGCGGCGCATTTTGCCGCCTTCAAGGCGGTGAAACCGGAGGTGACGGAGCGCGAGATTGCCGCCCTCATGCAGTACGAGTGGGGCAAACGCGGCTGCGAACGCCCCGCCTACGCCCCCATTGTCGGATCGGGATACTATTCAACGGTGTTGCACTATTCGGATGACGATCAAGTCATGCACTCCGGCGATGTCGTGGTCATCGACGCCGCCGGCGAATACTCCATGTACGCTTCCGACATCACCCGCACACTTCCAATCAACGGCCACTTCACGGCACGGCAGCGAGAGATTTACGATATCGTTCTGGGGGCACAACAGGCGGCGGAAGCGGCCTTTAAATCCGGAAAGTCGAATATGCGCCGCGACGCTTCGGATTCCCTCTACAAAGTGGCCTATGACTACATCAACACGCACGGCAAAGACCTGCACGGCGAAGCTCTGGGGAAGTATTTCATCCATGGGCTGGGCCATCCTGTGGGCTTAAATGTTCACGACGCCACCGATCACAGTGCCGCGCTGGGTCCGGGGCAGGTCTTCACCATTGAGCCGGGAATTTATATTCCCGAGGAGAATCTTGGGGTGCGCATCGAAGATGACTACTACGTGGACCCTGACGGAAAGCTTATCAAACTCAGCGGCGCATTGCCCTCAAGGGCGGAAGACGTGGAGAAGGCCATGGCCGGGAAATGAAGAACGTAGGGTAATGAATCAGCTGGAGGGAAGCTCTCCTGCGCTGCCCGTGGTGGCCCGCAATTTATGGCGGGTCTAGAGCGCGGGACTTTAAAAGCCGATTCAAGCAGCCGATCGCCGATTCCTACGAGATGTATTCTTTAATGTACTCGTCCTCGGAATGAGCCAGTTGCTGCAAGTCCCCATCGAAAAGAACCTTTCCGTTGCGGAGGATCATAAAACTCAGGGGCACCGCGCATTTCTTGCCGCCGGTCAAGGGAACCATGCGATTGGTTTTCTGATCGAACTCATGGGTCGCCATGGCAAACGCATCCTGCAGGCGATGGGTCACCAATAAGGCGCTGGTCTTGTTCACGTCGCGCTGTTTCATGATCAATTCGATAATCGTGTTCGAGGTGACCGGGTCGAGCCCTCCGGTCGGCGAATCATAGAGCAGAAGTTCAGGCTGAGTAATCAGCGCGCGCGCGATGGCCACGCGCCGCCGCATGCCGCCAGAAAGCTCCGAGGGATAGAGATCCAGGGTGTGTTCGAGCTCGACGAAACGCAGCGCCTCGCGCACCCGGCGGTCTATGTCTTCATCGTAAACGCCATGCTCTTCCGTCAACCGGTACGCCACATTTTCGCGCACGGTAAGGGAATCGAATAGCGCGCTCTCCTGGAAGA
>Ga0181534_10001937_pt1 | contig 13191 bp, 11 predicted proteins | sample PEATcosm2014_Bin_37_FD_119758 | JGI IMG/M metagenome (GOLD analysis project Ga0181534, IMG submission 119758) | Peatland microbial communities from MTU Mesocosm Facility, Houghton, MI, USA - PEATcosm2014_Bin17_10_metaG | ecosystem: Environmental > Terrestrial > Soil > Wetlands > Peat | place...
CGTGAAGCGCGGCCAGCCGGTGCTGGTCGGCACGACCTCGATCGAGGCCTCCGAACGGCTGGCGAAGCTCCTGGTGAGCACCAACATCCCGCACGAGGTATTGAACGCGAAGCAGCACGAGCGCGAGGCGCACATCGTGGCCGAGGCCGGACGGCCCGGTGCCATCACCATCGCCACCAACATGGCGGGCCGCGGCACCGACATCGTGCTCGGCGGCAGCCCGCAAACCCAGATCGACGCGATCGAGAATCCCAACGAGGCGGAGCTCAAGAACATCCATACCGAGTGGCGCCAGCGGCACGAACAGGTGCTCGCGGCCGGCGGACTGCACATCATCGGCACCGAACGGCACGAGTCGCGCCGCATCGACAATCAATTGCGCGGCCGATCCGGCCGGCAGGGCGATCCGGGCTCGAGCCGGTTCTATTTGTCGCTCGAGGACAATCTGATGCGCATCTTCGGCGACCCGACGCGCATGAAGGCGCTCATGACCCGGGTCGGCATGAAGGCGGGCGAGGCGATCGAAAGCGGCATGCTCACGCGCCAGATCGAGCGTGCGCAGCGGCGGGTCGAGCAGCACAATTTCGATGCCCGCAAGCAGCTCTTGGAATACGACGACGTGGCCAACGATCAGCGGCGCGTGATCTATCAGCAGCGCACCGATCTGATGGCCGCGGAGAACGTGGCCGAGGCGATCAAGGGCGTGCGCGAGGATGTGGTGGCGCAGCTCGTGGATCAGTACGTGCCCGCCGGCGCTCCGGAGGAGCAGTGGGACGTGACCGGGCTCGCGCAGGCCATCGAGCGCGATTTCGGCGCCGTCCTGCCGATCGATGCGTGGGTCACGGCCGAAGAAGCCGGCGATGTGTCCGTGCTGCGCGGCAAGACGCTCGCGGCGCTCGAGGCGGCCTACGAGCAGAAGCAGGCGAACGTCGGCATCGAGGTCATGCGCTACATCGAAAAAGAGGTGATGCTGCGCACGCTCGATCAGCATTGGCGCGAGCACCTGGCCGCCATGGATTACATGCGCCAGGGGATTTTCCTGCGCAGCTACGCGCAGAAGAACCCGAAGCAGGAGTACAAGCGCGAGGCGTTCGAGCTGTTCTCGGGCATGCTCGATCGCATCAAGTTCGACACTGTGACCACGGTGTCGAAGATCCAGGTCCGCAGCCAGGCCGAGATCGAGCGCGAGGAGCTCGAGCGCCAGCAGCGGCTCGCGCGCGCGCTGCAGCTGCAGCACGCCGAGGCGGTTTCGCCCATTCAGGCCGGCCCCGGCCTGCAGGAGCCGGAGCCCGTGTCGCGCCCCGGTTTCGGACCGGCCGGCAATGCGCCGGACGGCGAGCGCGGCGGCGCACCGATGGCGGCACCGTTCGTGCGTCAGGTCCCCAAGGTGGGCCGCAACGAATTGTGTCCGTGCGGCTCCGGCAAGAAGTACAAGCACTGTCACGGCGCTTTGCAGCAAGCGAGCGGCTGAGCGCACTTACGTGGACGTGATCCACGTCGTCGCCGGCGTGGTGATCGATGCGGACGGGCGCATCCTGATCGCGCAGCGTCCGGCGGGTAAGCACCTCGCCGGGGGATGGGAATTCCCCGGCGGCAAGCTCGAGCCCGGCGAGTCGCGCCGCACAGGTCTCGCGCGCGAACTCAAGGAAGAAATCGGCATCGAGATCGGCCAGCCGCGCCCGCTGCTGCGCCTGCAGCACGCCTATCCGACCCGCACGGTGCTGCTCGATGTCTGGGTGGTGAAGGACTACCGCGGCCGGCCGCAAAGCCTGGACGGCCAGCAGCTGCGCTGGTGCACCCAAGATGAGCTTGCGACGGCGGACCTGCTGCCGGCGGATCGGCCGATCGTCGCGGCCCTCAGGCTGCCGGAGCGGTTGACGGAGCGGATCTCGGAGTTCTACGAGGTGGCAATCCCCGGCCCGGCAAGCGCCAGAGAAGCGGGTTCATCGGCCGGCGCCCGGCTGTTCGGAGCTTATTGTGCGAGCGCGGCGCAGGTGCTGGCGGCTGCGCGCGCGGATTTCGTGGTCCTGGGCTGCGCGGTGACGGCCGACATTCTGGAGCGCTTGTGCCGCACGGTGGACCTTCCGGTGTATGCGACCGGTCTGACCCTCGCCGAAGCCTGGGCGCTCGGTGCCAGCGGTGTTAATGAGGTCACATTGTAGGGCGCTTTGCTTCGAGACGTATGCACGGCAGGGCACGACATAATCTGTTAATTTTTCGCTGATGTTCGGCGCAACACCCTTAAAACCCGCGGCTCCAATGACCCTCGAGCTGCTGGATCGAATCGTCATTGCGTACCTGGTGCTGCCGCTGGTGATTTTCCTCGCCGGCTGGCTGAGGGTATGGGCCGCCGTGCCGCTGCTACTGTGCGTGGCCTATGCACTGCGGCCCCTGCTCGCCGCATTGTCGGCCGCAGCGAAATTCCCCATCACGCCCTTGCAACTCACCGTGGCCGTGGCCGCGGGCTGCGGGTGGACGGTGTTTGGCGGCACCGGACATTTTCTTTACGCGAATTTCGACTGGCACCTGCGCGACGCGGTGCTGCACGACCTGGTCGCATCGCCCTGGCCGGTCGGCTACGGTTTGCTCGATGGCAAGGAATCCCTGCTTCGCGCGCCGGTGGCGTTCTATCTGCCGGCTGCGATCATCGGAAAATGGGCGGGTCTCCTGGCAGCACACTACGCCATGGCCGTCTGGACCGCGATCGGTGCATCGCTGTTCCTGCTGCAAGTGCTGTCGCTCGTCCCCTCGCGTCTATCCGTTGCGCTGCCCGTGGTGGCGGTGATCGTGCTGTTCAGTGGTTTCGATATTCTCGGCAGCCTGTTGAACGTGCCGCGCTTCGTATTTTTATGGGATAGCGCGCGACACCTCGAATGGTGGGCCGGAAGCTATCAATATTCCTCGATGACCACCCAGATGTTCTGGGTGCCGAACCATGCGCTCGGCGGCTGGCTGCTCATCGGGATGCTGTTCCGGGACCGACTCGGACGGGGCCCCTGCGCGGTTTCGATCCTGCCGGTTCTCGTGGTCGCGATCGCTTTGTGGTCTCCTCTGGCGGCGATCGGCCTGGTGCCCTTCGTCATCTGGAAAGTCATCGCCAGTGCGACGCGCGATGGCTACGCCAGCGTGCTCGACCCGCGCGTGTGGGCGCCGGCATTGCCGGTCGGTCTCGTGGTGGCCGCGTATCTCACGCTCGACGCCGGCGCCATTCACCGGAGTTTGGAAATAGGCGCCAGCGGGCTCGCGTTCGACGATCTGGCGATGGATTTTTTGCGTCTGGCACAATTTTTCCTGCTGGAGGCGGGCATTCTCGGAATCGCCATCCTGGCCATCCGCCGTTCCAGCCAAACGGTGCTCGCTCTCATCGTGCTTGCGCTGCTGCCAATGGTTAATTTTGGTCCCGGCAACGATCTGGTCATGCGCAGTTCGATTCCGGCCCTGACGGTGCTCGCCATTGCCGCAAGTCTTGCCCTGTTCGGCGATGCGCCGAGCAACGCCACACGAAAAAAGAAAATCATGCTGGGATGTTTGCTGGCGATCGGTGCCGTGACGCCGTTTACGGAGTTCGCCAGGGCGGTTGAACTCCATGCGTGGCCGATCAACCTGCAAGCGACCGTGATCGGAGCGGCATGCGGAAAGTACCCGCCGCATTACATCGCGCATTTGAGCGGCGAGGCAGTGACCGAAATTTTAAAGGAACCGCATCGCCTGGCCCTTGGATCGTTGGGGCCGGCGGCCTGCGACAATCCCTCCTTGGGGCTGTATATGAAGCAGGTCAGGTGGTGAGCACAATGCGCAGTAAATCTGCGATCAAGGTGATTCGCTTCGTGTTCGTGGGCCTTATGAATACGGCATTCGGATATCTCATCTTTGCCGGGCTCACGTGGTTTGGGTGTCCTGACGTGCTGGCGGTTCCTGCGGCGATGATGGTCGGGGTAATATTCAATTTCTTGAGCTATGGCGGCATCGTGTTCTCATCCCTGGATGCGCGTCACCTGCCACGATTTGTCGCTGCTTATCTCGGCCTCTACGCCTGTAATTTATTCGGGCTGCGGATGCTGGCGCGCTTCGATATGAATGCCTATGCCGCCCAGGCCGTGTTGGTGGTGCCACTGGCGGCACTGGCCTACCTGCTCAACGACCGGTGGGTATTCCATGGCACCTGAAAGCTTGTCGCATATGGAAATGCACGACCTTGCCCGTCACGCGCGGCGCCGCTTGCTGCGTATGCACTTCGAGCGGCGCGTGGGACACCTGGGCGGAAACCTCTCCGCGCTCGACGCCATGCTCACCGTGCATCACCGGGTCATGGGGCCGGCGGATAAATTCATTCTCTCTAAGGGCCATTCGGCGGGCGCCCTCTACATCACGATGTGGAGCCTCGGCCTGCTCGCCGATGAGGAACTCGCGAGTTTTCATGCCGATGGCACCTTGCTTGCCGGGCATCCCGTACCCGGGTGGAGCGAGCACATTCCGGTCGCCACCGGCAGCCTCGGCCACGGATTTCCGGTGGCCCTCGGCATGGCGTTGGCACGACATCTGAACGGCGATCCCGGGCACACCTACTGCCTCACCTCGGACGGCGAGTGGCAGGAAGGCGCCATGTGGGAGGCTTTGATTTTCTGGTCGCATCGTAAACTGCGCAACTTGACGGTTTTCGTCGATCTCAATGGCTTGCAGGGATTCGGGTCGACCCGCGATGTTGCTTCCATGGAGGATCTTGGCAATCGCATGGCGAGTTTCGGGTTGCCGGTCGTATCCGTCGACGGTCATGACCATGGCGCCATCGCCGCTGCGGCCAAGGCCAATCCGGGATCTCTGGTCATCCTGCAGACCGTCAAGGGTCGGGGTGTGTCTTTCATGGAAAATCGCATGGAGTGGCATTACCTCCCATTGACCGCGGAGCAATACGCCACCGCACTCGGCGAACTCGAGTGAGGAACGCATTTTGCAATGCCATGGTGGCGCTCGCGGCACGAGAACCGTATTTCTTTTTGACGGGAGATCTCGGCTTCATGGCGCTCGAACCGCTGGAGAAGGCCTTGGGTCCTAGATTCATCAATGCAGGCGTTTCCGAGCAAAACATGGTCTCGGTCGCGGCCGGCATGGCGCGCACCGGCGCCAAGTCCTGGGTGTACAGCATTGCGCCCTTTTGCTATGCGCGCCCGTTCGAGCAGATCCGCAATGACGTGTGCATCAATCATCTGCCCGTGCGTTTGGTCGGCAACGGCGGGGGTTATGCTTACGGTCCGATGGGCGCCACCCATCATGCGCTCGAGGACTACGGCATTCTGCTCACGCTTCCCGGCATGCGGACCTACGTACCGGCCTTCGACGCGGACCTCGAACCCATGGTGCGCAGCCTGAGCGAGCGAGCGGAACCCGCCTACCTGCGCCTCGGGCGGTCCGAGTTGACGGATGAAGCTCGGTTGCCAACGTACGCTGCGTGGCGAGAACTGCAAACGGGGAAGGGCGCAGTCATCGTGGCCGTGGGTCCGATTGCCGGCGCCTTGTGGCTCGCAACGCGCGATCTAATTGCGGCCGAGCGCCCGTCCATTTGGGTGGTCACGGAGCTCGGTGGGGCCGCCCCGGAAAGCCCGCCGCCGGCGCTTCTCGAGGCTTTGGAATTCGCCCCGGTGCTTGGTGTGGTCGAAGAGCACGTGGCCCATGGGGGATTCGGGCAGCATTTCCTTCATGCGCTCGCGCTTCTGGGACGCTCCGTACCGGCGCTGCTGCATGCACACGCGCGCGGGTATCCGTCGGGGCGTTACGGTTCGCAGACCTGGCACCGCCACGAATGCGGACTCGACGTGCCGACCATTCTGGCCGGCCTAGCCGAATGCGCGAAAACGCCGAGGGTGAAGGCATGAACTCGACGGCTTCGCTCGCGCGCGAATTGCGTGGTCCCGTGCTGATCCTCGGTGCCAGCGGATTCGTCGGCGCCAACCTGATGCGCGCCCTGCTCGAGGTGCGTACCGACGTGTTCGGCACCGCATCGCGCGATCCGGCCTGGCGCCTCGCGTCATTGGGCGAGGACCACGTCATTACGGTCGATCTGCTCGCACGCGGCAACATCGTGTCTCTGCTCGATCGCGTGCAGCCCGGAACCGTATTTGATTGCGTGGCCTACGGGGCGTACTCGTTCGAGCAGGATATCGAGCGGATGTACCAGACCAATGTCGTGTTCAAGCAGGAGCTCATCGAGCAATTGCTCAAGCGCGGCACCCATTGCTATGTACACGCCGGCAGCTCATCGGAGTACGGTGCCGATTCGGCTGCCCCGGACGAATTGGTGGCGCCCACGCCGAACAGCCACTATGCCGTCACCAAAAATGCCGCGGCGAGTCTGGTGTATTTTTCCGGACACCATCGGGGTCTGCGCTGCGCCAATTTGCGCCTCTATTCGGTCTACGGACCGCTCGAGGACCGATCGCGCCTGATCCCGACCTTGGTCGCGGAGGCGAGCGCGGGCCGGTTGCCCCCGTTCGTGGAACCGGACACGTCGCGTGATTTCGTCTATGTCGATGACGTGACGCGAGCCTTTCTTTGCGCCGCCGTCGAGCTTCGTCCGGACCAATACGGACATTCCTTCAATATTGGCAGCGGCCAAAAAACCACGATTCGCGAACTCGCGTATCTCGCCAAGGATCATTTTCGACTCGAGGTCGAACCCGAATTTTCGACCATGCCGGGGCGCGCGTGGGATGTCAGCGACTGGTATGCGAATCCGGCGCGGGCAGTCGAGGTCTTGAAGTGGCGGGCCGAAATTTCTCTCGATGACGGGCTTACCCGCACCGCACGCTGGTATGCTGGACTCGAGGACGTGCAGATGTACGAGCGCGCCTCCAAGAAGCGCGCACTCGACCGCGTCTACAGCGTGACCGCCATCATCGCCTGCTACAAGGACAGCCAGGCCATCCCGGTCATGGCCGAGCGCTTGGAGCGCATGTTCGCGAAGCTCAACGTCGATCATGAAATCATTTTCGTGAACGACGGGAGCCCCGACGATTCCGAGGAAGTGATCCGCCAGTTGAGTGCCGCCAACCCGCACATCCTCGGGATCACGCATTCACGAAATTTCGGTTCGCAGGCCGCATTTCGCAGCGGCATGGAGCTGGCATCGAAGAATTCCGTGGTGCTCATGGACGGAGACCTGCAAGATCCGCCGGAGCTGATTCCGGAATTCGTCGCCAAGTGGCGCGAGGGCTGCGATGTGGTTTACGGCGTGCGGGTGAAGCGCGAAGCGGCCTGGTACATGCAGATCGCCTACAAGGCCTTTTATCGGATCTTCGATTTTTTCTCCTCGGTGCCTATTCCGCACGATGCGGGCGACTTTTCGCTGATCGACCGGCGCGTGGTCAAATGGCTGCTGGCGTGCGAGGAACGCGACCTGTTTCTGCGCGGCTTGCGCGCCTACGTTGGCTTTCGCCAGGCGGGGGTGCCGTATTCCCGACCCGAGCGCATGTTCGGCCGCTCGACCAACAACATGCTCAAGAACTTCGGCTGGGCCAAGAAGGGGATCCTGTCCTTCAGCCGCACGCCGCTCGATTTGTTGACGGCGACCGGGATCGGGCTCGTCGCGCTGTCGGCCATCCTGGGCGTCCTGCAGTTGCTGGCCCGAGTGTTCTATCCGCAAATTGCGCCGCGCGGCATCACCACCGTGGTGCTGCTCATCATGTTTTTCGGCTCGTTCACGATATTCGCCATCAGTCTGATCGGTGAATACATCGCCAAGATATTCGAAGAGGTCAAGGCGCGCCCCACCTACATTCGCCGAAACCTGATACGCGCCGGTGAAATTCGCAAAGCGGGCGGCAGTGGCTGAGTGGACGCTGCCGCGGGAGGATCTGACCCGGCGCGATCGCGAGGGTTTCCGACCGCCTCCCCATGAGCGAGCGCGCGGTGCAGTGGGACGCATCAAAGGGGCGCTCCGGCGGTTTGCCGACCTGCAGTTCGGCTCGATTTGGCGTGATCTTGCGGTTCTGCTGCCGCGCGCCCAAGGTACGGTCGCCGACGTCGGCTGCGGTGCCCAGCCGTTTCGCGATCTGCTCCCAGCCAACATCCGGTATGTCGCCATCGATATCGCCGACGCCGAGGCGCAGTTCGGCTACCGTACGCCCGACACGCGCTACTATCAGGGCGAGGTGCTGCCGCTCGCGGACGGGGAGGTGAATGTCGCGCTGTGCACCGAAACGCTCGAGCATGTGCGTGATCCGGTGGTGCTATTACGCGAACTCGCACGCGGGCTGGTGTCGGGCGGGCAGCTGATACTGACGGTGCCATTTGCGGCTCGCTGGCACTTCGTGCCGCACGATTACTGGCGTTACACGCCGTCGGGCCTTGCGTATCTGCTGAGCGCGGCGGGTTTCGAGGCGGTGCGCGTGTACGCACGCGGCGGGGCGCTGGCGGTGGCGGCCTATAAAGTATTGGGTTATGTGCTGTTGCTGCTCGCGGGAAACGGCCGGCGGGGGATGAGGTCGATGCCCTGGCGGTTCATCGGGCTGTGTTTGCTTCCCGTCGCCGCTCTGGCGGCGCTCCTGGGCAATCTCGGGCTACGGTATCCGGGATCCGCCGAGGATACGCTCGGGTATACGGTGCTGGCGCGCCGGGCTGATCGTCAATGACCGCCGCGGCCCCCTCGCTGTTGGAAGGTCGCCATACGCGTGCCTGCCCGGCCTGCGGAAATACTGACGACACCCATGAAAGATACTCAGAGCACATCGATCCGCGTCGAATCGACGGCATGTCCTATGCCTCGCGCAAGGATCCGGAGTACATGCGCCTCCGAATGGTGGTGTGTCCCGCGTGCGACCTCTTGTATGCGCCCCGCATACCGACGGCCGAGTTCCTGCGACATGCCTATGCCGATACCGGTTACGACAGCGATACGGAGGCGCGCTACGCGGCGGCGAGCTACGCCGAGGCGCTCCGTGGTCGTTTGTCGAGGTTACCGAATCGATCGAGCGCGCTCGAAATCGGTTCTGGCAACGGGGCGTTGCTCAGTCACCTTCGTGCGTTCGAGTTCGACGAGGTGATCGGCATCGAACCGTCCCGCGAAGCGGCGCGGTCTGCACCGCCGGAAGTGCGCGATCTGATCCGGGTCGAGACCTTCGATTCGACGCGATGGTCCGCGGGACACTTCAGTCTCATAATCGCGAATCAGCTGCTCGAGCATACCGATGATCCGTTCGGCTTGCTGGTGGCCGCGCACGGCTTGCTGATGCCGGGCGGGGCGTTGATGATCGTCTCCCACAACTACCGGCACTGGTTGATGAGGCTGCTCGGGGCGCGCTCGCCGATCATCGACATCGAGCATTTGCAGGTTTTCTCTGCAAGGAGCCTCGGGTTGGCGCTACACCGCGCCGGATTCATCGCGCCCGAAATCCAGAATTTCTCGAATCGCTATCCTGTTCACTACTGGACGCGGTTGTTGCCGATTCCCGGGTTCATCAAGCGTCCCCTGCACTCGCGTTTACGCCGGGGCGCAACGGGTGCCCTGATGGTGAGAGCGAGTGTTGGCAATATGTTTGCTTGGGCGCAGGCGTAACTAGGTCCGCAGGCGATCGCGGAAAAATTCGAGCATCATGACGTACGCGTGTCGACCGTCCTGCTCGCGCAGCAGTCCGTGCTTCGCACCCGGATAGACCATGATTTCGAACGGTTTGCCGAGATCCTGGAGACGACGAAAGAGTTTGGTGCTGTGCAGAAAGAGCACGTTGTCGTCCGCCATGCCGTGGATGACCAGTAGCGCCCCGCTGAGCTCGCTGGCATATGGAGTGACCGCGCTCGCCGCGTAGGCGTTGCCATGTTCCTGCGGCCTGCCAAGATAGCGTTCGGTGTAGTGCGTATCGTAGAGCGCCCAATCGGTCACCGGTGCGCCGGATACGCCGGCACGAAACAGTTCAGGCGCCTTGAGCATCAGCATGAGGGTCAGATAGCCGCCATAACTCCATCCCCATACCCCGATTCGTGCCGGATCGACGAAGGATAGGGAGCCGAGCCAGCGTGCGCCCCGCACTTGATCAGCGACTTCGACCTCGCCGAGTTGCCCGTGGATCGCCGCTTGGAATGCCACGCCGCGCGCGGCGCTACCGCGATTGTCGAGTTGAAAGACGATGAATCCGGCGCGCGTCAGTATTTGCGTGAACGTGTCGCCAGTCCAATTGTCGAGCACGCGCTGTACGCCGGGACCCCCATAGACGTCCACGATGGCGGGATAGCGCTTCGCGGGATCGAAATGGGCGGGTTTGAAGAGACGGTAGTGCAGGGCTTGACCGTCTTCGGCAGTCAGCGTGCCGAATTCCGCCACCGCGTTGTCGGCAAGGTAGGGCGCAGCCGGATGCTCATGCGTGAGCGGGTTTTCCAACACGTATGCGGTTCGAGCCCCGTCTATGGTGTGAAGGCTAACTTGCGGCGGCTGCAACCCGCTGTTGTAACTATCCAGGTAAAAGCTCGCATCGCGCGAGATCGTGATGGCGTGCAATCCCGGCTCGCGGGTGATGCGCGTGATGCCCCTCGGATCCCAGCCATCGAGCGAAGCACTGTACAAATGCCGCTCGGTGGGGTTTTTTTCAGTTGCGGTGAAATAAATGACCCGCCGCTGCTCGTCAATTCGCTTGATCGACCGGCCGCGGAAGTCATCGACGTTCCAGGCGCCGGCGGTCAGTTGGCGCACCAATCGACCGTCATAGTCGTATAGATATAGATGTTCGAACCCGTCACGCATTGAAGCCCAGACGAATTGCGGCGCGGTTGTCAGGAACGACAGTTCATCGTTCAACTCGATCCACGTGCCGCTGGTCTCGGTGAGGATCACGCGGCTTTCACCGGTTTCGAGGTTCGCGAACAGCAAATCCAAGCGCCGCTGATCGCGGCTTTGCCGTTGAACGGCGAGCGTCTTGCCGTCGGGCAGCCAATTCACGCGGGCGAGATAGATGTCTGGATCGGCACCGAGGTCGATCCATGAGACGGCGCCGGTTTCGAGGGCGTAGATGCCAAGGCTTATCGCTACATTGGCCGAGCCGGCGGCCGGATAGCGCTGCTCGAACGTCTTGACGTTATCGGCCTCGATCTCGAAGCGCTGCGTGAGCGTCACCGGGCTTTCGTCAACGCGGGCGAACGCCACGTGCCGGTCGTCCGGTGCCCACCAGTACCCGGTGCTGCGGCCCATCTCCTCTTGAGCGACGAATTCGGCCATGCCGTCCTTGATCGCACCGCCGCCGTCCTTGGTCAGGGTGGTTTCGGTCCCGCTGGAGAGTTCGTAGGCATGGAGATTTTGATCGCGGACGTACGCGACGTAGCGGCCCTGCGGCGAAAAACTCGCGTCCGTGGCATAGCCGGCGGTAGGCCCGATGCGCGTCACGGCACGCTGGGCATCATCGACGCTGAGATCGACGTGGTACAGGCGGCCAGCCACGGGTACGAGAATCGCGAGCCCGGAGGGCGCAAAGGCGTACTCCAAAATCCCGCTGAGCGCCGCGGTCCGCTGGCGCTCGCGCCGTGCCTTGTCCTCGTCGGAGAGCGGGGCCTTGGGTTCAGCCAGCGCCTCCGAGTCCAGCAATTTGCGTTTGACGCCGTCGGCGAGCCGGTATTCCCACAAATCCAGGCAATGGCGGTTCTCGGGCTTTCCCTGCAGATATGCCACACGCGATCCATCCGGCGAGATTTTGAGGCCGCTCACCGCGGGTCCCGCGAGGGCCGGCGCGTCGAACAGCCGATCGATGGTGAGCTTTGCCATTCAGGCCATCACCGGCGGACCAAGCGATAGCACGCCTCGTCAAGCTCGGTGATTCCGCGGGCCCGCAGTCGGGGCTCCGAGGCGAGAATGTCCCGCCGGCCCAGCGGCTCAATCACGTAGTACGGGGAGTACAGGGCCTGCACCTCAGCCGCACTGAGTGAAAACGGCGGTCCGGGCATTTGGGACTGCAAATATTCCATGGTGACGAGCAGCATGGGAGTGCCGGGGCGCAGCAGGGTGGCCAGGTGCCGCACATAGGGCTCCCGAAGTTCCTGTGCCCAGGAAATCAAGGCCGCCCGATCGTAAACGCACCCGACCTCTCCCAGGTCGGCGGGGGTCAGTGCGAAGAAATCGCCGCAATGCAATTCGAGCTGGGAGTCTTCGTAGATCTCGAACTGACCCTTGGTCCGGCGCCTGGCCGGAACGCCGTTCTCGGCACAGAAGGCTTCGAGCGCCAAGGCAGACAGCTCGACGCCCACGACCGGATAGCCTTGGCTGCGCAGCCACTTGAGGTCGAGGCTTTTGCCGCACAGGGGTACGAACACCCGGGTACCGTGCGCTACCTTGAGCTCGGGGAAATGACGCGTGAGATTCTGGTCGATCGCGGATTGATGGAAGCCGATCTGACCCTTGCGCCAGCGCTCATGCCAGAACTCCGGCTGCATTCAGCGGTCCTCGGGCACATCGCCCTCGATTTCATCCGGCTCGAGGCCCGACTCGTCGGGAATCTTGTGCTGCTCGGTGAGCCATGCACCCAAATCAATGAGTCGGCAGCGATCGCTGCAAAACGGGCGGTACTGCGATTCGGCCGACCACTCCACCGGTCGGCCGCAGGTCGGGCACTTCACCATCGTAGCCACGAGCGGTCCGAATCAAGAACAGCAGGTGAGCAGAAAGGTCACGTCCGTTTCGACGTGAATCGGCCGGCTGGTGGCGTCCGTCCAATTCAGGAAGCGGATGGTGCAGCGGTGCTGACTGCCGCTGATTTCGGGGAACAGATCACTGTCCGGTGGCAATGTCACCCGCACCAGCTGGCAGGGATTTTCGCGATCGAACTGCAGCTGGAAAATACCGCCCGCCGCGGTTTCGGACTTGCGCTTGGCGTTCTGGCGCGTGAGCCAGAGAAGTTCCGCGATGCTGTCGCACAGCGGACGGATGAGGGCGAGCCAGCTGCCAAATTCCGCCCCCCGAACTTCCGCCGGGCGGTTGAGCCAGTAGGAATAGTCGGGCAAATCGAAGTCGCAGGTGCCCCCCGGTATCGCGCTGCGGTGTTTGATGGCGCTCAGGAACTCCGAATCCCGCAACGGCCCCATGTAGTTGCCGCCGATGGTCGCCAGATCCTCGCGCAGCTTGATGAGATTCGACATCAGCGACTTGAGGCGGCTCGGATCCACGCCCGTCTTAGTCTGGTATTCCTTGAGAACGTTGACGTGGCGCTCGAGCTCCTTCAGCAC
>Ga0181534_10001941_pt1 | contig 13177 bp, 11 predicted proteins | sample PEATcosm2014_Bin_37_FD_119758 | JGI IMG/M metagenome (GOLD analysis project Ga0181534, IMG submission 119758) | Peatland microbial communities from MTU Mesocosm Facility, Houghton, MI, USA - PEATcosm2014_Bin17_10_metaG | ecosystem: Environmental > Terrestrial > Soil > Wetlands > Peat | place...
AGCAAAGCGCCAGCCGGCCTGTAAGCCGGGTTCTGTATGGCGAATCGGGGTTGCCCCCTTTCCGCGTGATGACCATTCCTCTGGGACGGCCGTTGCCGGCCGCCTCTGGCGACCAACCCGGGCGACGGCCCGGAGACGGGATGAAGGCTTTTGGCCTTCTGTCGCCCCTATTCGGTCTTGCTCCCGGCGGGGCTTGCCATGCCTCGGGCGTTGCCGCCCGAGCGGTGCGCTCTTACCGCACCCTTTCACCCTTACCGCGCAAGAGGGCGCGGCGGTTTACTTTCTGTGGCGCTTTCCCTGGGGTCGCCCCCGCCGGACATTATCCGGCGCCGTGTCTCCGTGGAGCCCGGACTTTCCTCTCCCTTGCGGCAGCGGTCATCCGGCCGGCTGGCCCCTTGGGGATAGGGAGGGGAAGCGGCGCGGTCAAGGCGTGAAGCGCAAAGCAGGCTCAATGACATATCGCCGCGCGACGATTTTCGTGCCACTTTGGTATCTTCACGGAGCGTATAAGCCATTGGACGTAATCGGTTCGCACGGGGAGATCGAAGACATGGGCTGTTCTGAAAATCATTGCGGCGCGAAAACCAAATGGCCCCGACGCGCCGTCCTGAGCATGCTCGCAAGCGCGGCCGCAGCTCTGGGGCTTGGCGCAAGCTTTGCCCGCGCGGCGATCAAGCTCGGCATGGTCGATGTTGATTACCAGCAGCATCCGAAGGGCAAGGAACGTTGCGACAATTGCCGCGTCTGGGACCCGCCGAACCATTGCCTCTCGGTGGAAGGCGAGATCAGCCCCTCCGGCTGGTGCAACATCTGGCGGCGACAGCTCAAGTCGCAGGTCGCAAAGGTCGACGCCGATGGCAAGCTTACGCAGGGCGACGTCGCCTATCAGCACAAGCCCAGGGGCGAACAGCGCTGCGACAACTGCCGCGTCTTCGTCGCGCCCGACGGCTGCAATTCCGTGCAAGGCAGGGTCAGCCCGGCGGGCTGGTGCAACATCTGGCGCAAGGCCTGAGCCGCTCTTTCAAGAAAGCGCTGTTTCGCGCGACTTGCTTTGTCATTTTTCAACCCTGGATGCGTTCGCATGAGCAATGTCATGAAGAGCTTTCTGGTCGCGTTGTTCTGCGCCGCATTTTCCTTTCCCGCGCAAGCGGAACCGACGGAAAAGCCGCTGAAACTGCCGCGTCATCAAACCGCCGCTGGCGATCTCGACGCGATGCTCGCGCGGCGCACGTTGCGCATCCTCGTGCCCTTCAGCAAGACGCTGTTCTTTTACGACAAGGCGAAATCCTACGGCCTCGCCGCCGAACTCGGCCGCCAGTTGCAGGCGACGCTGAACAAGAAATACGGCGACAAGATCTTCAGGATCAAAGTCGCCTTCGTGCCGACGGCGCGCGACCGGCTTCTCCCCGATCTTGTCGCGGGGCGCGGCGACATCGCGGTGGGCGGGCTTACCGTCACCAAGGAACGCGAGCAACAGGTCGATTTCGTTCACCCCTGGATGAGCGACGTGAAGGAGATCGTGGTGACGGGCCCCGCCGCGCCGCCACTAGCTTCGCTGGACGATCTCGCCGGCAAGGAAATACTCGTCCGCAAGTCGAGCAGCTATTACACACATCTCCTGGCGCTCAATGAACAACTGACCGCGCGCAAGCTCGCGCCCGTCGTCATCAAGCCGGCCGCCGAGGACCTCGAAGACGAAGACCTGATGGAGATGACCAACGCCGGCCTGCTGCCCTTCGTCGTCGTTGACGCATTTGAGGCGCAAATCTGGACCAAGGTTTTCGACAAGCTCGCCATGCATCCAGAGCTAGCCATCAACAGCGGCGGCTCGATCGCCTGGGCGATCCGCAAGGACAGCCCGAAGCTGCGCGCGGAGCTCGATTCCTTCGTCGCCGCCAACGGCCTCGGAACCGTGTTCGGCAACACGCTGAAGCGCCGCTATTTCACAGACGACAAGATATTGAAGACCGCCTATGCGCCACAGGACGCCGCGCGCTTCGAGGAGCTTGTGTCGATTTTCAAGCGTTACGGCGACGAATATGGATTCGACTACATCATGATGGGCGCGCAGGGCTATCAGGAGAGCCAGCTCGACCAGACCCGGCGCAGCCCGCGCGGCGCGGTCGGCGTGATGCAGCTCCTGCCGCGCGTAGCGGCGGCCAAGGAAATCGAGATTCCCGGAATCGACAAGGACGCGGACGCCAATATCCACGCGGGCGTGAAATACACGCATTATCTCGCCGACACTTACGTCAACGATCCGGCGCTGGACAGGAAGAACCGCATATTGATGACCTTCGCCGCCTATAACGCGGGGCCGGGGAATCTGCGCAAGTTCCGCCGTATGACGACCGAGAGCGGCCTCGATCCCAATATCTGGTTCGGCAATGTCGAGAATTCGGCGGCGAAGGCCGTCGGCCGCGAGACCGTCGATTATGTAGGCAATATCTACAAATATTACGTCGCCTACAGCCTGCTCGCCGACCGGCGCGCGGCGGCTCAGGCGACGCGCGAAAAGACCGAAAAGGCCTTGGGCGGCGCGGGTCCGAAGCCTTGATGAAAGCCCCGCGCGCATGGCGCCGCCTGCGTGGACTTCCTCTCCGCCCCGCCCTGCCAATCCGCCTTCGACATGCTAAACCCCGCCCATGAGCGATGAGAGCGGCGGGGCGAAGATCGTCGAGGTTCTGCTGCCGGTGGCCGTGGACCAGACTTATAGCTATTTCGCGCCGCCCGGCCTCGCGCTGGAGCCGGGAGATAGCGTGCAGGTTCCGCTCGGCCCGCGCGAGGCTTACGGCGTCGTGTGGGAAGTGAGCGAAGCGTCAGGGGCGCGCGGCAATCTCAAGAGCGTCATCTCCCGCTACGACCGCCCGCCCCTGTCGCAAAAGCTGCGCGATTTTCTCGACTGGCTCGCCCGCTGGACGCTGGCGCCGCGCGGCATGGCGCTGCGTCTCGCCACCCGCGCCGCCGAGGATGCGGGATCGGAGACGCCGCGCCTGCTCTATCGCGCCACCGGCGCCACGCCGCAGCGCGCGACGCCGACGAGATTGCGCGTGCTGACAGCCGCCGAGGGCGGCCTCGCCTTCAGCAAGAAAGCCCTGGCCGAAGCCGCCGCATGTTCCAGCGGCGTCATCGACACGCTGGTCGACGAAGGCGCGCTGGAGACGATCGCGGCGCCGCCCGCGCCGGTCGCCGAACCGCTCGACGCGCTGTTTGGCCCGCCAAAGCTGGAGCCCGCGCAGCAGGAGGCGGCGGAGGCGCTCACGGCCGCCATTCACGCGCGCGGCTATCATCCATTCTTGCTGGAGGGCGTGACCGGCTCCGGCAAGACGGAAGTCTATTTCGAGGCCATTGCGGCGGCGCTGCAAAGCGGCGGACAGGCGCTCGTCATGATGCCGGAGATCGCGCTGACGAAGCAGTTCTTGGAACGCTTCGCGGCCCGCTTTGGAGCGCGTCCCGCGGAATGGCATTCCGGCGTTTCGCCGCGCAAGCGCGCGCGCATCTGGCGCGGCGCGGCGGAAGGCGGCGTCAGGGTCGTCGTCGGCGCGCGCTCGGCGCTGTTCCTGCCCTTTTGCGATCTGCGCCTCATCGTCGTGGATGAGGAACATGAAGGCGCCTACAAGCAGGACGACGGCGTTTCCTATCATGCGCGCGACATGGCCATCTTGCGCGCGCGCATCGAGGGCGCGGAGGTGGTGCTCGCTTCCGCGACGCCTTCCATAGAGACGCGCGTCAACGCCGCAAGCGGGCGCTATACGCGCCTCCATCTCGCCGCCCGCGCTGGCGCGCGGCTGATGCCGGAGCTCGCCGCCATCGACATGCGCGTCGAGGGACCGGAAAAACATCGCTGGATCGCGCCGCGCCTCGCGCTCGCGGTCGGCGAGACCATTGCGCGCGGCGAACAGGCGCTGCTGTTTCTCAACCGTCGCGGCTATGCGCCGCTGACGCTCTGCCGCAACTGCGGCCACAGATTCCGCTGCGAGAATTGCGACGCATGGCTCGTCGAACACCGCTTTCGCCGCGCGCTGATCTGCCATCACTGTGGCCACATGGAGCGCCGCCCCGACGTGTGCCCCGAATGCGAGGCCGAGGACTCGCTCACCGCCTGCGGCCCCGGCGTCGAGCGGCTCGCGGAGGAAGCGGCGACGCTGTTTCCAAACGCGCGCATGCTCGTGTTGTCGTCGGATTTTCCCGGCGGCGCGGAGCGGCTGCGGCGCGAGATCGAAGAGATCGCCAGCGGCGCTTTCGACATCGTGATCGGCACGCAGCTCGTCGCCAAGGGACACAACTTCCCTTACCTCACGCTCGTGGGCGTCGTGGACGCGGATCTGGGTCTTGGCAGCGGCGATCCGCGCGCGGCCGAGCGCACCTTTCAACTGCTGGCGCAGGTGACAGGACGCGCGGGACGCGGCGACCAGCCGGGCAAGGCCTTGATCCAGACCTATCAACCCGAGCATCCGGTGATCCGCGCGCTGCTCTCCGGCGACGCCGAGAAATTCTACGCGCAGGAAATCGCGCTGCGCGAACGCGCCGGCCTGCCGCCTTTCGGCAGGCTCGCGGCGCTGATAGTTTCAGCAAAAGATTCCGCGCTCGCGGAATGTCACGCCCGCGCGCTCGCCCGCACGGCGCAAAGTCTGCCCGCGACGCCACGCTACCGCGTCGCGGCGCTGGGCGGCCTGCCGGAGGAAGGCGAACTCATGATGCTCGGCCCCGCCGAAGCGCCGATCGCGCTGGTGCGCGGCCGCTTCCGCTGGCGCCTGCTGGTGAAGGCCCCGCGCAGCGCCGACCTGCAAGGCTTCCTCCGCGACCTGCTGGCGGCGGCTCCAAAGGAGCGCGGCGGCGTGCGGGTGCAGGTCGACGTCGATCCGCAGAGCTTTTTGTGAACCGCTATCGAAACGACGCGCTTCCGCCCGCCGCGCAAAAAAGCGGCTCGGGAAGGAATCTTCCCGAGCCGCAAAATACCACCAAGGAGCCGGCGCCGGGGGAAGGCGCCTGAAGGAAAATGTCAGCCAATAACAACGCTGCCCATATGCACACTGCCAGTTCACCAGCTATTGAAAATGTCTTTCGCCCCCTCGGGAGCTCTTGATTAAAATGGTAGCGGCGGCGCTGCGCGCGGCAATGGTTCGCGGGATAAAAATTTGACTTTTTTCAATTCGCGCCCGCGCCGATTTGCGGCGCACATGAAAAGAGCCGCGCCGGAAATACCGGCGCGGCCTTGCAAGACCGGAAAACTTCCAGATCTAGTGGATGATTCTGACTGTCTGGCCGACATCCGACGCGCCGGGGCCGCCCTGCGGCGCCATCATGTCTGGCACCCAGGTGAGCGCGATGATGATGAAGGCCGCGATCGCCGCGACGCCGACCGCGAGTTTGCCAAGTTCGGAATTGTGGTGGACTGCGAGTGACATCGGAAAATCCTCCCAGAACTCGATGGCTCAAGCCCAACCGGCGAGAGCAATATGGATTATACCCGAGTCGCGCACTGCGACAATAGGCCGCATGAATAAAATTTGACTTTCTCTGGATTATCGGAACGAGGCCTCAGCCGCCCCCGACCACCCGCGTCACGACCCTCGCCGTATATTCCACCATCGGCACGATGCGGGCGTAATTGAGCCGCGTCGGACCGATCACGCCGAGCGCGCCGACGATGCGCTTGTTGGCGTCGCGCAGGGGCGCGGCGATCATCGAGGAGCCGGACAGCGAGAACAGCTTGTTCTCCGAGCCGATGAAGATGCGCACGCCCTCGCCCTCCTCCGCGCGCTCCAGCAGGTCGATCACCTCGGTCTTGGTCTCCAGATCCGCGAAGAGCAGGCGGACGCGCTCCAGCTCCTCCATCGCGGTCAGGTCTTCCAGAAGATGGGCCTGCCCGCGCACGATGAGCTGGCGCCCGGAGCCGCCCCAACTCGCGAGGCCCGCCTCCACCAGCCGCGCCGTGAGCGTGTCCAGCTCCGCCTGCGCCACGACGCGCGAGGCTTCAACCTGCGCCCGCGCCTCGGTCAGCGTGCGACCCCGGATGCGGGCGTTGAGGTAATTGGCCGCCTCGATCAGCGCGGAAGCCGGCAGATCGCGCGAGACCGGCAGCACGCGGTTTTCGACGGAGCCGTCCTCACCGACGAGAATGGCCAGCACCCGCTCCGGCTCCAGCCGCACGAAGTCGATCTGTTTCAACCGCGCGTCGTTCTTGCCCGCGACGACGACGCCCGCGACACGCGTAAGCCCCGAGAGCATGCTGGTCGCCTCGGTCAGCACGCCTTCGAGATCGTGGTCCTTGGAAGCGGCCTCGACCTGCGCCTCGATCCGCGCCCGCTCGTCCTCCTCGATGTCGCCGATCTGGAGCAGCGAATCGACGAAGAACCGCAGGCCAAGCTCCGTTGGCAGCCGCCCTGCGCTGATATGCGGCGCATAGACGAGGCCCAGCTCCTCAAGATCCTGCATCACATTGCGCACGGAAGCCGGCGAAAGCGTCATCGGCAGGAGCCGGGAGAGCTGGCGCGAGCCGACGGGCTCGCCGGAGGAGAGATAGGTATCGACGATCTGGCGGAAAATCTCCCGCGAGCGGTCGCCGAGCTGGGGCAGATTCGAATAAGGGGCGTGGGGGGGATGTGCGGTCATGACGCAAGCATATCCATTGCCGCGCCGGACAGGAAGGGCGGCGGGGAAAGCTGCTTTGACGCCCCCTCCAATTGCGCCAATCCCTCCCCTGCCCTAAGACAAGGCTCCCGAAGGCCGCCGCGCAAGCAAGAGACCGAAAGCCGTGCTGAAAACTCCGACCGACACGCTCAGCCAATTGCGCGGCGAGATCGACCGTATCGACCTCGCCATGCACAGGCTGCTGATGGAGCGCGGCGAGATCATCGACCGGCTGATCGAGGTCAAGCGCGCGCAAGGGGGCGGCTGCGCCTTCCGGCCCGACCGCGAGGCCCAGATGATGCGCGCGCTGGTCGAGCGCCACCGGGGGCTGCTGCCTCTCGACGCGGTGGAAGGCATCTGGCGCATCATCGTCTCGACCTTCACCTATGTGCAAGCGCCCTACGCCGTCCACGCCGACGATTCCGGCGGCGACGCGCAGATGCGCGACAGCGCGCGATTCCATTTCGGCTTCACCGTGCCTTATGTGCCGCATCACGGCGCGGTGGCGGTCATCGACGCGGTCGCCGCCTCTAGCGGCGACCTCGGCGTGCTGCGCTCGCTGGGAGGCAGCGGCGACGGCGCCTGGTGGCTGCGCCTCGTCGGCGACAAGGCCCCCAAGATCATCGCCCGCCTGCCCTTCGTCGAGCGCCCCGACCATCCCGCCGGTTTGCCGGTCTTTGTCGTGGCCAAGCCCGCCGCCGAGCTCGGCCCGCAGGACATCGCGCTTTACTCGGTGTCGTTATCGCAATGGGCGCATGGCGTCCCGGCGGCGATCGCGGCGGCGCACGGTGAAATCCTCGCCAGCGCGCCCAGATCCGGAGGCCATGCGCTGCTTGTCGCCGCGCATTCCAGCGTCGGCCTCGGCGCGCTCGATGAAGAGCTGCGAAAAACTGGCGTCGCCGGAGCCAGCATCGACGCCATCGGCGGACATGCGACGCGCTTTGAGATGAACGAGGCCCGCGCGGGCGTATTCGCGCCCCAGCTATGAAGAGCGCCGGCCTGGATGATCGAGGACCACAAGTCATGACCAAACCCGTCCCGCGCGCGGGCCTGCTGAAGATAGACCCCTATGTGCCGGGCAAGAGCGCGACTCTCAGCGTCACGGCGGATGGCGCGCGCGTATATAAGCTCTCGGCCAATGAGACTCCGCTCGGCCCCTCCCCGCGCGCGGTGGAGGCGGTGCGCGATCTGGCGCCCCACATGGCCGCCTATCCCGACGGCTCCTCGCGCCTGCTGCGCGAGGCGATCGGCGAACGCTACGGACTCGATCCGGCGCGCATCATCGCGGGCGCGGGCTCCGACCAGATTCTGGAGCTGCTGGCGCTGGCCTATGTCGGGCCGGGCGACGAGGGCGTCTACAGCCAGTATGGATTCCTCGAGTACAAGATCGTCATTCTCGCCGCCGGCGGCACGCCGAAGGTCGCGCCGGAGACGCGCTACACAGCCAATGTCGACGCCCTGCTGAAGGCCGTGACGGAAAAGACCAAGATCGTCTTTCTGGCCAATCCCAACAATCCGACCGGAACCTATCTGCCCGCGAAGGAAATCGAGCGCCTCGCCGACGCGCTGCCCCCGCATGTGATTCTGGTGCTGGACGCCGCCTACGCGGAATATGTGCTGGCCGACGATTACGAGGCGGGAATAGCCTTCGCGACGACGCGCGGCAATGTCGTGATGACCCGCACTTTCTCGAAGATCTACGGCCTCGCCGGGCTCAGGCTCGGCTGGGGCTACGGCCCCGCGCATGTGATCGAGACGCTCGACCGAATCCGTTCGCCCTTCAATATTTCAAGCGTCGCCTCCGCCGCTGGCGTCGCGGCTCTGCAGGATCGCGCGCATATCGACGCGGCCGTCGCGCATAACGCAAAATGGCTGCCCTGGCTCGCGGCCGAGATCGATGCGCTGGGGCTGGAGGTTCTTCCGAGCGTCGGCAATTTTCTCGCCATCCGCTTCCCCGACGAAGCGGGCCGCCGCGCCGCCGACGCCGACAAATTTCTCACCCAGCGCGGCCTCGTGCTGCGCGCGATCGGCGCCTATGACATGCCGCAGTTCCTGCGCCTGACGGTAGGTCCGCAGGAGGCCAATGAGCGCGTCGTCGCCGCGCTCGCCGACTTTTTGCAGAACGTTCATGTCTGACGTCGAACCACTGTTCAGGAAGCTTTGCCTCGTCGGGCTCGGGTTGATCGGCTCCTCCATCGCCAGAGCCGCGCGCGCGACGAGCGCCGTGGGCCAGATCGCCGCGCTCGACGCTTCGCCGCAGGTGCTTGCCCGCGTGCGGGAACTCGCCATCGCTGACGACGCCAGCGGCGATGTCGCAAGCGCGTTGAACGGCGCCGATCTCGTGATCCTCTGCACGCCGGTCGGCGCAATCGGCGAGGTCGCAAGGCAGATCGCGCCTCATTTGGAGCGCGGCGCGGTGCTCTCGGACGTCGGCTCGGTCAAGGGTTCCGTGATCGCTCAGGTCGCGCCTCATGTGCCGCAGGGCGTGCATTTCATTCCCGCGCATCCGCTCGCGGGCACGGAATATTCAGGCCCGGACGCGGGCTTCGCGACACTGTTCGAGAACCGCTGGTGCATTCTCACCCCGCCCGACGCGGAGGGCGAGGCTGTCGAGGAACTGGCCGAATTCTGGAAGCGGCTCGGCGCGAAGGTCGAGACGATGACGAGCGAGCATCACGATCTCGCGCTCGCGGTGACGAGCCACCTTCCGCATCTAATCGCCTTCAACATCGTCGGCACGGCGGCCAACCTCGAACAGGTCACGCAGTCGGAGGTCATCAAGTTTTCCGCCTCCGGCTTTCGCGATTTCACCCGCATCGCGGCCTCGGACCCGACCATGTGGCGCGATATTTTTCTTGCCAACAAGGGCGCCGTGCTCGATATGCTCGGCCGCTTCGACGCTGATTTGAAGTCGCTGCAGCGCATGATCGAAACAGACGACGGACAAGGCCTGTTCGACCTCTTCACGCGCACCCGCGCCATAAGGCGCGGCATCGTCGAGCAAGGACAGGACACCGCCGCGCCGGATTTCGGACGCCCCCACGACGAGAGAAAGTAAGCGTTTTCTTCTGGCGGAGCGCACCCAAACCGTCATGGTCCGGCCCTCGGCGCATCCAGGGCGAATGAAATGGACGCGCGACTAACTGGCGCTTTGGAGGCGGCATGGCATGGCGCAAATCGTCCAGCTCTTGCCCGCCGCGCCGCACGGCCTATGATCGGGGGAAAGGGGAGCCGCGGCATGACGGGAGAAGCGCAAGTAGTCACGGCTGCGGTTCTTGTAATTGGCGACGAGATTCTCTCAGGCCGCACACAGGACGGCAACAGCCATTATATCGCCAAATATCTCGCCGACATCGGCATAGACCTGCGCGAGATTCGCGTTGTTCCCGATGTCGAGGAGGAGATCGTCGCGGCGGTGAACGCGCTGCGCGCGCGCTATAGATATGTCTTCACCACGGGCGGCATTGGCCCCACGCATGACGACATCACGGCCGACGCGATCGCCAGGGCCTTTGGCGTCGGCATCGAGGAAGACCCGCGCGCGATCGCGATGCTGCTGGAGCGCATCAGGCCCGATCAGCTCAACGAGGCGCGCCGCCGCATGGCGCGCATTCCGCTCGGCGCGGAGCTGATCGAGAACACCATCTCCAAGGCGCCGGGTTTCATGATCGGCAATGTGATCGTCATGGCCGGCGTGCCGATGATCATGCAATGCATGCTCGACGCGATTGCGCCAACACTAGCGACCGGCGAGCATGTGCTGGTCGAGGCGATCGAGGCCGACTCCGTGCCGGAAGGCCGCTACGCAAAGCAGCTCGCCGCGCTCGCCGAGGCCTATCCGCAGGTGAGCATGGGTTCCTATCCGCATTTTTCCAGTCAGGGCGTGCGCAACCAGATCGTCCTGCGCTCGCGCGAGGCCGCGCCACTCGCGGCGGCCAAGGAGGCCGTGTTAGGGATGGTCGCGCAATTGCGCAGCGACAGCGCGCCGGGGTGACAATGAGCAATCAGGATATTCTCGCGCTTTCATGGGATGCGTTTCATCACGACACGAGAACGCTCGCCGCGCGCCTCGCCGCCATAGGGGGCTTTTCGGCCATAGCGGCGGTGACGCGCGGCGGCATGATTCCGGCGGGCGTCATCGCGCGCGAACTCGGCATCAGAGTGATCGATACGATTTGCGTCGCGAGCTACCATGAGGAAACCGAGCGCGGCGAGGTCGCGGTGCTGAAATCCCTGTCCGACGAGATTCTCGCGCGGCCGACCAGCGAGGTGCTCATCATCGACGATCTCGTCGACACAGGCGCTACCGCGAAGATCGTGCGCGAACTTCTGCCGCATGCGCATTTCGCAACAGTTTACGCCAAGCCGCAGGGCCTGCCGCTGGTCGACACATTCGTGCGGCAGGTGGCGCAGGAAACCTGGATCTATTTTCCCTGGGACACGGCTCTGAGTTTTCAGGCGCCGATCGCAAAGGGGAAAAAATAGAAGGAGGCGCGCCCGGCTCTCGACGGATCGCATTGGCCTTGGCTGTTGGAAGGAATCGGGCCCGGATTGGCGCGAAAGGAAGGGAAAGATGGCCAAGGAAGATCAAAATGCGCGGGAAGTCGTTGGCGTCTTCAACGACGCCGACGCGCTGGAGGGAGCAGCCAGGGAATTGCTCGCAGCCGGGTTCGAACGCACGCGGATCACTCTGCTCGCGGGCGAAAATGCGATCGTGCAGAAGCTCGGGCACAAATATGAGAAGGTCGAGGAGCTTGAGGACAACCTTGAGATTCCAAGAGTGGCCTATCGCTCCAAGCAGTCGCTCGATCTGACGAAGGGCGCAGTGCTGGGCGCTCTGGCGTCGATTGGCGCCGTCGCCGCGGCCGGAGCCATCTTCGCGTCCGGTGGAGCATTGGCGGTGACGCTGGGGAGCGGCCTGCTGGGAGCGGAAGCGGGCGGCTTCATTGGCGGCTTTCTCGCCGAGTTCATGGACGATCATCATGCGAAACATTTACAGGAACAGCTGGACCACGGCGGGCTTCTGCTGTGGGTGCGAACGGCTGACGACGCCGAGGAGGACAAGGCCAGGCGGATACTTTCACAGCACTCCGGGCGCGACGTGCACGCGATTGCGGTCGCGTAGAATTTTCGGCGCCAGGGGATTTGGAGCATGCGCCACGAAAGCAGCAAGCAATTGGCCAAATATTCGTCTTTCACGCGCCAGCCTCAATCGCCGGATGGCGCTATTCCCCGTCGCCATCTGGCGTCAGAATTGAGAAACTTTCTTTTCCAAAGGAGAATTAATTCGCAGTTCCCTCCTGAGCCGATTCAGCGCAGGCGGCAGCGAGAAGCTCCTCAAGCTGCTTGATGTGGATGGGCTTTACCAAATGCCGATCAAAACCGGCTTCCTTCGTTCGCGCTCGCGTTTGCTCTTCGCCCCAGCCGGTCAAAGCCACCAGCATCGCTTTTCTTCCGGCTGGCATTTCCCTGATGCGACGGGCGGTTTCGAAGCCGTCCATTTCCGGCATGCCGATATCCAGAAGCACAAGTTCAGGCTCGAAGTCGGCGCATGTCACTAGCCCTTGCGCGCCGCTGTGAGCGACGCGAACAGTTGCGCCCAATACCTCCAGAAGACTTGCGAGGGTCCCAGCCACCTCGGGCATATCGTCGACGACCATCACGCGCCGTGACGCCTTGGCGCGCGAAACAATTCCCGCTGAAGCGGAGTCTGGCGCGTCGCCCCCTTCCATAAAGGGCAAGCGCACGACAAATCTGCTGCCAAGCCCTTCGCCATCGCTATACGCCTCGACTGTTCCTCCGTGCAGCTGCACGATCTCGCGGACCAGCGCCAGCCCGATGCCGAGCCCCTGTTGCGACCGGCCGATATTCTCCCCTCCCTGGACAAAAAGATCGAAAATATGGGGCAACAGCTCCTTCGAAATGCCAGCGCCCGTGTCGGTGACGCTGACCACCGCCTCGTCCGCAACCCGTTCGACGATGATGTCGATGCTCCCATCCCGTTTTGTGTGTCGTGCGGCGTTGCTCAGCAAATTGACGAAAACTTGCGTCAGTCGAACCGGGTCGCCGTCGACCGGCAGCGGCGTGTGGGACAGAGTCAAGCGAAGGTCGGGGCCTTCCGCGTCGAAGAGGCGCCTGCTCGTGTCGACGGCCTGGTCAAGCAAAGTCACAAGATCCAGCCTTTGCCTTTGCAGTTTGAATTTGCCGCAGTTGATCCGCGACGTGTCCAGGAGATCGTCGACAAGGCGGACGAGATGATCAACCTGCCTCCCCATCATGAGCAACAGGCGGTCGCTGGCAGGCGACGCGTTCGTCCCGACCTTGCGCAATAGCTCCAGGCCATTGCGAATAGGCGCCAGCGGATTGCGTAATTCATGCGCGAGCATGGCGAGTAATTCGTCCTTGCGACGGTCAGCCTCGCGCAGCGCAACCTCGGCCTCCTTACGCTCGGTGATGTCGCTGACGCATGCGACCCATCCGACGATCTGGCTGGCGTCATCGGCGTCAGGCGTGTAGCTGACATGCAGGTGACGTTGCCCCACGC
>Ga0181534_10001942_pt1 | contig 13172 bp, 11 predicted proteins | sample PEATcosm2014_Bin_37_FD_119758 | JGI IMG/M metagenome (GOLD analysis project Ga0181534, IMG submission 119758) | Peatland microbial communities from MTU Mesocosm Facility, Houghton, MI, USA - PEATcosm2014_Bin17_10_metaG | ecosystem: Environmental > Terrestrial > Soil > Wetlands > Peat | place...
CTCATTCGCCGCAACGGCCAATAATCCCAGAGCAGCAAAACGAAGGGCAGGGTGATGATCTCGGGCTTGGCCATGAGCCCCAAGGCGAACAATCCGAACACCAGCGCGTAGCTTAGTAGCGCGTAGCGTCGGACGCTGCTTTGCCGCCCGTACCATCCGTAAGCATGCAGGGCGAGCAAGAAGAAAAGCATGCTGAGAACGTTCTTGCGTTCCGCCGCCCAGGCCACCGACTCCACATTCACCGGGTGAAGAGCGAACAACACCGCCACCATCAGGCTCGGCCAGGTGCGTCCCGTCGCCCTGGCCAGTAGCAGAAACAATAAGGCGACGTTCAACGCGTGCAGCAGAACGCTTTCGTAGTGGTGGCCCGCCGGGTTCAGCCCAAAAAGCTGAAAGTCCAGCGCGTGCGACAGCCAGGTCAGGGGATGCCAGTTGGCCTCATCAAAGGTGGTGAATGCCCATTTCACAGTATCCCGGTTAAGGCCCGCCTGAACGTGAACATTGCGCGTGATGTAGCGGTAATCGTCGAGGTTGGTGAAGCGGTGATGGACCACGGGGTTGTACAGCGCCAGCGTCAACAGCGCCAACAGAAGGCACAGCACTGTGGTCCGTTTCTCGCCCAAGATCAACCACTGGTCCCGGCCGGAACCTGGCTTGGAGTTTATCGCGGCGACTGTAGCGGTTGCGGGCAAAGTTGGAACTCTCGACTGTAGAGAGATTATAGGAGCTCGCCGCCGGCCGGAAGGTGCAGACCGGGTAGAGGGAGTTACTTTGGAGGAAAAGAGGGAAAGAGGCAAAAGATCAAAAAGCTCCGGGCGGCGAAGCGACCCAGCTTCGCTCGATGGACAGCCCCTTCGGCTCCGGTCAGGGCAGGCTTGGGCGCTGTCCACACATGGCGGGGTTAGCGCAATCCTACGGCGGTACCTCCGTCATCGTTGCGGCGTACAGAAGTCATCCCCCCAACAGTTGTCACCCTTACAATTGACAATGTGGATGAGGGCAAGAGTTCGACGGTTGAGGCAAAGGCGGAGCTTCGAGCGCTTCGGTTGCCTCGGCTCACGCGGCTTCAATCTGCACCCTCCGGGTTGACTCGCCCGCGCATCGCCATCCTCGCCGAGGCCCTGTTCTTCCTGCTTGCACGGTTGGCCTTCGGCCTGCTTTGCCTGCTCACCAGCATTTACTGCCTGCTGCTTTATATCCCGTTTTCCTACTACGGCTTTATTCACGATCCAATCTTGTGGTGGCTTCCCGGATTTGTCCGGCTGCACCCCTACTTTTACGCCACTAGTCTTGTCGCGGTCGGGGTGACTCTGGTTCCCGATCTGCGACAGGCCAAAACCCGGCGACCCGCGGCCGCGTTCCTGGTATTGAATGCGGCATTGGCGTCTTACTTCCTGCTTTTTTCCCCACTGCGGCGGCTGGGTCTGGATATCGCCGCCTACAGTTCCAGCATCTTTGGGCTGTTCCCAGTGATCTGGCTTGGCGCAATCGATCTGGCCTCGGCCGAGGTATCCGCGCATCTCCCGGAAAGATCTTTCGATGCAGCTTCGCGGAAGAGACTGGATTTGGGGTCGCTGGGATTTTCCGCAATCATCGTGACCTGCGCCCTGGCTGCGATTTCGCTGATTCGAAGTATCGCGACCTCGGGGCGAGGTCTTAATTTCCCGGCGCGCCTGGTTGGCCTGATGGTGAGCGCCGGCGCGCACGTCGCCATATTCGTAACCGTCGGAGGCGCTTTCCTCCTGGCCGAAAGGCTCTCGACACGATTTCGCCGTTCCCGGTCGGTCGATGCCCTGCTCACCCGGAGCCTGGCGTGGCTGCTGTGCAGCCTGGCGGTCTGGAAGATTGCCTTGCCCACGCTTTCCTTCGGAGGAGCGTTGGCCGCGGGAGTCTCTTTTTCGGTAGGGTTGGCAGTGGTGGTAGGCTTCGAAGGCGCGTACTCCCGGCTCAAGGGGAAGTGGGTGGAGCTTACCTGTAACGCCGAACGTGCAAAGCGATGGACGCGGGCCGCGCTGGCAGCCGGCCTTCTGTTGCTGGCTTACGCCGTTCCGCCCGTGCTGGCGAAAACTGACTGGGACTTCGTTCTGCAAAAATTTTTCGTCTTGTTGCTGTGGACGACGGTCGTGATGTTTCTAACACCATCCGTCATGGCCGTCGGGCAGAGCCGGCGGCGGATGGCTTCTGCCTTGGCAGTCGCCGTCGCCTTCGCTACTGTGGCCGGATTCTACGAGCGCAACTCCGCGGTGCGGGGTGAAAGCGTCTGGGGCGACCGGATCACCGCCTATGCGGGTGCGGAAATCTCCTTTAAAACCGCCGCTGATATTTTGTCGCGGAGCCTGGACAATGGCAGCCATGAAGCCTTCTACCGACTCTTGCAGCAGCACACCAACCTCACCGCGGAGATCCCTGCGCGGGCATCGGCCGTGCAACTGGTCTCGAATCTCGCGCCCGTCCAGACCAGCAAACCCAATATCTTCATCTTTGTGATCGATAGCCTTCGGCAGGATTACGTGCCGGGCTACGCGGGTACCGCCGACTTCACGCCCCAGATTGCCCGCTTCGCCGGCGAAAGCGTCGAGTTCAAGAATGCCTTTACGCGTTACGCCGGAACCGCGCTCTCCGAACCAGCCATCTGGGTGGGAGCTCTGCAAGCGCACAAACAGTACATCCAGCCGTTTTATCCCATGAATAACCTGGAAAAACTGCTGGAAACCGACGGATATGAGAGCTATATCAGCATGGACCCGATCCTGAGCTTGCTGTTTGCCCCCGCGTTCCAACCTCACCGCCTCGATGCCAACACGAGGAAGTGGGGCGAGTTGGACCTGATTCCCACTCTCAGGGAAATCGAAAGCGATATCGATGCTCGCCGGGACCGGGCAAAGCCCATGTTCGTCTACACTCAGCCCCAGAACGTGCATACCGTGACCCTGGAAACAACCCGGCACGGCAGCACGCGGCAAGAAATGGCGGTTTATGAATTGAAGCGCGTCGACCGGGCCTTCGGAGAATTCATCGAATTTCTTAAGAGCCGCGGCTTGTACGACAACAGCATCGTGGTTCTCACTTCGGATCACGGCGATTCCTACGGGGAATTCGGCCGTTACGGCCACTCCGATTTTCTTTTTCCCGAAGTCATCCGTATCCCGCTGATCATTCATCTGCCGCCTGCCATGCGGAGGAAACTGGTGTGGGATACCGCGCAGGTGGCGTTCTCCCTGGATGTCACGCCAAGCCTGTACTACCTCCTGGGACATCGGCCGCTCCTAAGCGGAGAACTGCTCGGCCGACCGCTGTTCACCGAGACGGCGGCGGAGCAGGAAATTTACCGGCGTCCGAGCTACCTCCTAGTATCCAGTTATGCTCCGGTTTACGGCGTCCTGGCAGAGAATGGGCGCTGCCTGTTTATGGCGGATGCGGTCAATCACAAAGGCTATTTCTATGATCTGGCGCAGGATCCGGCGGGCACGCGAAATCAGATTGATGCGATGCGCTGGAATGAGGGGCAAAAAGAGATCGAGCGCCAGCTCTCGCTGCTCGACCAAGCCTATGGGATCCGGCCCCAGGATTGAACCGGCGGCGGCAAACGGCGGTTTTTCACGCAAGCACCGAAGGGAGGATCGTTCTAAAATGGGTACGGTGTTCGCAAAACTGACACGATTTGTCAGGTGCTACGACGCAGATTGCCATATAGACGGACGAGGGTAAGTCATAGAATGGCTTCATGGTTTGGCGGGGCATTGAAAAGAATGGAATTACTAATAATCTCCTGAGAACCAAAGTAATAGCGGGTTTTGGTCCGGCAAGTGCGAACATTAAGCGCGACTGCGTCATTCGTGACCAGCAGTGAAAATCAAAACAGTCCACAAGAAGGGGAAAATCGAGATGCGGAAACAGAAGGGTTTCTCACTAATTGAGCTGCTGATCGTGGTGGCCATCATCCTGATCATTGCGGCTATCGCTATTCCAAACCTGATGCGCGCCAAGATGGCTGCCAATGACTCGTCGGCGGCCGCCAGCGAGCGCACCATCGTCACCGGTGAAGTCGGCTATTATGCGGCCTATCCGACCATTGGCTATACGAGTCTGGTAGCCCTGGGCGGCGCCACCGGCGCGGCTTGCACTCCCAGCACCACCACGGCGTGCTTGATCGACAACAACCTGGCGAACAACGGACCGGGCGGCAACGGCAAGAGTGGTTACAACTTTGCGGCAACTCCGACCGCCGCCACCTCCACCACCCCGCCGATGTTCTACACCACGGCGACTCCGCTCGGCAGCACCACCGGCACCAAGGCTTATTGCGCGACGGATGACGGCGTGGTTCGTACCCAGGCCGCCGGCACCATCACCATCGTCGGCGCTTACTCCACCTGCCAGACTCTGAACCCGCTGGCCAACTAACTTTCAGCGAGCTTCAACCAGCCATGGGGCAGCGAATGCAAGTTCGCTGCCCCATGTTTTTTTTTAACTTGCGATCTGCGCCCGAGAATCTGGCAAACCAGGGCTAACGCCTCGAATCTGACTGGGCCCGAACGGCGCGGATGAAGCCTCGCGCTTTCAAAGCGCTGCCTCACCCTTGGGGCCGACTCAAACCCTTCGGAAAGTCAAACTTAACGCTCCTGGTAAACCTTGGTAACCGGGCCGAGTCGCTGGCTTGACGTAAAATCACACCAAACTCGCGCCATCGTGACGCGAGCATTGCAATCTCCGAGAAATCCCGGAATGGCTTGGGAAAAACTCACTCCACCGCAGCGGCGCGGCGCCTTCCTGGCGCTCATAGGCCTCTCCTTGATTTGGACGGCGCTGATAATTGGGGCGGCGCGGCTTACGGGCTTCGACGAACCCTACCTGCCTTTCGCCATCGCTGGCGGGCTGGCGTTTTTCTTGCGGGGAGGCCCCTCCCGCTGGGAGGTGTATGCCTGGTTATTGATTTCCGTGGTCTTCGTCAAGATTATCCACCTCCCGGAAATTCCCTTCTGGGTGCTGCGGGTGGCGAGCGGATTTGCCGCCCTGGGTTTTGCGGCCCTCTTGCTACTTGGGCTTCGCGCCTTGTGGTCGCCGCCCGAGGGGCGCGCTCAGGCGGCTGCGTTGCTGGTTCCTTCCTTGATTCTGGTGGCCTTCATTTTTATCACTGGGAATGCCCTGCGATTTTCCGGCAGGCTCAGCCCGCAAACCGACGACGCATGGCTGTATGTATTCGACGGCAGCCTGGGATTTCAGCCCAGCTTTTTTGTGGGGCGTGCCATGTACACCAACCTGGTCCTGGCGCGCAGTGCCATGCTCACCTACTTATCTTTGCCTTTTGCCATGGCTGTGGTGTGCGCGTGGCGGATTCCGCGGGCGGCCAAGCGAATTTCCTGGAACTTCCTTGTGATGCTCACGCTCGCCGGTGTGGCCGGATTCCTGCTGTATCACGCGGTGCCGGGCACCGGCCCGATTTACGCCTTCGGCCGGGGCTTTCCCTGGCATCCTCTTCCGTACAAAGACCTCGCAGGCTTTCCCGTGCACGAGATCTCAATTCCCCTTGAGATCCCTCGCAACGCCATGCCCTCGCTGCATGTCGGATGGGCGCTGCTGCTGGTGTGGAATAGCCGAAGCTTTCCCCGGGCGCTGCGCGCCGCCCTCCTTCTGTATCTGCTTCTTACGGTGGTCGCGACCCTGGGATCGGGACAGCACTACTTCGTCGATCTGGTCGTAAGCGTGCCCTTCGTGCTGGCGGTTGCAGCGGCAACCTGCCAACGGCTGCCGCTCCGAGGTCGACGCATCGCTACACTTCTGGCTGCTTCAGTCATGGTGGCGGGCTGGCTTCTCCTGGTACGTTTTGGGGAGTCTTTCGCTCTTACGTCCCGCGTCATTCCTTGGACTCTGACTCTGGCGACGATTTCGGTCAGCATATGGCTGGAGCGCGACCTGGCGAGAATGGGTGCTGCTAATGCATCTTGCCTCGAATCCGGTGCACAGCCTGCCGCCAACATGCAGGATGGCCGCGACCGCCAGGCGGCTCCAGATTTTCTCTTGAGCCGGAGTCACAAAGCGGGGAGCTAATGAGGTTGAATTGCAGCCAAGCTGACAAAATTTGTCAAAAGGGGAATCGAAATTCTGTGCAACCGCAATATGGCCAAATGCTTGGCGCGAGCCTGGGTCTTTAAACACAATTAGTTACCTCCTCTGGAAACCGAAGTTTGTTGAAGTCGATTTTGGCCTCTGGTTTGCGACAGTAAATTCGACTCCTGCGGTGTGGAAAACCGCGCGGAGTCTACCCCCGGAGAATTGCCCGGGAGAAAGCAGAACGCTCGATGCAGAAACAAGAAGGTTTCTCGCTGATTGAACTCTTGATCGTGGTGGCCATCATCCTGGTCATCGCCGCCATTGCCATCCCCAATCTTCTGCGCGCCCGCATGGCGGCCAACGATTCCGCGGCCGCGGGAAATCTGCGCACCATCAATACGGCCGAACTCTCCTACACCTCGGCATATCCAACCATTGGGTATCCCGCCGCCATGTCCAGTTTGGGGGGCGCTCCGCCCTGCACTGTGGGTGTGGCCACCGCTTGTCTCATCGATAACTATCTGGCGACCAATGGCGGAGGCAATGGAAAAAGCGGCTACAATTTCGCCGCTGCCGGCGCGGCCAGCGGTTCGGGGCCGGTCGGCGTTAATGATCAATTCCTCTCCACCGCCGCCCCCTACGGCAGTCTCTCCGGCACCCGCTCCTATTGCTCGATCGAAGATGCAGTCCTGAGGCTTCAAGCCGCCGGAACCATCACATTGGTCTCCGGCAGGAGCTCATGTTCGGCGCTGGCGCCTATGGGAAATTGAAACCAGTTGCCATCCAATCACCAGCGGCGCTGCCTGGGCTAGGCTGACATGCGACAATGCGTTGGGAGCGCTCCTTCTCAAGATTTAAGACTTGCCAGACCTGTTGTCCACCGATTACCTCAGTCACGTAGCGCGTGACCGTCGTAATCTGGTCCATCTACAAAAATGCTGGACGCTTTCATATAATTTTCCCGTACATTTAATTTCCATTCCATGCCTTCGGAGTGACCATGGCTGCGATTGAAATTCTTGGTCTGGAAAAAACCTACATGGTCGGTTTCTGGCGGAAACAGCCCCGGCGGGCTTTGCATCCGCTTCATCTCACCATCGAGGATGGCGAGATTTTCGGATTTCTCGGGCCCAACGGCGCGGGGAAAACCACCACTTTGAAATTGCTCATGGGCCTGGTGTTCCCTTCCGGCGGATCGGCCCGGCTGCTCGGCAAACTCTGGACCGACCCGGAAGTAAAGGCGCAAATCGGCTTTTTGCCGGAACAACCCTACTTTTACGACCACCTCACGGCTCACGAGCTTCTGAATTATTACGCCCAGCTATCCGGCGTTCCCGCCCGGGAGCGCTCCCGCAGAGTGGACGCCACGCTCCAGCGGGTTGGCCTCAAGGACGTCTACGGGGTTCAGTTGCGCAAGTTTTCCAAAGGTATGTTGCAACGCGTCGGGATTGCGCAGGCCATCCTGCATGATCCCAAGCTGGTATTTCTCGACGAACCCATGTCCGGACTCGATCCCATGGGCCGTCGCGAAGTCCGCGATCTGATCGGAGAACTGAAGCGCGAAGGAAAAACAGTGTTTTTCTCCACGCACATTCTTTCCGACGCGGAAGCCCTGTGCGACCGCGTAGCCGTCATCAAGAAAGGAGAAATTCGCGGCATGGGAGCGGTGGCGGAGCTGACCGCCGGAGTTCAGGGGAAAGTGGAGTTGATCTGGCAGGGCGCGCAAATTCCTGCATCCATCAAGGCATTGGGTGCGGAGTGCCAGATCAGCGGCGACACAACACGCGCCGTTGTCGACGAAGTTCAGGAGGATGCCGCCATCGACGCTCTGCGGCGTGAACGCTTGCGCCTGATTTCTCTCACCCCGCTGCGGACCTCCCTGGAGGCCTATTTCGTGGAAAAACTGCAACGCGCCGAGACCACGGCGGGCAGGAGGGTATGAGGAGAATGCCATGAACGCGCGTATCGTTCACATCGCATCCAACACGTTTCGCGAGGCGGTTCGCGACCGCGTGCTGTACAACCTGATTGCTTTTGCCGTGCTGCTTTCGGGCGCCGCGATTTTTGTCGGCCAGATCTCCATCGAGATCGAAAAACTGGTGGTCATCAATCTGGGGCTCACGGCGGTTTCGCTCTTCGGCATCGTAATCGCGATTTTCATTGGCATCGGCCTGGTCTCCAAGGAAATCGAGAAGCGCACGCTCTACACTGTGCTTTCGCGCCCGGTTCGCCGCTGGGAGTTCATCGTGGGCAAGTTCTTCGGCCTGGCCGGGACGCTCATTGTGAATGCGTTTTTCATGGCCATCGGCGTCTTAGCCGCCTTGTTTTATGTCTCGCACAGGTTTGTGCGGGCGGACGCTTTGATTCTCGTGGCCTTGTACTTCATCATCCTTCAGTTCCTGATCCTGTGCTCGCTGTCGCTGCTGTTCTCGTCGTTCTCTTCCCCCTTGCTTTCCGCCGTCTTTGCCTTCTCCCTGTTTGTGATTGGCAGCTTCGCCGAGGATCTGCGGGGGTTTGCCGGCATGGCGCACGGCTTCACCCGCTGGCTGGTGACCGGCGCAGCTTATCTGGTTCCCAACTTTTCCGCCTTCAACGTGATCGCCGCCATCGCCCACGAACAGCCGGTGGCCGCGCAACTGGTTCTCCATAATACGTTGTACGCCCTCTTCTACACCGCGATGGCGCTGAGCGGAGCAGTGCTGATCTTCGAAAACCGGAACTTGAAATGAACCGCCGCAACGCTTCGATCGTCGCTGCCTTTTGCCTGGTGCTGTGCCTCAGCGCCAGCGTGTTCGTATTGCATCGCGCTGACCAACTGCGGCCGCAATCGACCCTGGACGAAGTGCTCTTCATCAGCTCACCCCAGGTTCTGAAGCGCGCCAGTCTCGGCTACAACGGCTTGCTGGCCGATATTTATTGGACCCGGGCGGTGCAATACTTCGGCCTGCGCCATCACAACAGCGCGACCAGCTACAATCTGCTGGCTCCGCTCCTGGAAATCACCACCCAACTGGACCCTCAACTGGTGGTGGCTTACGAGTTTGGCGCCAGCTTCCTGGCGCCGCCGCCGCCGCTGGGCGCGGGGGAACCCGATCGCGCCGTTCAACTGATGGAGTACGGGATTCGAAACAATCCGGATAATTGGAAGCTTTACTACGACCTGGGCTTTGTCTATTACATGAATCTGCGGGACTACAAGAAAGCCGCGGATGCCTTCGAGCGCGGCTCCAAAGTTCCCGGCGCGCATCCTTTTTTGCGCCTGCTGGCTGCGAATATGGCGGAACATGCGGAGGATTTTGACACCGCCCGCATGATGTGGACAGCCACTTACCAGAACACCCGCGACCATCAGATTCAGCAGAATGCCTGGGAACACCTCCGCGCCCTGCGCGTCGATGAAGACGTCACCCACCTGCAGGAGGCGGTTACAGAGTTCAACGCTCGCAACGGACGCCTGCCCGTGACTCTGGCGGAACTTGCCGCGGCGGAGCATTTGCCGGGAGTTCCCGTGGATCCCGACGGACATCCCTATAAACTTACAGCCGACGGGCGCATTGAAGTGCTCCTGCCCGACGACTTTCCCTTCGCCACCAAAGGGCTTCCTCCGGGAACTCGGATACTGCCCAAGTTTCGTCCTCAGAATTAGGGCATACGGCTGGCTTATGATGGCGAGGCATGAGCAGCACCGGTTCCTCGTCCCCAAAAACCAGCTTGCGCCGATCCGCGTGGCTCTGGTGGAAGGGTGTGGCTAAGCAGGAGGGTGAAGTCGCGGCTACGAGACAACTTCTGCTCGGGCTTTGGGAGTTCATGTGCGACTCGACTCCGGAGCGTCGTCGGCGGCGCTTCGGCGACGTGGAATACGATTGGGAGCATCGCGTCAACACCACCAGCGGCGGTTTGAGTTGGAAGGATCGATTGTGGGGAATTTTTCATTCCCCTTACCAGCCGACCGATTCTGCTTTATTCCACGAGATGATTGCGGCTTTGTCGCGACAAGCGGGCTTCGATTTCCGCGAGTTCACGTTTATCGATCTTGGTTCCGGCAAGGGGCGGACGTTGTTGATGGCTTCAGATTATCCCTTCCGACGCATTGTGGGCGTAGAGCTTTTGCCGGCGCTTCATAAGAGCGCCGAAGAGAATGTAAGCAAATACCGGAGCGAAGGGCAAAAGTGTTTTGCGATGGAATCGCTTTGCCTCGATGCCACCCAGTTTGAATTTCCGGTTGAGCCGATGGTTTTGTTTCTGTTCAACCCATTTCCGGAGTCCGGGTTAAGGCAAGTGACGGAAAATCTGCGGTTGAGTTTGCGGCGGGCTCCGCGGAAAGTTTATGTGGTTTATCACACTCCTCTGCTGGGGTTTGTATTGAGCGAGTGCGATGTGATCGAGAGGATTGGCGGAACGCATCAATATGCGATTTACCGGTCGCTGTGACTTACCAGAAAATGTGTAGTTTCGACTCTCGAAGAAGTCGACGAAAGCAGCCTACGCGGACCGATTTGGTCTTGGGCAAAGCGTAGTGGGGCTTTTCTCCTTGACCGGCATTTATCACAGTAGTTATAATCACTACATAGTGGAGAAGGCGATTTCAGCGGCGGAGGCGAACCGGAACTTCTCCAAACTTCTGCGGGAAGTGAGGGAGGGGGGGAGTTACGTGGTGACGAGCCACGGCAGGCCTGTGGCGAGAATCGCTCCGGTGGGCAAAGAACACAACGAGAAAGCCAAGGCGGCGTTGTTGGCCCATCTCCAAACCCGTCCCGTGCGCCAGCGCCCGATTGGCCGCTGGGATCGCGACGAGCTATATGACTGAATTGAGCCCCTTATGCGAATCGCGCTGGACACCAATCTTCTGGTTTATGCCGAAGGTTTGAACGGAGCCCGCGCCGCAAAAACGGCCGTAGATCTCATCCAAAAGCTGCCGACGTCGGACACCTTTCTGCCGGTTCAAGTGCTTGGAGAACTGTTCCGTGTCCTGACGGGGAAAGCGGCATTCTCTCCGGCGCAGGCGCGAGTGATCGTTCTTCGCTGGCGGGATACTTTTCCGCCGATCGAAACTTCACCTTCCGTTCTGGTGGCCGCCATGGACGTTGCCGCCGATCATAGCCTGAGGATATGGGATGCGATCATCCTGTTGGCTGCGGCTTCGGCGGGATGCCGGTTCTTGCTCTCTGAGGATATGCAGGAGGGATTCACCTGGAACGGCGTGACGGTGGCAAATCCGTTTAAAGACAAAAGGCATGAACTGCTGGCCGGACTGCTCGAGTAGTGGTTGAAGTGCTGCACATTCGACATGGAGCGAGAGGGGAATTTTGGGGCTCGGGGTCGGCAGGTTAATTTCCTTCGAAGAGGTTAGCGGAAATACTCGGTAGTGGTGGAGTTGGTTACGCATCCGGCCGGTTAAGCGGGAAGTGCCCTTCGCCAGGCCTTCCCTACGCCCGAAGATTGGCTGCGCTCAGGACGACAAAGTCGCGGGAAGGTCAAACTGCACCAAGTTCTTTCCCATAGCCCGACGGGTTCTGGTCTGCCGTAAATATCTGTCAATTTCGCCGGGAGGGGAAGTCACAAATAAGAGCATTAATGGCGGTGGGTTTGACTCAGCGTGGGCGACAGCGATTAACGGTTTGTTCGCCGAAGCCGCCCGCTCTTCCAAGGCCGCGACGTAGAATTGTAAAGATGAAGGTTTGCTCCCTCTCGATAATAGCCCTCCTTTCCCTGCCTCTTTGCTCTTTGGCCGAGGATGTCCGATCCATTGCCGCCGCCGTGGACGCCCACTACAACCGCCTTCATACCTTGCAGGCGGAGTTTGTGGAGACTTACCGCGGGTCGGGGCTGGAGCGGACGGAGTCCGGGACGGTGTGGCTCGAGAAGGGCGGGATGAAAACGCCTGGCATGAAAAAACCTGGCAAGATGCGCTGGGAGTACCGTTCTCCCAGAGAGAAGCTCTTTGTGAGCGACGGGAGAGATGCGTGGTTTTACGTCCCCGGCGACCGGCAGGTGAGGAAGACTTCAGCGAGGAAGCTCGAGGATGTGCGGTCTCCTCTGGGGTTTTTGTTGGGCAAGAGCAAGCTGGAGAAGGAGTTGCAAGGGTTGTCGCTGGCTCCGGATGTGGCGCCCATGAGCCCGGGCGACGTGGTGCTGCGGGGAGTTCCGGGAGCGATGAGTGACCGAGTGAGCGAGATTGTGGTGGAGGTTACGCCGGGGCGGGAGATTGACCGGATTGTAATGGAGGCGGTGGACGGATCCACTACGGAATACCGGTTCAGCGGGCAGAAGGAGAATGTGGAGATTCCGCCGGGGCGCTTTGAGTTCGAGGCGCCGGCGGGAGTGGAGACGGTGGAGGGGGACCTAGGCGGAGGGTGAAGCGGCACCGGGGCTGGGAGTTGAAGGGCGTCGCGGCCGGTTAAGGCTGCGGTAATGGTATCGAACTGACGTTCATAGACTTACGATAGCGGGACAAATCAGGGTTTTTCGGCTGCGAGGCGAAGTTACTTGCGATACTGGTAGGCGGGGAATTTGGCGTGATCTTCACGCGATGCAAGAAGTTGCGATGTTAGACTGAGCCCATAGGGTGGGGTTGCGAAGGCGGCTGCCAAGGCTGCCGGACGAGAAGAGAAGCGAAGCGGAAATGGCCGAATTTGTAGTCAAAGTTGCGGACGAGCGGGGGCGGATGCTCCAGTCGGTGGAGCAGGGCTATTCCGTGGCTGAGGTGCGGGACCGCTACGCCTCGCAGGGTTATCTCGTTTATTATGTCAAGCCCCAGGGAATGCTCTCCGCGGGACTTTCCATTGGGCGGCGGCGCAAATTAAAACAGGCATCCTTCCTGGTTTTCAACCAGCAGTTTCTGACCCTGTTGAAGGCGGGATTGCCGATCCTGAATTCGCTCGATCTGCTGATCAAGCGGCAGCGGGATCGCAATCTGGGGCAGATTCTGGAGAATGTGCGGGAGCGGGTGAAGGGCGGCGAGTTGTTGTCCGACGCTTTCGCCACCCACCGGATGGTGCCGAAGATTTATACCACTACGCTAATGGCGGGGGAGAAGAGCGGCAACATCGATGAGGTGTTAACGCGCTACATCAACTTCCAGCGGCTAGCCATGACCTTCCGCAAGAAATTGTTCGTGTCGC
>Ga0181534_10001944_pt1 | contig 13168 bp, 14 predicted proteins | sample PEATcosm2014_Bin_37_FD_119758 | JGI IMG/M metagenome (GOLD analysis project Ga0181534, IMG submission 119758) | Peatland microbial communities from MTU Mesocosm Facility, Houghton, MI, USA - PEATcosm2014_Bin17_10_metaG | ecosystem: Environmental > Terrestrial > Soil > Wetlands > Peat | place...
GCTCGTCGGCCAGTGCCGTGCCCCTGTCCGCGTCTCGGTCCGTGTCGGGCTCGGCGGGCTCGTCCATGACTCGGCGGAGGCGTTCCGCGGTGCCCGGGCTCAGTCCGAGACGACGGCGGTCATGGCCGCCGTCGCCACGTCGAGGGCGTGCTCGAACTCGGCGTCGCCATGGGCCATGGATGGGAACCCCACCTCGTAGGGTCCGGGGGCGAGGGCCACCCCCCGGTCGAGCATGGCCCGGAACAGGCGGGCGTAGAGCCCGGTGGCGGCCGAGGCCGACGCGCCCTGGTAGTCGCGGACCGGGGCACCGCCGGCGGGCACGAAGAACAGGCCGAACAGCGGCCCCACCACCGGGACCTGGACCTCCATGACGCGTCCCACGTCGTCGGCCGTGCCGGCTTTGCGCAGGACGGCCGAGAGCCCATCGGCCAGGGCCGCTCCGAACCGCCCCACCCGCCCGGCGAGGGCCGTGTAGGCCTCGGCGTCGAGCGCGGCGAGGACGGCGAGGCCGGCCGCGGTGGCCAGCGGGTTCCCCGACAGCGTGCCGGCCTGGTAGACGGGACCGTCGGGCGCCAACGAGGCCAGCACGTCGGCCCGGCCGCCGAAGGCCCCGACGGGCAGGCCCCCGCCGATGACCTTGCCGAAGCACCAGAGGTCGGGGCGCACGCCCGTCCACCCGGAGGCTCCGGACTCCCCCAGGCGGAACCCGGTGATGACCTCGTCGAAGACGAGCAGGGCTCCTGCCTCGTCGCAGGCGTGGCGGAGCCCGGCCAGGAATCCCTCCGACGGTGCCACCAGCCCCATGTTGGCCGCCACCGCCTCCACGATCACGCAGGCCACGCGGTCGTCGACCTCGGGGACCTGGTTGTAGGGGGCCACGATGGTCTCGGCCACCGCCCCGGCCGGTACCCCGGCCGAGTCGGGCAGGCCCAGGGTGGCCACGCCGCTGCCCCCACCGGCCAGCAGCCCGTCGGAGTGGCCGTGATAGCAGCCGGCGAACTTGAGGATGCGGCTACGACCGGTGTGGCCGCGTGCCACCCGGACCGCGCTCATGGCCGCCTCGGTCCCCGAGGACACCAGTCGGACCTGCTCGCACCCGGGCACCCGGGCGCAGATGGCCTCGGCCAGGCGGACCTCGCCCTCGGTGGGGGCACCGAAGGTGGTCCCCGCCCCGGCCGCCTCGGTCACGGCCCGCACCACGCGGGGATCGGCATGGCCCAGGATGGAGGCGCCGTAGGACTGGACGAAGTCGAGCAGTCGGTTGCCGTCGACATCCCACACGTAGGCACCCTCGCCCCGGGCCACGAAGTAGGGGTGCCCCCCGACGGAGCGGAACGAGCGCACCGGGGAGTTGACTCCCCCCGGGATGACCCGGAGGGCCCGGTCGAACAGGGCCGCCGATGCCGACCGGTCAGCCACCGATGACCTCGGCCAGCTCGCCGGCGAAGTAGGTGAGCACGAAGTCGGCGCCGGCCCGCTTGACCGCGGTGATCTGCTCGAGGGCCACGGCCGGCCCGTCGATCCAGCCGCGCTCGGCGGCCGCCCGGACCATGGCGTACTCCCCGCTCACGTGGTAGGCGGCCAGCGGGACGTCGACGGCGGCCCGCACGTCGGCGATGACGTCGAGGTTGGTGAGGGCGGGCTTGACCATCACCATGTCGGCGCCCTCGGCCACGTCGAGGGCCACCTCGGTCCGGGCCTCCCGACGGTTGCCCGGGTCCTGCTGGTAGGCCCGTCGGTCGCCCCCGTCGGCGATGGTGACCTCGGCGGCGTCCCGGAACGGCCCGTAGAGGGCCGAGGCGTACTTGGCCGCATAGGCCAGGATGGCCGTGTCGGGGAATCCGGCGGCGTCGAGCCCGGCCCGGATGGCCCCCACCTGGCCGTCCATCATGCCGCTCGGGGCGATCACGTCGGCCCCCGCCCCGGCCTGGACGGCGGCCACCTCGGCGTAGAGGGGCAGGGTGGCGTCGTTGTCGACCGTGCCGGTGGCCGGATCGACCACGCCGCAGTGGCCGTGGTCGGTGAACTCGTCGAGGCAGCAGTCGGCCATGAGCACCACGGTGTCGCCCACGGCGTCGCGCACGGCGGCGAGGGCCCGCTGGGTGATGCCGTCGGGACGACGGGCCACCGAGCCGGTGGCGTCCTTGTCCCCGGGCCGGGGCAGTCCGAACAGGATCACCCCGGGAACGCCCAGGGCGGAGAGCCGCTTGACTTCGGTGGCCAGGGATTCCACGGTGTGTTGGACCACACCGGGCAGCGAGGCGACCGGCCGGGGCGCATCCAGTCCGTCGGCCACGAACAGCGGGGCCACCAGGTCGTCGACCGACAGCCGGGCTTCGGCCACCAGGCGTCGCATGGCCCCGGTGGACCGGAGCCGGCGGAGCCGGGTGGCGGGAAATCCGGGAGGGGTGGCCCGCGAACCGGCCAGGTGGGGGACGTGGTTCGGCACTGGCGACAGCCTACGGCAGGACGCCGCTGCCGGGCCCGCCGAGGGCGGAGACGACCGCGTCCACCAGCCCCTCGATGGTGTGGGGGCGGGCCTCAGCCGCCACCACCAGGCCGGCCGAGCGGGCGGTGGCCGAGGTGACGGGGCCGATGGTGACCACGACGGGCGGCATCCGACCCGGGCCCAGCAGCTCGAGCGCCCGCTCCACCGTGGACGACGAGGTGAAGGCCACGGCGTCGGCCCCCCCGGCGGCGTCGAGGGACTCGGGCGGGGGGTTTCCCGCCACGGTGCGGTAGGCCACCACCTCGTCGACGAGCCAACCCTTGGCCTCGAGGCCGGCGACCAGGGCACCCCGCACCGTCTCGGCCCGGGGGAACAGGACCGTCCCACGGCCACCGGGGCCGGCGGTGCCGCCCGGGCCGGCGACCGGCGACCCTCCGGGTCCGGCGTCGGGAAACGACCGGGCCAGCTCCTCGGCCACCGACACCCCGGGCACCAGGTCGACGGGTCGGCCGGCCTCCTCGAGGGCGCGGGCGGTCCCCGTGCCCACTGCCGCCCACCGCGTCGACCGCGGGACGACCCGGTCGGCCAACCGCGAGAGCACGCGGGTGACGGCGTTGGACGAGGTGAACGCCACCCACTGGTACTCCCCGGCGGCCAGCCGGTCGACGGCGCGGCCCAGGGCCTCGCCCCCGTCGGCCGGGTCCTCGACGGCGATGACCGGCAGCTCCACCACTTCGGCTCCGAGCCCCGAGAGCCGGTCCACCAGACCGGAGGCCTGGGCCCGGGAGCGGGTCACCACCACCTTCCGGCCGTCGAGCGGGGGCACGCTCAACCCGGCGTCGGACCGAGATCCAGGCCGGCCACCGGTCCGATCACGATGACCGAGGGTGCGGGCAGGTCCACCCCGGCCAGGCCCTCCAGGGTGGTCCGGGCCACCTGCTGTCGGGAGGTCGTGGCCCAGTGCACGACCGCCGCCGGGGTCGTGGCCGGGCGCCCGCTCCGGATCAGCTCGTCGGCGATCCGCGCCCGCTCGGACATGCCCATGAGTACGACCAGCGTGCCGCCGGCCCGGCCGAGGGACGACCAGTCGACGCCTCCGGGGGCCGACGGGTCGCCGACGTGACCGGTCACCACGGTGACCGATGTGGCCAGGCCCCGATGGGTCACCGGGATGCCGGCTGCCGCCGGGGCGGCGAAGGCCGAGCTCACCCCGGGCACCACCTCGAACTCGATCTCGGCCGAGCGCAGGGCCTCCGCCTCCTCCCCGCCCCGCCCGAAGACGAACGGGTCACCGCCCTTGAGCCGGACCACGTTCCGGCCCGCCCGGCCCAGCTCGATCAGCTGGGCGTTGATCTCGGACTGGGTCGTGGACGCCCCCGGCACCTTGCCCACGTCGATGAGCTCGGCATCCGGTCGGGCCAGGGCCAGCATCTCCGGCGCGATGAGCCGGTCGTGGATGACGACGTCGGCCCGTCCCAGGAGCTCGGCCCCCCGTCGGGTGAGCAGGTCGGGATGACCGGGACCGGCACCGACCAGGGACACGGTCACCACGACACCGCCGTCGAGCTACCCCCGTGGTCCTCGGACGACGGGAGCCACTCCCCGAGGTCCCGACCCCCGGCTTCGTCCAGGAGGTAGCGGGCCACGCCCCGGCCCAGGTCCACCGGCCCGGACCCGTCCTCGGCATGGCGTACCACCACCACACCGTCGGCCGATGCCATCATGCCGGTCAGGCGCAGCTCGGACGATCCGTCGGCTGCCCACTGGGCGTGGGCGCCCACCGGCAGGGTGCACCCCCCGCCCAACTCGGCCAGGAAGGCCCGCTCCGCCTCCACCAGCGCGCCCACCCGCTCGTCCTGGATGGCCTCCAGGGAGGCCAGGGTCGAGGCATCGTCGGCCCGGCACTCCACGGCCAGCGCCCCTTGACCGACCTGGGGGATCATCACGTCGGCATCGAGGACCTCGACCACCAGGCCGTCCGGCGGGGACCACGCCAGGCGGTCCAGCGCGGCCTGGGCCACGACCACGGCGGCCACCCCGTCCACACCGACGGTGGCCAGCCGGCTGGCCAGGTTGCCCCGCAGGCCGGTGAAGTGGAGGTCACTCCGGAGGTTGGCCAACTGCACCCGGCGACGCGCCGAGCCCGTGGCCACCAGCGCGCCCGTGGGCAGGGAGTCGAGACCTCCCCCGATCAGTGTGTCCCGGGCGTCGGCCCGTTCCGGAAACGCCGCCAGGACAAGGTCGGGGACGGACAGCTCGGCCGAGGCGGGGAGGTCCTTGGCCGAGTGCACGGCCGCGTCGGCCTCGCCCCGCACCACGGCCGCCTGCACCTCCTTGACGAAGACGCCCTGGCCCCCGAGCTGATCGAGGGGGACGTCGAGCCGTCGGTCCCCCGTCGTCTCCACCACCACCAGGGTCGACCGGGTGCCCGAGGCGGCGAGCAGGGTGGCCACCCGGTTGGCCTGCCACAGGGCCAGGGGCGAGCCCCGGGTGGCGAGGCGGAGGGGCGGTCGGTCGGTCACGGCGCGGGCGGCCCGGCCACCGTCTAGAGGTCGAAGAGGGTTCGGAGTGCCTCGACGAGTCGTTCGCCCCGGGGCGTGCCGGCGGCATCCTTCAATGCCACCGTGGGCTGGTGGAGGAGCTTGGCCACCATGGACCGGGTGACGATGTCGACCTGTTCCCACTGGGCGTCGGTGAGGTCGGAGCGCCGGGACCGCTGCCGGTCGAAGGCCGACAGCCGGGCCTCTTCGACCTGGGAGCGCAATGCCGAGACGATGGGGGCGGCGTCGCGTGCCCGGGAGGCCACCCGGTAGCGCTCCACCTCGTCGGTGACGATCTGGCTGGCCCCGGCCACCTCGTCCTGGCGGCCCGAGAGGGCCCCTTCCACGGCGGCCCGGAGGACGTCCATGTCCAGCAGCACCAGCCCGGCCAGGTCGGCCGCGGCGGGCTCGACGTTACGGGGCATCCCGAGGTCGACCACAACCAGGGGCTCGCCGGGCGGGCGGGCGGCGGTGGCCGCTTCCAACAGCGAGCGGTCGATGATCGGCAGGGTGGTCCCCACCGAGGTGAACACCACGTCGGAGGAGTGGAGCAGCGGGCCCAGCGCCTCCAGCGTGTCCGTGCCGACCCGGTCGGCCACTCCCTCGGGCAGCCCTTCCACCACGGCCCCGGTGCGCTCCGCCGTGCGGTTGACGATCACCAACGACGAGGCGCCGTGCCCGTCGAGGGCCTGGGCCACGCCCTCGCCCATCTCCCCGGCCCCCACGACCAGCACCCGGGCCCCGTCGAGCCCTCCCGGACGGCGGCTGCCGGCCAGGGCCACGGCCCCGTGGGAGAGGGAGGTGATGCCCCGGGCGATGGCCGTCTCCGAGCGCACACGCTTGCCCGTCTCCACGGCGTGCCGGAACAGGGCTCCGAGCACCGGGCCCGAGACCTGCTCGAGCTGCGCCCGCTCCCAGGCCCGGCGGACCTGGCCGAGGACCTCGGACTCCCCGAGCACCGCCGAGTCCAAGCCGGCGGCCACGGTGAAGAGGTGCGTGGTGACGTCGTCGTCGAAGCGGACGCTCAGATGGTCGGCCAGGACCTCGACCGGGGTGCCGCTGATGGTGGCCAGGAACTCCTGCAGCTCGGCCACGCCGTCGTGGAAGCGCTCGACCACGGCGTACACCTCGGTGCGCAGGCAGGTGGACAGGATCACGGCCTCGGACAGGTTGGACTGGTCCCGCAGGCGGCCCAGGGCCTTGGGGAGGGCGCTCTCGGTGACGGTCACCCGCTCCAGGAGCTCGAGGGGCGCCTGACGCTGCTCGAGGCCCACGACGATCACCGACATCGGGGCACCTCTACCTCTGTCACCTGGCGTACGTCGGGCTTCACTCGGTCACACTGCCTCGGTAGGAACTGACGTTGCCGGCACCGGTCCACCCGTCAAGCGTAGGCGGGATCACACCGGTTGCCTACGGCGGCCCGCAGGGCCAACCAGCATGGCGGACCGCGGACCGTCCCGCCAGTCGTGGGCCTGCCCGGCCCGACGAGACGGTCCCCTCAGTCGCCCGGAGGCCCGGGCAGGCCGATGGAGCGGATGCCCGGCATGTCCGCCTGGCCGGCACTGTCGTCGCGCCGGGCCTGGTAGAAGCTCATCACCTGCAGTTCGATGCTGAGGTCCACGTAACGGAGCAGCACATGGCTCGGGACCTCGAGCACCTGGGGCGCGAAGTTGAGGATCGACCGGACGCCGGCGCTGACCATGGTGTCGGCCGCCCGCTGGGCCACCGAGGCCGGGGTGGTGACGACCCCGATGGCCAACGGCAGCTCGGCGGCGATCATGGGAAGGTCGTCGGGGTGGCGGACCTCGACACCGTCCACCCGCTCGCCGATGATGGCCGGGTCGGTGTCCAACAGGGCCACCACGTCGAAGTTGCGGGCGGCGAAGCCCTGGGACCGGGCCAGGGCCCGACCCAGGTTCCCGATCCCGGCGATGACCACCCGCCACACCCGGTCCAGTCCCAGCTGGCGGTCGATCTGCTCGATGAGGAAGGCGGCATCGTACCCCGCTCCCCGGGTCCCGAACGATCCCAGCAGCGAGAGGTCCTTGCGCACCTTGGCCGCGTTCACCCGCGCCGAGGACGCCAGGACCTCGGATGACACCGTGGCCGTGCCCGAGCGGAGCAGCTCTTCGAGGATGCGCTGGTAGACGGGGAGCCGGGCCACGGTCGCCTCGGGGATCCGGCGCGGGCTGGCCCCCGGGGATCCCGGTCGGGGTCCGGGCGCAGAGGTCGGGGAGCGGCGGGCCACGGGTGGGATCGTAGGACCAGGGAGGCGATGGCCGAAAGCCGGATCCGGCCCGGTCCCGAGACCCCGCTGTCCCTGTCAGACGTCAGGGGGGCCGGCATCCCGGGGGGCGCCGCGGTCGTCGGGCCCGATATGGACGGCGATGCCGGGCCCCGGGAGCCCGAGCACCCGTGCCGCCGATGCCCGGTCGAGCACCAGGGACACCAGGCCGTTGGCGTCGTCCAGCAGCCCGAATTGCCCCGGGGCCAGCTGCCCGAAGGCCGTCACCCTTGTGGCCAGGACCGTACGGGCCTCCCTGTCGCCCGCCCCGACTTCTCTTGGGGCGACGGTCACCCTGGACGTCCCGCCCATGGTCAGGCCGATGGCCGACAGGGCGTCGGGGCGGGCGGCCAACTGGACGTTGCCGAACCCGTCGATCCAGGTGACCTCGGCCCGGACTCCGGGCAAATCGCCCCCCGACCCCCGCGTGCTCCCCTCCGGCCCCGGCCGGCCGCCGTCCGGGCCCGACCGGAGGGTGGCGGCCACGATGGGTTGGCCGATCACCCGGGGGTCGCCCCCGGCAGCCAGGTGGGCCGCGGCCGGAGCGAACACGTCCCGTCCGTCGAACGTGCCCCCGGGCCGGTCCGTCCCCGTGCGCACGGGGTCGAGGGCGTAGGCGGCCCGGACGCCGCCGAGGGAGGCGGCCAGGGGCAGGAGCAGGCCGTTGTCCGGGCCCACCAGCCACCGGGGTCCCCCGGCCGGGACCTCGAGGGCGACTCCCCTTCGGTCCGTCCCCACGCCGGGGTCGACCACGGCCAGCACGACGCCAGCCCCGAGGTAGGGACCCGACCGCACCAGCATGGCCGCTCCCGCGGCGATGTCGAAGGCCGGCACCTGGTGGGAGAGGTCGATCACCGACAGGGTGGGCGCCAGGCCATGGAGCACGGCGCGGACCACGCCGACGAACTCGTCGGCGGTGCCGTAGTCGGAGAGGAAGTACACCGCCGGGGACCGGCCCGGCCCCCCGCCTCGGCGCCCCCCGCCCGGGCGCCGCCCGCCTCGTCCCCCTGCCACTCAGGCCCTGTCCGTCGAGCGAGTGCCCATGCGGTGGCCGTTCAGCGTCCCAGCTGCCTCGAGCGCTCCGTGGCCGCCGCCACCGCCTCGATGAAGGCCGAGCGCACCGCCTTGAACTCGAGGGTCCGGATGGCCGCCGCCGTGGTGCCGCCCGGCGAGGTCACCGCGGCCCGCAGGGCACCGGGGTCGTCACCGGTCTCCGCCATCATCCGGGCCGAGCCCAGCATGGTGGCCACCACCAACTGCTGGCTCACCGGCCGGGAGAGCCCGGCCGTGACGCCGGCGTCGATGAGGGCCTCGGCCACCAGGAACACGTAGGCCGGCCCCGAGCCGGAGACGCCGGTGACGGCGTCGAGCTGACGTTCGGGGAGCCGGACCACCGAGCCCACCGAGCCCAGGATGCCCTCGGCCCAGTCCAGGTCGGCCGAGGTGGCGGCCTCGCCCCCGGACATGCCGGCCATCCCCGCCCCGATGAGGGCCGGAGTGTTGGGCATGGCCCGGACCACCACGACCCCCGGCCCCAGGGCGTCCTCCAGACGTGCCGTGGACACGCCGGCCACGATGGACAGGACCCGGGTCACGCCCACCGCCTTGAGGGTGCGGGCCACGGCTTCGGCCACGTCGGGCTTGACCGCCAGCACGGCGTCGGCCGCCTCCACCGGGCCCCCGTCCACCACCAGGCCGGGATGGGCCTCGGCCAACCGCCGGCGCTGGGCCTCGTCGGGCTCGCTCACCGCCAGGTCGGAGACCGGGGCCCAGTGGCCGGCGATGAGGCCGGCCACCAGGGCCGAACCCATCTTCCCGCCCCCGACGACCACGAGTCTGGGTGTCATGGGCGGAGACGCTACCAGCGGGCCGTGGCGCCTCCGGGTGCCCGACAGGGCGGTGGTGAGGCCGCTCGACCCCGTGCCCCGCCGGCCGGAGATCCCGGCGGCCACCCGGTCATCTCACTCCGAGGGGACGCGGGCCGAGGCCGGGCGGCGGCGGTACCGACCCTCGTAGCCGATGGCCATGGCCGTTGGGAAGCACTCGTCGGTGTAGGCCAGCGACGCCCCCATGATGCGGTCGAGCTCCTCGTCGTCCACCCGCTCCACCGGGACCCGGCCCACCAGGTAGACCGCTTCTTCGGGCCCGAGGGCGAAGGACATGCCGAGCAGGTCGGCGTTCTTCTTCAGCAGGTACTCCCACGTGGCCTCGACGTTGGTCTCGGGACCGGGCATGAACTGGGTCTCGTGGTGGAGGGTGCGCTGACGCAGGGTCAGCCACACGGTGACGAACTCCTTCTCCTCGCCCCGCAGCCGGAGATACCACCGGGGGGCACCGGTCACCGGATCGCCTCCGGCCTGCCGGTCCACGGCCACCAGCGCTCTCCCGTCGGCCAGTTCCCGCGCCCCCCACCGGTCGATCACCGCACACACCTCCTCCCGCTCTTCGGCCCCGAGGATGCCGCTCCAGCGATCGGTCACGAGCACTCGACGAGGCGGCCCGCGGTGAGGTCGGCGTAGATCTCGGTGAGGAGGTGGGCGGCCCGGGACCAGGTGTAGCGACGGGCCCGCATGACCGCCCCGGTGCTCAGGCGCTCGGCCAGCAGCGGCTCGGCCAGTATCTGGCGGACCCAGGCGGCGAAGGACTCCGGGTTCGGCTCCTCCACCAGGTAGCCGGTGCGGCCGTGGTCGATGAGGCTGCGCAGGCCACCGACGTCGGAGGCCACCACCGGGGTGCCGCACGCCGCCGCCTCCAGGGCCACCAGTCCGAACGACTCCGACCGGCTGGGCACCAGGCAGACGTCGCTGGCCCGGTAGTAGGTGGAGAGCAGCTCATGGGGTTGCGGGGGCACGAACACCACCTTGTCCCCCAGCCCCAACTCGGCGACCAGCTCCTCGGTCCTCGCCACCTCGACCTCGCCTTGGGGACCGCTGGGCCCCCCCACGATGACCAGCCGGGCGTCGGGGTGGTCGGGGATGAGCGTGGCCAGGACCCGCACCGCCACCCCCACGCCCTTCAGCGGCTGGATCCGGCCCACGAAGAGGAGGAGTGGACCCGTCCCGGCGAGGCCCAGGGCCCGGCGGGCCTGCCTGCGGTCACCGGGGCCGAAGAAGGCGTGGTCGACGCCGGGGGCCACGATCCGGATGCGGGACGGGTCGGCGCCGTAGAGCTCGGAGATCTGCGTGGCCTCCACCGAGCAGGAGGCCAGCACGGTGTCCGAGCACCGGATGACGGCGGCCTCGGCCTCGGCCCGCCGGTGGGGGGCGTCGGCCTCGACCTCCTCCGGGCTGGCCTCGGCCTTGACCCTGTCGAGGGTGTGGAAGGTGGACACCAGCGGGAGATTGAGCCGGTGCTTGATGAGGTGGCCGGCCACGCCGCTCAGCCAGTAGTTGGCGTGCACGGCGTCGAAGGGCACGTCCCACTCCGTGCCCAGGTCTTCGGATCCCTGCATGGCCTTGAGCACGCCCTCGGCGAACTCCTCGACCACGGCGGGCAGGGCTTCTTTGGCCATGGGCCGGGGAGGCCCGGCCGAGATGTGGTGGACCCGGAACCCCGGCTCGATGTCGACCACGGTCGGGAGGTCGTCCGACCACGCCCGGGTGAACACGTCGCAGGCCACGCCGGCCCGGGCCAGGGCCGAGGACAGCTCGCGCACGTAGACGTTCATGCCTCCACCGTCCCCGGTGCCCGGTTGGGCCAGGGGTGAGGTGTGAAGGGAAAGGACAGCCAGACGCCTCATGCCCCCCGGAGCCTACTGGTAGGCCCCGCTCAGCCGGCTACCGAGGCCGGCCCGCCCCGCGTCGGTGCAGCCAGGTGGGGGTCCCCGTCCGGGCCGGCGTCCAGCCCCGACGCGGAGGCGGTGGTGCCGGTGCCGGCTACCTGGTCGGAGGCGTCCTCGCCCGATTGGGCCCGGTGCTCGGCGGCCCGGTCCGAGGTGGCCCGGTCCGAGGCGGCCTCGTCCTCGTTCTCGTGGCGGAACGACAGGTAGATCCGCAAGAGGGCCTGGCGCTGCTCCTCGGTGAGGTGGTGGTCGTTGAAGATGTGCCGCGACAGGTCGGTGTCCCCGTCCGGACGCTCGAGGATGCCAGCCTGGACGTAGAGGGTCTCGGCCGAGATGCGCAGGGCCTTGGCGATCTGCTGGAGGATCTCGGCCGACGGCCGGCGGAGCCCCCGCTCGATCTGGCTGAGGTAGGGATTGGAGATCCCCGCCAACTCGGACAGGCGGCGCAGGGAGAGGCGGGCCGAGCTGCGCTGTTCCCGGATGAACGAGCCCAGCTCGTTGACCAGTTGGGCCCCCTCGCTGTGGGCGGGCTGCTTCACCTGCGCCTCAGACCCTCACTTCAGGAGGCCGTCGACCGAGGCGCGTCCTGTCTTGTGCCGATCCACCAGCTCCGCCTGGAGGGTGTCGATCCGCTCGTGCAGCGCCCGGCGGTCGGCCGACACCCGGGACTCGATGGACTCGAGGCGGCCGGCGATGCTGTTGAGTTGGTCGATGTCCAGCTCGGCCAAGGTGCCGATCTCGTCGGCACCGAGCACCGCGTCGAGCTCGGTGGTGAGGTCGGCCTCCTCGGTGTCGGGGGAGAGCAGCTGGGGTAGGTGGGCCGGCGCGTTGGAGCGGCCGGGACCGGACGAGAGGATCCCGGGCAGGTCGTTGACCAGGGACCCGAGGTCGCGCAGGGCGTCGGAGCCGGGGTGCTCGAGATAGGTGTGGACGATGTCCAAGCGTCCCTGGATCAGGCGTCGGAGGTAGGACAGGACCACCTCGGCCTCTTGGCACTCGGTGCGCATGGCCCGGATGTCGGCCAAGCTCCGGTCGCGCATCCCGTCGAGGTAGTTGCTGGTCAGGATGCGGTCGAGATCGTCCTGGTGGCTGGTCATCACCCGCGATCGTACTCCCCCGGCCCGGGCACAGGGCCGTTCCTCCCTGACGGGGCGTAGCGGTAGACGGCCGTGCCGATGATGGCGGAGCGTGCGACGGGGCCGAAGGAGCGGCTGTCGGTGCTGAACTCCCGGGAGTCGCCCTCGACTTCGAGGGTGCCGAGCCCGAGGTCGACGGACCGCACCCGCTTGATCAGGATGCGGTCGGGACGCCGGGGGTCGCGGAGCGCCACGACCTTGCCGGGCCCGGGCCGGAAGGGCGAGCGCCAAGGAGTCCGCAGCACCACGAGGCGGTCCCCGGGCAGGAGGGCGGGCACCATCGAGGAACCGACCACCTCCACCCGGCGGAACGGGTGGTAGCGGGCGGCGGCCAGCAATCCGGCCAACGCCACCAGCCACAGGAGCGGGCCCCACCGCCCGGCCGACGGGTCGACCGCCCCCATCATGAGGGCCGGCCGAAGGGGAAGGGCCCCCATGGTCGGGACCCGGAGAACCTGGGTAAGGTGAGCGGGCAGGACACCGCGACCAGTCTGCACCAGTCCGACGTCCACGACGAACCAGCCAGACACCACCATCCTGGAGAAAAGGAAGCATCCGCATGCGCCTCGTAGACCATCTGCTCGCCACCATCGACCGAGTGTCCGCACCCCAGGCGGTGCACGCCCACTGCGACCTGCCCTGTGGCGTCTACGACCCGGCCCAGGCCCGTATCGAGGCCGAGTCGGTCAAGGGCACCATGGCCAAGTACAACGACTCCGACGACGAGGCCTTCAAGACCCGGGCCATCATCATCAAGGAGGCCCGGGCCGACATGGTCAAGCAGCACCTGTGGGTGCTGTGGACCGACTACTTCAAGCCCGAGCACCTCGAGAAGTACCCCCAGCTGCATGACCTGTTCTGGAAGGCCACGAAGAAGGCGGGCGAGGCCAAGAAGACCACCGATGTCGCCGTGGCCGACGAGCTCCTGGCCCAGATCGCCGAGATCGACAAGATCTTCTGGGAGACCAAGAAGTA